>QWCY01005253.1_pt1 | contig 12421 bp, 9 predicted proteins | sample 1972631 | NCBI WGS metagenome assembly QWCY01 (sample SAMN09866696, study PRJNA288562) | Human gut metagenome isolate pre1_stool, whole genome shotgun sequencing... | isolation source: gut | host: Homo sapiens | place: USA: California
ATTTGGCGAGGCTGTGGTTGGGGACATCCAGCTGACAGAGCGCATGTTTCATCTGGTACTGGACAATGTAAAAATCTGTCCGGAAAATTCCTGCAACCGTGACATCCGGATGATGCGTACCAATGAGCTTTTATTTAAGATTTCGGATGCGGAAATCATTTCGCTTGTTGAGGAAGGATACAACGAATACGATGCCGATGGGAATTTAAAGCACACGTATCCGGACGAGGAAGTGGAAAAAGCAAAGTATGATGAGGTGGCACAGGTTCTTTTGGAGGGAACCATATATGAACTGACGTTACAGAGCGGTGTTTATACGTTTATCATTGACGGAACCAACGACCGCACCTACGCGCTGAAAGTAACTGGAAGCGGCGATACGCAGGAGTGGAACCGGTTTCTTGAGGTATAGAGTCGGGAAAGTTTTTGTTCGCCGGGTAGCCTTTGAACAGAAACACAGGAGGAAAAAGACATGATACAGACCGTTATTTTTGATCTGGACGGGACCCTTTTGGATACAGAAAAATACTATTTCGCGAAATGGAAAGAGGCTATGGCGCATTTCGGATATCATATGACCGATGAGGAGGCATACAGCGTGCGTTCCCTTGGGATGCCTTATGCACCGGAACATTTTAAAAAGCTGTATGGAGAAGATTTTGACTATGACAAAGTGCATACCTATCGCAGAAAACTGACGGATCAGGTGCTTGATGAGGGACCGATTGAGGCAAAACCGGGAGCAGAGGAACTGTTAAAATATTTGCGCAAAAAAGGTGTGCGTACAGCGATTGCCACCGCAGGAGGTGTGGAGCGCAGCAGCAGTCTGCTGAAGAGAGTGGGATTGTATGACTATCTCGACCACATTGTTTCTGCCCGGCAGGTCGCCCATGGCAAACCGGCGCCGGATGTTTATCTGTACGCCTGCAGCCAGCTTCATGTGCAGCCACAGGAATGCTATGCGGTGGAAGATTCTCCAAATGGAATTCACAGTGCATACAGTGCAGGATGTAAGGTGTTTATGGTGCCGGATCTGACACAGCCGGATGCCGAACTGGAGAAATTTATATACAAAAAAGTGGAATCACTTGTAGCACTAAAGGAGTATTTTTAAATTTTTTCTTGCAATCACTGGAATTGTGTGATAAAACAGATTACAAAAGGAACGTACATCAGGGATGTACGACAGAAAATGCATAGATGGAGACTCTGATCATCAGACATCGACAGGAATACAGCGTCACCGACTGAGAGCGCTGTTTGAAAGAGATGATTATGGGAACACTGCCGGAGCAGACGGATTGAACACGGGCAGGATGGTTTTGAAAAACCGGAATGTGGAAGTAGGTTCGTACGTGAGCGCACGTTACGCGTAAGAGAGGGAAGATGAGAATGTCTCATTTTTCAATGCGGGTGGTACCGCGGATAATCTGAATTATTCGCCCCGGAATACAATTATAGTATTCCGGGGCTTTTCTTTTTTCATAAGAGGAGCCCCGGACCAGAAAAAGGAGTAGAAAAGATGAGTAACATTTACAGAGATGTCACACTGAATCAGGTAAGCGAGCAGGACATCGGAAAGACGATCCGTGTCGCTGGCTGGGTAGAAAATATCCGTGACCATGGCGGAGTATCTTTTATTGATTTAAGAGATATGTATGCAGTGATGCAGATTGTTATCCGCGATGGAAAGCTGTTAGAAGGAATCCGTAAAGAGCAGGCTATTACCGTGGAAGGTCTGATCGAAAAGAGAGATGAGGAAACCTACAATCCAAAGATCCCGACCGGAACCATCGAGCTGGATGCAAAGGAAGTGACGGTACTCGGAGAAGTATATTCCCAGCTTCCGTTTGAAGTAATGACCAGCAAGAGTGTGGTACACGAAGATGTACGTCTGAAATATCGGTATCTGGATCTGAGAAACCAGAAAGTAAAAGATAATATCATTTTCCGTTCTAAAGTGATTTCTTATCTGCGTGAGAAAATGACAAGTATGGGATTTCTGGAGTTACAGACACCGATCCTGTGCGCATCTTCTCCAGAGGGTGCAAGAGATTATATCGTACCGTCCAGAAAATTCAAGGGAAAATTTTATGCACTGCCACAGGCACCACAGCAGTACAAGCAGCTTCTGATGGTATCCGGATTTGATAAATATTTCCAGATTGCGCCTTGTTTCCGTGATGAGGATGCCAGAGCCGACCGTTCACCGGGAGAGTTCTATCAGCTGGATTTTGAGATGAGTTTTGCCACACAGGAAGATGTATTTGCAGTTGGTGAAGAAGTTCTTTCGTCTGTATTTGAAAAGTTCGCACCGGAAGGAAGCGTTGTGACCAAGGCTCCATATCCGATTATCAGTTATAAGCAGGCAATGCTGGAGTTTGGTTCCGATAAGCCGGATCTGCGTAACCCGCTTCGTATTATCGATGTGACCGACTTTTTCCAGAAATGTACGTTCAAGCCGTTCATCGGAAAAACGGTTCGGGCAATCCGCGTACACGCCGATATGTCCAAAGGTTTCCACGAGAAACTCCTTAAATTTGCAACCGGACTTGGCATGGGTGGTTTAGGATATCTGGAAGTATTGGAAGACGGCTCTTACAAGGGACCAATCGACAAGTTTATTCCGGATGATTGTAAGGAAGAATTCCGCACACTGGCAGGACTTGAAGTTGGCGATACAATTTTCTTTATGGCAGATAAGGAAGAACGCGCTGCATATTACGCCGGAATGATCAGAAACGAACTCGGTGAGAAGCTGGATCTGATCGAGAAGAATGCATACTGTTTCTGTTATGTCAACGATTTCCCGATGTTTGAGAAAGATCCGGAGACAAAGAAGATCGGATTTACCCATAATCCATTCTCCATGCCACAGGGCGGCTTAGAAGCACTTAATACCATGAACCCGCTGGATATCCTGGCTTACCAGTACGATATCGTCTGCAACGGTGTGGAATTATCTTCCGGAGCTGTGCGTAACCACGATATGCAGATCATGGAAAAAGCATTTGAGATTGCAGGTTACGACAAAGAAGTGTTAAAGAACAAGTTCGGCGCATTATACACCGCATTCCAGTACGGAGCACCGCCACACGCAGGTATGGCTCCTGGAGTTGACCGTATGATCATGCTTCTTCGTAACGAAGAAAATATCCGTGAAGTCATCGCATTCCCGATGAACGGAAACGCACAGGATCTGATGTGCGGTGCACCAAACGAAGTCACCGAGCAGCAGCTGCGTGAAGTGCATATTAAGGTTAGAGATTAAGGAGAAGGGAACAAAATATGGCAAACGTAATCTCAGACGAGACAATGGAATATGTTGGAATCCTTGCAAAGCTGGAATTGTCTGACGCGGAAAAAGAAGCTGCGAAAAAAGACATGGAGAGCATGCTGGATTATATTGATAAATTAAACGAACTGGATACCTCCAATGTGGAACCGATGTCCCACGTATTTCCGGTACAGAATGTGTTCCGGGAAGATGTTGTGGAAAACGGCGATGGTGGAGAGGACACACTTGCGAACGCACCGGAGCGTCGCGACCGCGCATTTGTAGTTCCAAAGACGGTAGAGTAAGGAGGGGCAGCTATGAATTTATTATCGCTCACAGCGGTAGAGCTGGGAAAGAAAATAAAAGCGCATGAAGTGACCGTTGAGGAAGCAACAAGAGCTGCTTTTGACGCGATTCGTGCAAAAGAAAAGGATATCAACAGCTTTGTCACCGTAGATGAAGAGTCTGCGATGATCCGCGCAAAAGAAGTACAGAAAATGATTGATGACGGGACACTGACCGGGCCTCTGGCAGGTGTTCCGGTTGCCATCAAAGATAATATGTGTACAAAGGGAATGTTAACGACCTGCAGTTCTAAGATTTTATATAATTTTATTCCAACTTATACAGCGGAAGCAGTGATCAATCTGGAAAAAGCGGGCGCAGTCATTCTCGGAAAGACGAACATGGATGAATTTGCCATGGGAAGTACCACAGAGACTTCTGCCTATGGGGAGACAAAGAATCCATGGAATACCGCACATGTACCGGGCGGTTCTTCCGGTGGAAGCTGTGCGGCAGTGGCAGCAGAGGAATGTTACTATGCACTCGGATCGGATACCGGAGGATCTATCCGTCAGCCAAGTTCATTTTGTGGTGTGACCGGAATCAAACCAACTTATGGTACCGTTTCCCGTTACGGACTGATCGCATACGGTTCCTCTCTGGATCAGATCGGACCGATTGCAAAGGATGTGACCGACTGTGCCACAATTCTGGAGACAATTACTTCTTATGATAAGAAGGATTCCACATCGGTAAAACGAGAAGAAACCGATTTTACATCGGCACTGGTGGATGATGTAAAGGGAATGAAGATTGGTATTCCGCGTGACTATCTGGGCGAGGGACTGGACCCGGAAGTAAAAGAAGCCATTCTTGCAGCGGCAAAGACGTTAGAAGAAAAAGGCGCAATCGTAGAGGAATTTGATTTAAGTCTCGTAGAGTATGCGATTCCGGCTTATTATGTCATTGCGGCAGCAGAGGCAAGCTCCAATCTGGCACGTTTTGATGGAGTAAAATACGGATACCGCACAAAAGAGTACGAGGGACTGCACAATATGTACAAGAAGTCCCGCTCCGAAGGATTTGGACCGGAAGTAAAGCGCCGTATTATGCTTGGATCTTTCGTGTTAAGTTCCGGATATTATGATGCTTATTATCTGAAAGCACTGCGCACCAAAGCCCTGATCAAGCAGGCATTTGACAAGGCATTTGCAACGTATGATGTGATTCTCGGACCGGCGGCACCGACCACCGCTCCGAAACTGGGAGAGTCTTTGAGTGATCCGCTGAAGATGTATCTTGGAGATGTATATACCGTTTCGGTCAATCTGGCAGGTCTGCCGGGAATTTCCGTGCCGTGCGGTGTGGACAGCAAAGGACTTCCGATCGGTCTGCAGCTGATCGGGGATTGTTTCAAGGAGAAAAACATCATCCGTGCGGCCTACAGTTTTGAACAGACAAGAACGTATCAGCACAGTCCGGCAGCAGAAGCGTAGAAAGGAGAGAAGAGATGTCAAAAGAATATGAAACTGTCATTGGACTGGAAGTCCATGTAGAATTAGCAACCAGGACAAAAATCTTCTGTGCCTGCTCCACTGCATTCGGAAGTGCACCAAATACCCACACCTGTCCGGTATGTACCGGTATGCCGGGATCGCTTCCGGTCTTAAACAAAAAGGTGGTAGAGTATGCCATGGCAGTTGGTCTGGCAACAAACTGTCAGATCAATCAGTACAGCAAATTTGACCGGAAAAATTATTTCTATCCGGATAACCCGCAGAACTATCAGATTTCCCAGCTTTATCTGCCAATCTGCCATGACGGAGGGGTAGAGATCGAGACGGAATCCGGCGGGAAAAAGACCATCGGTATCCATGAAATCCATATGGAAGAGGATGCCGGAAAGTTAGTACACGATGACTGGGAAGGGGTATCTCTGGTGGATTACAACCGTTCCGGTGTACCGCTGATCGAGATCGTATCCGAGCCGGATATGCGCTCCGCAGAGGAAGTCATTGCATATCTGGAGAAACTGCGTATGACGATCCAGTACCTGGGTGCCAGTGACTGCAAGATGCAGGAGGGTTCCATGCGTGCGGATGTCAATTTATCAGTTCGTGAAAAGGGCGCCAAAGAGTTTGGTACCCGTACCGAGATGAAAAATATCGGTTCGTTTAAGGCAATCGCACATGCCATTGAAGCCGAGACAGCCCGCCAGATTGATCTGATTGAATCCGGGGAAAAGGTGGTACAGGAGACCCGCCGCTGGAACGATGATCAGGGATATTCCTATGCGATGCGTTCCAAAGAGGATGCACAGGATTACCGTTATTTCCCGGAGCCGGATCTGGTACCGATCGTTGTCAGTGACGAATGGCTGCAGCAGATCCGGGACAATCAGCCGGAACTTCATGATGAAAAACTGGCACGTTATATTGCAGAGTTTGGTCTGCCGGAGTATGATGCACAGATTCTTACATCGGAGAAAAAGCTGGCAGATCTCTTCGAGGCGACTTCTGCGATTTGCAATAAACCAAAGAAAGTATCCAACTGGCTCATGGGAGAAACGATGCGTCTGTTAAAGGACCGGGAAATGGATGCCGAAGATCTCCGTTTTTCACCGGAGCATCTGGCAAAAATTATCGAATTGACAGAGGCAGGAACGATCAATAATTCCGTTGCCAAGGAAGTATTTGAAAAAGTCTTTGATGAGGACATTGATCCGGAGCGTTATGTGGAAGAGCATGGCTTAAAGAGTGATAACGATGAGGATGCGCTTCGTGCAACAATTGAACAGATCGTCAAAGACAATCCGCAGTCGGTGGAGGATTACCACAACGGAAAAGAGAAAGCAATCGGATTTTTGGTCGGACAGACGATGAAAGCAACCAAAGGCAAGGCAAATCCGGGAATCGTAAATAAAATCTTAAAGGAACTGCTTTAAATCTTAAAGAAAAATGAAAAAACAGGGGAAAACTTGTCTTTACAGGCTGAATATCGTATAATAATTTTGCCGTCGCTTACTGCGGCGGCAATGTTATATGTAAAAAAGGAGTTTATACGATGGCGGAAGACCAGAATAATAAAGAAAATACCACGACATCCGATACAAACAATACAAGTGAATATGAAGATGTCTGTTACATCTGCCGCAGACCGGAGAGTGTTGCGGGAAAGATGATACATATCCAGAATGATATCTGCATTTGTCAGGACTGTATGCAGAAAACATTTGATACCATGAACAACGGCACCTTTAACATGGGCGATTTCATGAATATGAACATGGGAAAAATGCCGAATATCAGTATGATCAATCTGGCGGATCTACAGAATGCGGTTCCGAACAAACAGAAGTTAAAGAAAAAGAAACCAAAGGATGAGCAGCCGAAACCGGAACTGGATATTCATTCCATTCCGGCACCACACAAAATCAAGGCGCGTCTGGATGAGTATGTTGTCGGACAGGAACATGCCAAAAAAGTGATGTCCGTTGCCGTTTACAATCACTATAAACGCGTGATGGAAGACACCAATGACGGCGTGGAAATCGAAAAGTCCAATATGCTCATGATCGGACCGACCGGATCGGGAAAGACGTATCTGGTAAAGACACTGGCACGGCTTTTGGATGTGCCGCTGGCAATCACAGATGCGACCTCTCTGACCGAAGCCGGATATATCGGTGATGATATCGAAAGCGTAGTCAGCAAACTTCTGGCTGCAGCTGACAATGATGTGGAGCGTGCAGAGCACGGTATTATTTTCATTGATGAGATCGACAAGATTGCAAAGAAGCGCAATGCCAATCAGCGGGATGTAAGCGGAGAGTCGGTGCAGCAGGGAATGTTAAAGCTTCTCGAAGGCGCAGAGATTGAAGTTCCGGTTGGAGCAAGCAGCAAAAATGCGATGGTTCCGATGACCACGGTAGATACGAAGAATATTCTGTTTATCTGTGGCGGTGCCTTTCCGGAACTGGAAGAGGTTATCAAGGAGCGATTAAACAAGGAGGCGTCCATCGGCTTTAAGGCAGATCTGAAAGATAAATACGACAAGGAAGAAAATCTTCTCTGTAAAGTGACAGTGGAGGATGTCCGTAAATTCGGAATGATTCCGGAGTTCCTGGGACGTCTGCCGATTCTGTTTTCACTGGAAGCACTGACGGAAGATATGCTTGTGCGTATTCTGACAGAGCCGAAGAATGCGATTGTACGTCAGTACAAAAAGCTTCTGGCGATGGATGAAGTGGATCTGGAGTTTACGGAGGACGCTTTGCATGCAATTGCAAAGCAGGCGAAAGAAAAGAAAGTTGGTGCCCGTGCACTGCGAGCCATTATTGAAGAGTTCATGCTGGATATCATGTATGAGATTCCAAAGGATGACAATATCGGAAAAGTGACGATCACAGAGGATTATGTGGAGAAAAAGGGCGGACCGCTCATTGAAATGCGTGGAGTTGCGGCACTTCCGGAACAGGAAGCAAACGCATAAAATGTAGAAAAACCGAAATAAAAGATCTGATGCCGGAGGGCATCAGGTCTTTTTCTTTTCCCTATTGTATGATATGATAGAAACAGTATTGTTTTGTTCGTAATTCATAAGGAGGATGTATGAAAATCATTCATTGTGCGGATTTGCATCTGGATTCCCAGATGACAGCAAACCTGACAAAAGAGCAGGCAAGAGAGCGCAAAAGAGAAATCATCCGTACGTTTACACGGATGGTCGAATATGCAGAAAAGACAGGGGTGCGTCTGATCATGATATCGGGAGATCTGTTTGATACACGAAATGTATCAGCATTGGCGCGCAACACCGTAAGGGACATGATCTGTACACATCCACAGATTGATTTCTTATATCTGAGAGGAAACCATGACAGTGACAATTTCCTTTCCAAGCTGGAGGAAGTGCCGGACAATCTGCTTTTGTTTTCCGATACATGGACTGCATACCGGTATGGAAATATTGTGATCAGCGGAATCGAGCTCTCGGAGAACAACCGGGCGACCGTTTACAATTCCCTTGTGCTGGGGCATGAAGATTTCAATATTGTCATGATGCACGGACAGGCGGGAGATTATGCATGTCGCACACAGGCAGAGAATATCAGCCTGAACCAGCTGAAAAATAAAAATATTGATTATCTGGCGCTGGGACATGTACATACCTTCATGCAGGACAAGCTGGATAACCGCGGTACCTGGTGTTACTGTGGATGTCTGGAAGGACGCGGATTTGACGAGTGTGGACCGAAAGGATTCGTTTTACTGGATGTGGACGAGCAGACCTGCCGTGCCCAGATGCAGTTTGTTCAGATGGCAGCCCGCACACTGTACACGCTTGAAGTGGATGTGAGCAATGTCATGACGACAAGGGAAGCGGCGGAGCGGATGGAAGAAGCTGTAAAACAGGCGCAGTATCCGTCGGGAAGCCTTGTCAAATTTGTACTGACCGGTGAGGTGGAAGTGGATGCGGAGATCAATTGCGAGTATCTGCAGAATCTGTTCTCGGATTATTTTTATTTTGAAAAGGTGAAAGACCGGACAACCCTTCGGGTCGACTACAGTGATTATGAAAAAGATGCCTCGTTAAAGGGGGAGTTTATCCGTATGGTACTTGGATCTGAACTGTCACAGGAGCAGAAGGCAGAAGTGATCCGCTGTGGAATTTTGGCATTGTCCGGGGAGGAGATATAGGATGAAATTACGTTCCTGTCATATCGACAATTTTGGAAAACTATCGGATCTGCATCTGGAATTTCAGGACGGGGTCAATCTGTTTCACGAACCGAATGCATGGGGAAAAAGTACACTGGCCGCTTTTTTGCGGGTGATGTTTTACGGGTTTGACTCTAAGAGAGAATCCGGACTGTTTGATAAAGAACGTGTGGTATTCCGCCCGTGGCAGGGGGGAACGTATGGAGGCGAACTGGATTTTTCCTATCAGGGAAAAGAGTACCGGATCAGCCGTACATTTGGAAAAACAGAAAAAACAGATGTTTTTCATTTATACGATCTTTCCACCAATCTGGAATGTCATGATTTTTCTTCCGAGATCGGAAGTGAAATTTTCGGACTGGACAGTGCGTCGTTTAAAAGGAGCGCATTTATTGCACAAAATGACTGCGAATGCTGCTCGACTGATGCGATCAATGCCAAGCTGGGAAATCTTGTGGAGAATACAAACGATATCAATAATTTTGAGACCGCTCAGAAAAAGATTCATGACCGGATGAATAAACTTTCGCCGGACCGTGCAACAGGTTCCATGAAAAAGCGGACGAACATGATCACGCTTTTAACGGAAGAACTGCGTGGCTATGATGCGGCAGAGGCGTCTTACAAAAAGATTACCGAAAAACTTACCGAAAAACAGGAGCAGAGAAAAGAACTGGCCGGGATTCGGGATCAGTATGCAAAAGCATTGCAGGTGGCGAGTGAAGAGAGCCGCAGAGAAGGAATCAAGCAGGCCTATGCGGCCACCAAACAGGAGGAACAGGAAAAGAAAGCGGCACTGGATGCTTTTGCGGATGTATTTCCGGGACAGGTGCCGCAGGATGAGGAGTTTGCAAAGCAGAACCAGGATGTACAGATGCTTGGGGTGTTAAAAACCACTTTGTTTAATCTGGGGCTGACCGAAGAAGAAGAGAACCGTTTGCAGGAACTTGGTGATAAGTTCAAAAACCAGATTCCTTCTGAAGAAAAAATAACGGAAATGGAAAAAGAGCAGGAGCGTTTTGCAAAACTGAAAGAGGAAAAAACGCAGCTGGAAACGAAAATGTCCTATTTTGAAGCGATGGCAATGAAGCGGGAAGAACCGGATTATACGGTAAAAAATCGTCTTCCGATGATGATCTGCGGCATTATCCTGCTGGTGATCGGTGCTGCCGGTGGTGTGTTGTCGTTTCTGTTGCCACAGGTGCAGAAGATGTTTCTTCCGCTTTTGGCATCGGCAATTGCAGCAGTCGTGGCAGGTATTGTGCTTCTTGTGGTGCGCAAGGTGCAGGTATCAAAGGAAGAAGAAAAGGTGCGTGCACTCCGGGTAAAGCATCTGGAAGAGGAGCGTAAGCTCCGCGGACCGGTGGAGGAAATTCAAAAAACCATGGAAGAGGCTTCGAAAGAAGCTTCGCGCATCGAACAGGAGACCAAGGGTTTTTTGGAGCAGTATCAGATGGTTCCGGGAGAAAAGGATGCCAGAACCTGCCTGTATGAACTCCGCAGCCAGCTGCAGGAATATGAGCGTCTGCGCAGCCGTGCCGGAAAAAGCGATGCGGCAAGACAGGAATTTGAGCGGAAACAGAACTCTTTGCTTGCATTTGGAAAAGAAGCGGGAATGGATTTCGGAGAAGATCTTGCAGCAGGAATCAGCCAGTTACAGATGAAGGCAACCGAGTACCGGATCGCACAGAAAGCATACGCAGAGGCAAGAAAAAAGAGAGAACTGTTTGAACAGGAACACAATATGAAAGAACTGGCAGCGGTGGAAAAATGTCCATATTCTCTGGACGAACTCAATTCCATGATCCGTGATGTGGATGAGCGGAGCGAGGATATCCGGGAAGCCATCGAGCAGTACCATCATCAGCTCGAAGATCTGCAGGATCAGCTGGATATCCGGGATGAAAAAGAACAGCAGCTTTCCATCTGCAGACAGGAACAGGAAGAAGAACAGCATTTATATGAAACCCTGCGTCTGACGGGAGAGTTCCTGCAGAATGCAAAGGAGCAGTTTTCCGCGAGATATTTGGGTCCGATCGAGAACGGGTTTGGAAAGTATTACACGCTTCTAACCGGGGATAAAGAAAAAGACTGGATGGTGGATGCCAACATCGAGGTGCAGATGAAAGAGCAGGGCGAGATGCGGGAAACCAAGTGGCTGTCTGCTGGATATCAGGATCTGCTGGGAATCTGTATGCGTCTGGCGCTGGTGGATGCGATGTATCCGAAGGAAAAACCGTTTCTGGTGCTGGACGATCCGTTTGTCAATCTGGATGAAGAAAAGATGGCACATGGCAATGAACTGTTTGGAAAAATTTCCGGGGAGTATCAGATTTTGTATTTTACCTGTCATGCAAGCCGGAATATAGAAAACACAAAATAAAGGGAGAGGAAACATGGAGAAAAAGATTTTATTTCCGCAGATCGGCGGAATTATGCACGGAGGGGATTATAATCCGGAACAGTGGCTGGACCGGCCGGACATTCTGGAAGAAGATATCCGTATGATGAAGAAAGCTGGGATGAATTGTGCAACACTTGGGGTATTTTCCTGGTCAACCTATGAGCCGCGGGAAGGGGAATTTCATTTCGCATGGCTGCATGACATCATGGATAAGTTATATGCCAATGGCATTTACACGATATTGGCGACGCCGTCCGGAGCGCGCCCGGCATGGCTGGATGAAACATATCCGGAGTGCAGACGCGTGGATTCCTACGGGGTGCGTGAACATCACGGGGTGCGGCACAACCACTGTATGAGTGCACCGGTTTATCGTAAAAAGGTTTCTGTGATCGTCAATAAGCTGGCAGATGAATTCGGAAATCATCCGGGACTTCTGATGTGGCATATTTCCAATGAATTTGGCGGGGAATGTTACTGTCCGCACTGTGTAAAGCGGTTCCAGGATTATCTGGCGGAAAAGTTTGACCATGATATTGAAAAACTAAACAAGGCATGGTGGACAACGTTCTGGAGTCATACTTACAATGATTTTTCCCAGATTGAACCGCCGTACCGCAACGGAGAATTCAGCATTATGGGATTGAATCTGGAGTGGAAACGGTTTACCACCTGGAATATGACGGATTACATGAAGGCAGAGATTGCCATTTTAAAAGAACGTACCCCGCAGAT
>QWCY01005563.1_pt1 | contig 12414 bp, 12 predicted proteins | sample 1972631 | NCBI WGS metagenome assembly QWCY01 (sample SAMN09866696, study PRJNA288562) | Human gut metagenome isolate pre1_stool, whole genome shotgun sequencing... | isolation source: gut | host: Homo sapiens | place: USA: California
TGAAAAATCAGAAACATCAAAAATTATATTAGCTGTTTTATAATCTCCATTACCACCTGTTTCAAATTGCACTATTTTTAATGACTTTAAATTACTATTAACTTTTCATGTATGCTATATTTTTACATGATTATTTCATGTTGTACTATGTTTACACTTCCCACAGGGGCACTGGATACCAATACAGGACGGGATGTATTAGAATTGCTGGTGAGAATGAGCCGTGAAAAGAAGAGAACAGTTGTCATGGTCACACATAACAGCTTTTTTGCAGATATTGCAGACAAGGTCATCCGTGTAAAGAACGGTGCTATTGAGTCTGTTACAATCAATGAACATCCAAAGGATGCAAGTGAGGTGAGCTGGTAATGCTGAAAAGAAAGCTTTTAAGAGATCTGTGGCAGAATCGTACACAGTTCATTTCCATTTTTTTGATGGCTTTTCTTGGTCTGTTCGTTTTCGCAGGAATAGATGCGGAGAGTACAGGAATCGGGATATCTACAGCACAGTATTATGAAGAGACCAATCTGGCTGATAACTGGGTCATGGGTACTTCATTCAGTACGGAAGAGGTGAAACGGCTGGAAGCACTGCCACAGATTGCTTCAGTTGACCGTAAGCTGGTGCTGGAGGGCAAAGCCAAAGTAGGGGACGGAGAAGAACCTTCTATGGAGTTTAACTTTGTAGAGAGCATGAACAGCTCGTTCCCTTATATAAAAGAAGGAGAAGCCTTCGATGTTGACAAGGAAGGGGTATGGCTGGAAGAACTGTTTGCTAAGAAGTGGAATCTTCAGGTCGGAGATTATGTACGGCTTGAATATGAGGGCATTCTGTTCACGGAGCAGATCCGCGGTATTATCATTCATCCGGAATATGTATTCTATTCACTGGACAGCGACAGCATGATGCCCAATTATGGTACATATGGATATGCTTATCTTTCCTCAAAGGAATATCCGATACAGGATGAATTATACTACAATTACATGGTAATAAAGCAGACCAATGCAGGAGAATCCTCAGAGGAATCCATGGAGTTCAAGGAGCTGGTAAAAGACACGCTGAACCGACAGAATATTGTGGTACTGGACAGAAAACAGAACGGTGGCATTGAAGCCATTGCGTCAGAACAGTCACAGCACGAAGAAATGGGAATCATGTTCTCAGCAGTATTTCTGTTGATTGCTGTCATGGGAATTGTTACAACTATGACACGAATGACTTCAAACCAAAGAATCCAGATTGGTACACTCAAAGCATTGGGATTTGGCAAGAGGAAGATTACCTGGCACTATATGTCTTATGGCATTGTGATCAGTTCCCTGGGAAGTATCGTGGGGGCGGTATTGGGGTATTTGTATCTGCCACTGCTTTTCCTGCCGAGCATGAGTGCATACTACATCCTGCCCAATTGGGTGACACAGATGTCAGTAAAGACTTATTATGCAATTGTACTGGCTATTCTGGTCTCTACACTGGTCAGCTTCCTGGCATGCCGTAAGGAATTGAAGGATATGCCTGCCATTACATTAAAACCGGCTGCACCTAAGAATATCAGACACTCCATGCTGGAGAAGAGCCGTATGTGGCTGTCTTTGAACTTCTCTACACAGTGGAATGTCAGGGATGTACTCCGCAATAAAGCCAGAAGCCTGATGGGTATCGCTGGTGTAGCGGGCTGTACGATGCTGCTTCTGTGTGCCTTTGGCTGCAGCGACTGTGTAAAAGAGATTGCGGTGTGGCAATACGGAGAACTGGTGACAGGACAGTACAAAGTAATATTCGGGCAGCAGGTCACAAATCTGGAGAAAAGACAGTATAAGCAGCAGTACAAGGGACAATCGGTACAGGAGGGAAGCTGTGAATTCAGAACGGATTCGCTGGTAAAAAAAGGCGGCATCACAATCTTGGACGAAGGCAACTATCTGCACTTTCAGAATGCGGATGGAGAAGAGATAATCCTGCCACAGCAGGGAATCTCCATGTCTGTGAAAATGGCACAGGTGTTAGGGCTTAAACAGGGAGATTTTATTGAATGGCATATCGTAGGTGAGAAGGAATGGCAGAGAAGCAGAATCACAGCACTGTATCGTACACCTACGGGGCAGGGCATTACACTGTCAAGAGAAGAATATGAGTCATTGCAGTATGATTTTAACCCTACTTCTTTCTATACCAATATGACCATTCCACAGTATGTAAAAGACAGCGATGACATTTCCGGTGTGATCAGCATCGAACAGCTAAAGATCGATCTGGATAAAAACATGGAAATGATGAATCTGATGGTAGGAATCCTGATCGTTGCGGCAGTACTGCTTGGAATCATTGTTCTCTACAACATGGGTGTGCTTTCTTTCCTGGAAAAGACAAGAGAAGTTGCCACGCTGAAGGTGCTCGGCTTTTCCTCAGGAAGAATACGAAGAATCCTGCGGCAGCAGAACAATTGGATTACCATAATTGGAATCGTTGCAGGATTAATTCTTGGTTATCAATTCCTTGATATTATGATGCAGACCATGTCCGAGGACAATGATATGCCGACTGTTGTATATCTGGCGTCTTATCTGTATTCCATCATAGGCACTTGGATTACCTCTACAGGCGTCAATTATATGCTTTCCGGTAAAGTCAAGACCATCTGTATGGTAGACGCACTCAAAGATGTCGAGTAAGTTTATTTGTACACAAGAAAAGACTTTATTCTTGCACAATCCTGTGATAAACTGTAACTATTCAGAGCCATGCAGCCTGTGACAGAATATGACTGCTTGCAGGCATATATGGCGCAGGATATATGGTGAGGTAACTACATGAGCAAAAGAAAAGCATCGAAGATGCGATTTTGTGAATGTAGTTCTGAATAGTTATTCAGAGCCATGCAGCCTGTGACATGGCAGAGACTTACGAAACGATCAGGAGGAGCTTATGAGTGAATTAGATAAGAATGTGGAAGCAGAAAGTCAGGAAAAAGAAGTCGTTTCCAAGAATTTTATTGAACAGATTATAGATAAGGACCTTGCAGAGGGTGTATATGACACAGTTCACACCAGATTCCCACCGGAACCAAACGGATATCTGCATATCGGACATGCGAAGAGCATTATTTTGAATTATGGACTTGCCAAGGAATATGGCGGTAAGTTCAACATGCGTTTTGATGATACCAATCCTACAAAGGAGAAGGTAGAATTCGTCGAATCCATCAAAGCAGATATCGCATGGCTTGGCGCAGACTGGGAAGACAGACTGTTCTTTGCATCCGATTATTTTGACCAGATGTATGAAGGCGCAGTGAAGCTGATCAAGAAGGGTAAGGCATATGTATCTGACCTGACAGCAGATGAGATCCGTGAATACCGTGGTACACTGACTGAGCCAGGTAAGGAAGATCCATCCAGCAACAGAAGCGTAGAAGAGAACCTTGCACTTTTTGAAGATATGAAGAATGGTAAATTCGCAGATGGCGAGAAGGTACTGCGTGCAAGAATCGACATGGCATCTCCTAACATGAACATGAGAGATCCTGTCATTTACCGTGTGGCTCATATGACACATCACAGAACAGGTGATAAGTGGTGCATTTATCCGATGTACGATTTCGCACATCCTATTGAAGATGCGATTGAGGGTATCACACATTCTATCTGTACACTGGAATTCGAGGATCACAGACCTCTCTATAACTGGGTCGTAACAGAGCTGGAATACCCACATCCACCTAAGCAGATTGAATTTGCCAAGTTATATCTGACTAACGTGGTAACAGGTAAGAGATACATTAAGAAGCTGGTTGAACAGGGCATTGTTGACGGATGGGATGATCCAAGACTGGTATCTATCGCAGCCCTCAGAAGAAGAGGCTTCACACCTGAATCCATCAAGAAATTCGTAGAGCTTGGCGGTATCAGCAAGGCAAATTCTTCTTCCGACTATGCAATGTTAGAGTATTGCATCCGTGAGGATCTGAAGTTAAAGAAGCCCAGAATGATGGCAGCACTTGATCCTGTGAAGTTAGTAATTGATAACTATCCGGAAGGAGAAGTTGAATATCTGGAAGTTGCTAACAATCTGGAGAATGAAGAACTTGGCACCAGACAGGTTCCATTCTGCCGTGAACTCTATATCGACAGGGATGACTTTATGGAAGAACCACCCAAGAAGTATTTCAGACTCTTCCCAGGCAATGAAGTACGTCTGATGAGCGCATATTTTGTAAAATGTACAGGCTTTGAGAAGGATGAGAATGGAAAAGTCACAGTTGTACATTGTACGTATGATCCTGAGACGAAGCAGGGCAGTGGCTTTACAGGCAGAAAGGTAAAGGGAACCATTCATTGGGTACCGGCTCCTTATGCAGTTAAGGCAGAAGTACGTCTCTATGAGAACATTATTGATGAGGAAAAGGGCGTATACAACGAAGATGGTTCTCTGAACCTGAATCCGAATTCTCTTACTGTATTAAAAGAGTGCTATTTGGAGCCTGCATTAAAAGATGCAAAGCCTTATGATAGCTTCCAGTTCGTAAGACAGGGCTTCTTCAATGTAGATTATAAGGACAGCAAGCCGGATGCACTGGTATTTAACCGAATTGTATCCTTAAAGAGCTCTTTCGTATTACCGAAGAAATAAGGGATAAAAGCTTATGAGATATAAATGTCTTGTGTTAGACCATGATGATACAGTGGTAGACAGTACTGCCAGTATTCATTATCCGGCTTTTCTGGAGGCATTGAAGATATTAAGACCGGGTGTGCAGCAGATTACTTTGGAAGAGTATTTTGAGGAGAACTTTGATCCTGGCTTTATCGAGATGTGCCAGAGAAGATATCAGCTTACAGATGCTGAGCTGGATGTGGAAGTAGAATGCTGGAGAAAATATGTGGAGAATCATATTCCAAAGGCATATCCGGGGATGCGGGAAATCATTACAAGACATAAGGAGGAAGGAGGCTGCGTCTGCGTAGTCTCCCATTCCTATGATTTCAATATCAGGAGGGATTATAAGGCAAATTGCCTGCCGGAACCTGATATGATATTTGGCTGGGAGTGTGAACCACAGCAGCGTAAGCCGGCTCCTTATGCTCTGGAGCAGATTATGGAGAAATACGGATTGCAGCCACAGGAGATGGTCATGATCGATGACCTTAAACCGGGTTATGATATGGCAAGAAGTGTGGGTGTGCCGTTTATTGGTGCAGGCTGGGCAAATGATATTGCAAAGATACGTACCTTTATGAAACAGAACAGTGATTATTATTTTACCAATGTAAAAGAACTGGAGAAATTCCTTTTTTCATAGGAACTCTCCAGTTCTTTTAATCTTATAATAAGATGTAATTGTTAAGCTTCAGGCTTATCTTCGGATTCTTCATCCTCATCATCAAAGAATTCTTCGCTGGAAGCTTCGTCATCATCATCCGCATAGGCGATGGAAATGGAGGAAGAGTTGTCTGCGTTTTTTTCTTCCTCGTTTTTTTCAGGTGCAGGTTCTTCCTTGGAAGATTCTGGTTCAGCGGCAGGCTGTGTCATTTCTTCAATGATTTCCTTTGCCTTATCAAGCTTCTCGGATACATTGAAGTTCTCGATCTTCTCTTTGGTCTTATCAATTGTCTCAATGACCTTCTCACCGATGATTTCTTTGGCATTGTCCAGATCTAATGATACATAGGAACGGTTCTTGTTGGAATGAGCTTCAGTGGGAGCGTCCTCCTCATCATCAAAGTCATCGTCAAAATCATCAAAATCATCTGCAGCATCGATGTCCTTTAAAGGGTCATCCTGTTTCTTCTGAAGACAATAATAAGTTCCTGCTGCTGCGGCACCGGCGAGCGCACTAAGTAAAACTAACTTGCCGAATTTCTTAGCCATAATGTATGCTCCTTTCTGTAAGGGGATTATATATTATATACATTTTAATACTATTTTATGAAAATGAAAAGTGAATATGTAAAATTTTAGAATGCTTTAATAACCTTGAATTATCCCACATATTATGTTAATATAGAATCGACTACATAAGTCAACCGCAAGGATGCAGCAGGAGGAGAATGTATACATGAATGAGAAATTCTTTGATTTGTCCAGAGAAAAGCAGGACCGTATGATAAATGGCGCATTAGAGGTATTTGCCAAGAATGGCTATAAGCATGCAAGTACCGATGATATGGTGAAGGCAGTGGACGTAAGCAAGGGATTATGGTTCCATTATTTTGGCTCGAAGGCAGGATTGTATACATTTGTATATGGCTACAGCGTGAAATATATGATATTGGAATTGTCTTCCGCCATGGATGCGCAGGAGAAGGACTATTTCGAAGTGGTGCGCCAGATGGAGTACACCAAGATGCGTGTCAGCAAGAGTTACCCATATATGAATCTGTTCCTGCAGGAGTCAGCCAGAGAGACAGACGAGGACATACTGGAGCAGACCCAGGCAGACCGCAAGATTCTGAAGGAGAAGATGGATGGTATATTGCGGAATGCAGAGATTGAAGGGATATCGGAGAAAGCACACAGAGACCGTATCAAGCGAATGATCCGCTATACGATAGAAGGCGTGCAGCATGATAAGATGGTGAAGACCCAGGTTGAGCCTGAGACTGTATATAAGGAAATCAAGAACTATATCGAACTGGTCAAGACACTGGTGCGTGGAACAGACCTGCCTGCGAAGGAAGATATGCTTGATTCACCAATAACGAATACATTATTCTAGTAAAAAAACATGCGGATTCGCATGTTTTTTTACTATTTCTTCTGTTGATAAACGGGGGCTGCGGGGTAGCCGCCTTTTAACTTCTGCATACCTCTCTGCACAGCATCTTTAGAATTCTTCCAGTCAGCATCCTGATTCTTATAGTCAAATTTCTCCACAAGCCAGCTCACATCTTCACCGACGCGTTCCATATTTTCTTTCATCAACTGGAAAAGCACAGGGAAGAATTCTTCCTTTTGTTTATCAGAAAGTGTCTCACATGCTGCCTGACATAAGTCACCGAAGTGAACCAGACAAAATCCCTTACTCTCTTCAAAACGCTTCCGAAAAGCCTCATCCTTCTTATACATAAAAAAGAAAGTATCCATATATCTGGCATAGGTATCCTTGTACTGATTGCAGATGTAGCAGGATTCCTGCTTGGCATAAGTCCACGCAGTCATGGTATTGTTGACTTCCTTTGACTTTTTCATACGATCCAGGAAAGAAATCTTAGCCGGCTTGAATCGTTTGATCTCCTGATCCAGCTCCTGATTTATTTTGCGGAAATGCGTCTTTAAGATCCAGGCATTACCAAGCGTATTGCCGTACTGGAACATTTTCTGGAAATGATACCGGCAGAAACCAGCCTTGTCCGTCATATCGCGGATATCGCTCTCCATATAAGAAGAACCCGAACCCAGCGTAAAGTCCAGCAAGTCCTGTTCAACCTTTTGCTCAATGTAGCAGAAAGGACATTCATCATCTGCTGCGAAGGCATCGTTTAAGGGAATGGTATATAATTGCTCTTTCATGTGAAAATCTCCTCGTAGTTAAGTGATGTTTTAAGCATAGCATATTTGCAAGAAATATGTTAGAGTAAAAAGCACTTCAAATTAACTTACAATATAAAAATAAGGATGCAACAGTTTGTATATTCTGTTGCATCCTTTGCTTACACTTTATATATCGGCATATCTATTCTAAACTTTATACTTATTTTCCCCAAATTACAATTTTTTTTTAAGAATTATGATTAATACATACACGTCAAAAAAGCCATGACCATAATAAGCCATAGCAATAGTGCTGTGCAGTTATGTTATTTTTACAAAAGTATCTTTCTGTATATGTCATCTTTGTCATCCTGCTCAATACACAGGTAACGTTTCGTGATTGAAAATGAAGAATGATTATAGATCAGCATGATTACTACAGGGTCTGCCCCCTGCTTCCATGCGTGATATCCAAAAGTCTTACGTAGTGAATGGCAGCTGATATGTCCTTCTATGGGAACAGCCTGTGTAATCGCCTGAATAATATGGTAAGCGCCTGATAGCGGAACAAATGCCGGTCTTTATTACGTGGACTGGGAAAAAGATATATATTACCCACACGATGGGCTGAAGAGCTGATCAGATAAGAATGATAGGATTTCAGAGCCTTTCGTATCTCCTGATTCAAAAGAATATGATTTGATTTGCCTGTCTTGCGTTCTTTTACAACGATGTGTGTTCTTACTTCTCCCTTATGATAGACCATATCATAAGTCAGATTCAGAATATCACTGATTCTCAGTGCAGTGTTCAATCCCAGCACTACTAAAGCATAATTGCGGGGATCTGGTTTCTGCGTTCTGTAATAATCCTTGAATTTTTTTTAAGATTTCCTGTCTCTGTTGTACTCATATGTTCCTCCTTGATCATGGGTATTCACTTCAAATACTCATTGCTGTTCCTTCAGCATCCTATATGTATGAATATTTCTTCTTATACATACAATGGTACAAATATGTACTAAATACAACAGAATATACAAATTGTTGCATATGTGCATTCACATAATATGGTGCATATTCTTCCGGTGCAGCAAGGAAGCATGGAAAATACAAGAAGTATTTCAATGAGACAAGGAAACAGATAAGTGATTATCGCAGAGTTAGAGAGGAGGAGCAGATTTGCTTAGATTATCAGTACAGAAAGATGAATATATCATGGTGGGCAAGGATGTGAAGATTACATTCCTTGGTGGTGTGAAGAATCAGGCACACATCATGATCGATGCACCCAAGGAAATCAATATTGCAAGAGGGCGTGCAATAGAGAAAAGGGCAGCAACAGAAAAATCTGTAATGATACAGTAACTATTCAGACCCCATTCGCAAAACCGCTGCTTTGCAGCTACATTTTTGCTCATGTGGTTACTTCGCCATATAAATTGTGCCAAATATGTTTGCAAGCAACCATATTCGTCTCAATTTGCATGGCTCTGAATAGTTACAAGGGTAATAACCGGAGGTTGACGCAATGGGAGTGAGCGCGCGCAGACTGTTGGCAGCCTGCTTTCGGATATTATAAATAGGAAGTTTGGATATTCACCAAAGTTCCTGACAACTGAATAAGGGAACAAAGAACGGGCGGTAAAACGGATTTTTACCGCGGCAGCAAATTGAAGTCAGTCGGTCACGCCAGACCTCGATTAACACATGGAGGTAAAATTATATGGTAGTACAACACAATTTAACAGCCATTAACGCTAACAGAATGCTAGGTATCACTCAGGGGACATTATCAAGCTCTACAGAGAAGCTTTCTTCCGGTTATAAGATTAACCGTGCAGCAGATGATGCAGCAGGTCTGTCTATTTCTGAAAAGATGAGAAAGCAGATCCGTGGTTTGACAAAGGCTTCTTCCAATGCAGAAGACGGTATCAGCGCTGTACAGACAGCAGAAGGTGCTCTTCAGGAAGTTACCGATATGTTACAGAGAATGAACGAGCTGGCAGTACAGGCATCCAACGGTACAAATTCTACAACAGACCGTCAGTCTATCTAGGATGAAATTGAACAGCTGACAACAGAAATTGACCGTGTAGCTGAGACTACGAAGTTCAATGAGACCTATCTTCTGAAAGGCGGTAAAGATACTCAGTGCAAGATACTTAATTCATATGATGCCGGACTTAAAGGTAAGATGGCTGATGATGGCGGAGCTACAGCAACTTTCACAACTAATTTAAAAGTTGGAGACAGTGTATCAATTGCCGGTAAAGAGTATAATATTATCAGTGACAGAAATAAGACTGATGCAAAAGAAAGAATATCAAATATCCAAGATCAAATCAAAAAAATGACCGATGGTCAGGAAGTAACAATCGAAGGAACAGCATATACTGCAGTGGCTTCCGGAGATACTATTTCTTTCAAAGCAGGTACTGGAACAACCTATTCTACTGAAGAACTGGTTGGTAAAATTACAGACGGAGCTAATGTTGAAGTAAATAAGGGTGGTAAAATAATTGCTCGTGATTTTGCTGATACAGATAAGAATATCACAATTGAAGAGGCAGTAAGTAAAATGAAATCAGCCCTTGTGCAGGCAAATAGTGTGGGTGCAACAGTATCAGGTGCAACTGTTACAACTGAAATTAAAGCAAGTGGAACTGTACAAACAATTGATAATGGTGGTACTGTTACAGCAAAAGATGCATTAATCGCTGTTAAGGGCAATCAGATGATTCAGATTAAGGCGACTGATGACATTACAGAATATGCTAAAACAGGTTCTGGATATAAGTTATACAAGGCTGGTACGCCTACTTTAGACAATGGTAAATTCAAGGAAAATGCGTTATATGTTCATAATGATGCTACTGTAAAAGGTGCGGTAGAAATAAAAGCAGGTACAACAGCAGCGGCTGGTAATGCAGCATATAAAGATACAGACCTCACTGCTAATACCGGATATACTGCATACGTAGAAGCTGATTTAAATGAGGTAGGTGCTTTTACAAATGCTACACATTCTGCGTCAGCTAAAGTCCAGCTCCTACAGCAACAACTGGCGCAGCAATGAGCATTACATTTGATGAAGTTACAAGTCAGGAAATGGCAGAGGGACAGAATGCATTGACAAAGGAACTTGCTAATATTCATTATACGCAGAGTGCTGCTAATCAGAAGGGTGAATTCAGCCATAACTTTGGTACAGACTCTAAGCTGGATATCGATAAAGCCGGTGTAGTAAGCTATAATGGCACCAAGATTGCAAAAATTAATGTTGATAAAGCCGGTACTGCTGCAGGAACGGGTGCTTTAGCCCTGAATGGTGCAGCAGTAGATGCAGAGTATGCTGAACAGGATACTGGAGTCGGTAACAAACAGATATTTACCATCATAAAGGGTACGACAGAAGTAAAACAGGATCTTTCCTTAGCTCTGCATGTAGGTGCTGATGCTGATATGACTAACAAGATTACAGTTGGTATTTCAAGCATGGATTCCAAGGGACTTGGCGTTGCTGATATCAATGTAGCGGATGATTCAGGTAACTCTGCAACATATGCTATTGATGCTATTGAAAATGCTATTAAGACTGTATCTGAGCAGAGATCCGTTCTTGGTGCTGTTCAGAACAGATTAGAGCATACTATCAAGAACCTGGATAACGTTGTTGAGAATACAACATCTGCTGAGAGCCAGATCCGTGATACTGATATGGCTACAGAGATGGTTAAGTATTCTAACTCTAATATCCTTGCACAGGCAGGTCAGTCTATGTTAGCACAGGCTAACCAGTCCAACCAGGGTGTACTTTCTCTGTTAGGTTAATTGCATGAACAATAATGGAGGCGATTAATAATCGCTCCTACCATAATGAGCAAGAGCCGCCAAATGGCGGCTCTTGCTTTATGCCTTATTACCTTATCCTTTTCAACAATCTGTCTGCGTGGTCACTTTATTTTTGTTGTTTCAATTTTGCATTTTCTTCCATTAATTTCCGGATAAGAGCATCTTTTTCCTCTAATGCCTTAGCATTTTCAGCCACCAGCTCCTTAATAGTGGCATCTTTTTCCTTAATAGCATCTTCATACCGCTTCATCCTAAGATTATATTCAATTCTATCGAGGCATCGTTCCCTGACATTCCTGTCTGCATACAAATCACACAATGTATTGGATGTTTCAGTTAAATATTCGTTCTTGTCAGCAATCATTTTAATTTCCTCCCAGGTGGTGGCCTTAAAAAGCTTTGCCCATTCCTCAATCTGCCAGAAGCAGTCTTCTTTTGTTGCCAGGTCTATCTGACTCAAGTCTAGCACATAGAGGGAGAACTTGTCAGGATTGCCGACTTTGCAATACCGCTATCAGAGCCTTTCTATGTATTTCAGACGTCTGTAGGGGTATTATAGCAATAAGATGTAGGAGCGCAATGCCAAATGTAAAAACTCGTTTGAAATGTAAAAAGTCGTCCATTTCGGGCGACTTTTTGTATTAATGAGCATATTTATTTTTGCTGCTTCAGCTCTGCAATTTCTTCCATCAATTTCTTAACAAGGGCATCTTTCTCATCAAGAGCAATACTTTGCTCTTTTATAGTTCTTTCCTTTTCTTCTATAGTTTTGTCTTGTTCTTCTATAGTTTTGTCTTTTTCTTCCAAAGCTTTATCTTTCTGGGCAAGATCGTCTTCATACCGCTTCATCCTAAGATTGTATTCAATCCTGTCCAGGCAGCGTTCCCTGACGGCCTTGTCAGCATAGAGATCACACAGTGTGTTTGACGTTTCGGTTAAATATTCGTTCTTGTCAGCAATCATTTTAATTTCCTCCCAAGTGGTGGCTTTAAAAAGCTTTGCCCATTCCTCAATCTGCCAGAAGCAGTCTTCTTTTGTTGCCAGGTCTATCTGACTCAAGTCTAGCACATAGAGGGAGAACTTGTCA
>QWCY01007775.1_pt1 | contig 12394 bp, 10 predicted proteins | sample 1972631 | NCBI WGS metagenome assembly QWCY01 (sample SAMN09866696, study PRJNA288562) | Human gut metagenome isolate pre1_stool, whole genome shotgun sequencing... | isolation source: gut | host: Homo sapiens | place: USA: California
TAAAATAATATTTTAATAGAATAAGAGGCTGTTTTTAATTAATTTTCTCTATATTCGCACTAAAATTAGAGAAAATTAAAAGCAAAGGTGGCAGCGGGAACTTCTCATACAACTATAAGTATTAAGCTTAATGAGCAAGGGTTTCATGATATTTTCAATAAATATTATGTAACTCTATGCTTATTTGCCAATCAATATACAGAAAACCAAGAAACTTCAGCAGATATTGTACAAGATTCATTTGCCAAACTATGGCAAATAAGAGAAGATTTTTTTTATCTGCATCAGGTAAAAGCATTTTTATATACAGCTGTACGCAATAAAGCACTCAATGAACTGGAGCATTCAAAAGTAGTATATGAATACGCTCAAAATGTCATCGAAAAGAAAAAGGATTCCTTTTTTCACGATGCAATCGTTGAAGAGGAAACTTATCGTATCGTTTCTGAAGCCATAAATAAATTACCTGACCAAATGAAAGCCATTATGCAACTATCTCTGGAAGGGAAAAAAAACGCAGAAATAGCAGACAGACTAAACATATCTACAGAAACAGTCCATACATTAAAGAAAATAGCCTACAAGAAACTCAGAGAGAATTTGAAAGACTACTATTACTTTCTCTTGTTCTTTATATAAAAAGACATTAATTTGTTTTTTTTCAAAAAAAGTCGTTTTATTATTCACCCAAATTTCAAACAGACCTGTTTTATTATAAAAGAGATAAAAAACAGGTCAAAATATGATAAAACAAGATTTCTATATAGCCAACCTCATAGCAAGGTATCTGTCGGAAGAAATAACCCCGGAAGAAACAATAAAACTAACTGCTTGGAGAGAAGAATCTACAGCGCACGAGATTTTATTCAAGAAAATTTGTGATGAAGAAAACCAAAAGCAACATTTCCGGAAAAATACGGCATTCAATCCTTCATCCGGATGGAAAGAAGTGGAAAAGCGAATCAAAAGAAATAATAACAGAAGCAGATATATCAAAATAGTAAGTTATGCCGCAATCATTCTGTTACCTGTCCTTTTTGTAAGTATTTCCATGAAATTCACCTCGCCCGTTTCTCTTTCGGACAAACAGTTCATCGCACAATCCATTCTACCTGGGGAATCCCAAGCTATTCTGACATTGGAGGACGGCCAGACAATCCATATAAATAAAGAAACAGAGAGTCTGCTTGAGAAAATAGACGGAGCCCGAGTCCACATGGACTCTACAATGCTGAATTACCAAGTAACATCAAAAACAGCCCCAAAAAACAAGCCTGTATATAATAAAGTGGAAACTCCACGAGGTGGAGAATATGCTCTATTGTTAAGTGATGGAACAAAAGTGCATCTGAACGCAATGACCAGTCTCCGCTTTCCTGTGACATTTGATAACGGTCCACGCAAAGTGGAACTGGAAGGCGAGGCCTATTTTGAAGTCTGCAAAACAGGGCAACCATTTATAGTATGCACTCAAGGCATGCAAGTAGAAGTGCTGGGAACCACATTCAACATCTCTGCTTATCCACAGGAAGAGTATCAGACAACTTTGGTAAACGGTTCTGTCAAAGTAAATACAGAAACTGGAGAAAGCTGTATTTTAAAGCCTTCCCAGCAAGCTACCATCAGCCTCGGAAACAGCAGCATACAGATACGCATGGTAGATGCCGGATTTTATACCTCATGGATAAAAGGAAAAATTCATTTCAAAGACCAGCGATTGGAAGATATCATGAAAATACTATCACGCTGGTATAACATGGAAGTAATTTTTGCCAATGAGAAAATAAAAGACCTACGCTTCGGATGCAATGTAGATCGGTATTCGGAAATCACTCCATTTGTACGTTTGTTGGAAGAGACTCAAAAAGTACACGTAAAAGTCAATAACAAAACAATCACATTCTATAACTAATAAAAATGATGTATTATGGACAAAAAACACAACTACACCAATCACGGTAAAAGTAGTAAACGTTTGTGGATTACGTTCCTATTTTTCTGTATCATTACCACAGGTTTTATGCAGGCTGCCAACAAAGTGTTTGCACAAGCCACTGTCACAGCCTCATTCAAGAATGCCACGTTGAGTGAAATTCTTTGGGAAATCCAAAGACAAACCGACTTTACTTTTGTATACAGCACCAATGATGTAAAACAAATAAAAGTCCAAAACCTAAATGTAAATAACGAAAAAATAGCCAATGTGCTTGATAAATGTCTTATGAATAGCGGTTTGACCTATTCAGTTCACAACGGCGTTATTGCTATCAAGCAAATTGAAGAAAAAGAGTCTGCTGTTCCTCAACAGAAAACAACATTAACCGGTACAGTACTGGATGAGACGGGAGAACCTATTATTGGAGCGAATATCTTAGTCAAAGGTACTACGAATGGAACTACTACAGATTTGGACGGGCACTTCTCATTAGATGTAGACCGTATACCTGCCACTTTGATTATCTCCTATATAGGTTATGACAAGCAGGAAATAAAAGCCACTGCCGGAAAGATACTGAAAGTAGTCATGGCTCCTGATAATAATGTTATGGAAGAAGTGGTTGTTACCGGTTATGGTACTTTCAAGAAATCGGCATACGCAGGTTCTGCTTCTACTGTGAAGACAGGAGAATTAAAAGATTTACCCGTAGTTTCATTCTCCAGTTTGCTAGAAGGTAATGCTCCCGGAGTACAAGTCACTTCCAGTTCAGGTCAGCCTGGTGCCTCCACTTCTATCCGTATTCGTGGTATGGGTTCTTTCAATGCAAGCAATTCTCCACTATACGTAATCGATGGTGTTCCCGTCCAATCCGGTTCTGTTGCTGCTACCAGCTCCGACTCCGGATTTGACATAATGTCTACATTAAACAACTCGGATATTGAAAATATTACAGTAATAAAAGATGCTGCAGCAGCCTCCCTTTATGGTTCACGTGCTGCAAATGGAGTTATTTTAATCTCCACCAAGAAAGGAAAAAGCGGAAAAGCACAAATTTCATTAAAAGCAGACTGGGGTAGCAATGATTTCGCAATGGATTATCGCCCAGTTATGGGGGGAGAAGAACGACGTGAATATATTTACAATGGATTGATATTATATCAACAACGTAAACTAGCTGATAAAAATCCTAATATATCAGAGGAAGAGCTAATGTCACAAAGTAAAACTTATGCAGATGGGCAAATCGATAAATATGCTCCAATTCCATGGTGTGGTTTCACAGACTGGAATAAAGAGCTTTTCCAAAAGGGACATCATTCTACCTATGAAGCATCACTAGCCGGTGGCAGCGATAAATTTAAATATTACTCTTCTTTATCATATATGAAGCAGAACGGTATTGTACAAGGTTCCGGTTTGGAACGTGTAACAGGGCGTTTGAACGCAGATTTCAGTGCAACAGACAAATTGACTGTAGGCGCCAAGATACTTTTCTCAAATGTAAATCAGAGTGTTTATGACGAAGGATTCACTTATACATCTCCTTTCTATTCCTCACGTAATTGGGCTACTCCTTCAGATCCGGTCTACAATGAAGATGGCAGTTGGAATCGTAAATTTATTCGTAAAGCCAATGACCGCAACCCCAAATTATCAGCTGAATACGATTATAAACATGAAAAAATGCTACGCGCATTCAATACGCTTTATGCCGAATACGAAATCATAAAAAATCTGAAATTCAAAACAACATTCAGTTATGATTACACTACTGTAAAAGGTGAGAAATGGTATGACCCACGTACTTCCAACGGTGAAGATGAAAATGGAGAAGTAGTAAAACGCATAAGAGAATATAAAAAAATGGTATGGAGTAACACCTTAAGCTATTTAACTACTTTCAACAACATTCATCATTTGGACTTTCTTGCCGGATATGAAATTGATGATACCTACAATGACTATTTATCAGGGGAAGCTTACAATTTTACAACTCCCGACAAACATGCCATTAGTAATGGAATGAAAACAGTATCTGTAGGGGGAAGTGATTCAAGGTACAGACTGGTATCCTATTTAAGCCGTTTGAATTACGATTACAAAAATAAATATTATCTAGGAGCTAGTTTTCGTGTTGATGGCAGTTCACGTTTGCACCGTGACAATCGTTGGGGAACATTTTGGTCTGTATCCGGAGCATGGCGTACTATTGAAGAAGAATTTATGCAACCTGTAAAAGATTGGTTAACAGACTTGCGTATAAGAGCATCATACGGTGTAAACGGTACTCTTCCTTCTGATTATTTCGGCTATATGGGATTAAGCTCCATTAGTGGTGGTTACTTGGAGCAACCCGGTATTCAAATGTCCCAAATTGCAAATCCTAATCTGAAATGGGAAACCAATTATAATATGAATATTGGCTTGGATTTTGGTTTTTGGGATCGTCTGAACTTCACGATTGAATATTATACCCGTACAACTAAAAACTTATTAATGGACTGTCCTGTATCCATGACAACAGGATTTAGTAGTTATTTAATGAATATAGGTGAAGTGAAAAATAAAGGTATTGAATTAACTATTAATTCCACTAATATTAAAATAAAAGACTTTAATTGGAATACAACTTTCAATTTAGGTCATAACTCCAATAAAGTTGTAAAATTAGATGGCGAACAGACACAAATTGTCAGTGGAACCCAAATACACAAAGTAGGAAGTTCTTATCGTACATTCTATGTACAAGAATTTGCGGGCATCAATCCTGAAACAGGAAATCCTCTATTCTATACCAATGAATTGGATGAGAACGGAAATTATATAAAAGAAATTACCGAGAACTCTAAAAATGCACAATTCATTCCTTATAAACATGCAGAACCAACTGTTAACGGAGGTATCTCTAATTCATTGCGTTATAAATGGCTTGATTTAAATTTCTTATTCTCCTATCAATTCGGAGGATATTCTTATGATACTTGGGCACAAAAGACAGAACATGGCGGTTACGATTCCTATGCAAACATTCCGACTTATTATCGTGATAGCTGGAAAAAGCCAGGTGATCAAACCAATATAGAAGTATATATGCCGGGTAAATCATCTTCTGTATCAATGCATAAAATAACAAGTAGCCGCCGTATCCACAGTACTGATTATTTCCGCTTAAAAAATATCACATTCGGCATTACGTTACCTAAAGAATGGACAAATAAAATCAATATAGGAAATGTTCGTTTTTATGCATCAGCAAGCAATTTATGGACATGGGCGGCCTATGACAATTATGATCCTGAAGCTGTTAGTGCCGGTAGTGCAACTCAAACCACACCGCCTTTAAAAACCGTTACTTTTGGTCTCAACATCAATTTTTAACCACTAAAAAACAACAATATGAGAACATTACATAATTTTTTATCAATAGTCTTATCCATCGGATTGTTTACTTCATGTGGAAACGATTGGTTGGATTTAGAACCGTCCACACAAATTCCAACAGAAACGAGTATCAAATCTCTCTCCGACATTGATTATTCACTAAACGCCATTTATGCGACAATGCGTAATGCCTATGCGTATTCCGGGCGTTTAATCTACTACGGAGATGTAACAGGAGATGACATGCAAGCTGTACAATCAACTTGTAGAACAGCTCACTATTACCAAATGGATTGGTTACCTGCAAATGGACCAAGTACACACTGGTCATATCTTTATTCCATCATTCAAAACTGTAATGTAATTTTAGACGGCATTGACAATATCGAAATTCTTCCAAACGATGAAGATGAGCATATCTTCCGCAATGATTTGGAAGGACAAGCATTAGCAATACGTGGTCTGGCCCTTTTTGACCTTACGCGCTTCTTCGGATATACTTATTTAAAAGATAACGGAGCCTCTTTAGGAGTACCTATCATCACTTCAGCATCAGCCACTGCCGACAGTAAGCCTTCACGTAACACTGTAGCTGAATGTTATGATCAAATAATCAAAGACTTAAAGAATGCGGATAGTTTAATGATACCCACATATTCATGGTCAGGTACTAGTTTGAATCAAAAAGATTTATCCTTAAATAAGAAAGGTAAAATCAGTAAATGGGCCACATTAACTTTGTTAAGTCGGGCATATCTGTATATGGGGAAGAACAGTGAAGCTTTACAAGCTGCAGAAGAAGCAATAAAAGGATCGGAAGCCAATAAATACCAATTATGGAATACCGAAGAATATCCCACTGTATGGGGTACGGAAGCCTCCGAAGCAAATCCGGGAGAAATTCTCTTCGAAATAGTCAATACTACTACCGAAAGCCCCGGCAATGAAAGTATGGGATATCTAACTTCTCCAAAAGGATATCAAGATATGTGCATTACAGTCAGTTTTTATCACCATCTGTTAGAAACGCCTAATGATGTACGCATTAAGTTATTAGTTAATCAAGACAAAAAAGTAATGTATTTGAATAAGTATCAACCACAACCTGGAGAAAATATTATGGATGCCAATATTCCTATAGTACGTCTTTCCGAAACTTACTTAAATGCAGCCGAAGCAGCCGTGAAAAACGGAGATGCAACAAAAGCTGCAAAATACCTGAAAGCCATTGCACTCCGAGGAAATCCGGACTATACGATGCCCGCAAAGGTTACCCTTGATGATGTTCTAGAAGAACGCAGGAAAGAACTCATTGGTGAAGGGCACCGCATGTTTGACTTATTACGTAATAACTTACGAGTAACTCGTATTAACGAAACAGACGATATGATGAAAGAGGTAGTGCATTTCGCTGACGAAAAAACATCTATGGATTTCGACAGAAACTATTATCGTACAATATTACCTATTCCTCAAAAAGAAATTAATGCTAATTCTAATATTGTACAAACACCAGAATATCTGAAATAATAATCAACACAAATTGATAAACTCTAACTGAATTATAAATCAAATCGATGACAAGCAAGACTAATTTTATCAACTACTTTCTTCTTGCATTTACCCTCGCATTCATCAGTTCCGGCCTTAGTGCCGGAACTCTTGATTTCAAAGACAAGAAGAAAGACAAAGAGAAAAAAGAAGAATTAACAGCCGACGGTCCATACGTATTGTATCAGCCTGACGGCCAAATCAGAGTAATCAATGTAGATAAGAAAGGGAATATCATTGATACCACTTATACCACATTACCTCAAAACTTTACCCTGCATGTGACAGACCACAAAGGCAGGTTTCCATTTGATGTAAAACTACACCCGGTAAAACGTCCCGGATGGAATTATCCCCAGGCAGACAAAGTTTTTGTCATGTCCGACCCTCATGGAAGGCTGGACTGTGTAATCAGCCTGTTACAAGGCAATCATATCATTGATAAAGACTACAAATGGAGCTTCGGGAAAAACCATCTGATGATTATCGGTGATATTTTTGACAGAGGAAAAGATGTACCGCAAATCTTCTGGCTATTTTACAAACTGGAAGAGGAAGCAGCCAAAGCCGGAGGACACGTATCGTTCATACTGGGAAATCATGAACCGATGGTGCTGGCCAATGACCTCCGATACACCAAAGAAAAATATAAAATATTAGCAGAAAAACTAAAGATGGAGTACCCCCGGCTATTCGGTCCCGATACCGAACTGGGCAGATGGTTGGGAACCCGTAACACCATGCAAATGATAGGTAACGACCTATATGTACATGCCGGACTGGGCAAAGACTTCTATGACAAGAACTTGAGCATTCCCACTGTCAATGAAGAAATGAGTAAAGGACTATTTATGACGAAAAAAGAACGCAAAGCGCTTTCTCCACTCACAGCCTTCCTGTATGGAAACAGCGGTCCCATCTGGTATCGCGGACTAGTACGCACCGATGGCAAATACAATCCGCTGGCAAAAGACTCCCTAGAAATGATTATGGACCGTTATAAGGCAAAACATATTATTGTGGGACATACCATTTTCAAAGATATTTCCACTTTCTATAACGGCAAGGTTATCGGAGTAAATGTGGACAATAAAGAAAACCGGAAAAAAAAGCGCGGACGTGCCATGCTGATTAAAAATAATCAGTATTTTGTCGTCGGTGACAAAGGTATACAAAGACAATTAGAATAAAGACAATACACCAAATCCTACCGGTGGTTTTCCAAACTCTCCTGACAACTTTCCTATTTGTCAAGAGAGTTTTTCTTTTCCTTTTTTGCTACTTTCCCCCTTTTATTTTATACCTTTGTTCCTCATAATAACTAACCTTATAAAACGAAATGAAATCTATCCGAGAACTATACCGCATCGGCACCGGTCCGTCCAGCAGTCATACTATGGGACCGCGCAAGGCTGCTGAAATCTTCTTAGGAAAACATCCCGAAGCCAAAGCTTTTCAAGTTACTCTTTATGGAAGCCTCGCCGCTACCGGTAAAGGACACATGACCGATGTAGCCATTTTAGATACATTGCAACCGCATGCGCCTACAGAAATTATCTGGAAAGCCCATGTCTTCTATCCGTTTCATCCCAATGGAATGACTTTCAAATCTTTGAATGAAAAAGGAAAGGTGACAGATGAATGGACTGTTTTCAGTGTAGGCGGAGGTGCTCTAGCCGAAGAAGGACACGACAAAGGCTCAACTCCGGAACGAAGACATTTGGGACTATCTGGCAGAAGTATGGAAAACCATGAGAGAAGCCATTGAGCGTGGTTTGGATCAAGAAGGCGTATTACCCGGGCCACTCAATCTGCGCAGAAAAGCCTCCACTTACTATATTAAGGCAAAAGGTTATAAGGACAATCTGCGTTCCCGCGGGTTAGTATTCTCATACGCTCTGGCAGTCAGTGAAGAAAACGCCTCAGGTGGCAAAATCGTCACAGCCCCTACTTGCGGATCATGCGGAGTGGTTCCGGCTGTACTTTATCACTTGCAAAAAAGCCGTGACTTCAGCGATATGCGGATTTTAAGAGCACTGGCTACTGCCGGATTGATAGGAAATATAGTAAAACACAACGCCTCCATTTCCGGAGCCGAAGCCGGTTGCCAGGCAGAAGTAGGAGTGGCCTGTTCAATGGCATCCGCCGCTGCCAGCCAATTATTCGGAGGTAGCCCGGCCCAGATAGAGTATGCAGCCGAAATGGGCTTGGAGCATCACTTGGGAATGACTTGCGATCCGGTATGCGGATTGGTACAAATCCCTTGTATCGAAAGAAATGCCTATGCAGCGGCCCGAGCTCTTGATGCCAATATCTATTCTGCCTTTACAGACGGTAATCACCGTGTATCCTTTGACAAAGTGGTGGAAGTAATGAAACAGACCGGTCATGACCTTCCTTCCTTATATAAGGAAACCAGCGAAGGCGGTCTGGCAAAGGATTACGAGCCGATGGATTAATAACAGGGCAAAGACCGAGAACTGTATTTATAATACATAAGAGGGTGAATCAAAATTGGTTGCGACTATCTTTTTCAACGCTGATAATAAAAAGATAGTTCAATTTATTTCTGATACACCCTCTTATGGCATCATTACTATAAGGAGAGATAGTTCCCCTATTACAGAAAAAATCTTTTTTAATCGCTCAACTTCAAGAATCCTCCAAACTGATCGAAGTCTACTTCCAATCCATTTTCCAATGTCAGTTCATATCCCTTGCGGTTACGTTCTATCTTCACCGTTTTATGCCCGTTATAATTAGCTTTCATATACTTGGAAATAGCCTGAGGGATAAAAGTAGAAGGAACCGACTTGTTCTTGCAATCTATCTCAAGCCACTCTCCCTTTGAATTGAACTCCAATTCAATGCCATCGGCCAATTTTACATCATAGGAAGTGGTCTGAAACAAGTCCTTTTCAATCTTGATATACGCAACTTTAGTCTGGGAGAAATGTTTGCCGATCATTTCACGTGCGGCAACAGGAAGCTTATTCACATCGCGGGTCACAACATCGCCAGCCATGGCGAATTGAAGAGAGCATACCAGCATAGCCATTAAAAATAAAATCTTTCTCATAATCTAATTTATTCTTTAGTTAGTTAATGCCATACCAACAACTAACCGCCTAAAAAGATTATGACGCGAAAAATTATTCCTGTATTTTAGATTTAATTAAGGCTGTCTCCCAACATGGGAGGAAGCTCCTCCATATCCTCATTTTTAGATATGCTCATTTTTCCTTCAGGAGTAATAGTGATGGAGAAAGGAATATACAAATCTGTCTGAGGATAACTCACACTGGCAGCCAATATGATATTTTTTCCCTCACGGGTCTTCTCTTCATCAAATACCACGCCCTCCAATATAAAATGACGGAGATGATCAGCACTTACGAATCCAGAGAAACTTTGCTTGGTAAAAGTTTTGGCAAAGACCCGGCTCCCATTTTCACGGGAAATTCTAACGATGATACGATTGTCGGCAAAAATTCCCAAGTCACTTTTGACTGAAGGCAGAGAATCACTGGGAGCACGCTCTATAAACAAATTATATTTTTTTCCGCCACTGACAATATGCTGGTCAATACGTGAAACCTGCATACGCTGCAAACCTGTCACATGATCCACACTGTCTATTTGGAACATCAATTGTTCTGCATCAACGGAAGCCTCTTTCTTACCTCCGCAAGCGGTCATTACAACCAGCAAAACGACAAATAAAAAATATATCTGTTTCATCTAAATCTCGATTTCTAGGTGACAAAGTAACAAAAAGTAACGGACACTCACAAGAAAACCTCCATAAAAAGCGAAAACCGGGCAATATCACATTGGCCGGCCTTCAGAGAAAACTAAAAACTAAACTAAATTATTTATTAAGTTAGACTAAACCCAAAAGAAAAGGTTTAATCTCACTTAGAAAAAAATATTCTTTCTTTGAAAGGCATTCCTGCTACAACGCCTTCCAAAAATCCATAAAATTCTTATAAAGCCCATAGCAGACCAACTGATCTTCCTCCTCCAACTCATAATTTTCCTCAAAATGATTCTCCACCTGATGCTCCAATATCGAAATACCCAAACCGTTCAGCACTTTCTCCCCTTTTATCAATGCAATGATTTTTATATTGAATTCCGTTTCTAATGACAGATCACTCACCTTATAGCCTACAAAACAAGAAGGAAGTTTGAACTTCATCACATAATGTTCCTCGTCAATCTGAAAAGACTCCACATTGACGTGTAAATCCAACAACTGAACCAAGCTCCGTGCCGCTTCTTTCTCCGGTGTCAGAATACTATCTAAATTAAAAGCCTCAAGCACGGTCTTATGCACATCATCTACCGCACGGGCATAGATATGTTTCACTCCTTTCTTTTTCAGCAGTGCCACCACACGCACAGAAGCACCAAAATTCTCGCCGATAGCAACAATAACCACATCCACATCTTTCAGTGGCAGCACACTGAGCGATTGTTCGTCCGTAGCATCAATAATAAAAGAAGTCGCGATTTTGTCCTTCAACACATCCACACGATGCTCGTTTGTATCCACTCCTATCACCTCATGTCCCAATACGGAAAGCTCTTCGGCCAACACTCCGCCGTAATTTCCTAAACCAATAATAATGTATTTCATAACTAGTTGATTATGATGTTATCACTCGGATATTTATATTTTGTTATTTTTTTCTGTTTAATAAGGCTGGATATCAAAGTAAGCACCCCTACTCGTCCGATAAACATCAGAACAATGACAATCAGTTTGCTGTCACTTCCCAAAGTAGGTGTCAGATCCAGGCTTGAACCTACCGTACTGAGTGCCGAAGTACACTCAAAAACCAACGCCATCACTGAAGCCTGCGGCTCTAGAATGCTTAAACCGAAGATACCCGCGAAAACAATCAGCAGATAAAGAATCAATGTGGCATTAGAACGCCGGATGGAATCATGAGATAACTCCCTGTTGAAAATATTGACTTTATCGGCACCTATAAGAATAGCACGCAAGTTCAACATGACTACAGCAAACACATTCACCTTCACACCACCGGCCGTAGACTGCGTACCGCCGCCAATCATCATCAGCACCACCATCAGCAGCAACGTCTGCACACTGAAAGTAGTCATGCCCACACTTGAAAATCCTGCCGTACGGGGACAAGTTGCGTTAAAGAAGCCCTGCACCCATTTCTCTGTAGCCGTCATTCCCGCAAAAGCATGATTCCATTCGAAAACAACAATGGCCACAGTACCCGTCACTAGCAAGATAGCCGTCATAATCAATACGATACGGGTATTCAGGTTATATAAATGTATTTTACGGATTGTCCTCTTATTCTTTTTGACATAACGGTGATACAAGCGCTTGCTTTCATAAGAAACCGTTTCATACAGATTTACCAGAATCGGGAAACCTATACCTCCCAAAATAACCAGGAAAGAGATAGTGATATATAGCAAGTTATGATTATGAAGTACCAGTTCGTTACCTAAGTTTCCATACAAAGTAGAGAATCC
>QWCY01006009.1_pt1 | contig 12321 bp, 14 predicted proteins | sample 1972631 | NCBI WGS metagenome assembly QWCY01 (sample SAMN09866696, study PRJNA288562) | Human gut metagenome isolate pre1_stool, whole genome shotgun sequencing... | isolation source: gut | host: Homo sapiens | place: USA: California
CACTCGCAGCAGGCAAGGATGCCGACGTGGAAGTCCTCAGGGCTCGCGTCGACAAGCTCGCCGAAGACTTCCCGCTGTATCCGGGTCTCGATCAGATCCACTGATTCCATGTCGAATAACGGTTGATCGAGAACGGTTCCGGACATGAATCTCTGGAGCCATGCGACGTGCGAAATCGCGCCCTGCTTCCGACGCTACGACGAAATAATGGTCGAAGCTACGGAACAAGGCGCGATTTCGCGCTAATCTAGGAAACTATGACGAACCCACAGACCCAATCCGACGACATGGAGCCCGATGTGCTCAACGAGGTGTGCGCCAAAGCCGACGCCGCCCGAATCGCGCAGGCGCAGCTTGCGCAAACCAACACGCAACGTAAAAATGAGCTTCTCAACGTCATCGCGAACGCACTCGACGCGCGTGCCGGGGAAATTGCCGCAGCCAACGCCGTCGATATGCGGGAATCTGCCGAACATGGCATGGACGCAGGCAAACTCGACCGACTCAAATTCGATGTTCCCCGCGTCAACGCGGCTGCGCAAGGCGTACGTCACGTAGCCACCCTGCCGGATCCGATCGGTGAGATCGTGCGCGGCTACCACCTTGACAATGGTCTACGACTCGAACAAACCCGCGTACCCATCGGCGTGCTCGGCATGATTTACGAGGCACGCCCCAACGTCACCGTCGACGTCGCATCATTGTGCATCAAATCCGGCAACGCGGCACTCCTCAGAGGTGGACATGCGGCCGAACGCACCAACGCCGCCACTCTCAGCGTCATCGCCGACGTGTTGCACGAAAGCGGATACGACCCCGCACTCATCGCTTCCGTCGACGAATACGGGCGCCAGGGCGCCACCGCCATGATGCAGGCCCAAGGTCACATTGACCTGCTCATTCCACGAGGGGGAGCGGGCCTCATCCAAACCGTCGTGCAAAACTCCAAAGTACCCGTCATCGAAACCGGAGCGGGCAACGTACACATCTACGTCGACCGAACCGGCGACCAAAACAAAGCCATCCCCATCATTCTCAACGCCAAAACGCAACGCGTCGGCGTGTGCAACGCCACCGAAAAGCTTCTCGTGCATCAAAGCATCGCCGAAACGTTCCTTCCGCAGGCCGCAGCAGCACTTGCCGCAGCCAATGTTGAAATGCATGCCGACGAGCGAGCTTACGAAATCATCGATAAAGCCGGTATCGACGGAGTGGAACTGGTACATGCCACCGATGAAGACTGGGACACCGAATACCTGGCATTGAAAATCGGCATCAAAGTGGTCGACTCGCTCGACGAAGCCATCAACCACATCAACCGCCATTCCCGGGGCGGAACTCGGCATCTCCACACAGAAAATGCATGCGCGTGGCCCTATGGGACTACGCGAAATGACCACGACCAAATGGATCGGCTACGGAACAGGGCAGGTTCGAGCGTGAGCGGACAAGACGAAAGCGACGATATCAACAAGAACGGTGAAAACGACAACCAGATGGAGGGAACAATGAGCGACATCAAGAATCCATGGAATGCGGATCTCAATGACCCTTATTTGGGATTGAAGCTCGCATCCGAACGATTAAGCATTGTACGATATGTTTTTCTTGTGCAGATCGAGGACGGCATTGCTTCGGCAGCACAGCGTGCGTCGCTTGAATATGCCGACGCGGTGCTGATTGGATGGCCGGAAACCGATGACGACGATGTGGTGGAACTCGATGAGGAAAAACTCAAAAGCGTCGACGAGCAGATGCGGCTCATGGAACAGTACATCGCCAAATTCAGCGCCATGGAACGCGAACAGGATATTGACGGCATGACCGACACGCTGATTCGAGTCACCGAACGCGTGGCCGAAGTGCGACGGGCCTACCAGCCGGATTTCCCACTGCCGACTTTCGCTGAAATCAGACGCGTCGTGCAGGACGAGTGGGATGAAGATATGGGCAAAATCGATCCGGACAACGCTTCGCCCACAGCCGATAGCATCGGACGTGAAACCGCGGACGCCGACCAGGAACAGAAAAACGAGGATGCTTCATGACCGGTCCAAAACGCATGCGACCGGAATCCGCCGAAGCCGATTCCGAACTTGCCGTCAGCTACGTAGTGGAGCCAGAACGACGCATGTCCGACCTTTCCGTGGAATCAGCGGGTTCCGCAGTAGCGGCCGGTCGACGTTCCGCACGCGGCAATTGGCATAGCAAGCCTCGTATCGGCATTATGGGTGGAACGTTCGACCCTATTCATAATGGTCACTTGGTGGCTGCGTCTGAAGTGTCATGGGTATACGACCTTGACGAGGTGATCTTCGTTCCGACGGGGCGTCCCGTATTTAAACTCGACAAGAACGTCACCAATGCGGAAGACCGGTATCTTATGACGGTCATCGCCACCGCATCCAACCCGAAATTCACCGTGTCGCGAGTGGATATCGACCGTCCTGGCGTCACCTACACCATCGACACATTGCGTGATATCCGGGCTCAACATCCTGATGCCGAGCTTTTCTTCATTACCGGAGCCGACGCGGTCGCGGAGATCATGCAATGGAAAGACGCCGACAAAATGTGGGATCTGGCCCACTTCGTGGCCGTAACCCGACCCGGATACTCATCTCCGGAAGGTGTGAAACTGCCGGAAGGCAAAGTCGATACGTTGGAAATACCGGCACTGGCGATTTCCTCGACCGATGTGCGGCGACGTGCGGAGCATGGGGAGCCTGTTTGGTACCTCGTACCGGACGGCGTGGTGCAATATATCGGCAAGCACGGACTGTATCGGTAAATTTCAGGTGAACACGCGCGGGTGATGAGGTCTGCGCGGATGGTTAATATGGGTCACGTCCACTTGACGCGAAAATAGACGTTTGGAGACATGGTGAGCGCAATCCTTGAAGGAAAGCCGGATAAAAACCTTATCCTTGTCACAGGCAGAACACATCCGAAACTGGCGGCGGAAGTCGCTGAACAACTCGGCATTGATGTTCTGGAAACCACAGCATACGACTTCGCCAACGGCGAGATGTACGTGCGCTACACCGAATCCGTGCGTGGTGCGGACGTGTTCGTACTGCAAAGTCACGCAGCTCCGATCAACCAGTCGATCATGGAGCAGCTCATCATGATTGATGCGCTCAAGCGTGCCTCCGCACGTTCCATCACGGCGGTCTGCCCACTGTTGGGCTATTCTCGCCAAGACAAGAAACATCGCGGTCGCGAGCCCATTTCCTGCCGTCTGATGTTCGACCTGCTCAAAACCGCAGGTGCCGATCGCATCATGAGTGTCGATTTGCACGCGGCACAGTCCCAGGGCTTCTTCGATGGTCCGGTCGACCATCTCATTGCCATGCCGGTGTTGGTCGATTACATTCGCGATCGCTTCGCCAACCAGCTTGACAATGTCGCAGTCGTCTCCCCGGACGCAGGCCGTATCCGTGTTGCGGAGCAGTGGGCGCAGCGTCTTGGCGGTGGTCCGCTTGCATTCGTGCACAAGACCCGCGACATTACCCGTCCGAACCAAGCGGTCGCCAACCGAGTCGTAGGCGACGTCGAGGGCAAGGACTGCGTGCTCGTCGATGATTTGATCGATACCGCTGGAACCATCGCAGGTGCCTGTAGTGTGCTCAAGAACGCCGGTGCCAAGTCCGTGACCGTCGTCGCCACGCATGGTGTGCTGTCCGGTCCAGCCGTCGAACGTTTGAAGAACAGTGGTGCCCGAGAAATTGTGCTGACTGACACCGTGCCGATCCCCGAAGAGAAGCGTTGGGACGGTTTGACCGTACTGTCGATCGCGCCATTGCTGGCCAGTGCCATCCGCGCCGTGTTCGAAGACGGCTCCGTGGCTGAACTGTTCGACACCTATCCGGAACACCACGGCCAGGGCTTCCTGTTCGCCTGATGACGCGTTGCGCGGTCATGCTTAGCGTACCTTCCGCATGTTTGTGGGGTAACTCCTATATAAGTGAAGCGAGTACCGTTGTTTAAGGTGCGCATAACACTTTTTGTGCACCTTAAACAACGTTTTTTATTAGTGCGACACGTCGAGACACGCGGTGTTGGCGACATGTGGCATAATAGACACTTGGCGGTAACCGCAAGGTTTTCCGCCATTCCCCCATGGTGTAATGGCAGCACACGGGTCTTTGGAACCCTTTGTCTTGGTTCGAGTCCAGGTGGGGGAGCCTGAAACGGGTCCTCGCGGAGAAGCGGGGACCCAAATTCATTTGGTCCGCATCCATCAACGGCATGACGAACGCGCGCGGCCCGACCGCGCCATGAGGCCTGCTCTCGTCGTCGTCCGGCTTACGCAGGTAACGCGCACCGGCCGGAGCAGCAAGCTCACGACGGGAAATATCAACTGGAACATTATGTTCCAGTTGATATTCCGAGCTGCCACTGATTGCATCCAAGGTAGAAGAAGTTATTAAATTCTCTACTGGTTCATGGAAGAATGCGGCTGCATTCGCTATGTCAGCAACTGTCCACTCTGATTTCCGGTTTATTTTGGCACTCAAACCCGCTTGCGTTTGTAATAGCGCTTCAGCAAGAGTGGTTTGCTTGACGTTATAAAGGGCAAGTCGAACCCTGATGTTCTTGGTGACTATTTCTTGTAGTCGTTCAGATGCTTCTGTCTTTATTGAATGCTTGGCCATATATTTATTATGACACGCCATATTGAAAATATATAAGCATGGCCTATACTCATAAATATGATTTATAAAAACCCTGATAAACTTATCACAGCAAGAAGGGTTGCTGGGCTTTTGGCGGAAACCAAAATGTCTCAGGAACGTTATGCAAAGATGCTGCATCTTTCACAGCCGGCAATTTCTGGGAAGTTGTCGGGCACGGTGAAGTTCACTGCGAATGACATTTGGAAGACGGCAGTGATATTCGGAGTCTCTACAGATTATTTGTATGGGCTTACCGACATGCGTATGAGAGAGGAAGCTACGACACCTGTGTAAAACATTTAGAGTCCGTGGACGAATTGCAGTTCGCATCCGGGCGGCGGATGAAACCCATCCAGCATTTCCCAAACCAATAACAGAAAAGAGACAGACACCAGACCGGCATACGCACCGTCAACCGCGGTGAGCCCGGTAGCCATTCACCTCGGCGACCACGGAACGTATGAACCGGCAGGAACCACCATCATCGAACAACACGGTCGACAACAAACGACCAAGCAGGTCGTCGTCCGAAAGTTCCGAAGCTGAAAGACCGAAACGACGGAAGTCATGACCCGGATGAAGCGCATCCAACGCTCCAAGCCAATAGTCATAAGCCACCACGACTCGATCCAATGGAACGGAACCGTCAAGACTGCAATCTTCGAAGGACACGGCCGCAAGAGCGATCTCCAACACGGAGACCTCATGCTCCAACAAAAACTTGAAATCCGACATAGTGGAACCGAACACAAGGGATTCATCTCTTGTCATGTTCCATTCCAATCTTTCGCCGGGCTTCATACCAACCACTCAACGATGGGTCGATATCGAACAAATAATAATGCCCGCACATGAGTTGCAGCTCACATACGGGCGGCGAGTCAATCCCATCCAGCATTTCCCATTTTACCAAGGTTCCACGGTCACCAACCAAGGAACCAATCACAGAAAGAAGAGATCACAATGAATGATTTCAACGAAACCAGCAATGCAATCAATTCCAACTTTGAGGAAAGGACCAGCTCAATGTCTGATTATTCCACATCCACCACACCGAATGAAACCCAATATCAGGAAAACACGCCGACAATCACCCCCGAAATCGTGGACGCCGAAGTCCTGGATGACATCGATGATGCCGACCTGGTCGAGACCAACCCGGTTGCCGCTCTCGCCGGAAACTTCCAAGATGATGAGCGGACAGCGCATCCTCTTGCTCCGGGTGAGACCAATTACACCGAGCAGGAGGCTCGTCAGGCCACCGAAGACATCAAAGTCAAGATTTGCATGCTGCCGAAGCCCAATACGATTTGGTGCACGCGGTGGAAAAAGCTTTTGACGGCCATATCTGGGTCGCGCTCGGATATCCGGAGGGCATGAAGGGTTGGATCCAGTATTGCAAGGACAACTTCACCTCGGCCCAGATTCGGGTTACTGGTCAGCAGCGCACTGACCTGATCACAGGCTTCACCCCAGGTAAAATCACCAACCGTGGCATCGCCGCTCTGCTCGGTGTCAGTCACACGACTGTTAACCGTGTCAGAGGCCAAGCCGGTATCGCTCCCGCGGAAGGCAGGACGCGCAGCGCAGACGGCAAACTCCGTCACGTTGACACCGGCAGCATGTCCAGCGAGGAACGCCGCAAGAAGATCGTGGAACTCTCCGAGGAAGGCGCCAAACAGACCGACATCGCCGACATGCTCGACGTGTCCCAATCCACCGTGTCCGACACCTTGCGCAAGGACAAGATGCGTCGCATCAGCGAAGGCCTCGAACCCGCGGTCGTCGACAACACCGAATTCGATCAGGCCTCCGACGACCAGCCATTGGACCTTGACATGGGCAACGCGGACGCCAAGATCCGCAGTTACATCGACGCGTTCGGCGTCACGGTAACGCAGGCGAACGACGGCATCGAAGGCATCGTGCGCCAGCTTGAAAGCGATTACTGGAAGCCGGGTTCCAGCGTCGTGGACGAAATCATCGGCAACAACGCTTCGATGATTTTCGACATCATCAGCAACACGGGCAAGATGCTCCGTCTGCTGAACATCGACCTCGACAACGTGTTCGATGGCGCGGACGATGACGATCCCGACAACGATTGGAGCCGTTTCGTCGATGGTTGCGAAGAGCTCGGCAAGGTCTGCGAGGAAGTCGTGGGCTGACCTTGCCCCGCACGTGTCGGAGTGGATAGGGGCATGGATCCACTCCGACGCCACGTTTCATTTAATCTTCCCGGGACGCCGCAGTCCCGGGACCGAATACCGGTTTTTGGAGAAGAAAAGACTGAATCATGAAATACACCAAGGACGAAGAGGAAAAGGCCGAACGGTCCAGCGTCAAAATGTGGCCCGGTATCACCGCCGGCATCATCATCGGCCTGATCGCGTTCGTGTTGAGCTTCGACGCGCTGCGTCTCGTGTTCGTCTCATGTGGCATCAATCCCTGGCTGAGCTGGGGTGGTCCCGTGTGCGTGGACGGCACGATCCTCCTGTGCACGTGGGCCACGTGGGGATTCAAGAAAGGACACATCCGCGGCAGCGCCTACCCATGGGTGGGACTCGTCCTGTTCAGCGGTTTTTCCATCGCGGGAAACGCCCTGCACGCAATGATCAACACCGGGTTCCGACTGCCGTCATGGGTGCCGCCGGTCATCATGAGCATTCCACCTGTCGCACTCCTGTACGCGACCCACTTGATCGTCATCATCGCCGGAGACCGGCTCGACAAGATCAACACCTTCTCCCCCGCCACTGACGCCACACAAGTGCCAGAAGCCGCACCGCGGGAGACCCGCGTGCCGGTCGAGCCCGTGAAAGCCCAGCCTGTGCAGCCCACACCCGTTCCCATGCCTACGCCGGTCGTCGAAACCAAACCCGAGCCCGAGACCGAGCCGATGATTCCCGACCTGTTCGACTTCCAGACGATCGTGCCCAACATGGAGGACGATGCTGACCCAAAAGCCGAAGAGGCTGAAGCGCCCGTCGCCGACGCCTCCATTCCGACCATCACGACCTCCGACTCCAACGTTCCACAGCCGGTGATGGAATCCCACGTTACCATTCCAACCCTGGTCGCGGCCTCCACGGTCACCCCGGACATTCCAACGGAAACCACGCCGGAACCGGAAGCGGAACCAGTCGAGGACACGACTCCATCGGAGACGCCGGTCACAGCCGTGGAAACGGAAGAGGAAAAGGAGCCGGCGAACGCTCAGACTGAAACGGAAGCCGGAAACGAACCGGCTACGGACGATGCCGTCAAGACCAAGCCTAAGAAGACGCGTCGGAACAAGGCCGGCGCCGATGACGAGGAATGGCTCGCATGGCTCGACGAATTCAAAGCCCAGAACGAGACTCCGACCTCGGCGAAGGCGGTGGAGGCTGGATTGGCTTCGAGCAGTAGCACCGCCAAAAGGTATCTCGCACGCATCAGGAAAGAGTATCCGGAAAGGTTCTAAACATGGAACACCACAGCATGAGCGCCGGTGAATTCAAAGCCCGTTACGGCGTCACCCCGCAGGAGGTGCAGGACGCTTTGGACGAGAACCGTCGCAGGGTCGCGCGCAAGCTTTCCGAATGGGGATACGGCTGGGCGGTGGACGAGGTCATGTGCGATGTGGCCGTGGAACTGCTCAAGGGCGGTCTGCGCCGGTGGGCGTCCTATGAGGACCGTAAGCCCTTGGGCGCTTTCGTGAACACTCTGCTCGGCAATCGTCTGGGTGAATGGATGCGGACGGAACGCCCCAAATACCGTGGCGGCATGACCCATGCTCCCCAGACCCGCCGCAAGCGGTCCGCCCACACGTCGTCGCAGGGCGAGGCGTTGGACGCGGACGAGGCAAGGAGTCTGATCCGTAGGGAGGATCATGCGGCGTCGGAGGGACGCCTGTGTGAGGAGGACGACGTGTTCGGCGATCCGGATTCCAATGTTCTCGCCGCTCCCGCGGGCGACAGGTCCAGCTATCAAGGATGGCTCACCGACGGAGACCAGCCACAGGGGCTGGCGAGCGACGAATACAAGGACGACATGAAATACCTGGAAAACGAATGCGTGCGACAGGATCGGGATGGTCGGACATTGTGGCGGATGCTGGTACGCCAATGCCTTACCGTGACACGAGGCGCCGACGCATTGCGCGGTGACATCCGTCGTTTTTTGGAGAACTCGCATCGCGGACGCAACCCACGAATCGAGGATTACCCGTACATCCTTGCCGCCATCAACAAATACAAGACGGGAAACAAGACGGGCAGGAGGACAAGATGATCCTTCATCGGTTGTTACCGGATTCCGGTGACGTGGAGATGAGGCCGGGACGGTTCTGTTTTCTCTCCCCCAACGCCGTCCCGGTCCATGCCGGCCGCAACGCGTCGTCTATCGATGATGACGGACACGCGTGGACGGCACCCCCTCAAGACTTTGGAAAACCTAAACATTTTGGAAGCAAGGAGCCGTAATGAAGACCGTTGAATGGGCTTGGAACTCTGATCCCGATACGCCGGACGAGAAACTCGTGCTGATCGCCATGGCGAGGGACACGTATCGGACCCCATTGGAGGCTTTGGCCATCGTGGGTTCCCGCGTGTTGCGGCATGCGGCATGCGATATGACTCCGGCCGAACTCGACGCGGTCCTCGCGAGCCTGGAACGTCAGGGATACATCACGCCGTACGAGGATACGGACGGTCCGGTCGGACGCCGGATCGGCATCCTGAACCGTGAGCACGCGCAGGAAGGCCCGTGGAAGGCATGGCGTCTCAACATCGACGGCAAGGAGACGGGACGATGAGCGTCAGAGCGATCTCATGGGCGTATGGCCAGAATCTTGGTTCCGCATCGCAAAAGGCAGTGCTGCTCCATCTCGCATATCTGGCCCGTGAAAAGGACAACTGCGCGTGGCCGCACGTAACGCGTATCCAGGCAGAGACCGAATTAAGCGAACGTACCGTACGCAAGGCATTGAAAGCACTGCAGGACAAGGGACTGATCGCATTGGGAGACCAGAACCTCGCCGCGGTTCACAACGGCGACATCGTGCCAGCGAACCGTCGACCCAAGGTCTGGATCCTGCGATTGGACCATAGCGGAAAGGCTGACAGATCATGACGGTAGTGACCATGGTATGGGTCCAGGAACACGTGCACGAGGTACGCAATGCGACCAAAGCGGTCTTGTCATATCTCGCATTCAAAGCTCGTTACGACGACGGGACGGCCGCATGGCCGGCGATAGGCACCATCGCTGGAGCATGCGGGTTGAGCGAGAAGACCGTGCAACGCAGCATCGACCAGCTTCTCGACCTCGGACTGATCGAACCCGGACAGCAGAACTTCAGCGCCATCAACCCGAAGACCGGCGAACCGGTCAGGAGAAACTACCAGACCATCGTATGGAACGTGATCTGCAAGGAATCGAACCTGCCGACCGAACCATGCGAGGACCCGTCCGCGTCCAAGGTCAGAGCCGCCATGAAACGCGCGGAAAGAGCGAAAGCCAAAATGTCGCCCCTGAACCAAACGGACCAGAACGATGGTGAAAGCTCGGACAAAATGTCCGGAACGGCGGACAGGAAACAAACAAGAAGAGCGAAAGCCAAAATGTCGCCCCTGAAGAATGGCGGAAACAAGCCGATTCTCACAGATTTTGACAAAATGTCGCCCCTGGAAACGCAGAGTGGGAAAGACGACGGAAACGAAGACAAAATGTCCAAAAATCTGGACAAAATGTCGCCCAATAATACATTGAAATACAATTACCCCTCTCTCCCTACGGGAGAGCTCCCCGCAAGCGGGAAGCGCCCCACCGGGGAGGACGGGAAAAACGATGAGACGGGACGATCTTCCGAAGTCGTGACCGTGATGGACCATCTCACGGCCATCCGCTCCGAGCTGTCGCTGACGACCTCAACGCCGACCAAACGTGACTACGCCAAGATCGGGAACCTCGTCAGCCGGATTGCCAAGGCCCACGACGCCGACCGCGCGGTAGCCGTGGCGCTCATCCTCGCGGTCATCGACTGGCTGCCCGCGAACACGTACTGGCTCCGTCGCATCGACTCCGCCCGCCGACTGGCCGACAACTGGGATCAGATCGCCAACGACTGGACCGTCAGCCAACTCGAAAACCAACGCGAACGCGACACGGAAGCCCGGACCCGCGACCGCAAGCCCATCTCCAAGCCCACACCCATACCGGACCACCACTCGGAACGCCACGTGCACACGCTCATGTGCGAACACGTCCTGAACGACATGAAGCCACACGAGGCGGAATACGACCACGAGGGCAGCCTGCGATCCGGGCATCCATCCGAATGGCATCTCGCATGCATGCGCCACGCGGACGAACTCAACCAGCGTGACGGACTCGACAAGGCCGCCTGAGCCGGCTCTTCCAATGATCGACGCCGAATTCACAAACGGTATCCATCACCGGTTCAATCCCGAAACACGACTCGAATATCCACGTCCAAACCAAAAACGGTAGTCGTAAAACCAGTAGAACGAAAGGAAAACACGATGAACGGGAAACGAGAGAAAACCAACGCGCACGGTGCAGGACGCATCCTGTCCTACGAACCGTTGAAAGTGCACTGCGACGCTTGCGACCAGGATTTCAACTCATGGGAATCATTCGGCAGACATGTGGACAAGATCGTCGACAAACCCGCCGACACCAGACGCGAGGCCGTCATGGACGTCCTCGCCGACCATCTGGGAGACATCGGCATGGAGGACGGGTGGGACGATCCACAAGTCACACCCGACGGGTCCATCCAATGCGGATGCCTCGCCGAATTCCCGGACATCACCGCATGGCGCGCGCACCTCGCCCAAGCCATCATCGACAACATTGACGCCAGCAAGGAAGCCTACGAAGCCCTGAACCGCGTGGACGTGGAAGCCACGCGCGAGGCCGGCGAGATGAACGACGAGCCCATGGGGCAGGACTGGCGGATCCGCCACGACCGTCTCCTGGCCGCCTCGCCGATCGTCCTGGACGCGGCGGAAAACCGCGACGGGGATGGCTCTGACATGACATGCGCTCCATCCAATCCGACAGCTGGAACAACAGGAAACATGTCCGAATAATCCGACCGGTTCCTGGCCGATGACGAGGACATATGCTGCCATGATGATTGACTCCGAAGCCAAAACGCTTCAGCCCTCCGTCGTACATGCTTGCATCGCCGACAGCATTGAAAGATTACTTATTCGCCGACTCGGAAGCAGAATATCTGACGGGCCATAATGGCCAGTCAGATATTTCCCGTCGTGAGCTTTCCGCTCCGGCCGGTGCGCGTTACCTGCGCAAGCCGGACGACGACGAGAGCAGGTCACATGGCGCGGTCGGGCCGCGCGCGTTCGTCATGCCATTGGATGTGGATCAAATGAATTTGGGTCCCCGCTTCTCCGCGAGGACCCGTTTCAGGCTCCCCAACACCTGGACTCGAAAGATCTCATGCTGCTTATGTTGCTTCTTTGGTGGATGTCACTGGCTCCCAAGACGAACGAAGCACCAGGAAAGACCATATAACAGAACGCTTCTGCACTCTAGAGAGGCCGGAAGGGAACAGGCGAAGACGTCACAACATATTCCCTTCCGGTTTTTCATTCTCAGGTGCCGTTTCAGATGC
>QWCY01005616.1_pt1 | contig 12285 bp, 9 predicted proteins | sample 1972631 | NCBI WGS metagenome assembly QWCY01 (sample SAMN09866696, study PRJNA288562) | Human gut metagenome isolate pre1_stool, whole genome shotgun sequencing... | isolation source: gut | host: Homo sapiens | place: USA: California
GGGCATCCGGTATGCTGTACTGATGGCGGTGCGCGTCATGGCCCTCATCGCAGGCACGAGCCTTTTGACCTACACCACCAGTCCCATCGTCCTGACGGATGCCATCGAGCAGCTGCTGAAGCCCCTCGGGAAGCTCCACTTCCCGGTGCACGAGCTGGCGATGATGATGAGCATCGCGCTGCGGTTCATCCCCACCCTCATCGAGGAGACCGATAAGATCATGAACGCCCAGAAGGCCCGCGGCGCACAGCTGGACAACGGCAAGATGACGGAGCGCATCAAGGCGCTGGTGCCGGTACTGGTGCCCCTGTTCATCTCGGCTTTCCGCCGCGCCGACGAGCTGGCCATGGCCATGGAGTGCCGCTGCTACCGCGGCGGCGACGGCCGCACCCGCCTCAAGGTGCTGCGCTGCACGAGACAGGATTACATCGACCTCGCGGTCTGCCTCGCCTGCTTTGCAGTGATTTTGGCGTCGAGGCTGGTGTTCCCGAACTTCTAAAGAGCGAGGAATTTGTTCTCTTTTGGTGTCAAAAGAGAACCAGAAAACCACCAGCGATTTCGACGCGCTGGATCCACGAGAAAGGGGCTGCTCGCCCCTTTCAGACCCCAAAGCTCGCCCCTTTCAGACCCCAAAGAGGAAGTCGAAACGGAAAAAAGCTAAGCCGCTCCGCTAAAAGCTTTTTTCTCGTTTCTCCGATTTTGAATGATACGAACGGGAAAGTTGTAATTTCGTAGATGAACTATCTTCTTACTTTAGCCTACGACGGCACCAACTACTGCGGATTTCAGGTGCAGCCCAACGGGCGGAGCGTGGCCGCTGCGTTTCAGGACGCCTTGGAGGCGGTGCTGGGCAGCCGCCCCGACATCAAGGGCTGCAGCCGCACCGACGCAGGCGTCCATGCGCTGGGCTTCATGCTCAACTTCCACGCCGACACCCGCATCCCGGCGGCAAAGCTGCCGCTGGCCCTCAATCAGCATCTTCCCCCGGACATCCGGGTGTTGGAGGCGCGGGTGGTGCCCGACGACTTCCACGCCCGCTATGCGGCCCACACAAAGACCTACCTCTACCGCATCCACAACAGTCCGATCGACTCGCCCTTCGCCTCCCGCTATTACACCAAGGTGCCGGGGCGGCTGGACGCCGACCGGATGCAGCAGGCGGCACAGTATTTTGTGGGGACGCACGATTTCCTTGCCCTCTGCGCTTCGGGCAGCTCGGCAGCCGCCCACGGCGACACCGTGCGCACCATCACGGCCTGTGAGGTCGAGCGCCGGGGCGACGACATCGACATCACGGTGACGGCAGACGGCTACCTCTACAACATGGTACGCATCCTCGCGGGCACCCTCTGCGAGGCGGGCGCAGGCCGTCTTGCGCCCGAGGCGGTGCCGGGCATCCTCGCCAGCTGCGACCGGAAAAACGCCGGCCCGACGCTGGCGGCAAAGGGGCTTTTCCTCAAGAGCGTGGACTACGATTAACACAAACACGACCGGTGCTCCCGGAGGGGGAATGCCCCCTTTGGGAGCACTGTCGTTGCAGGAAGGGGACAGGAACGTATGAGAAAAAAGCATCGAGACTTCCGGCCCGCGTCGGACGAGCCGCTTTCGGAGGGCCGGGTCGAGTACCTCGAGCAGGCCCGCACCCGGGTGCGGAACCGGCGCATCCGGCGCACCGCGCTCATCGTCGCGGCGCTGACGCTGGTGGTTCTGTTCGCCACCGGCTTTGTGGGCAGCTCGGTGGCAATGGCCAAGGACTGGGCCGACACGGCCCGCATCCTGCTCTTTCCGGGGACGGGCTGGCCCCAGCAGACCGGTGTCATGGAGGTGGAGCAGCTTGCCGCCCTGAACGGAAGCTTTGTGGAGCTGGGGGAAGAGGGGTGCGTGGTCTGGTCCCGCACCGGCACCCGCCTCAACGCCATCCAGAGCGGCTACGCCCGGCCAGCGCTGGCGGCGGGCAAGAACCGCTTCGTGCTCTACAACCGCTCGGGCAATGAGCTGCGGGTGGAGAGCCGCACCCAGAACCTCTACACCAAGACGATGGAGAACAGCATCACCCTCTGCGCGATGGCCGACAACGGCACGCTGGCCGTCGTCACCGAAGACCCCGGCAGCGCCGCCAGACTGCGGATCTACTCCTCCTCGATGGAGGAGCAGCTGAGCTGGAGCCTCACCACCACCGACGGCACGCCGCTGCGGATGGCCTTTTCGCCGGATGGGCGGCGGCTGGCGGTGGCGGCGGTGACGGTCAGCGGCGGGCAGATGGTGACGAATTTCTACATCGTCACGCTGGCGCAGGGCGACCCTGTCCTTGTGGGCAGCGGCAGCGGCGCGGCCCAGTGGCTGAGCTGGCCCAGCGCCCAGAGTGTACTGGCCCTCTGCGACAGCCGCGCCGTCCTCTACAACGCATCGGGCGGCGAAAAAGCTGCCTACGACTTCACCGGCCAGACCCTCCGGGACATCTCGGTGGATGCCTCGGGCAATGCCGCCCTGCTGCTGGCCTCCGGCCAGCTCTGTCAGGCGGTGATGCTGGACCGTGAGCTGAACGTGGAGGGCACAGCGCAGGTGCAGGCGGCCAACCGCATCGTCCGGGCCGGGCAGAGCTTCTATCTGCTCACCGACAGCGGCGTGGAGTGTCTCTCCACCGACGGTGCCTCCCAGTGGCAGCAGAGCCTTTCCGCCCGGCCGCAGGGCCTGCTGGCCGACCGAAAGCAGCTGCTGGTCTTCTGCGGCAACACCGTGCAGGTGCTGACTCCTCCCGAGGCGGAGACCAGTGCCTCGGGCAATCCATGATAGAATAAGGAAAATAAGGTATGTTCAAGAATCCGTCATTTCTTTTTGATATAGTATGTACCGTGGTCTGGCTGCTGCTGGCCGTGCGCTACGCCCGCAAGGGCTTCCTCGCGGCCAGCGTCCAGCTGGGTGGGAACGTCTTCAGCCTCGTGGGTGCCCGGGTCTTTTCGGGCTGGGCTGCCGTCGAGGTGTTCCAGCGGTTTCTGGCCGGGAGCTTCCGCACCCAGATCGCCGAGAGCATCTCTGCCGGAGGGGTCGTTGACCTGACCGGCATCGCGGACAAGTACGCGGGCTTTCTGCCCGAGAGCTTCCGCGCCTCCATCGTGGAGGCCTGCGAGCGCTCCATCTCAGCCGTGCTCAGCAACAACGCTGTGGTGCTGGCGGACGTCATCGTCCAGAAGGTGCTGGCCCCGCTGCTGACGCCGGTCATCTCGGTGGTGCTCTTTTTCGTGACCTTTGCCCTGCTGCGGATGCTGGTGAGTATGCTGGTCACTGTGCTGGGCCTTGTCAACCGGCTGCCGGTCATCGGCACCGTCAACCGCTGGCTGGGCTGGCTCACCGGCTGCATCGCCAGCACGATGGACATCTACCTTGTGCTATGCGTGGTGTGGGCCATCATCGTCATCACGGGCGGCAATCTGACCGTCCTGAACGACACGGTCATGAGCAGCAGCCTTTACTATAAAGCATTCAATCTGTTCAACCCCTTCCTGTAAAGGGGAGCTTAGGAGGAACCTATATGGTCTGCAATCGCTGTCAGAAACGTCCGGCCATCATCTTCGTCCAGCGGATGGAGAACGGCCAGATGAAAAATGAAGGCTTTTGCCTGCACTGTGCCCGTGAACTGCACATCAAGCCCGTCGAGGACCTGATGAAGCAGTTCGGGATGTCCGACGAGGACATGGACAACATGGAAAACCGGATGGAGAGCATGATGGACGAGATGGGAGACGCGAACCCCCTCTCCCTCATGATGAATATGGGCCAGCCGACGGAGGGCGAGGAGAGCGAGGGAGACGACGACCTCGTGCCCGGCTCCAGCGCGACCTTCCCGCTGGGCGTCAAGGCGGAGGGCGAAGCCGGAAACGGCAAAAAGGCCCAGAAAAACGGCAAGAAGCCGCCCCGCCGCAAATTCCTCGATACCTATTGTGAGAATCTGACCCGCAAGGCCCGGGAGGGCAGGCTGGACGACATCGTGGGCCGCGACCGCGAAATTTACCGAACGATTCAGATTCTGAGCCGCCGCCAGAAGAACAACCCCTGCCTCATCGGCGAGGCGGGTGTCGGCAAGACGGCCATCGCTGAGGGCATCGCGGAGCGGATCGCCAAGGGCGACGTCCCCGTGGGCCTGAAGGACAAGGAAATTTTCCTGCTCGATCTGACCAGCCTCGTGGCCGGCACCCAGTTCCGGGGCCAGTTCGAACAGCGGGTCAAGGGCCTGCTCAGTGAGGTCAAGGCCGCAGGCAACATCATCCTCTTTATTGATGAAATTCATACCATCACCTCGGCGGGTGAGAGCGAGGGCGCGATGAACGCGGGCAACATCCTCAAGCCTGCCCTGTCCAGAGGCGAAATTCAGGTCATCGGCGCCACCACCTTCAACGAGTACCGCAAGTATATCGAGAAGGATCAGGCCCTTGAGCGCCGCTTCCAGCCCGTCCGAGTGGAGGAACCCAGCGTGGCCGATACGCTGGCCGTCATGAACGGCATCAAGAAGTATTACGAGGAGCACCACCATGTGCAGGTGGAGGCGGATGTCCTCTCGGCCATCGTCACCCTCAGTGAGCGGTACATCACCGACCGCTACCTCCCCGATAAGGCCATCGACCTGCTGGACGAGGCCTGCGCCTGCTGCAACCTTGCCCACCCGGTCATCTCGGAATACCTTGAGATGCAGAAGGAGCTGGACGGCCTGAAGCAGGAGGAGGCGGAGATGGAGTCTGCCGACGTCAACGAGGCCATCGACTATGAGCAGGTGGCCCAGCGGAAGACCCGCATCGCAAAGCTGGAAGCTGAGCTGCCCGCAAAGCAGGCCGCAGCCAGCGAGATCAGGGTCACGATGGATGATGTGGCCAAGGTCATCGAGCTGTGGACGGGAATCCCGGCAGTAAAAATTCAGGAGACGGAGTTCGCAAAGCTGGCCGGGCTGGAGGCCGAGCTGAAAAAGAAGATCATCGGTCAGGACGAGGCCGTCCATCTCGTGGCGCAGGCCGTCAAGCGGAGCCGTGCCGACCTGTCGGGACGCCGCCGCCCGGCAAGCTTCATCTTCGTCGGCCCCACCGGCGTCGGCAAGACCGAGCTGGTCAAGCAGCTGGCAAACCAGCTCTTTGACGGCCCTGACCCCCTCATCCGCCTCGATATGAGCGAGTATATGGAGAAGTATGCGGTGTCCCGCATGATCGGCTCGCCTCCGGGCTATGTGGGCTACGAGGAGGCCGGTCAGCTCACCGAAAAGGTGCGCCGCCGCCCCTACAGCGTCGTCCTCTTCGATGAGATCGAAAAGGCCCACCCCGACGTCATGAACATCCTGCTCCAGATTCTGGACGAGGGCAAGATCAACGATGCACAGGGCCGGACGGTGGATTTCTCCAACACGGTCATCTGCATGACCTCCAACGCCGGAAGCGGCGACAAGAGCACCTCCGGACTCGGCTTCAACAAGAGCGAGGAGCAGTTGAGCGAGGAAAAGACCCGCAAGGCCCTGAGCCAGTTCCTGCGGCCCGAGTTCCTTGGCCGCGTGGATGAGGTCATCGCCTTCAAGCCCCTGAGCCAGCAGACGCTGGAGGGCATCGCGGCCCTCATGCTGGACGAGTACAAGCCCAGCATGGAATCGAAGGGCATCGCCTACCGCTACACCCCGGCGGCGCTGTCCGCCATCGTGGCCAAGAGTCAGGGCGGCAAGTTCGGTGCCCGCGACCTCCGCCGCGTCATCCGCAAGGCGGTGGAAGACCCTGCCGCCGAGCGCATCATCGACGGCACCCTGAAGGCAGGCGGGAGCCTGACCGTGGACGCCGAGAACAGCGAAGTCATCCTGAAGTAAAGCACAAACGAAAAGGCACTCCGAAGCGCTTCGGAGTGCCTTTTATAGTACGCGGAAAACTCAGTCGAGGGACACCGGAACTTCGGGCTTGTTGGCGGTGCGTGCGCTGGTGCGGCCCTCGGGGATGATCTCCCCGGCGGCGGTCAGCGCTAGCTTGGTGAGGGTGGGGCCTACCAGCTCATACACCAGCACCGAGAAGAGCACCACGTTGCGCACCATGTGGCCGTCGGAAAGCTCGGCGGCCTCGGCAGCCATGCCCAGCGCCACCTGCGTGGTGAGGGAAAGGCTGTCCACCTGTTCCAGCGTGCCGAAGCCGATGCCGAACCCGCTCAGGCCCAGCCGTCCCAGAAAGAAGGGGCCGAGCAGCAGGCCCGCCAGCAGGTAGGACGTGACCGCTGGCAAATGGACTGCCTTTGCCAGACGCGACATCAGCAGACCTGCGATGAGCGCCGTGGAAAGGCAGATGAGAAGCTGTTCCATACGATATTGCGGGCAGCGGACGCACCGAGGCCGCCGCCCTTTCCTCCTTTTTCTCAGTCAGGCGTGTTTCCGGGCTGCTTGCCCAAACCCCTGAAAACACAGCACAATAAAGGATTATACTATCTCATCGCTTAAAAAGCAACATCTTTTCAGGCGGAATGATTGAAGAATCCTTAACAAATGACCGAAAAAAGCGAAAAACAGGGCCGCTGCCTGCGCAGCGGCCCTATTGTATGCAACAATCGTGAATTTAGTTGAACTTAAAGATCTTCCGTGCGATGCGGTAGCCGCCCAGCACGATGTCGTCGCCCTTGGGGAAGGGCAGGTTGGTCACACCGCCGAAACCGAAGCGGATGGAGCGGTAGACTGCGGCGCTGGTGTGCTCGCGCAGGTACTGCCACAGGCCCTTCTGCTTCTCCTTGGCCTCGGCGCTGCCGTCCAGCAGCAGGAAGATGTCGCTGACCGCCATCATCATCGAGAGGTAGTGGAGCATATAGGCCCGAAGCTTCTTTTCGCCCTTGAGGGCGTCGAGGTCCTGACAGTCGATCATGTGCCGGGTGACGCGGAGCTGCTGGTCCACGCGCTTGACCATGACGCTCTCGTTGACGCTCTGGTCGGCGCGGCCGATGAAATAGCGGTAGAGGTCGAGGTCCATATAATACATGGTCTTGACAAAGGGCAGGGGCTGGTAGACGAAGATGTTGTCCACATAGAAGGTGTGCTTGGGCAGCACCATGCCGCACTGGCGCAGCACCTCGGTGCGGTACAGGACCGAGTGCATCAGCAGGTTCTGGTCGGGGCGGAAGCGGCCCACGTGCATCCATGTGAAGAGCCGCTCCTGCGGGAAGACGTTGGTGTACCGCACGGTATGGCTGGTGCCGTCCTCGGTGTGCTCATAGACGTAGTTGCAGATCATGAGGTCGGGGGCGGTGCCGCGGGTCACGAGGGTGTGCAGGCGGGAGAGCACCTTCTTGAGGGCATCGGTGTCCAGCCAGTCGTCGCTGTCCACGACCTTGTAGTAGAGGCCGGTGGCGTTGCGGATGCCCTGATTGACGCCCTCACCATGACCGCCGTTCTCCTGATGGATGGCTTTGACGATGGTGGGGTACTTGGCGGCGTACTCGTCGCAGATGGCCGGGGTCTCGTCTTTCACGGAACCGTCGTCCACAAGGATGATCTCGGCCTGCTCCCCGGCGGAGAGCAGGGTCTCGATGCAATGGCGCATATAGGCCGCCGAGTTGTAGCACGGGACGGCAAAGGTAATGAGTTTCTGCTGCATAATAATAAGCTCCTTATCGTGCTTGCCCGGCCTTGCGCAGAGCAAAAAATGGCCGGAGATGGAGATATGTACTCTTATTATATCATTTTCGCGCACAAAAAGCTAGGAAGACCAGCAAATACCTTCAAAAAACGACAGCAGAAAAGCATTTTGATACCATTTCGGGCCGGGCTGTGCTATAATAGTACAGTTACAGGAACCAAAAAGCAGGAGGAGCACATGGCAGACCCGCATTCTATCTTAAAAAAAGTTTTTGGCTACGACAGCTTCCGCCCCGGGCAGGAGGAGATCGTCCGGCGGCTGCTGGACGGGCAGGACGTGCTGGCCGTGATGCCCACCGGCGCGGGCAAATCCATCTGCTATCAGGTGCCGGCCCTGCTGCTGCCCGGCATCACCATCGTGGTGTCGCCGCTGGTCAGCCTGATGAAGGATCAGGTGGGCGCGCTGGTGCAGGCCGGTGTGGCGGCGGCCTTCCTCAACAACAGCCTCACCGACAACCAGAAAGCCCTGATGCTCCACCGCGCCCGGGAGGGCTGGTATAAGATCATCTATGTCGCCCCGGAGCGGCTGGAGATGCCGGGCTTCCAGCGGTTCGCGCAGGAAAAACTTATCAGCATGGTCACGGTGGATGAGGCCCACTGCATCAGCCAGTGGGGGCAGGACTTCCGCCCCAGCTATCTGCGCATCAAGGAGTTCGTGGACAGCCTGCCCAGCCGCCCGGTGGTGGGCGCGTTCACGGCCACCGCCACGGCCCGGGTGCGGGACGACATCCGCAGCCACCTCGACCTCCATCAGCCCTATGAAGTGACCACCGGCTTCGACCGGCCCAACCTCTACTTCGAGACCCGCCGCGCCCTGCCCAGCCAGAAACCGAAGGAGCTGCTGGACCTCGTGCTGCGGGAGGGAGACAACGCGGGCATCGTCTATTGCAGCACCACCAAGCAGGTGGACGAGACGGCCCGCCTGCTTCAGAGCCGGGGCATCCGGGCGGCGGCGTATCACGCCAAGCTGGACGCCGAGGTGCGGCGGAAAAATCAGGACGACTTCCTCTACGACCGGGTCCAGATCATGGTGGCGACGAATGCCTTCGGCATGGGCATCGACAAGCCCAACGTCCGGTTCGTCATCCACTACAATATGCCCAAGGACCTTGAGAGCTACTATCAGGAGGCGGGCCGTGCAGGCCGCGATGGTCTGCCGTCCCGCTGCATCCTGCTCTACTCCGGTACGGACGTGCGGACCATCCGCTTTTTCATCGACAAGGAGATGGAGGCCGACAACGGCCTGCCTGCCGACGTCAAGGCCGAAGCTGCCCGCAAGGCGGAAGAACGGCTCAAGTATATGACCTTCTACTCCACCACCCAAAAGTGCCTGCGGCGGTTCATGCTGAACTACTTCGGGGAGGCTGCACCCGAGAAGTGCGGCAACTGCTCCTGCTGTCTCTTTGCCGAGCAGAATGCGCAGGAGCTGGAAGAGCGGGCCGCTGCCGCGAAACAGCGCGCTGCGGCCAACTCCCGGCGGTTGTCTGCCCGCCGTGTTGCCGCCAACACCGACCTCAGTGGGGCCGACGAAAAGCTTCTGGCGGCGCTCTACGCTCTGCGCAAGCGTCTCGCTGCAAAGCAGAACGTCCCGGCTTATATGGTGTTCAGCGACGCCACCCTCCGGGAGATGGTTCAGAGCAAGCCTCTGAGCATGGACGAATTCCTGAACATCACCGGCGTCGGTGAGAAGAAGGCCGCGCGGTATGGCATGGCCTTCCTACGGGTCATAGAGGAGATGGTCAACTCGCGGTGAGCAGGGCCGGAACTGTAAATTTTCTGCGTTCTGCTTGACTTTTCCGGGATTTTGCATATACTGAAGGTAGTGAATGTGGTAATTCACACATAGGACTCGCGAAGAAAGAACAACCCCCCTCAGAGAGCTGCAATCTCTCAAAAGGGGGGTCATTCTTTTAGTGCTTGCTGTCCTTGAACCAGCCGCCAAGCCACTTGTAGACGAAGTTTGCGACAACGCCTGCTGCGACGGACAGGATGAATGTGGTAATATCCATAAGAACTCACCTCCTTCCAACTGGACGGAGAAGGCCAGCGTCTTTAGTATATCATAAGCCTCGACAAAAAGATAGAAAAAGAGCGCGGATCTTCCACGATGAGCCACTCGGCTCGTGGAAAGGTCTGCGCTCTTTTTGTCATTCCATCGTATGGGTGGAGAAGACCTTTTCGTCCTGCCACCACACCGGCTGCCCAGCGGCGAGGGACTTGGGCACATCCAGCAGACGCTGGTTCCGGCTGCCCCGGAAACGGAGGGAGATGTCGTGCTCAGCCTCCACGAAGCGGCCATCCACCAGCACGTCCAGCAGACGCAGCAGCTCGTCGGTGACTTCACACCGTGCGGGACAGGGAACCTTGCCGGTCAGCTGTTCCCATGTGTAGCCGGAGTAGCACCAGACGGTCTTCTTCGGGTAGAGGGCCTTGAAATTCTGGACGAAAGTCACCAGCTCCCGCTGGTTCTCCGGCTCCATCGGTTCGCCGCCCAGCAGGGAGAGGCCCGCGATATAATCCGGCTTGCAGGAGGCGAATACCTCGTTGCGGACGGGCTTGTCGAAGGGGGTACCGTAGCCGAAGTCCCATGCCACCTCGTTGAAGCAGCCGGGGCAGTGGTGGCGGCACCCGGAGACGAAGACGCTGGTGCGAACCCCCGGCCCGTTGGCGATGTCATAATATTTAATGGTTGCGTAGTTCATTACAAGTGTAACACCCGATCCTTGATCTCCTGCGTCCGGCCCTGATTCCAGAACTGGGTGCCGATATAGCCGCAGGTGCGGCGGGCGACATTCAGCTTGTTCTGGTCACGGTTGCCGCACTTGGGGCACTCCCACACCAGCTTGCCGTCGTCTTCGACGATCTTGATCTCGCCGTCGTAGCCGCAGCACTGGCAGTAATCTGACTTGGTATTCAACTCGGCGTACATGATGTTGTCGTAGATGAACTGCAGCACGCTCATCACGGCCTCAAGATTGTCCTGCATATTGGGGACTTCCACATAGCTGATGGCACCGCCCGGGGACAGCTTCTGGAACTCGCTCTCGAACTTCAGCTTGGTGAACGCATCGATCGTCTCCGAAACATGGACGTGATAGCTGTTGGTGATATAGTTCTTGTCGGTGATGCCGGGCACGATGCCAAACCGCTTCTGCAGGCACTTGGCGAATTTGTAGGTGGTGGATTCCAGCGGAGTGCCGTAGAGGGAATAGTCCATGTTTTCGGCCTTCTTCCACTCATTGCACTTGTCGTTCATATGCTGCATCACACTGAGGGCGAAGGGCTTTGCACCGGCGTCGGTGTGGCTCTTGCCGGTCATATACTTCACGCACTCATACAGGCCGGCGTAGCCGAGGCTGATGGTGGAGTAGCCGCCAAAGAGGAGCTTGTCGATCTTCTCGCCTTTCTTGAGGCGGGCCAGTGCGCCATACTGCCACAGAATGGGGGCGGCATCGCTGGGGGTGCCCAGCAGGCGCTTGTGGCGGGCCTGCAGAGCGCGGTGGCAGAGCGCCAGACGCTCGTCGAAGATCTTCCAGAACTTGTCGAAGTTGCCGCCGGAGCTGAGGGCCACATCCACCAGATTGATGGTCACGACGCCCTGATTGAAGCGGCCGTAATACTTGGGCTTGCCGGTCTCGGGGTCCACATAAGGGGTGAGGAAGCTGCGGCAGCCCATGCAGGTGTAGCAGTGGCCCTCGCCGTTCTTGTCTACCTTCAGCTCGAGCATCTTCTTCTCGGAGATATAGTCGGGCACCATCCGCTTGGCGGTGCACTTGGCAGCCAGCTCAGTCAGATAGTAGTAGGGGTCGCCGGGGTGGATGTTGTCCTCCTCCAGCACATAGATGAGCTTGGGGAAGGCGGGGGTGATCCAGACACCGGCCTCATTCTTCACGCCCTGATAGCGCTGGCGGATGGTCTCCTCGATGATGATGGCAAGGTCGGCCTTCTCCTGCGCGTTGCGGGCCTCACCCAGATACATGAAGACGGTGATGAAGGGAGCCTGACCGTTGGTGGTCATAAGGGTGACGACCTGATACTGGATGGTCTGGACGCCGCGGTTGATCTCATTGCGCAGGCGGCGCTCCACGATCTCGCGCTTGCGCTCGGCAGAAACATCCAGACCCTCCATCTCAGCCTCGACCTCAGCGGCGATCTTCTTGCGGGAGACGTCCACGAAGGGGGCAAGGTGGGTCAGGCTGATGCTCTGGCCACCGTACTGGTTGGAGGCCACCTGCGCGATGATCTGGGTGGCGATGTTGCAGGCGGTGGAGAAACTGTGGGGCTTCTCGATATAGGTGCCCGAGATGACCGTGCCGTTCTGGAGCATATCGTCCAGATTGATGAGGTCGCAGTTGTGCATATGCTGGGCAAAGTAGTCGGAGTCGTGGAAGTGGATGAGACCCTCCTGATGAGCCTTGACGATCTCGGGGTCCAGCAGCAGGCGGGCAGTCAGGTCTTTGGAGATCTCACCGGCCATGTAGTCGCGCTGGACGCTGTTGACGGTGGGGTTCTTGTTGGCATTCTCCTGCTTGACTTCCTCGTTCTGGCACTCGATAAGGCTCAGGATGCGCTCGTCGGTGGTGTTGGTCTGGCGCTTGAGGCTCTGGATATAGCGGTAGGTGATATAGTGGCGGGCGATGTCATGGGCCTTGATG
>QWCY01005319.1_pt1 | contig 12280 bp, 10 predicted proteins | sample 1972631 | NCBI WGS metagenome assembly QWCY01 (sample SAMN09866696, study PRJNA288562) | Human gut metagenome isolate pre1_stool, whole genome shotgun sequencing... | isolation source: gut | host: Homo sapiens | place: USA: California
CAGTCGAAGGGCGAAGCGCTGCCTTTTCGGTTGCGTAGATTCGCTTTTCGACTGGCATTCCATTTGCCTGTGCATAGCACAACTCATTCGCGGCTTCCTGCTGAAGTTTTTTCCATGGCCACCACTTCTCTCCATTTCCATAGAGTACACCATCACCGATTATGTTGATATCCTCACACCGAAATGCATAGATAAGAGGCGAATAATTATAGCATTCAATTCCCTCCCACCGGGTAAACACTGCCGGAAGATACTCCTCAAATGCACCACTGAAAACAAGCTTTGCACCTGTCTCGAATTGGATATGAACATGGCTTTTTAAGCGGATTGGCCCTGTGTGCCATTCGCCCTCCGGGATAAGAACAGTTCCACCTCCAGCCGCTGCACATGCATCAACTGCCATTTGTATGGCAGCAAAATCAGTTATTTTAAAATTATTGCACATGAAAACCTCCCTAATTACAGTAGCCTTTTCTTTCAGCGTTCCTACTTTTCCCGATTTCATTTGCCGAAAGATTGCATCCTGTTTTATTTGACTGGTTTCATGTTATCATTTTTTAGGGGGACTTTTTTCTTTATTTGTTGCTTTTTTATGTATTTTTTCTCTCTTTATTGTCTTTCCTGCTTTCAATTTTTCGTCTTCATCTTTTTTTGTTTTGATCTTTTTTATTCTAATCTTTTTTTACTTTTCGCTTTTTTTGTTTTAGTTTTTTTGGCTTTTCGCTTTTTCATTTTTCTCTTTTTGTTTAATCTGCATAGGCGTAGCTGCATAAATTTTCTCGAATGCCCGCTCCATCGCCCCATAATTGGCGAATCCCGACTTCTGAGCCACCTGTTCTACACTCATATTAGGCAGATTTAAATAATGGTATGCTTTTTGTGCTCTGACATGTGTAAGATAATTCATAACAGAAACACCCATATTCTTTTTAAATAAATGACTCAGATAATATTTGTCAAGATGGGACTGTTCTGCGATTTCATCCAAGGTAAGCTTTTTTTCGCAATTATCGTTTATATAGTCAATCGTACAAGTAAGCGTACTCGGAAGGCGGTGCGCCTGTGTTTCCTGCTCCTTGCAAAAATCAACAATTCGCGAAAGAATTAACACAAGCTCACAACAAAAAATCTTCTCGTCCAACACACTTTTTTCTTTTTGCGGCTGTACAAATCTTGAAATAACGCTTCCATTTGTATTGTCTGTTCTTTTGTCAGTGTCATCACACCTGCATGAAGCTTTAAAAGCAGACGCTTTCCCTCATTGCCCAGAACTGTTTCAAAATAGGCTTCCTTAAAATTAACCGTATACCGCTCATAGTACGTCTGCTGCGCACTTGCCCCATAATGGAGTTCATATGGAAGCAAAACAACGATATCTCCCCTCTTTAAAAGATATTGCTTATCTTTCAAAAAGAAAAAGCGGTTTCCATCTACCTGAAAATAAATCTCAAATCCTTCATGATAATGCTGCACTGCCATGTCGTGCAGTTCAAAACTCTTTACATAACTAATATCAACATTTCCATGAAGGGAAATTCCTGTCCGTTTTTCCATATGTTCTCCATTAAATTTACGTCTGTTAATCTTTTAGATTTCTTAATCTCTTAGGGTTCTTAATTTCTTTAGTCTCTTAATTTCCTTAATTTCTTATCCTCTTACTTCGCACCCTTCATTTTAAAAGTGCCTTTTCCATTTCGTTTCACATCGTAGAGCATGTTGTCCGCACTTCTGCACAGCGAAACAAAATCCTCTCCTTCGCCAATAAAGGCTACTCCTCCTGCACTGGCAGACACCGTGACATGCTCACCTCCCGACATCATCAAATGAGAAATTTCTCTTTGAAATTCGTCCATATATCTATGAGCATCATCTGACACAGCATTCTTTATGTAAACAACAAACTCATCTCCTCCATAGCGGCCAAGAATACTATCCTTAGGGAAACATTTTTTCATAGTAGCTGCAAAATGCTTCAGGCACAAATCTCCATTAGCGTGACCATATTTATCATTATAATCCTTAAAGTTATCCACATCAATAAAAATAAAAATGCCCGCTATCCTCTTTAAAAGAGTTTCATCCACAGCTGCCTGAAATGCTCTGCGGTTAAAAAGCCCTGTGAGTGCATCAGTATCAGACAACCCTTTATAAATTTCCTTATCCTTCTTTTCCATAAGAAGAATTGTCAGCATATACAATATCGTAAATAACATGAGAATGCTTCCATACACAACACCCCAAGCAGAAAAATACTGTGTAATATTAGAAATTTTTTTATTTGCCAGCTGTACTATAATATACCATCCCGGCATACTCGAAATACTTCGATATGAAATAGTTGCGTCCTCGCCTCTGACATTTGCTGTAAATCTGCCTTCTTTTACCCCCATGCGCATATCAAGCATCCAATCATTGTAAGAATATCCATTGTAATAGCGAAAATATTTTTGCTGAAGAAGCAGATTATTCCATATACCTGATGTTGATTCTTTACCGCTAATACATGTAATATAATTTTCCGAATCTGCCTTTAGCAGATGAACGCTGACTTTACCCTGTAAAAGCTCATAAATCCCAAGCTTTTTTAAATTTTCTATCATAACAGATACATAAAGTGCATCTATTCTGTCATCATCTGGCGCCATAGCAACAACCGTCATAACCATACCACCATTCTTGCTTGACTGATATGGTTCAGAAATAAATGATTCTTCTGCTTTTTTTACCTGTTTGTCCAATCCATTCTTTTTAAGATCAGCCACCGCACAGGCACCGCCATAGATCTCACCGTCTTTCATAAAAAAACCTATATCACAAAAAACAGTCTGATCAAGATCGCGCTCCAAACGCGCTAGTATCTCCTCTGGCTTTTTCTCCTCTATATTTCGTACTGTTTTGACATTTTCCTTTGCATAGCTTTGAAGATAATCTATAGTTTCATTCATCTTTTCAGCATATAATCCACTGATTAACTCCAAATGCTCTGTATTATAATCCTTGGCAATCTTCGTTAGATGAAAATAGGCTATTACAATTACAGCAGTACACACTACTAGATATAATACGAGCATTCCTCTTCTCTTTTTTTGCTCTTTCTTCGATCCTTCACGATCATTCCCTCCCACTAAGATAATCCGCATCAATCAGTACCACTCCAGTATCAAAATACTTTTGTTCATACCTACTTCCACTTACAAAATCATATAAAGCAGTAAGACCAAGATACCCCATTTGATCCTGTCTCTGCATAAGTGTTCCTGCAAAATAATCCGGATTTTGAATGATCTGAACCGTAATATCTGCCATGTCAAAACCAACTAAAACAATATCTTTTCTATTTTCTTCTAAAAGCTCACTTGCTATGCCGATGGTTGATGTATTGCTACACCCAAAAATACCTTTCAGGTTTTCATGCTGATCAATAAGCTTCTTCGCATCAGACTGCGCTTTTTCTACATTACCGCCATTTAAGTAAATGTCCTGTGCAATCTCCCATTTTGCCGGTGAATGCAAAGACCAGTATTCTAAAAAACCTGATACGCGATTTATCATCGCCTGTGACGTATCAGATGACAGCATAATGCCTACTTCAAGCTCCTCTGACGGCAAATTGCCTGCTTCCTTTAATAAACCAAGCATTTCCTTTGCCGCCATCTGTCCTGCATTTACATTATCTGTCATATAGCAGGCATCAAATTCGCATTGATTAATGGAAGAATCAATCAATGCCACATATATCCCACTCTCCCTTGCTTTTTTACAGCTTTCCACAAGCTCATCCGAGTTTGCCGGTGCAAGCAAAATTCCACTCGCACCGCTTTCTATTGCTTCATCAATCAATTTAATCTGACCTTCAATATCAGTCTCATTGTCGATTCCGCCAAGATATACAGATGCATCTATTTTATTTGCCGCTTTTGATACGCCTTCTATCACCGTCTCCCAGTAGACTCCATGGTAATTCTTTAAAATTACATAAAAGCTTTTATCACTGTCAGAATCTGAAATACATGTATACTCCACTATAGAAGGCTGTGCTTTTAAGCTTGTATCAACCTTCTTTTGGCATCCGATTGCTGTCAAAAAAAGGATTGTAGACACGACAATCATCAAAAAATATACTTTTTTATAATTTTCGCGCGCATTTTGTTCTGTTTTTCGAGTTTTCATTCCTTCCCCCACACGAATATAGTCTAATTGCACTATTTTTATAATGCAAAACTCTTCTTAACTATTATAGCGCACGGAGTTTTTATGTCAATTTATTTTTTTCGCTCCCTTCGTGCATACAGTCTGGAAAGCACAAAAAAAGCACCGACCCCAGAGCTCATATGTCTCCAAAACCGGTACTTGATGCGCCTCCAGGGGTTCGAACCCTGGACACCCTGATTAAGAGTCAGGTGCTCTACCAACTGAGCTAGAAGCGCGTTTTTATTTTGTATGTTGTTCTCATCAACATGTGCTTAGTATAATACAACACGCGATAAAAGTCAAGCAAATTTGACAAAATCTTACGTTTTCTTTACATATTCATTAAGTTTTACAAAACAATTGGGAAAGATTTCAGATTTCGTCAACATTTTATACAATTAGCTTCATCTGTATTCTTTCCCAATTGACATTTATTATACACCTATTTTCAATTTTTCTCAGAATCAATGGCAACTGTGCCATGTATACGAAAATAATCCATTATAATCTCTACCATCTCTGTATTAATTTCCTTTACCAATGGGCATGTTGGATACATCGGATAGCCGCCTGCACCACTGTAACGGTAATTATTCATGCACAGTGTAAACTCATCATCAGGCTGCACTGGCTTTCCCTGGTAACACAGATTCTGAATGCGACTTCCCATCGGTGCCTCTGGGTGGATCTCCCACGTAACACCTGCAAAGTAATCATAATTATAATGCTCGACCTTCGGAGAAAGGAAGCTCTTTGCTACTACTACTTTGCCATTTTCGTCGATCTCGAAATATTCTGCGGCACGTTCCATAGCTGCTCTTAACTTCTCTCCTGTGATACGGCATACTACAAGAGTATTGGGGAATGGATATGTGGCAATTATATCTCTTGTTGTTACACAAGCATTAAAGCCCACAATATCATTTGCAAGTCCAACTATGGACAGCTGTGCCCCAGATACATCAAGCTGTATGCGATTAATCAAATCGGCAATACCACTTCCTTCTAATGCCATTTTCACCTTGTCCTCTGGGTAAAGCGGTCTGCTTAGATGACCAAGCGGCTCATCAAGCCACTCCTGTACCTTAGCCTCCATAAAGCTATACTTCTCACACAATTCCTTTGCATTATCAGGGTTTGGCTGAACCTTCTTTGAATTGATGGAGGTAATTGTTGCCGGATAAGTTGCGTTTTCCAAAGCAAATGCTTCCTTCTCAAGATCAATCTCTACATAGGCATATTCTCTGCCATTTGCAAGCGGCTGAAGTGTGTAAGTGCCGTTAACCATTCTTCCTGCCACCGGCATGTGCTGATGACCTGTTAATAGTACATCAAAGCCAAGCTCTGTACAGATTTTGTAACCGATATTCTCAGTCGTCTCTGACAAACGTTTTCCAGTCTCTAAATCACTCTCAAAGCCGCCATGATAAATACATATCGTCAGATCAACCTTGCCCTGTAAATCTTCTAATGCTTTTTTTGCAGCCTCAAACGGATCAGCCACCTGAATGCCAACGAGATTTTCTTTTTTCTCCCACACATTGATATAATCAGTTACGATACCGACTAGTCCGACCTTCACACCGTTTTTCATCGTGTGAATCATATGCGGATATAAAATATTTCCTTCGCTGTCAAGCACATTCTCACATACACAAATACCTTTATGGTTATTGCGGTAAATGGCCTGATATTCCTGACCATAGTTAAAATCATGATTTCCAAGCGTATAGAAGTCATATCCACAGTCATTTACCATCTGTGCAATATATTCGCAGCTTCCAAGAATATTTCTGCTGTAGTAGGCATATGCAGAACCCTGAAGCATATCGCCTCCGTCAATCACAAGTGTATCGTCATCCTTTTTGTATTCAGACGCACACGCAAACAGACCCATCGGTTTTACCTCTCTGTCACCATATGATGTTGGATAGAAATATCCGTGTACATCTGACGTATAATAGATTTTTACTTTTCTTTTTTCCATTATTTAACCTAGTCCTTTTGATATCCAAGTGCCGCGCAGCGCACAGAACCTATGGATATGAAATTATTGAGAAGCGCACTGATATCAGTACCTTCCTCTGCCTTTTCTGTCATTACACCCTTTGAGCGAAGTGAGAAACTGCCGTCTGCATGATTTGTACGCACATAGTCATCCTGATAAAACTGGTGCTTTGCAGGGATACGATCACGCAAGATTCCCTTACACTCTGAAAGTTCACAGCCTGGAAAGTTCACATTCCAAATGCGATCCATTGAAAGATTTTCATCAAGAAGCTCTTTTACAATCGAAATAAGATATGCGTCTGCAGTCTCCCAGCTTGTATCATTTTTGTTAGAAAAAGCAAATGAACGGATGCCATTTGCAAGCGCCTCCATTGCTGCACCAACAGTTCCTGAGTAAAGAATGTCAATTCCAGTGTTATAACCACTGTTAATTCCTGAAAATACAATATCTGGCTTTTCTGGCATCAAAAACTCAAGTGCTACCTTTACACAATCTGCAGGAGTTCCGCCCACACTATAGGCACGCACGCCATCTAAATCATAGCATTCAGGTGTTACTTCAATATCTTCAAATAAAGTAATTCTCTGTGACATCGCGCTGCACTGGCTCTTTGGTGCCACAACCCACACCTTGCCAAGCTGCATAGAAAGTTCAGCCAGCTTTCGTATACCAGGAGCTTTTATTCCATCATCATTTACAATTAAAATTCTCATTTGATGTCGCTCCTATTTTAATTCTTCTTTAAGATCATCTCGCCATTTTCAAAAGCAAAGCAATCACCATACTCTGGCAGGATGCGCTTATCTGCATGTGCGGTATTTACCTGCTCCGGACGGAAGCTGTGAAGCGGAACGAGAATATGCGGTGCAATGGTATCCAGCATAGTTCTTAAATAGTATGGTCTGGAGTGACCTCCGATTCCAATATTCATGTATGGAATGTTCATATGATCTAAAATACGGTGCATCTTTCCAAAAGAAGGATCATAATCGCCAAGCGGCGCACCATCCATATGAATATAAAGTGTAATTACAGAACTTAAATCCATCAGCTCATAAAAGTTTACGTAGTCCTGCTGTAAAATATATTTTGACGGATTAGAAAGAAGTTCCTCTCTTGTGATAATACTCCAGCCACGCTCCTCTGCCTTCTTAGCATCAGCACCAACGCTGTTTTCATACATCAAAATCTCATCCTCTGGATAGAATGTCTGCACATAATCTGCCTGAATACCGTCCATGACAAGCTTTCTTCCAGTCTTTTGTGCTGTCATGATCAAATGATGAAGACGCTCTACATTTCTATTATATGGGTTAACAATAATAAGTCCCTTCTGCTCTGTGGACTCCTTACATATCATATCTTGTAACCATTCCTCGCTTCTTTCTGGCTCTTCTGGCTTAGTAAGAGAAAGTATATCCACATCATCAAAGCTTACTGTAACACCCTCGGTAATAAGCACATCCACACCCTTCATTTTCTGTCCAAACGCTTTTGTAATCTCTGGATGGAAGCCATGGAAACGATAATCTCCTGTATAGCAAATCGTTCCTCCCGGTGTCGTAATTCGATATCCGCATGCACCGACCACATCATGATCTATTGCCTCTACTTCAACTGTAATATCACCTACGGTAAAGCTTTCACCATATGAGATGCCGATGCAGTTTTTATGGCCCTTTACCTGAATATCACCGCAAGCCTCAAGTCTGCGATATAGCTTTAAAGAATCCTCACTCATATAAACTGGAAGATTCTGATCAAGCATGCCAAGACCTCCCATATGATCGATATGCATATGAGAAATCACAAAAAAGTTTTTCTTCTTGTCGTTTTCAAAGCTTACAAGGCCTAATGTTTTTGCCGTCTCTTCATCATAAATGCCATCCTGTGAAGCTAACACTCCAAGACGTGCATAATCTGCCGCGCACTCGTTATAGCGCACTGCAATCTTATCATCCATGCGATCCATTACTGCAAATCCGAAATCAAACATGCATCTTGCCTCATCTGTTTCAACTACAACAAACGTGCCGCCGATTTCTCTTAATCCATTATAAAATGTTAATGTTGTCATAAATTTTCCTTTCCTTAAAAGATGAAAAAGGAGCTGCCATTAACTGACAGCCCCTGTATGTCCCTACTTTTAACTTATTCAGCTACGGAAGAAGACTCCTCTTCTGCAGCAACACCGTCAACGCCTAACTTATCGTTGAGCTCAGTTACAAGATTCTCAAGAACTTCTTCTGGTTCAAGCTCGTCCAGAATAGAATCCTCTAAAACAGTGCTTACAGTATTCATTACATCATAGCTGCCATCAAATACTGGCTGAGCAAAGAAGTATGGAGACTGCTCGTATGCAGACTTATAGTTGTTGGTCTTATCCTCGTCCATGAACTTCTTAAATTCATCTGTCTCATATGCAGACTTTCTTACTGGCAGATATCCTGTCTCTTCAGACCACTGGATAGTGGAATCAACGCTTGTCAGATACTTCATGTATTCCCATGCAGCATTCTGCTTGTTTTCATCGGTGCTGAACATATAAATGTTAGTACCTGCCTGATTAACGGCCTTTTCCTTGTTGCCCGGAACTGGTGCTACGCCAAGCTCCCATCCATCTGCAGTGATGTAAGAAACACCAGTACAAGAACCGATGTAACCGCCGATCATTTGGTTGGAGATAACATTGGAGAAGTAGCTGTCCTCACCTACAAGACGTGCATAGCCGCTGTTGTAAAGGTTCATGATATAAGAAACTGTCTCAAGACCTGCCTCATTATCAAACAGAGCGCCGTCCTCACTTACGTACTCGCAGTCATTCTGATGCAGAGATGCCTCTAAGAAGCCTGAAAGATCATCTACACCAAGAATTTCAATATCCTTTGCTTCCTTTAACTTCTTTCCTGCCTCAGTCAGCTCATCCCATGTGGTCGGTACATCAATGCCAACCTCATCAAACAGAGTCTTATTGTAGAAGTAAACGTAAGTACTCTTGTTGAATGGTACACATGCAACAAAGCCATATACTTCGCACTCATCCTTGTAGCTGTCGATCAGATCATCATAATCGAAATCCTCATCGGTAACGAAATCATCCAGCGGAATGATCTTATCAGTATAAGCAGTTACCCAGTTGTTATAGCCCTGTGACAGATCCGGCAAAGTATCTGCAGCTGCATTTGCTGTCAGCTTTGTGCTTAAGTCACTGTAGTTACCCTGATTTACAAGTGTAACAGTGATGCCGTACTCATTCTCCTCATTGAACTTATCAGTAAGAGCTGTCAGAGATTCTTCCTGCTTACCGTTCATTGCATGCCAGAATGTGATCTCACATGGCTCAATGGTCTTTGCCTCGTCTGCAAATGTCGGAACAGCCATTGCACCAACCATAGACATTGACATTAAAACTGCACTTACTTTTCTTAACTTCATGAATTTCTCCTTTCTTTTGCCCGCTTTGGGCATGGGGACTAAATAGTACATTTGTACTCTCTATAGAATCCGGATTTCCGGTTTCTAACATAATAATCACAACAAGTTATCCCTTGATACCACTCTGTGTAACACCCTCGATGACGTATTTTCGAAGAATCAGGTAAACGACAACAATTGGAAGTACTAAAATACAAGATGCTGCCATTATAAGCTCATATGACGAACCGTTCTCTGTCTGAAACTGCATCAGTCCGTATGAAAGAACACGCATCTCCTTGCTGTTTGTAACAAGTAACGGCCACATAAAGGAGTTCCAGCATCCGATTGCATTTAAGATACATACCGTGGTAATCGGACTCTTATTAATCGGAATCATGATCTTGATCAAATACTTAAAATCATTACATTTATCAACCTTTGCAGCCAGATAAAGTGCATCTGGTACCTGTGAAAAGAACTGTGTCAACAGGTAAATATAGAATACACTCGCTAAATACGGAACGATCATTGCCTGATAAGTATTGATCCATTTTAACTTCGTGATGGTAATGAAGTTTGTAATAATTAACATTTCTCCAGGAATCATAAGTGTAGCTAACATTAACGAAAGCATAATCTTCTTTCCTGGAAAATTCAAACGTGCAAATGCATAAGCAGCAAGTACAGTAGTAACAAGCACTCCTGCTGTAGAAATGATAGTAACGACCAAAGTGTTAAAAATATAGCGTGGAAATGGAGCAGACTTCCAAGCCTCAGCAAAGTTTGAAAACTGCGGTACCTTCGGGAAAAGGGAAGGCGGAATGGCCGTGATCTCCGCTGATGTCTTTAGTGATGACAAAATCATCCACAAAAACGGAAGAAGCGTAAAGATTGCACCTGCAATCAATATGGCATATTTTAACACCTCTGCAACAACATTTACAATTTTTCTTTTATTCATCTTTTCTCTTATCCATCCTTTCTTCCTGTCAGCTTCCTCTGAACGAAGGTAAGGACTAGAATAATTCCAAATAAAACAACTGCTGATGCAGATGCTTCACCATATTCATACTGATTGTAAAACTTATCGTACAAATAGTAAACAACGGTAATCGCACTGTTTGCTGGACCTGCCTTTGAGGCAAATAAAGAATACACTTCATTATAAACCTTAAATGCATTTATCATACCCATTACAAGCGCGTATGATACCATAGGCATAATACCAGGAAGTGTGATCTTTGTAAAGACTCTCCACTTCGGTGTTGAGTCAACCTTTGCAGCATTATACAAATCAGGTGAAATGGTCTGAAGTCCTGCTAAAAAGATTAAAATATCAAATGCCATGCTCTTCCAGATACTAAAAATAATAAGTGCCGGAAGCGCATACTGCTTCTTGTTCAGCCACGGAATTGCTTTGATGCCAAACCATGAAAGGATCTGATTTAACAGACCATAATGCTCGTTAAATATCCATCTCCAAACAATACCAATTGCAATAACACTTGTAACATATGGCAGAAAGTAAAGTGTCTGGAAAAATCCCTGAAACTTGATCTTACTATTTAATAAAATAGCGATCAGAAGAGATAATGCAATAGAACACGGAACTACAAATGCAACATAAATTCCAGTATTAGTCAATGCCTTAATGAAGTATTTATCCTTGAAAATACTTACATAATTACTAAAGCCCACTGATGAATACGTACCGTTTATCATGTTATAATCTTCCATGAAGCTCATAATAAAAGCACGAATCAACGGATAAATCGTAAATAAAAGAATGACAATTAATGCGGGCATCAAATAAAGATAGCCCTTCATGCTTTTCTTTTCCATAGGGTTCTCCTTATTAATATTTTCCTACTGTCTTTCCTGTCTGGTCAAACAAAAGGATCTGGTTGTCACGAATAGTTACACAAAATTCAGTGCCGACACTAACCTGCATATCGGAATGAACTAATACACGAAGTTCTTCTTTTGCAAGTGCTACGCGAAGCTGTAACTCTCTTCCTGTCATGCGCACATGAGTTGCCTTAACTAAAATACCGTTTTCTGATACATTAAAGGCCTCTGGACGAACACCAGCCTTGTAGTTGCCATCAGCTGCCTTGCAGCCCTCACGAAGAACGACATCACCGCACATAATCTTTCCGCCCTTAACAGTTACATCAAAGATATTGATCTGCGGAGTACCAAGAAACTGTGCAACAAACAAATTACCAGGATTTAAATACATCTTCTGCGGCACCTCAAACTGCTGTACAACTCCCTTTTCCATAACTGCAATGCGGTCAGATATACTCATCGCCTCTTCCTGATCGTGAGTTACAAAAATTGTGGTGATACCAACCTCCTGCTGGATGCGGCGAATCTCTTCACGTGTCTCAACACGAAGTTTTGCATCAAGATTTGAGAGTGGCTCATCTAAAAGTAGTACCTCTGGCTTCTTTACAAGTGCTCTTGCAATTGCAACACGCTGCTGCTGACCACCTGAAAGAGCCTTAGGCTTTCTGTCCATCAGATGATCAAGCTGCACAAGCTTTGCCATCTCCTGGGCACGCTCTCTTGCCTCTGCTTTGGGAACCTTACGGTTAATTAACGGGAACATGATGTTGTCCGCAACAGTCATATGCGGATACAGTGCATAGTTCTGGA
>QWCY01005320.1_pt1 | contig 12277 bp, 9 predicted proteins | sample 1972631 | NCBI WGS metagenome assembly QWCY01 (sample SAMN09866696, study PRJNA288562) | Human gut metagenome isolate pre1_stool, whole genome shotgun sequencing... | isolation source: gut | host: Homo sapiens | place: USA: California
GCAGCCGATACCACAATATCATCCGTGAAAAAGAATCCGGCCCTCGCTTATCTGGCAAGACTCGGATCGTCCCGCTCAGTTATCACGATTTCAAACTGTTTAAAGCACATAGCTAACTTTTTAGGTGCCAAAGATATAGAGACAGCCGATTGGTCAAAATTGAAACGTACTCATTGGACAGAGATTCAAAAACAACTGGCTGCTCAGGGCTGCTGTGGATCAACACAAAATCTCTATTTGACGGCATTCAAAACTGTGGCAAAAGAGGCTTGGACATTGGATCAGCTGCCTCAGTCGTCGTACTTAAAAATCCAAGCTTTAAAAGGCGTTAAATATGAACGTCTGCCCAAAGGTCGAAGCCTGACAGTCAAAGAAGCCGCCGGGCTTCTTAAGGCTTGCGACGACGGCACAAACCAAGGAAAACGTGATATGGCTCTATTTGCTTTAATGCTTGGCTGCGGCCTGAGAAGGGCAGAATGCGTCCGGTTGGAGATGAAAAATTGGGACTGTATCAGCAGATCCTTCTGCTTTATCGGTAAGGGAAATAAAGAACGTCGCGTCTTTTTGCCGAAAAAATTGAACCGGATTATAGACGAATGGCTCGGGGTTCGAGGACTGGAAGACGGAATTTTCTTTCCTCGGATCTGCCCGGGCGCAGATCACAGCAAGTTCATTTTTAGAGAAATGCAGCCGTCATCAATCTATAGGATTCTTCAAAAGAGAGCTGAACTTGCACTAATCGGTAAAGTCCGGCCGCATGATTTACGCAGAACCTTTGCAACGAGGATGCTGGAACAGGGTTGTGACCTTTTTATTTTGCAAAGAGCGATGGGTCATACGTCGGTAGCTACCACAGCCCGCTATGATTTTCGTGCGGAAAGCAGCCGGGAAAAAGTTTGCAAGAATCTGGAAGTGTTCGGCTGAAGCCTATCGTTCCGGTTTTTGTGAACCTTTTTTCAGCCGTTTACGCATGGCTTGCATCCGCTTGATTTGCTGCTGCTTTGCCTCGTTAAGCTGACGCAGTGTTTTCTGCTCGGCGCTCTCTACAGGTTCGAGCTTAGAGTAATAATCCTGCATTTTTCTGCCGAGGTGCTGCTCCTCGGCATAGGAAGAATCAAGAAGTTTCCTCGACGCTTGTTCAGCTAAATAAGCAACTGTCTTTCGCGTTTTTTTAGTTTTTTGAATGGAGGGGGAGTCCGGTATTGTTTTTCCATCCCTAAAGGCAGAATGAACTTTTTCAACCTGAGCTTGCTGCCGTTTCAAAAGTTCTCGCTTTTTGGCTATGGCATAGACTCGAGCTCGATCTTGTTCAGACATTCGGCGATTATTTAAAACATGGTGTTCTGCTTGAGAAATTCCCTGCTGCGTCTTTCCTCTTGACCACCTTCGGGTCGCATTGGCCTCGATGCCGCACTTGAGGAGGCAAGCGGCGAAATGCTCACGCATTGCCGCCAGCTCGTCGTTTGCAAGATGAATCCTTTTGCCCTCTCTGTTTTTTGTACGAAGAAGAACGTGACAGTGAGGCTGAGTTGTTTTTGTATCATTTCCGGGTAAATGGAAAGCCAGCAGATAATCATATCCGTCAAGCATATCCTTGGCCCATTGACCGCAAGCTGTTTTGAATTTTTCCTCGTCTGTTCCGGCGGGCATAGAAAGTATGACTCTTCTGGCGTGGCCTCTTTTGGAAGTTCCGTCTCCCATTTCTGAAAGCAGCTTCCACTCATATAGAACTTTTCGATATTCCGCTTTACCCTGTAAACTGTTTCCGCTCTGGTCGATCAGCTCAATGTCTCCGTTTCGCGCAATGTAGTCGGCTGCTTTGATTGTGTGAAGATAACTTTTTATGTTTGCTTGTCCGAACCGAAACATAACCTCGGCACGCTTATCGGCAACACCTTCGGCTTTAACTTTTGAACTGAGAGCAGAAAATCTGAAGGCGGCAGTATTTGAAACCTTCTCATATCCTTTGAAAATGCGTGCTTTTCGGGCACGCATCGGATCAGGAAAAAGATCGTCAAGAAACGGATTCTTATTGGAGGCCATTATTAATTGCCTTTGCCTTATTGATTTCCTGCAAAATGAATTTTTGCTGGCTTTCAATAAAGGAACTCAAAGTGCTTTTGCCGGACTCCACGTCCCTAAGTTTTCTTTCAAAGACAGCCGTAAGGATCGGGTTGCGGACGAGCTCGGGCACGAGCTTCAGCAATTCAATTCCGTCTGAAGAGGCGCAGATTTTTTTGCCTTTCGTCTCCAAATAACCTTTTCTTTTCAGTTCGCTGATAATCGCTGCTCTGGTTGCCGGTGTGCCGATCCCGTCGCCTTCCTTCAGATATTTTTTATATTCCGGGTTGTCCACTACAGTATGAATTTTTTCCATAGCTGCAATCAGAGTACCCTCGGTGAAATAGGCTGGCGGCTTGGTAAGTTCGTTTTTCGTTTCAGTCTTTAGGACTTTCAGAATGTCTCCGTTTTTTACAGAAGGAAGAATCTGATCGGATTCGGTTTTTTTATCGGTGTCCGGGTCAGTTTGATTTTGGTAAACGAATTTCCAGCCAAGCGCGGTAACGTTTTTTCCTTTGCCGATGAACGTCTCACCTCCTAGTTCCAAGTCGATGGAGCAAGAATTAAATTGATGAACCGGGAAAAATTGAGCCAAATATCGGCGTCCGATCAGTTCATAAATCTTTTGTTCCTTATCGCTTAATGCCGTCCAGTCAACCGGCAGTTGCGTCGGGATAATTCCGTGGTGAGCAGTTATCTTCTTATCGTTCCAAGTTTGAGACTTAATAGCCGGATCGGCCTTTGAGACCAACTCCTTCAGTTTGGGGCAAGTTTTCGCAATTGCAGCAAGGACTTTAGGCGCATCGGTAAACTGTGATTCCGGCAGGTATTGACAATCGCTTCTGGGATAGCTTGCGGCTTTATGGATTTCATACAAGCTTTGGCAGGTGTCTAAAGTTTCCTGAGCAGAAAAACCGTATTTGTTACTTGCTTCAAGTTGAATGTCCGCGAGCGAAAAGGCCCGGGGCTGTGCCAGCCTTTTCGGCACGGTTTCCGTCTTTCTAACTGTAGCTGTTTTCGTCGGTTTAAGCTTGTCTGACAAACTTTTAGCGACCGCCGGATTCACCAGACGGCCTTCAGAGTCCAAACCTTCCTGTCGGTCGGACGGTTTCCAGAGCGCTGTAAAACTGCCGCGCCCTGCGGAAACTTCCGTTTTTAAAACAAAATAAGGAACAGCCTTAAAGTTCTTGATCGTTCTGTCTCTTTCGGCAACTAAGGCAAGTGTGGGGGTTTGAACGCGACCCACGGCAATGAGTTTTCTTTCCTTAGCCCCATGAGTAAGTGTTAGAGCCCGCGTCAGATTCATTCCCAGCAGCCAATCAGCTCTGGATCGCCCGAGAGCTGCCAGTTTCATTCCTTGAAATTGGCTGTTCGGTTTAAGGGATTTCAACCCTTTTTTAATAGACGCCGGATCTTGTGCGGAAACCCAAAAACGACTGACGGGTTTTCGGCACTTGTAAAATTCCAAAATTTCATCGACAAGAAGCTGTCCCTCTCTGTCCGGGTCTCCGCAATTAACAATGCTGTCGGCTTGGCTCAGAAGTAATTTTATGGTTCTGAGCTGTGCCTTAACGCCTTTGTCAGGTTTTACGTTGAGTTTCCAAACTGAAGGGAAGATCGGCAAATCCTGCATACGCCAAATTTTCCCGCCTTTCTTGGTGACTGGAACGTCATCAGGCGTGTAGGCATCCGGCCCGGCCTGTTCCAAAAGGTGACCAAAGCACCAAGTGACGGTATTGCCGCCTTTGCATTCGTTAAAACCGGCTCCCTTCTTTACAATTCCCAACTCTGCACAAATAGCTTTGGCAACAGAGGGTTTTTCTGCAATCCATAATTGCATGACGACTACCTTTCAATATCAATGGTTCTGATTTTTTGTGATGGTTTTTGAAATTGGTACGGATTGGATAACGGCTGCGTCAGATAATTCAGCATCGAACTCTGAATATATTTCTGTTGATAATTGGGTAAATCCTTGTAAGTCTGTAGAGCTGCTGTCTGAAGGGCGGCCTTAGCTTCTTTGTTGTCCGGACTTTTATCTTTCTTTACCGGGGGCGCTGCTGTCAGTCCTAAAGATTTATCAATGCCGAATAAATAATCCTTTATTTTTTCTGCGTCTGCGCACGCCCGGAATAATTCTTTAGGGTCTTTTTTAAGAACATCGATCCAGTTGCTGACGTATGCAGCGCTGTTCTGGGCCTTGTGTTTGATGCCCAAGCCGCTGCACACCATCATCGAAGATATTTCAGCTCGAAGTTCTTCTCTTGCATAATCAGGTGTGCCGAATTTATTCAGTATCGGTCTGTTCAGACGTGAACTGTGACCTGTCCAATGACCGAGTTCATGCAGCGCCGTTGCATAAAAACCTTCAGCATCTTTGAATTGAGTTCTCAGAGGAAGAACGATCTTGTCCAAAGCCGGAACATAGTAAGACTGGTTTTGTTCTATCTCTTCGATCTTGGCGCCTGACTTGTCAAGAATGCGTTCGGCAGCCTCCAACGGAGTCCATTCGTGCTCAGGCGTCTCAAATTTCTTGAGTTTCAGATTTTCACATTGCTCGGAATTAAAAACGACAAACGGACAGGGAATGAGGCGTTCTACCGTTTTGTCCTCATCTTTTTCGTCCTTTTCCACTAAGTGCTTCCAAAAGATGCACTTGGTGCCGTGTTCTCCCTTTTTTACTTTCCCGCCGAGCTCCTGAACCTGACGAAAAGTGAGCCAACGGTTATCTCCGTAACCTTGGCTCATTCGGACAGCCATCAGCAAAAGAGCATTGGTGCCTCGGTAAGGGGCATCGGTAACGGCACTGACCGGCACGACATTGGCTGCGTTATCCCAGTCGTGCTGCCACGGTGCCGTTCCTTTTTTCATCTCTTCAATGAAGTAGTCGGCAACGGAGCGAACGTATGCATTGTATTTTTCGTTCATAGCCGTTCTCCGTTATTGGAAAAGCTCGGACGGGTAAAACAATCCAGTGCAAAATCTTCAAAGAGTTTGTCTCTATCTTCTTCGCGCAAAGAAGTCTCTTCGCAAGCGCCGTAGTCCTCGGCTTCCTTTTTACTCATGGAAAAGTTTTTGGCGGCTTTGTCTTCGCAAAATTTTCTAATGAGAATATTTACGGTTAGTTTTATGGTTTCTCGGTTGGTTGTTTTCATGAGTGATCCTCGGTACCGTCCGCAAGCGCGGACGGTCTGTCATGTTTGAAGCTTTTAACGTTCAGCTTCCGGCTCTTTTGCTTTGGGACGACAATAATCAATCGTCAAGCCGGGTTGATTTAAGGAAACCGCCAGTCCCTTTGCAGTCAGGACATTCTCCTGCATTTGTTTTCCGTTCTTGCCGGTAAATTCACGAGTTGATATGTCCCCACGCACTTCGAGCATCATTCCTTCTTTGATGCCAGCAGCCATTCTTTTGGCCGAGCTTTCTTTGCCGTAGTAACGGACACTGAAGAACTCGGTTCCGTCTTTGTCCTGTTGAAAGGAGCCGTCTTTTTGCTTCACGAAATGAGGCTTATAGGCTTTGAACTCCAAGACGGAAGTTTCTTTACCGGCATTGGGGCCGGATTTGGGAACGATTTGCGAAATCGTCGGTTCTTTGAAAACGACGACGGTATTGCTGAAGGCTTTGTATTCAGTCATTTTTTCTCCTTTATGAGCTGTTGCCCGCTTTCGTTAGGAAATTTTTCTTCGCGAAGCAAGCGGATTCCTCGCGACTTTCCGATAAGCGTTTCTAATTTTTTGTACGTGTCTGAAGTATTCTTTCTGTTTGTCACCTTCGTCCTTGGGCATAGGAGTTTCGCTGCCGGTAGGTTCGGTTTTTTGTTCAACCGGAAAAGCTTCCTGAACGGACGCGTCGGAAACTTTTTGTTCTTTCATCTGTAGCTTGATTTGTGAAATCAAAGAGGCCGCAAAGTCCGCACAGCGTTTTTCGTCCCAGTCGGCAGTGACATCTGCTGTGATGTTGGCAGTAATGTCCGTAACGTTTTGCGTCGCCGCAGAGGTCTCTTCCGGCTCCGTGTCCGGCTCGGTTATTTCACTTAAATGCGTTTCTTCTATGTCCGCGTGAATGGCAATGGATTCAACCCTGTTTTCCGAATCGGAATCATCGGAAAATTCTTCAAGAGAAGCCAAAAGTGCGGAATCGGATTCTTCCGAGCTTTCGGAGGTTTCGTCTTCAGTGCTGCTTTCCGAGGTTGGGCTGACGTTTGCTTCTTCTTCAGTCAAGTCGGACAAAATCTGCCGGGCGTTTTCGGTGCCGGGTGCTGCGGCACTATTCATTTGACGCAGAACGTCGGTCTGAGCCGATGCAGAAGCTGCGCTGATCCCATCAAGAGCATCAAAATTGGAAATCGACTTTTTGACAATCTCGTTGGAGATCAGATTTTCAATGTAGCAATTAACCTGATCTTCGGACCACTGGTTGTCAGGTACCGATTTCATATCGTCCGGTAGTTCGGTATTACCGGTGACTATACGGCTTGCAGCATTCGTTTCATTTAAGTCGGCTGCTGAGGCGGTTTTTATCCGCTGCTCCATTTGTGCAACGAAAAGTTCAACGTCCTGCTGCGGAATCTCGGGAACCGCCCAATTCGCTCTTTCCCTAAAAGCTGGATCGAGGTAATACTTAATCTTCTGACAGAAAATGGGCTTGGTATTTTCAAGCGTTACGATCTCATTGTCTTTGCCGAGCTCCCGGATTTCCTGCGGAAGCATCAGAGCACGTTTCTGATCGGATTCACTGGTGGAATTGCCGCCCTTGCTGTGAGACTTGGACTTCGATTTGACTGTCTCATATCCCAGCATTTCAGAGTATTCATTGGCATCCGATTGAGTGGCCGGACTAGGGGCGTACATAATCATCAAAGCATGGTTCGAAAGAAGCGTTACGGCTCCGGCTTTGCCGTACACGTCTTCCAACTGCGACTTGTTCTGAATGATGGTCAAGAGTCTCATGTTGTAACCGGCCATATAAGAAACGGCCTGTTTAATCATGTTCACCGTGCCGATGGACGTCATCTCGTCCAAAAGAACAAGACATTGGTACTTGAGCGTTTTGTCCTGAGACGGCAGTTTGCGCGTATTAAGGTTTAAGAGCTGATCGAAGAAGAGGTTGATGAGCACCCGGGCATCTTTAAGTTTCGTAGGCTCGATCTTGAAGTAAATGCTCATCCTCTTGCGGCGGACTTCTCTTAAATCGAAGTCTGAGGCGCTCGTTGCCAAATCCACCTTCGGATTCTGGAAGGATAAAAGCGCGGTATTGAACGTTGCGATAATACCGGCAAGGGTATTGTCCGAGTTGCTCAAGACTCGGTTGAGCGCATCAACGCAGTTGTTTGAGTAGGGATGCCCGGCATCCTGAGCTTCTTTTAATTTTCCTAAGAGATGTTCTTTTACCGGTTTTCCTTTGCCGGAAGCCTGTCTGAGAATTTCTCCCAGCGTATGGGGCAGTCCCGGTGTTTCAAGAACGAAAAGAGTTACGCCGCGAAAGAAGTCTTTGGCATTTTCACTCCAAAACTTGTCGTTGTTGTTTTCACCCGAATACAGTGCCTGACCGATGGCATCAATGTCGCCCAGCCGTTCGGCAGGGCTGCTGCTGATGTAATCCAGCGGGTTGTAGCGATGAGTTTTTTCGTCATCCGCATAAGGCGAAAACAAATAGACTTCCTGTCCGCACGCTTTTCTGAAACCTGACGTGATGTCAAAGTTTTCACCTTTAATATCGAGAACGACCAGAGAATCGGAATAGTTGAGGCAATTCGGTACCACGATACCGACGCCCTTGCCGCTACGGGTAGGCGCTGCCAGCAGAACAAACTGGTAACCTGCATACGTCAGATAGTTGTTTTTGTACTTTCCGACCAGAATGGTTTTATCAAGACCGCCCGGAGGATCAATCAGGCCAGATTGTTTAACTTCGCCGAGATTGGCAAATCTTGCAGCCCCGTGCAGAGCACGTTTGTCTCGATTAATCACGATTGCAATGCCGACACCGACTAGCGCAATCCACGGCAGAAAAAGACACGCGTGAACGGCGAGGCGCACTGCTTTATCGGGAGCGTGGCGATACATCATAAAGTATTGGATGATCGTCCACGGGCGGCACGCTTCCAACGGAAGATTGAAAATCCGCATGAATACGAAACTGCTGATAAAAAGAATGACCAGCGTGCAAATCAGGGCTGCGAAAACAACAAAGAGGATTTTTAGGAGCGTCTTAGAGGCTTTCATTCTTTTTCTCCTCAGTGTGAGAGTTGTAGAAAAGCTCGGTGATATGACGTCCGTAAGTTCTGTTTCGATGTACGTGAACAATCACGTCGATGACCTGATGCAAAAGCTGCTGAATGACTGGATAAGGAAGCTCGCGTCCCGTTGAGGACTGAAGAACTTTAAGCGCCAAATAGTCAAAAACTTGTCCGCAGCTTCCCGCATGGCAGCTTGTAATTGAACCTGAATGCCCGGAAAGGCACACATTCAGAAAGTCGAAAGTCTCTCCCCCGCGAAGCTCCGCAAGCAAAATTCGGTCGGGTTTCATTCTGAGGCACGAACGCATGAGGCTTGCAGCGGTAACCGTTGATTTATCCGTAGCTTCCGAAGGGTAGAAGAGGTTGACTTGGTTTTCGTGCTTTGGGAGTCCGTAAAGAAGTTCCGGTACGTCTTCAATCGTAATAATTCTCTGATCCGTCGGAATATGCTGCATCAGAGCTTTCATAAACGTAGTCTTACCTGAACCGGTTTCTCCGGCAATAACTATTGTTTTGCCGGTTTCCACGCAGCGCTTTAAAAATTCTGCCCGGAGAAGGTTAAGAGTGTCCGATGTTTTATTGGTGTCAAAGGTCCCTTTGTAAAGGGCAGATAATTCCTCATGTATCGGGTCAAGGGAGTCTTTTGGGCGGATATGCGAAAAATATCCGTTCTTAATGTAAGAATCCAGTCCGATAACGTCCTTCGAGATTTTTCTGACCGTAAGGCTGATGGTGCCGTTCTTACACGCCGGAGGCATCACGAACTGGGCACGTTCACCGTCCGGAAGTTCAACGGAGAGCACCGGATGGGCGGAATCGAGTGTTTTGTTTTCTCCTCCGTAAACAGCGCAGACGTTTCCGAGCTTGGCAAGATAATCGTAGGTGAAATTTTTGTCTTCGTATTGTCGCCAGCCGGAGGACTCTTCAACCCACACAAATCCCGGTCGATTTACGGCAATTTCCGTTATATCGCTGCGGTCAAGGTACTTTTGCAATCCTTTTTGGAGTTGGACGCGAACCGTCAGGTCTTTTTCAACGGGAGAACTCATAAAGATTTCTCCATTTCATTATTAGTGCGAGTCTTGGAAAAATTACAAAAAGTTAAAGGAGAAAAACATTTGCATTTCAGTCTTAAAAGACGCTCAAAACTGCCCTTGTTATTTGTGAGTTGTTCTCCGGACTGTGTTATTTGCTGATAATTCTCGTAAATCTTTTTTATCAAGACCTCTGAATTAGCCTGATTTAATGAAAATCCTGCTTTTTTTAATTGAGAGGAGAAGGTTTTGTTAAATTCTTCATAAAAATAACGGACTAAAACAGAGTCTCTAACCTCACTTTTGTATGCTCCGTCGAGACGAAATTCATCAGGGTTAATCTTGTCGAAATATCCTTTCCCGTCCGCCCTTACATATCCCGAAATTAGATCTTTAAAAAGAATTGAAGAGGATAAATTTGGTAAAATATCCTTACGTTCGTTGGTTGGTTGACCGGTTTGACAACATGCTGAACTTTTAGTTCTAGTGATCCCTTGGGCCGGGTGTTCCCAGACGAACGTTTTTATTTTTTCTAATTGAATACCATCAATAGAGTGGATCATTTTGCGGGAATTTTTACTTTCCCAGTAATCCCTTACCGTGAGTTCCAGCCGATAGTAGATCTGGTTTAAAAGTATCGGTACTGCAAATTTGTGAATTGCCTGTACGTGTGTATTTCCGTGTTGAATATCAGCATGACTTTCTATGTGTTTGCTTTTGATAGCGATTTCTTTTGCCTTATCCATTACCGCTAAAACAACCGGCGAATTAAGAGCTTTATGAAATAAACTTTTTTTCGCGTCGCTTCTTGATGCTTGGAGAAGAAAGCCAGTCTCTTTATTGATACAGCCTTTTTCAAGCTGAGAGGTCATTACATTTATAGGCTCCCTTCTATCGGTAGGGGCGGAAGTTTTTTCAACAACAATAAATTCACAGGGTTCATTGCTGTTGAACTGCTGAATTCCAAAAAACCAAGATTTCTCGGGAATCTCTTTTATTGAGTGAGATTTATTGGTCGATAAAAGAAAAGACGAGGACGAATCGTCTTCCGCCAAATTGGGATTTGAAGTCATTATGTTGAACCAAGCAAATGTTTTGGCGGGACACTTGCAGACTCACCTACATATTGTAGCAAAAACGGCTATACGGGAACTTTCGTCTGTTGATTCGGGTATGATCTAAAAGTGCATAAGGACTCGTGCGTGTTTTCCGGGTTGGATTCGGTTTGTTTTTTCCAACTGGCTGGGTCAAGAGTTTGATGAAGCCGAGGCATCAAGGTCAGGAGACAATCATGCGCCTGACTCCATATCATCCTTTATGAGATTTTGAAGGACGTTTCCCTTTACGGAAATAGTTCACGCACTCGGCTTTGAACAAAAATGGACTAGAATTCCAACCGTCCTCGTGCGACGTCGCCAGTCGAGCCTCGGTAGTTGTTTTTGTTCGATGTTTCGGTCTAGAAGAGGGTAGATCAACGAGAGGTCTAGGGTCGGGAAAGATGAGCGCGCCCGGCCACACCTTTCAATGAGGCGTCCGTTGGTCGGTTGACCGGTTTTTTGCAAGAGGTTTCTTTTAGAGAACACTTGGGCCGGGGGTTCCCGGACAGACGCCTCAGTCTTATTTATTCTTTTAATCTTTTGACTGTTGATTTTGTAGATGCCGTAAGCCTCCACACAGCAAACCATAGCGAAAAAGTAAAATCATAAATGTGAAATAAAGTCATCAAACAGGGTCTTCTTAGCCGAGCCGTCTGGCTAAGCGGCTAGACCACTTCTGAAAAAAAACGAAGCGTATAGAAGCAAATATTTATTCGGGGTTAAAGTTCTAAGGTGTTGAATCAAGAATTTCTTCAATAAACACGTCGCTCAGGCAATTTCGCAAAGAATCCTCGGCTTTTTGGAGCATTTCGGACCAAGCCGTCGCGTACCATTTCATAAAAATGCGTATTTTTGGATCTTTCCATTTATTTTCTGATGTTACGATCCATAGTGGTTCAGAATTCCGGTGCCACCCGTCTAAAATCGGTACCAAATGACCTAGTTTAATTTCTTTTGCGCAGTGTCCTATCGGTAAGTCTACGATTAAGGCCTCCCCTTGAAGGACAATATGCTTAAGAAATAAAACATCAGTCGAAGTAACTGTTTTGCCGTAGGTCACCATTCTTTTTTCTTTGGCTTTCTGTAGGTATTCTGTACGGGCTCTAGAAGCTCCGCAAAAAACAGCACAGAAATGTTGTGAGAGCTCTGAAGGATGATGTGGATAACCAAATTTTTTTATGTAGGAGGGAGAAGCAAGTGCAAAATATTTCGCCCGTCCTCTCGGAATCGCTTCCAATCCGCTTAACTCTAAATTACCGGTGAATGTCGAAACATCGCATGTCCCGTTTAAGACTTTATTGAGATTAGGTCCTATCTCTGTCTGAAATTCGATTCCTTTATGCTGGGTTGAAAATTCCATCAGCAAGCGATGGGTATTCTGGCTGCCGAGAGAACCAGCAGCGACTGCAAAACGGATCTGGCCGGAGAGGCTGGAGTGATAATCTTTAGCTGTCTCAAAGCGATGTTGTAGTTTCCTGTGGCTCTCACATAATGTTCGGATTTCCGGCAAAAAATTGACTGCTGCTGAGGTAAGACGAATTGGTTTATTCGTCGAAAGCAACTTCACACCCCATGTATTTTCAATGGTACGAATTCTTCGGATGAGCGCAGCAAGACTGATCTTACTCTCATGAGCGATTTGATTGAGTTGCCTGCCTTCCGACAAGCCAAGAAGAGTCTCCCAAGTCTCAATATCATTGAAAGGGTTCACAAGAAATCCAAATTAAGAAAAAACAAAACATATTAATTAAAGGTTTCTCAATTATTTGTACTATATGCTAGTCGGTTTCCGTCTTTTTCGGCCTTCCTCTAGGTCTCTTAGGACCGACAAAGACAGGTTTCCT
>QWCY01006603.1_pt1 | contig 12267 bp, 10 predicted proteins | sample 1972631 | NCBI WGS metagenome assembly QWCY01 (sample SAMN09866696, study PRJNA288562) | Human gut metagenome isolate pre1_stool, whole genome shotgun sequencing... | isolation source: gut | host: Homo sapiens | place: USA: California
CTTCCCCCTCGACCCCGCACATTGGCAGTCTCGATCTTGAAGAGCTGCTCAGCCTGCGGAATCGGGTGCGGTGTACATGGCTTCGCCATGAATCCCTGCATTTCGTTACTGCTCTCAACCGCGCCTTACTATCGTGAGGCGCGAGTGACGTTTGCCTGGCGGCGGACTGCGTGCGGAATGTGGCATTGCTGCGCTCGCCGCATTGTGGAGACTGGCGGTAGACGGAAATTAGGCTGTACTTCTACAAGATGGGCAGAGCGGCACCTGCAAGGGGTGTGCCGCATCCGTAAGGCAGCAGAGCCGCCAACGGCTGCGCAACAGCGGATAATAGGAGCAGAGACAAGTCGTATAGCAAAATCATTGGCGGCGAGCGTTAGCGATGCCGCCACGCAGGCAGTCGATTCGGCAAGCGTCGCAGCTCTTCAAGCTGCTGGCTTGCAATGGCGGGGTCAAGGGGCAGGGCCTCTTGCGTTCTCTTGGGGGGTCCAAGGGGGATATTCTCTCACGTGAGAGAATATCCCCCTTTTTTCGCACCCCGCACGGTGCGGGAAACCCCTTTACCCTTTAGGGCAAAACGCAAAAATAAAACCTACCTTGCGGCAGGTTCTATTTTTAGGTTTTACAGTCCCAGTTCGACGGCGCGGCGAAGTCTAACCTTGCCGTCGAGCGCTTCGTCGATTGTGTGGATCAGCGCCTCGCGGTCGCGGTTGAGCGTACCGCCGAGGGGGAGGTAGTTCGACGCGTGGTTCGAGCGGAAGATGCTGCCGTCGGAGTCGATGTGCTGCGTGCCCGAGTAGACGCGAAGCGTCAAAAACGCGATATAGTCGGGCTTCATGCGGGAAACGGCCTTCGCCGTGTCGATGGCGTGGGCCTGCCAGTCGCCGTTCGCGCCCGCCATGCCGTTGATGGCTGTGACGGAGGTGGCGATGCCCGCCTGCTTGCAGCGGATGGCGTTTAAGACGATCTCCTCGGCAGTAACGCCCTTGCAGAACTTTTTGAGAAGCTCCTCGTTGCCGCTCTCAAGGCCGATATACACGATGCCGAGGCCGTGCTCGCGCAGCGTACGCAGCTCGTCGTCGGTCTTGCGCATGATGGCCTTGGTCGTTGCGTAAGCCGCAACGCGCTTGCAGGTAGGGAAATGGTCGCAGATATAGTCGAGAACGGTCAGAAGATAGTCCATCGGCAGGATCAGCGCGTCGCCGTCGGCTAAAAAGATCTTCTCGATATAGCGCCCGTAGGCGCGCGCCTCGTCGAGGTCGGAGAGCACCTGCTCAATGGGGTTGATGGAGAACTTTTTGTCCTTGTACATCGTGCAGAACGCACATTTGTTGTGGCTGCACCCGAGCGTGCACTGCACGATGAGGCTGCGCGCCTCGCTGGGGGGACGGTAAACGGCTCCCGAATAATGCATCAGGGTTCCTCCTTACAAAATCAGCCGAGCTTGGCCTGGCACTTGTCCATGAAGCGATCCACGGTGATGACGGCGCGCTGGTGCGTGCCCTCGCCGATGAGGCCGGCGGTGTCGGTCGCGGTGGCCTTGAAGTCGACCATCTTGCCGTTTGCGGAAATATCCGTGACCTCGACGGTAACGGTGATCTCCATGCCAACGGGCGAGGGGGAGACATGGGAGACCTCGACCTTGGTGCCGACGGTGCTCTTACCCTCGGGCAGCTCCTGCTGGAGATAGGTGAAGGCGGCGTTTTCGACCATCGCGACGAGATACGGCGTGCCAAACACCGGCAGACCGCCGCTGCCGAGCGCGGCAGCGGTCATGTCTTCCGTGACAACTTTCTTGACGGTAAAAGTATCTCCGATTTTCATCTTAAAAAACTCCTTTACGATATTATTTGGCAGCTTTGACCTTGATCCAGAGCTTGCTCAGCTCCTCAGACGAGGTCATCTCTTCAAACACTTCCGCGTTGGGAGAAGTATAACCTACCGTTTCGGTGTTGTCAAACGCGGCTTCATAGGTGAGCATGTAGTTGATGAACTCGTGGGCGAGCTTGGGATTCTCGGCATTTTGGGGAATGACCATGGCATCGCACCAGATGTTCGTGCCCTGGGAGGGCATATAGAAGCTCATGTCTTCGTTTTCATCAAGCACCACGGCCGCGTCGCCGGAGTAGACAACGGCGATGTCCTTGTAGCCGTTCATCATGCCGTCGATGACCTCATCGGTCACGTAGACGGGGGACATCGTGTTGTTCATCTGCAGCAGCCACTCATAGGCGTCGTTGATCTCGTTGGGGTCCTCGGTGTTCATCGAGTAGCCCAGCGCCTTGAACGCCATCATGAACGAGTCGCGCTCGGAATCGACCGGCGTAGTCGGTGTTGCGCAGGACCTCCCAGCCCTCGCTCTCGATGACGGCAGGGTCGACGTTCTCGTGGTTGTAGACGAGACCGACGCTGCCCCAGAAGTAGGGGATGGAGTACGTGTTGTCCGGGTCGTAGCTCATACCGAGCACGGCATCAGACATGTTCTCCATGTTGGGGATCATGCTCTTGTCAAGCGGCTGGAGGAAGTCCTCGTTCATCAGGCGTTCGATCATGTAGTCGGACGGAATGATGACATCGTAGCGGTCGCCGGCCATGAGCTTGGTGTACATCATCTCGTTGGAGTCGAAGTTCTCGACGATGACGCGCACGCCGTACTGCTTTTCAAAGTCGGAGATGACGTTCTCGCCGAGGTACTCGCCGGGGAGATAGAGCTTCAAAACGTTGCTGCCGTACTTCTCGACAGCCGCGGCGCTCTTGTGCTGCTGGGAAAGTCTCGCGCCCACGGTGCCGCCGACAACGGCCAGCACCAGCACGGCGGCAACAGCCGCCATGGCCTTGCGGCTCACGGCGCGGGAGGACTTGCCGTCCTTTTCGCGCTTTTCGCGTACGATCGGCACGATGTTCACGACGCCGAGCACCAGCGTAATGAGAAGAATCACAATGGTAGAAAGGGCGTTGATGGACGGGTTCACGCGCTTGGACATCGTGTAGACCAAAATCGAAATGTTGTTGACGCCGTTGCCCGTTGTGAAGTACGAGATGACGAAGTCGTCAAAGCTCATCGTGAACGCAATGAGCGCGCCGGAGACGATACCCGGCTTGATCTGCGGCACAATGACTTTCGCGAGCGCCTGGAACGGCGTTGCGCCAAGGTCCATCGCTGCGTCGATCAGGTTAGGGTCGAGCGAGCGGAGCTTCGGCGTAACGGAGAGCATCACGTAGGGGATACAGAACATGATATGCGCGATGAGCAGCGTGCCGAAGCCTTTTTTGACCGTGAGGACGCTGAAAAACATCAGAAGTGAGATGGCCGTGACGATATCGGGGTTCATCACGGGCAGGTCGTTGATGCGCTCGACCATCTTCTGCACAACCTTGCGGGATTTAGAAAGGCCGATGGCCGTGATCGTGCCGACGACTGTCGCGACGACCGTCGCGATGACGGCGATGATGACCGTGTAGAGCACAGCCTCCATCATCGTCGAATCGGCGAACATCTTTTCATACCAGCGGAGCGAGAAGCCGCCGAACTTCGTCAGCGAGCGGGAATCGTTGAACGAAAAGATAATGATATAGAGGATGGGGAGGTAGAAGAAGAGCATCGTGAGCGTCAGGATGATCTTCGAGCCGACAGAGGTTTTCTTTTTCATGCGCTTCTCACTCCTTTCCCTGCGAGGCGACCTGAACGTCCGCCTTGCGCGTCAGCCACATCGAGATCATGATGATGACCGCCATGATGAGCGAGATGGCCGAGCCGAAGTTCCAGTCGCCAGTGGTGAGGAACTGCGTTTCAATGATGTTGCCGACGAGGACGTACTGTCCGCCGCCGAGAAGCTTCGGAATGAAGAAGCTCGACACCGCGGGCAGGAACACGAGCGTGATGCCGGAGATCACGCCGGGAAGCGAGAGCGGCAGCGTCACGCGCAGGAATGCCTGCACCGGCGTTGCACCGAGGTCGTTGGCGGCTTCCAAAAGGCTCTTGTCCATCTTGGCAAGGGACGTGTGGATCTGCAGGATCATAAAGGGAATGAAGTTATAGACCATGCCGAGGATGACGGCAAAGCTCGTGTGGATCATCGACACGGGGCCGATGCCGAACCACGAAAGGATCGTGTTGAAGATGCCCTCGTCCTGCAAAATGCCCATCCAAGCATAGGTGCGCACCAGCATGTTGACCCAGGTCGGCATGGTGATGAGCAGAATTAAGATCGTGTTGCTGCGGCCGCCGCGCTGCGCGATGACGTAGGCGATGGGGTAGCCGAGCGCAACGCAGATGAGCGTTGTGATGAGCGCGATATAGAGCGAGCGCAGCAACACATCCATAAAGACCTTGTCCGTGACGAAGCGGGCAAAGTTCTCAAAGGTGAACTGGAATGTCAGCACCGAGTTGCCGGAGGTCGTGAAGGCATAGAGCACGATCAGAAGCATCGGCACCACGATGATCGCGATGATCCACGCGATATACGGGTAAGTCATGGAACGAAAGCGCTTCACCACTGGCCCTCCTTCTTCATCACGTGGATGTCCTCGGGACGGAAGACAAGGCCGACCTGCTCGCCCTCTTCAAAGGCGTGGGTGGTGGAGACCTTGTACTCATAGCCCTCGGTGGAGAAGGTCACATCGTAAACGCCCGGGGTGATGGTCTCGGGGTCGAAGTCGTACTTGACGTCCGTGATCTCGACCTGCTCGCCGTCTTCGAGGGACCACGCCGACGCGCTGGCCCAGGTCTCAAGGTCGGTGTCGAGCGCGATGCTCTCCTGAATGTCCTCGACCTTTTTGAAGAAGTTCATCGCGTAAATTTCTTCCTGATAGACCTTGCTCTCGACGCGGTTCTGCGCTACGACGAGCACCTTGACGGTGATAGACGTATCGTTCGCGGTGGCAAAGGTCACGGTGTAGTTGCCGGTCTCGGGCTTAATGTCGTATTCGACGGTCTTGATGGAGATGGGCTCCTCGGTCTCGGCGTCCCACGCCTCGGCAGAGGCGAGGGCGACGACCTTGGCGTCGTCGAGCTCTTCGACGTCCTCCACGTCCAGAAGGAAGGCGTTCGCACTGATCTTCTCGCCCTTTTCCTCGTTGTAGACAGGGCGGTCCTGCGAGACCTGCATCTTCACGGTGATGGACGTACCGACGCGCGTTTCGACCACGGTTTCATAGTGCATGCCCTTGAAAAGCTGAGACTTGACCGTGCCCTTGAGCATACCCTCGGCACGCGGGACAATGTCGAGGTGCTCGGGGCGGATGACGACGTCGACCTTTTCGTTCTTATTGTAGCCGCGGGCACGGCAGGCGTACTTCTTGTCCTCGAACATGACGAGGTCGTCCTCAAGCATGACGCCGTCGATGATGTTCGTCTCGCCGATGAACTTGGCGACGAATTCGTTGACGGGGGTGCGGTAGATTTCGGTCGGCGTACCGATCTGCTGAATTTCACCCGCATTCATGACGACGATCTTGTCGGACATCGTCAGCGCCTCTTCCTGATCGTGCGTGACGAAGATGAACGTGATGCCGACCTCCTGCTGGATGTATTTGAGCTCCTGCTGCATCTCCTTGCGGAGCTTTAAGTCGAGCGCGCCGAGCGGCTCGTCGAGCAGCAGCACGCTTGGCTCGTTAACGAGCGCGCGGGCGATGGCGATGCGCTGCTGCTGGCCGCCGGAGAGCTCGGTCACGTTGCGGTGGGCATAGTCCTCAAGGCTCACAAGGCGCAGCATACGCATGACTTTCTGCTCGATGACGTCCTTCGGCTCCTTTTTGAGCGTCAAGCCAAAGGCGATGTTGTCGTACACGTCCATGTGGGGAAAGAGGGCATACTTCTGGAAGACGGTGTTGATCTCGCGCTTGTAGGGTGGGACGCTGACGATGTCCTCACCGTCGAAGAGCACCTTGCCCTCGCTCGGCTGCAAAAAGCCGCCGAGGATGCGCAAAAGCGTCGTCTTGCCGCAGCCAGAGGGGCCGAGCAGCGTGACGAACTCATTTTCGTAAATGTCAAGAGAGACGCCCTTGAGAACGACCTGTCCGTCCTCAAAGCTCTTGACGATGTTCTTGAATTGAATGATCTTTTTCTTTTCTTCGGCCATTTCCGATATCCTCACAATTTTATAGAATAGTAGTTAAAAAAGCGGGGGCGTGCAGACCCAGAGGATGCGCGCGGTGGTCTTGCGTTCATTTTTGAGGTAGTGGAACGTTCTGCCGTGGAGATAGAACGTTTCGCCGCGACGCACGACGCTGCGTTCGCCGTCGCACTCTAAAATGACGCTGCCGTCAAGCACGTAGCCGAACTCCTCGCCGTTGTGCGGCTCGATCTCGAACGATTCGCCGCCGGCGGGAAGTTCCAATAAAATGGGCTCCATCTGGTTTTTCTGCGTGTTGGGAACGATCCAGTTGACGGTGCAGTTCTCGCGCTCGTCGACGAAAAAGTCATCGGAGCGGAAGACAAACTGGTCGTTTTTATCCTCCTGAAAGAATTCCGAGAGGTTGGTGCCGAGGGCCTCGAGGATATCGCTGAGCGAGTCGATCGAGGGGGAGGTGAGGTCGCGCTCTAACTGGGACAAAAACCCCTTTGTGAGCTCGCTTCGGCTGGCAAGCTCCTCCAGAGTCAGTCCCTGTCGCGTTCGCAGCTGCTTGATCTTATTGCCAATGTCCATACACACGCCTCCTCGTTCGATATACTAAACTTTTGGTCAGTTTTTGCTAAACCGAGACTATTATACACAGCGCGTGCAAAATTGCAAGAGTATATTTAACAAAAAGTTCAATATTTTGAACTTTTGAAAAATAAAACAGCGAAGAGCCGATTGCAGCTCTCCGCTTGTGGGATTTAACCAAAGTACTTCTTTTGAAACGGGACCTCATCCACCTGAAACTCGCGTCCGTGCAGATATTCGAGGATGCCCGCGTCGCTGGGAAAGTCGAAGCGCAGGCGGTAGGAGTAGAGCGCCTGATGCATTTCGCCATATTTGCGGTTCACGCTGCCGACGCCGTACTTGCCGTCGCCGAGCAGGGGATGGCCGAGGTCGGCCATGCTCGCGCGGATCTGATGCGTGCGGCCCGTGAGCAGCTCGACCTCCAGAAGCGACAGCTCGCCGCGCGTCTGGAGCGTTTGGTATAAGGTGATCGCGCTGCGGCCGTCCGGCACGGGGCGGTGGTAAACGCGGACGGTGTTGCTCTTCTCATCCTTGCGCAGAAAGCACTCGATGCGGCCCTTCGGCGGCTCGACGCGGCCGAGGGCGATACATAAATAGTATTTGGCGATCTCGCGGTCGCGAATCTTGTCGTTCAGGATGCGCAGCGCTTCAGCGTTTTTCGCCGCAACGACAATGCCACCAGTGTTGCGGTCGATGCGGTTGCAGAGGGCGGGGGTGAAGGCGTTCTCCTCGCGTGGCCGCCACTCGCGCTTTTGATAGAGGTAGGCGAGCATGTGGTTGACGAGCGTATTGACTTTCTCGTGCTCGTCGGCGTGGGCAAGCATTCCCGCGGGCTTGTCGAGCAGCATGATGTTCTCGTCCTCGTAGACGATCTTGAGCCGCGGCGTCGTGATCGTGAGGTAGACGTTTTCCTCGCTCGGCGACTCGAAAAACTCATCGTTGATGTAGCACTGTAAAATATCGCCCGCGACGAGCTTCTGGTCGCGCTGGGCGCGCGCGCCGTTGACCTTGATGCGCTTTAGGCGGATGTACTTCTGCGCGAGCGACGCGGGGAGCAGGGGGATGGCCTTGCCGAGAAAGCGGTCAAGCCGCTGATTTTCGTCATTTTTTCCGATGTGAAACTCCCGCATGGGCGGCACCTCCGCTTGCGCAGCGCGCGATTTTCTGCTATTGTACGATAGCGGGCAAAAAAAGTAAAGAAATCCTGTCAAAATTTTTGCCGCAACCGTGAAAAAAGTATTTGACAATCGAGAAAACGTCCTCTATAATATCACTCGTGTCATTGCGAGGTGTAGCATGGTTTTAGATGTAAAACGTATCATTAACACCCCCGGAGGCAGAATTCCCTTTGACTTTACAGAGGACTTTTCTGATGTGGACTTCGGCGGCGTGTGTCCTGCGGTTCGGCCGGTCTCAGTGGTAGGGCAGGCAGAGAACATTGCGGGGATGCTGCGGTTGCAGTTTGATCTGACTACAACGCTTTCCGCCGTGTGCGATCGCTGCGGAGCGCCGTTTGATCTTCCGTACAAGGTCCCGTTCGAGTGTCTGCTCGCTGAGGAGCTGGAGGAAGACGACAACGACGATATCCTGCTGCTGGACAACGGAACCGTTGATCTCAGCGAGCTGGCGCGGGAGACGTTCATCCTCAATATGCCAAGCAAGACCCTTTGCCGCGAGGATTGCAGGGGCTTGTGTTCCGGCTGCGGCGTCAACCTCAACTATGAGAAGTGCCGCTGCAAAAAGGAAGTCGACCCCAGGTTAGCAGCCCTCGCAAAGCTTTTGGAACAATAAATTCGCTGTTCATTCAGCTTAACTTTAAGGAGGTGTCAACATGGCAGTCCCCAAGGGGAAAGTATCCCGTCAGAGACGTGATAAGAGACGTTCTTCTCACTGGAAGCTCACCGCTCCCGCGCTTGTCGCGTGCCCGAAGTGCGGCGCTCTGCACCAGCCTCACAGAATGTGCCCGGAATGCGGTACCTACAACGGCCGTCAGGTCAAGGTCATCGAGTCCAAGGTCGCAGCCGAATAATTGATTCGGAACGAAAATCGTTAAGAAAAGCTGAGTGGAACTCCACTCAGCTTTTTCTTATGCCGCAAGAGAAGGTTAGCCTTGCGTAACCTCGAAAATTCGGTTATACTGTATTTGTAATATTTTGCTTTGCGATAAAGAGCGGTGCGATCGCGCGCCGCTTTGGAATAAAGGAGGCAGAGAGATGAAACCTTTGGTTGCGATCGTTGGACGGCCGAACGTCGGCAAGTCCATGCTGTTTAATAAGCTCATCGGCCAGCGGCTCTCCATCGTCGAGGATACGCCGGGCGTCACGCGCGACCGCATCTACGGCGAGAGCGAGTGGTGCGGCCGCAAATTCCGTCTGGTGGACACCGGCGGTATCGAACCGCGCACGGATGATCAGATCTTGTCGTTCATGCGCGAGCAGGCGGAGATCGCCATTCAGCACGCGGACGTCATCATTTTCCTGACGGATGTGAAGACCGGCCTGACGGCTTCCGATCAGGAGGTCGCGAATATGCTGCTGCGATCCCGCAAGCCCATCGTGCTGGCGGTCAACAAGATGGACTCGACCGGACGGGTCGACCCTGATTTTTATGAGTTCTACAATTTAGGCCTCGGCGATCCCATCGCCGTTTCCGCCGTGCACGGCCACGGCACGGGCGACCTGCTCGACGCGTGCTTACAGTATTTCCCGCCCGAGGATGACGAGGAAGAGGATGAGGATGTCATCAAGGTCGCCATCATCGGAAAACCCAACGTCGGCAAATCGTCGCTGACGAACCGCATCCTCGGCACCGAGCGCATGATCGTCAGCAACGTCGCGGGCACGACGCGCGACGCTATCGACTCGTACTTTGAAAACGAGCAGGGCAAGTATGTCTTCATCGACACCGCCGGCATGCGCAAAAAGTCGAAGGTCGACGACGTGATCGAGCGCTACAGCGTGCTGCGCGCCACGATGGCCATCGACCGTGCGGACGTGTGCCTCATCATGATCGACGCGCAGGAGGGCGTGACCGAGCAGGATACGAAGGTCGCGGGCCTCGCGCACGAGGCAGGCAAGGCCTGCATCATCGTCGTGAACAAGTGGGATCTTGTCGAAAAGGACGGCAAGACCATGGACAAAATGAGCGACGACATCCGCCGCGACCTCTCCTACATGACCTATGCGCCGATCCTCTTCATCTCGGCGGCGACGGGCCAGCGCGTACCGCGCCTTTTTGAGATGATCAACTACGTGCACAACCAGTCCTGCATGCGCATCTCGACCGGCATGCTCAACAACATCCTGGCCGATGCGCAGACGCGCGTGCAGCCGCCGACGGACCGTGGCCGCAGACTGAAGATCTATTACATGACGCAGGTCGGCGTCTGCCCGCCGCACTTTGTCGTGTTCTGCAACGAGCGCAAGCTCTTCCATTTCTCCTACCAGCGCTACCTTGAAAACTGCATCCGCAACGTCTTCGGACTGGAGGGTACGCCGGTCATCATGTCGATTCGCGAGAAGGGGGATAAGGAAGACTGATGAAAGGCATTTATCTTACGGGCGTCACGGCTGTCGCGGCATTTGCCTTGCCGGCTCTGGTCGCGGTGCTGTCGTATCTTTTGGGTTGCATCAACGGCGCGATCGCAACGTCGCACATTTTCTACCATGACGACGTGCGCCGCCATGGCAGCGGCAACGCGGGGCTGACGAATTTCTACCGCAACTACGGCGCGAGATGCGCGCCCATGGTCATCGCGTTCGACATGCTCAAGGCCGTCGGCGCGGTGCTGCTGGGCAATTATTTCCTGGGCTATCTTCTCGGCTGGGGCGCCGCAGGCAAGTATTTCGGCGCACTGTTCTGCGTCATCGGCCATATGTTTCCGGTGTTTTACGGCTTCAAGGGCGGCAAGGGCATTTTGTGCAGCGGCACGCTGCTGCTGCTTCTAGACTGGCGCATCGCGCTCGTCGGCTGGGGCGCGTTCGTCGTGCTGTGGCTCACGACGCGCTATGTGTCGCTCGGCTCGGTCGCCGCGGCGGTCAGCCTGCCGTTTACCACGTATTTCGTGTTCCATAACACGGCCTGCACAGTGCTCGGCACGTGCATTTCGCTTCTTGTGCTGTGGGCGCACCGCAGCAACATCAAAAGACTCTTAAGCGGTACGGAGAGCAAGTTCCATTTCCATGTGAACGCGCCCAAACCGGGGGAGGACGAATGAACATTGTAGTGCTTGGCTCGGGCGGCTGGGGTACCGCCGCCGCGATGCTGTTATCGGACAACGGCCATACCGTCGCGCTCTGGTCGCACGACCCGAAAAAGGCGGAATTGCTGTATAAGACAAGGGAAAATCCTTTACTCAAAGGCGTGCGCATTCCCGAGCGCATCGCCGTCACGAGCGACTTAGCGGTGCTCCAAAATGCGGAGATGGCCGTCTTCGCGTCGCCGTCGTTTGCACTGCGCTCCGTTGCGCATGAGGCTGCGCCGCACCTGAAAAAAGGCACGCTGCTCGTCTCGCTCACGAAGGGCATTGAGCGCGGAACGCACCTGCGCATGAGCGAGATCATCGCACAGGAATGCGGCGAGGGCTATCGTATCGCAGTGCTCTCCGGCCCCTCGCACGCCGAGGAGGTCGCGCGCCGTCTGCCGACGGGCTGTGTGGCGGCGTCCGCCGATCAGGCGAGCGCCGAGGCCGTGCAGCGCGCGTTCATGAACGAGGTCTTCCGCGTCTACACGCACGACGACGTCGTCGGCGTGGAGCTTGCGGGCGCGCTCAAGAACGTTGCGGCGCTGTGCTGCGGCATCAGCGACGGCTGCGGCATGGGCGACAACACCCGTGCGCTGCTCATCACCCGCGCGCTGAGTGAGATCTCGCGCCTGGCTGAGTGCATGGGCGGGCGCAAGGAGACGCTCGCCGGTCTTGCCGGCATGGGCGATCTCATCGTCACGTGTACGTCGATGCACTCACGCAACCATCGCGCGGGCATCCTGATCGGTCAGGGCAAGAGCGCGCAGGAGGCCATGGACGAGGTCGGCGCGGTCGTCGAGGGCTATTACGCCGCGCGCAGCGCGCACGAGCTCGCGCAGCGCTATGGCGTAGAGATGCCGATCTCGACGGCAGTGTACGAGGTCCTCTACGAGGGCAAGAGCGCCGCGCCGCTCATCGGCGTTCTGATGAGCCGCACGCCGAAGAAGGAAAGCGATTGCAGCTGGTTATGATTATTTCAAAAAAGCGGCCCTTGGGCCGCTTTTTTGAGTAAGATTGCAGCCCGCGGCAGCGCACGCGCCGTAGGCGCGTACGTTTGCGGGCTGAGAAGTGTTTTCCGCCACGCGCATGTCGCGGCGGAAAACGATTAAGATTATTTGCGCTGTGCGCGGCGCAAACTCTGCGAGGCTTTTGCGCCTGCGGGCGCGAAAAAATATATTGAGGGTAACGATGGATATTTTGACGCAAATTGAGAATTACCGGCCGTGCAATGAGCAGGAGGAGCGGGATAAGGGATTGATCCTCGACTGTCTGCGCGCGTTTGAGGATGTGTTTACGCGGGAAAATGCACTGGCGCACATGACGGCGTCGGCCTGGGTGGTGAACGAGCGCTTCGACCGCGTGCTGATGGCGTATCACAAC
>QWCY01005341.1_pt1 | contig 12231 bp, 14 predicted proteins | sample 1972631 | NCBI WGS metagenome assembly QWCY01 (sample SAMN09866696, study PRJNA288562) | Human gut metagenome isolate pre1_stool, whole genome shotgun sequencing... | isolation source: gut | host: Homo sapiens | place: USA: California
ATCAATGAAAAAGGAGAGTGGCAGGCAAAAAGCAAAAAAGAATATGTTCTTGATGAAAACGGAGAAAAGATAAAATTAAAAAGCGGTAACTACAAAACAAGAAAAGTAGAGCTGACGGACTGGAACGATAAAGGCAACGCAGAGAAATGGAGAGAGAATTTTGCAAGCCTTTGTAATCAGTATTTAGAAAAAAATCATCAGGAAAAGAGAGTGGATCATCGCTCCTACAAAAGACAAGGGATAGAAGAAATCCCAACCATTCATTTAGGAGCAAGTGCCAGTGCCTTAGAGAAAAAAGGAATAGAAACCGACAAAGGAAACATCAACAGAGAAATCAAAAAGCATAATTCCTTAGTAAAAGCCATCAAGAACAAGATAAAAGAAATCACCTATTGGATAGACTCTTTACTTGGAAATCTGCAAGCAAAATACGATGAGTATAAACAGACCAAGAAAGATGAACTTGAGAATAAAGCGGAACTCTTTAACCTCTATGAATATATTTCTATCTACAACGAGATACAGGGAGAAAAATCAAAAAATTTATCCTACTACGGACAGATAAAAAAGGGGAATGCAGACCTAAAGAGATTTGTAAAAGCAATCTACTATTTGAAAGATAATAAACTTCAAACCATAGCAGACCTACAAGAAAAAGTCATTGAACTGGCAAAGCAAAGTAAAAAGATAAGTGGTGATATTCAGAGTAAAACACAAAGAATAAAAGACTTAAATCAATGTGTAAGCTGCATAGACTCTATCAAAGAAAACAAAGAGGTCTATCAGGAATACAAGAGCAAAACCATATTCAAAGACAGCTTTTACAATTCCCATAAAAAAGAAATAGACAGATACCTAAGAGCAAGAAAGACCATAGAAAAAATCACCGGGACATCAGCCATAAAGTCGAGTGATTGGCAAAAAGAAATATCAAGTCTTGAAAATGAGATACAAAGTTTAACGGAAGATAAAGCTAAAGTACAAGATGAATTTAAGCAGATAGACCATATCAAATATGCAGTAAAGATTGTCAATGATGAGTATGGAATAGATTTATCCATAGAGATAGACAAGGCAATTAAGAGGGGAGATAAACCAAGTGTAATTGCACAACTGAAAAAATTTCAAGAGCAAGAGGAAAGAAAGGGTCAGTACAAACAAAAAGCAAAAGAAAAGGCTAAAGAAAATTATAAAAATAAAGGGGAGGAAAGATAAAAATGGCAGACAACAGAAGATACTATTGGTTAAAATTGAAAGAAGATTTTTTTACAGATAAGAGAATCAAAAGGCTAAGAAAAATATCAGGAGGAGATACCTATACAATCATTTATCTTAAATTGCTTTTACTTAGCTTAAAAGATAGTGGGAAGCTGTATTATGATGGAGTAGAAACAGACTTTATCAAAGAGCTTGCCTTAACGATTGATGAAACGGAAGATGATGTAATGGTTACAGTAAATTATCTTGTAGCACAAGGATTGATGGAGATAATTACAGAAAATGACGAGTATTTTTTAACAGAAATTCCAAGTCTTATAGGTTCAGAAACAGCTTCTACAAGGCGTTCAAGAAAATCGAGAGGACAAAAAGCGTTGCAATGCAACACTGGTGCAACACCTTGCAACCTTTTGCAACAAAACTGCAACGGAGATATAGAGATAGATAAAGAGATAGATATAGAGTTAGAAAAAGAGGGGGAGATAGAAAAAATATCCCCCAACCTTTATGGAGAATATAAAAATGTTTCCTTAACCGATGAAGAATATGGGAAGTTAAAGGATAAAATGCAAGGTCATAGGGAAGAAATGATAGAGAAGCTGTCAACCTATATGCAAAGCACGGGAAGAAACTATAAAGATCATTATGCGACCTTAGTTCATTGGTATGAGCAAGATAAAGGTAAATTAAAAGAAAGCCATAAATCAAAAGTATATACCTTTGAAGATTATGACAAGGGGGAACACTTGTAGACCTCGTATAAGACGGTGGAAAGGTGTTTTTAGAGCGTTAATGATAAAATAGGTATCAGACTATAGCTAAGTGTAAAATAGGGCTTAAAATTGCAGTATGGAAAAAATATCGTATTTATGATAAAATGATAATGATATGGTAATAAACTCAGTTATAAGGAGAGGATATATAAATGCGAATTCAATTTACTGTAACCGATGAAGAACTTGAAATTTTAACTAAAAAAGCAATAGAGGGAGGTTTCCCAAGCGTTACTGAATATTGTAAGTGTAGCAGTTTACAAGAAAATACAAGCTATGCTGACCTATATACTACCTTATTAAACAAAATTAGCTCTTTACCGAAAGGCAAAGAATTTGTTTTGAGAGAGTTAATCGCAACACCGCCGGCATTGATTGGCAGATGGTTTTATGAAAATGTAAATAAGAGACTTGTAAAAAATGTGGAACACATCGGAAAAGCTGAAGGCGGAGTAGAAAAATATAAAAGAATTTAGATAATGTTGGAGGTGCATTTCATGGCAGAAGAAAATAAAGAGATAGTTATTGTAGATGATAAAACTATACAAGAAAAAATATATCTTATTCGTGGGCAAAAAGTAATGCTTGATGCAGATTTAGCTGAAATATATGGTTATGAAACAAAAAACTTTAATAGACAGGTGAAAAACAACGCAGAAAAATTTGAAGGTGAAGACTTCATGTTCCAATTAACGGACGAAGAAATGGTAGAACTTTCAAGGTGCAAAAATTTCACCTTGAACAGAGGGACTGGTAGAGGAAGTAATATTAAATACAATCCTTATGCCTTTACAGAACAAGGAATCTATATGCTTATGACTGTACTAAGGGGTGAACTTGCTGTTAAGCAAAGCAGAGCCTTAGTTAGAACATTTAAGCAAATGAAAGACTTTATAATCGAAAATCAAGATTTTATTAGCTCAAAAGAATTGGTACAAATAGCAGTACAGACAAATCAAAACACAAAGGATATAGCTGAAATAAAGTCGCAAATGGCTACAAAAGAAGATTTGAAAAAGGTTATGGATAATTTTATAGATCCGGACACATACAAGCATTTCCTTTTAATGAACGGAGATAAGATTGAAGCAGATGTTGCCTATACCAAAATATATAAGTCTGCAAAGAAAAGTATTTATGTGATAGACAACTATATAGGCTTGAAAACCTTAGAATTATTAAGGGCTGCAAAAGACAATGTTGAAATTATAGTCTTTAGCGACAATGTGAAAAACAAGGATATGCTGACAAAAAATATCCTAAACGATTTTAGAAAAGATTATCCTAATATCAATCTGAAGATGAAAATTGCAGGTAAAAAGTATCACGATAGATATATTGCCATTGACTATGGAACAGACAGTGAAGCCTTTTATCTTTGCGGAGCTTCATCAAAAGATGCAGGAAATAAAATATCAAGTATTACAAAGATAGAGGAATCTTCCAAGGATATGTATCATACGATGTTTGGCGGAATGCTGAACAATAAGGATTTGAAAATTTAATATGTAAATGGTAAAGCGTTATTAAATGAATAGTTATAAGACTTGTGAAAGGCGGTAGAAATAAAACTCTATCGTCTTTTTTTTGATTGCAACTAACAGGAGGGAAAATAATATGCACGAAAATAAAAATCAACATAATACAGGAACAAAGACTATAAAAAAGATTGGAAAAGTAACTTATGAGGTTATTGTCCATTTTAATGAAAATGCGACTGAAACTATGCAAGATAAATTGAAAAGGATAATGCTTAGAGAAATGGAGCGAGAAAAAGATAAAAAACCTCATAAAAATGATTAGAAAGTCCTTGACAAGTTGTTACAGGCAAAACTGCTAAATCAATTCTAATTTCTTGTGGAGCAAGACTTGCACCGTTTGATATTAAAGAATTGAGAGATTTAATGTCTGAAGATGAGCTAGAACTAGATAAGACTGGCGACAGAAAAACAGCTTTATTTGTTATAATTTCTGACACTGATGATACTTTTAACTTTGTTGTATCAATTATGTATTCACAGCTTTTTAATTTACTTTGTGAAAAGGCTGATGATGTATATGGTGGAAGACTTCCAGTGCATGTAAGATGTATTCTTGATGAGTTTGCAAATATAGGTTTAATACCTAAGTTTGAAAAACTTATAGCCACTATCCGTTCGAGAGAAATATCAGCGAGTATAATACTTCAAGCACAATCCCAATTAAAAGCTATATATAAAGACAATGCTGATACCATTGTTGGCAATTGTGACAGCACACTTTTTTTAGGTGGCAAAGATAAAACAACTTTAAAAGAACTTTCAGAATCGCTAGGTCCAGAAACTATCGATATGATTACGCAATCAGAGACTAGATCCAATCAAAAATCCTATGGACTTAATTATCAAAAACTTGGGAAAAATCTAATGGGCCAAGACGAAATATTGGTTATGGATGGTGGAAAGTGTATATATCAGCTAAGAGGTGTAAGACCTTTTTATTCTGATAAATTCGATATCACTAAACACAAAAATTACAAGCTACTTGAAGATTATGATAAAAAGAACTTGTTTGATGTTGAAAAATATTTAAAGAATAAAGACAAGTTAAGATTAAAGGGAAATGACAAAATTATTACTTTAGATATAGATAAGGTGTAAATATGAAAGTATTAAAAAGATATAAAGATATATACTCAGATGAATTTTTGAACAAGTTTGGAAAATATAAAGATGCTGTAGGAAAGATTGAATTGGATAATCTATTTTTTGTTAATGTAGAGAAAATAGCTAAAATTTGCGAAATACGAATTAAATATATAAAAGATCTTGATTGTAATTTCTTTGAAACAAAAAATAGGACGATTATTATTAATGAATTTGCAGACGAAAGCAGAAAACGCTTTTTAATAGCAAAAGGAATAGCTCGCATTATTTTTCAAATGGAAGAAACTGAAAATAGTTTTAAAATAAAGGAGGTATAGAGATGAGAATTAGAGATCGGACATAAAATTTAATAGTAAATATATTTTCAAGCAATTGACAAAAGTCAGTTGCTTTTTTAATGAATTTTTTAATGAAAGCAGGTGTTGATAGAAATGGAAGAAGAACTATATTTATGTTTTGCTAAACAAGGTCAACTATATTTCACAAGTCAAAATGCTGAAAACGTTTTATGTGACGAGTGGGATAAAAGATTTGATGAGTGTAACCCGGATTTTATAAAAAGTAAAAATAATGGCTCAGTTAAAGTAGTTAAAATTTATAGAAAGTATGATTATTTATTTGATAAACACAATACTATAGATTGCTTAAGCATAGACGAGGTAACTCTTAGAGGCCTTGGAATGAGCGATGGCTATTTAATTGGATCTTGTACAGCATATGAATTAAATAATCAACAAGTAAACGATTTTTTTGCTATTCCTTGGGCTTGTATAGTAGAGAATGGTTGCGATATTGTAGAAAAATTGTTTTCAAATATGACATATGAAAAAGTGTTAAATCTATTTAGGTTTTATGAAGTTAAATATCAAACATATAGTTTATAAGTTTATAAAAAATAGTAAAGGAGAGAAATATAAATGGAACACGAGCTAATAAATATTAATGCAAACTTAGTTAGAGAGCCAAGATTTGCAGAATTTGAAAAGAATGAGAAAGTTGTAAGAGTTGCTAATTTTACTTTAGTAAGAGTTAATGACGGCGTTAAATCTTATACAGATTGCTCTGTATTTGGTGAAAAATCTGAGGTCGTCGAAGACTTTAAAAAAGGTGATTTAATACATGTATATGGTTATTTTAAAGAAAATCAAAAGAATGACAAAACATATACAAATTTTATAGTAGTTTCGTTAAACAAAATAGAAAATGAAGAAAATCAAAATGAGGAGGAATAAATTATGGAGTTTTTTACAGAAGGTGTAAACACATTAAAACTTCTTGTAACTGCAATTGGTGCAGGTTTAGGAGCATGGGGCGCAGTTAATTTGATGGAGGGCTATGGTAATGATAACCCTGGAGCTAAGTCTCAAGGTATTAAACAGCTGATGGCTGGTGGAGGAATTGTTCTCATTGGCACGAAGTTAATACCTCTATTAGCCAATGTTTTTAATGGATAGTTGGAGATAACAAATGTTTTTGTTATTTAATATCTTTGACAAGCTGGAAGAAATACTCAAAGGGTGGGTTACTGACGGAATTCAAGTCAATTTAGAATCCATGTTTGTAGATATAAATGATAAGGTTAATACCATTGCTACAGATGTTGGCCAAACACCTATGGGCTGGAATAAGGAAGTTTATAACTTTATAAAAAGCATTAATGACGATGTGATAATACCAATTGCTGGATTAATTATTACTGCTGTGCTTTGTATAGAGCTTATACAAATGGTTATGCAAAGAAACAATATGCAAGACGCAGACTCATTTGAGCTATACAAATATATAATAAAGGCATTTGTTGCCGTATATTTAGCAAGTCATGCCTTTGAATTTTCGATGGCTGCTTTTGATGTAGCGCAGACTTTAGTTAATAAAGCGGCGGGGGTTGTCACCACCTCAGCATCTATATCGCAAGGACAAATTTCGCTAATGATGGAAACTTTATCAGACAAGGGAGTAATGGAGCTAATATTAATTTTACTTGAGACTAGCTTGGTTAAGTTTGCAATTCAAGTTATTACTATTTTAATAACTATAATTGTTTATGGACGTATGTTTGAAATATATGTTTATTCTTCAGTGTCAGCAATTCCATTTTCAACTATGGGGAATAAAGAGTGGGGTCAAATTGGAACAAACTACATTAAAGGGCTTTTTGCATTAGGACTACAAGGGTTGTTTTTAATGATATGTCTTGGAATATATTCTGTTTTAATAAGAACAATTCAGATTACGGATATACACGCTGGACTATTTGGAGTGTTAACCTATGCTGTGCTTTTAGGTGTAATGATGTTTAAGAGTGGATCAATTTCAAAGAGCGTAATGAACGCAAATTAGGAGGTTTAAATGGATAAAAAAGATGTAAGTATTATTATAGGAATTGGAGCTTTGTTCGCAAGCGCATATAGTGGATATATGCTAAAGAAACAAAGAGAAAGTCAAGACAGCTTAAATAAAAAAATAAAAAGATTGGCTAAGTGTCACAATAATTTTGTTAAGTTTCAAGGAGTGTATAACGAATTAACTTCAGATAATGTTGAAAACATTAATGATAGAATGGACTATCTAGAGGACGAAAGCGTTTCAAATTATAATCATATTGTAGAGCTTGAAGCATCAATAAGTGACGAATGTATGAAAGATGATTTTAGCGCTGAAAACTACGTTAAAGAATATTATGACGATACAGAGGAAAGAGTGAATTAATATGGCGTATGTACCAGTACCTAAAGATCTTGACAAAATTAAAACAAAAGTAGCTTTAAATCTTACAAAAAGACAACTTATAGGCTTTTTTGCTGCTGCTTTAGTTGGTGTACCTATTTATTTGACAGTTAAAAAATATCTACCCAATGATATTTCGATGATTTTTTTATTAGTATCTACATTGCCTATTTTTTATATAACCTTCTTTGATAAAGATGGCTTAACTTTTGAAAAATATTACAAATATTTTTATCTACACAAGTTTTATCAGCCACAAAAAAGAGTAAGAAAGGAGGTATATCTTGAAGAAAAGAGAAAAGCAGATGCAAAGCTTAAATCAAATGCAAAAACAACTAAAAAAAGACAAAAAGGAGCTAAGAGGAGTAAAGGCAAAAAAGAGTCAAAATAGTAGTCTTTTGAGCGTTTTGCTTAAAAAAGAAGAAAAGATATACACAGTTGAAGACACCATTCCATATTTGAGAATGTTTTCAGATGGTATTTGTCAACTTGATGAAAGGCGATATTCAAAGACTATTGCTTTTCAAGATATTAACTATCAGTTAGCTCTTGAAGAAGATAGAGACTTAATCTTCAATCAGTTTGCAAACTTTTTAAATTCTTTTGATCCTAGTGTTCATATTGAACTAAATTATGTAAATCAAATGGGAAGAAATAAAGATTTGCAAGATGCAATTAAAATTGCAGACAAAAACGATGGTTATGATGAAGTTAGAAAAGAGTTTAGAGAAATGCTTAAAATGCAGCTTAACAAAGGCAATAATGGACTTAAAAAAATGAAGTTTGTTACTTTTACGATAGAAGCTGATAATTTAGATCAAGCAAAAGCAAATCTAAATAGGCTTGAAGTTGATATTCTATCAAACTTTAAGGCTATGGGAGTAAGGGCAGAAAGTTTAGACGGCGAAGAAAGGTTAAGGCTTATTCACGATATGCTTAATCCTGATGAAGACTTTAACTTTTCTTATCAATACTTGAAAAAGAAAGAGTCTACAAAGTCATATATTACACCAAAAGTATTCAATTTTGCACCAGCTGAAATATTTAAGTTTGGAAAACACATAGGTTCTACTACACACTTTCAAATACTCGCAAGTGAATTATCTGACAAAATGTTGTCAGAATTATTAAATATTGAAGATAACATATATATTGGGTTTCACATAGATGTAATAGAACAGACTGAGGCTGTTAAGATTATTAAAAGAAAAAACACAGACATTGATAAGATGAAAATTGAAGAGCAAAAGAAAGCTATAAGAGCTGGATATGATATGGATATTATTCCATCAGACATTAACACTTATGGAAATGATGTCAAATCAATGCTTTCAGACTTACAAAATAGAGACGAAAGGCTTTTTTTAGTAACTATAGTTATTATGAACTATGCAAGGACTATTCAAAAAGTAGAAAACACAATTGCACAAATTTCTTCTATAGCCAATAAAAATAATTGTCAAGTAAAAAGATTAACTCACATGCAGGAGCAAGGTCTTGTTACAGTCTTGCCATTAGGTAGGAATGAAATAGAAATACAAAGATATTTGACTTCTTCATCTACTGCGGTTTTTATGCCTTTTACAACTGAAGAGCTATTTATTGACTCGTCAAATTCACTTTATTATGGACTTAATGCTTTAAGTCAAAACTTAATAATGGCAGATAGAAAACTATTGAAAAATCCAAATGGCTTAATTTTAGGAACACCAGGCTCTGGTAAGTCATTCTCGGCAAAAAGAGAAATGGCAAATGCCATATTAGTAACAGATGATGATGTTATTATATGTGATCCTGAGGGTGAATATGGCAACCTTGTTAGACAGTTTAATGGTGAAGTTATTAAAGTTTCAGCAAAATCAAAAGACTATTTAAATCCACTAGATATAAATATGAACTATGGAGACGGAGACGCTCCACTAAAAGATAAAGCTAACTTTATTATGTCTTTGCTTGAATTAGTAGTAGGTGGCTCAGGGCTTACGGCTGCAGAAAAATCAGTTATAGATAGATGCTTACCAAAGATTTATCAAAAATACTTTGACAATCCAATCCCTGAGAATATGCCGATATTAGAAGATTTATATAATCAATTATTGTCGCAAGACGAAGTAGTTGGACAGAAGCTTGCTACTGAGCTTGAAATTTATGTAAAAGGTAGCTTGAATGTTTTTAATAACAGATCAAATGTAGATATGAACAAACAACTTTTATGCTTTGATATTAAAGAACTAGGCACTCAGCTTAAAAAGATAGGTATGCTTGTCATTCAAGACCAAGTGTGGAACAAAGTCTCGCTAAATAGAGGTCAAAAGGCAACAAGATATTATATAGATGAGTTTCACTTACTTTTAAAAGATGCACAAACAGCTTCCTATTCTGTTGAAATTTGGAAGAGATTTAGAAAGTGGGGAGGAATTCCAACAGGTATTACTCAAAATGTTAAAGACCTATTAACAAGTATGGAAATCGAAAATATCTTTGATAATACAGACTTCATACTCATGTTAAATCAAGCCAGTGGAGATAGAGAAATACTTGCTAGAAAGCTAAAAATATCACCTTATCAACTAAACTATATTACTAATTCAAACGCAGGTGAGGGGCTTTTATTCTTTGGAAACACAATTGTTCCATTTATAGATAAGTTCCCTAAGAATACTATGTTATATAAACTTATGACTACTAAGCCAGAAGAAGCAAAGTAGGTGAGTTATGAAAAAACTTAAAAAAGATTTTCAAAAGAATATCAATAGGTCAAGAGATGCACCTAAAGAAAGTGAATCTATTGACAGTGTTAAAAGTAAACTTGTTCACTCTGAAGACTATAGAAATAAAATCGTTAAGGCTAATCAGAGATTTAAAGATAAGATAGCTGAAAAAGATTCTAAACTTCTTCAGGAAAACGATACAAGCTCAGAAGCTGAAGAAATTAAGAAAAAACCACGAAGAGCTAGATTAACTAGCAAAGAAAAATTAGCTTCTACAACAACATCTAAAAGTAAGCTTGTTCACTCTGAAGACTATAAAAGTAAGATTATTAAATCTAAAGAAAGATATAAAAACAAGCTTAAGAAAAAAAACTCTAAATTAGTAGAAGAAAATAATAAATATTCTCAGGTTGATGATAAGCAAGTTAATAATAAAGAAACTGCTAATAAGCAAAAATATAAGAGAAAAAACTATAAAGATACAGTCTATACTCGCGATAGAGATAAAAAAACTAAAGATAATGAAAACCGCAAGTATAAGGCTAACAAGAATAATAAAGAAAGCGTAAATCAAGACGCAATAGATCAAATCAAAGATAAGAAGTTAAGAAACTATAAAAGAAAACAATATCATTTAAAAAACAAGTCGTCTAAATATGGACTTTTTTACGATGTTCAAGATGGTGCTTTAAAAGCTGGAGCAAATATTTCAGCACTAACAAGAGACTATTTAAGCCAGGGAAGAGACAATTCTGGTGTTGAATCAGCAGAGAAAGCTGCAAATGTTACGTCAAAAACACAAAATAAAGTAAGGAGACACAAACTCAACAGAAAGAAAAAAACTCTTAGAAAATTATCAAAACTTGATAAGAAGATTAATAAGAGGGAAAGCAAACTGGAGTTTAAATCTGCTCTTACAGACTTAAAAAATAATGAAGAGTATCAAAAATCAAATGCTATTAAGAAGTTTTTTAAGAGAAAAAGAATGAAGAGTATGATTGCCAAGAAACATGAAACAAGGTTTATTGACAGAGTTAAAAAATCTCTACTTAGCCTTAATAAGAAAGCGAAAGAGATAATTATTAAAAAAGTTAGAGGCGTCTTATTTGCGATAATTTTGGTGTTTATGCTTATAGCGGGAATGATTACCATAGGAGGGCTTGGTGGTGCTAGTCTTAACAACTCTAGTAATTCTGTTTTATCGACAAGTTATTTAGCAAGTCCAGACTTTTTAATGAAACAAGAAAAAGGACTTCTAGAACTTGAAGTAAAACTTCAAGATAAGGTTGACAATCCTGAATACTATTATCCTGGTTTTGATGAATATATTGTCAAAATCAAAGGTGGATATGATGGAAAAATTGGACACAATATGCACGAATTTTTTTCTTATTTCACAGCTACTAATGGAAATCCTGAAGAATTGCCACCAGAAGAGTGGTATCCATCTTATAATGTTGTTACATTTAGGAAAATGTATAAACTAAAAACTGAAAAGGAAATAGAAACAAGAGTCGATGAAGATGGCAAAGAGTATATTTATAAAAAGCTTTATATTACCATAGAAAAAAAAGAAATAGATGAAATTGCAAAAGATGAGCTCGAAAAGTATCCTGACAATATGACACATTATTTTGCTTTATTAGAAACTAAGGGCAATATGTATAATGTTTTTGGTAGCTCTAATAATATTGATTTATCTAAGTTAAATAATGTAATTGGTGAGAAAAAAGAGTATGAAGCTTCTTCTGAAATACAAAAAAGAATTGCTGATGCAGCTTTGGTTACACCATCGCCTGGAATTGGACTTTGTGCTAAATGGGTTTCCCAAGTATATAAAAATGCAGGGCTTGGATATATTGGTGGAAATGCTTGCGATATGTTTAATAACTACGCAACAATAACAGACAAATCAAAATTACAAGTAGGAATGCTTGTTATGGTTGAAAGCAGTTCTAGTGGAACAGTTTCAGGTTTAAAATATGGACATGTTGGCATCTATATTGGAGATGGAAAAGTTGTAGATAATATTGGAAATGTTAGAATAACAAGTTTAGATAATTGGATAAATTTTTATTGTAAAAATAGTCCAGTTGGGTTTGGTTATCCACCATCAGTTCAACCTTAGAAATAGTAACAGAGATAGCAATAGCAATA
>QWCY01005356.1_pt1 | contig 12210 bp, 8 predicted proteins | sample 1972631 | NCBI WGS metagenome assembly QWCY01 (sample SAMN09866696, study PRJNA288562) | Human gut metagenome isolate pre1_stool, whole genome shotgun sequencing... | isolation source: gut | host: Homo sapiens | place: USA: California
ATATATAAAAACAATCAACTATGCGATAAGGTTGACAGGGAAATTAAATTAAAATCTTTTTTTACCTATAAATAGGGAGGAGGGAACGATAAATGATGGGAGATAAACGATGAACGGTTTTGAACAATGAGCGATAAGTAACAGGCGATAAATAACAAACGATTAACGGGCTGCACCGGCACAGCCTGTTAATCGTTATCGCTCAAAAACGTTTATCGTTTAGAACAGGGTATTTGTTTCAGGTACCAACTTACCCATGGCCCATACGGCTCTTACGTTGAGGTCTTCGTCCAGTACCAGAATATCGGCATCCTTACCTTTTTGCAAGGAACCTTTGCGATCATATACCCCCATGATGCGTGCCGGAGTTTCGGAAGCCATGCGAACTGCATCTTCCAGTGGGATCTCTGCTTTCTGCACAACGGTGCGGATCAGGCGGTCCATGGTGGCGACACTTCCCGCCAAAGCAGAATGGTCGGCCAGTTTGCAGACTCCGTCTTCGATAATTACGCGCGGGTCGAAAGCCTCTTTGCTGTCACTATCGGCACATGCAAGGGCATCGGTGATCAGACAGGTTCTTTCCACACCTTTTATTTTATATACGAGTCTCAGGATCGTAGGGGGGACGTGAATACCGTCGGCTACTACTTCTACTGTCATGTCATCCAACAGATAAATGCTTTCGACTGTACCTTCGTACTTGTACTCTCTGCGTTTGTGGAAGCCGGGCATTGCATTATAGAAGTGGGTTGCATGAGTGTATCCGGCTTCATAAGCTGTACGGATATCTTCAAATTCGGCTTGTGTATGTGCTACGGAAGGCAGTATGCCTTTGGCAGCAATATATTTACCGAATTGCATGGCTCCCGGAAGTTCCGGAGCAGCATCCCAACGCTTGATGCAATGATACTGTTCTACGATCGGAATGTATTCATTCGGATCAGGATTTTTAATGTTTTCCGGAATTTGTCCTCCTGCCATTTTCATGTTCAGGTAATGACCTTCGAGGTGCAGTCCCAGGATAGGGCTGTTTTTCTCTTCCATCAACTTGGTACAGGTTTCTGCAGCTTGTTGAATCATGGGGACTGTAGATGATGACAGTGTGGGGAAGATACTTGTTGTGCCATGTTTCATGTGAGTATGGACCGCTGCCCGGAAAGCATCTTCCGTACATTCCATAAAGTCGCGGCCTCCACCACCATGCACGTGGATTTCTACTCCACCGGGGACTACATACATACCTTTGACGTCAATAAGTTCAGCTCCGATAACGGCCAGATCGCAGTTTGTGACTTCTAAAATCTTATTGTCTCTGATAAGCACGGAACCGTCTTTCATCCATCCTTGGGGGGTGAGTATACGTGCATTAATTAATTGGGTTAACATTCGTGTTATGAGTTAAATTAGGGTTTGTTTTTTGGTACAATAAATTGATTGTCTGGCAAAATTAGATACTTTTTTGCATTTATATACTATAATTCAAGAGATATTTTTAGTAAATACGGAAATTTAGGCTTGGATATTTAGTAAAGGAGAAAGGGGTCTGCATCTTTCCAGCAAGGGAATTTATGACGAAAAGTAGTGAGGGCTTCCAGGCTAAGTTCAATGGTTTGTATTTTTTCTTCCGAATCGGGAGTTCCTGCCAGGTTTTCTCCTTTAGGTCCATATAAAGCGGAATACCCCGGATAACAGAGCCCGTTGCCGTCCTGTCCTATACGGTTCACACCGCATACATAACATTGATTTTCAATGGCACGTGCGCATAATAATGTATTCCATGCCTGAATACGTGGAGTCGGCCAACTGGCTACATATATAAGGAGGTCATATTCATTGTTCACATTCCTGCTCCAGACAGGAAAGCGGAGGTCGTAACATACCTGCAGGCAGATGTTCCAACCGTTGTAGGGAATGATCACTTTCCGGCTGCCTGCCGAAAAATGTTCCGCTTCGTGTCCCATGCGGAAGAGGTGGCGTTTGTCATAGTAAAATTCCTGTCCATCGGGAGTGATCAGGAAAGCCCGGTTATAATAAGAACCTTGTTCTTCACAAATGAAACTCCCGGCCAATGACAAATGAAATTCTATGGCATAATTTTTGAGACTCCGGAGCGTGGTACCGGAAACCGGTTCGGCTAATAGCCGGCTGTTCATGCTGAATCCTGTTGTAAACATCTCCGGTAAAACAACAATCTCCGTTGTTCCGCGAAGAGGTGATAGCTTTTCGCGGAGCAAACGGAGATTTTCCTGTTTATTTTCCCAGATAATATCTGTCTGTACAATCGAGATTTTCATGAATAATCATTCAACGTCTCCAATGGAGAAATTCTCGGGATGTTTTCCCTTGAAATCTTTGAAATAAAGTTTTATTTCACGCATATCCTTTTCAATGTCTCCGCTGGGCATGATTGCTTTGGTGGAGGTAACTGTTTTCGTATTGTAATCGATTCCGATCAGCACGATAGGGACTTGCGCTTTCAATGCGATGTAGTAGAATCCTTTTTTCCAGTTGGGGTTGCGTTTACGGGTTCCTTCGGGAGTGATTGCAAGATGAAACTTAGGTCTTTTGGCAAAGACCTCTGCCATTTGTTCTACCAGTGAGCTTTTGCGTCCTCGATTTACGGGGATGCCGCCTACGGCCTTGAACAAGATTCCTAAAGGAAAGAAAAACCACTCTTTTTTCATCATGAAACTGGTTTTACGGCCTATCGCTCCATAAAACAGTTTACCGATAAAGAGGTCCATATTCGTTGTATGAGGTGCCGCACAGATTACACATTTATCATAGTTCGGTACCGTAACATTGGTTTTCCACCCCAACAGGTGATAGTAGATAAAGCTATATATTGCTTTCTTCATTCTTAATTCAGTTTCGCGATAGCGTCGATGATTTCATTTACCTTTGCATTGAAGTCCGAACGGAATTTTTTGTAGAATCCTTTCACGTTACCCGGTTCTGTATGACTGATTCGACTGATGAATTCATCTTGCATTTTCATAATTTCCACCATCAACTCGTCAGCTTTCTTTTTGTCGGTACCCGGTATAAACTTACTGTTGATCAGACACTCCGAAAATAATTCACCTGCGATATAATTTACGTTTTTTTTAAGTTCTCTTCTCTTTGCCATTATTCCAAATGTTTTATGTGAGTATATAGAAAATATTTTCGGTAAAGATAATGACTTTCTTTGGTTCTGAGTAATAAATTTGAAATAATTAAATAAATCCGTGCTCTGTCTGTCCGGTTGTCCGGTCGTCTGAGAAGGGACCGAAATAGGGTGTAGCCATCCGCAAGGCAGAGCTACACCCTATTGTCCGGATGGCTACACCCTTTGCTTCATAAGGCTACACCCTATCGGGATACGGGTTAAGTTTCTTAAAAAGAGAATCCTAAATTTACGTAGAATCCCACGTCTTTGGATTGATTGGAATATCCTAATGAAGCTTCCAACGGACCGAACATACTGTCCAGGCCGTATCCGATACTGCAACCGTAAATCCGGTTACCTTTCAGGATTTTGAAAAAATTGTCATCACTCAAGGCGAAATTTCCGGCCAACGTGATATAATGTTTGCTACCCATGCGTTGGCGTAGTTTCAAGGAAGCCATGGCAACGGAATTGTGAGTTAGTTCTATATTGTAAATTCCTGCAAACGGGAGTTGTTGAGGAAGGTAACGGCCGAATACATCGCCTCCTAACGCATTTTCATAAGCATAAGGGATCTCTTGGCCGATCAATACCCTGCCATAAAGTGCCGGGATCAATGTCAGGCGGTTACTTATGGAGAATACACTTTCCCAGGAAGCACTGAGTGCAGAGAAGGGGGCATGTCCGTTATATCGGGCAAAGTTGTCTGTGTACAGCGAATAAGCTCCGGAGAAGTTACTTCCCTTAGATGGAAAATACCCTTTGTCGAAAGTGTTGTAACGTAATTGTGCAAAATAGCTGATGAAATATTCGGAATTGACATTCATCGTAAATTCCGGTTTCTTGAAGAGGAAATCTTTGTATTTGAAATACTCGATTCGTGCTCCGAACCCAAACCGAAAGTTTTTATACCATACATCCGAAAATCCAAACTCACCGGAATGATATTTGTAAGTAGTGTTATAGGCACGGTCACCATGATCGTAAATGTTGATGTCATTGTATTGGAACATGTACGAAAAGTTGACGTTTCGTTGTTGCATCGGCTCCAATGTATAGTCTACCCGTGCCATGTATCGTTTGCCCAATCGCCCGGTGACGGAGACTTTGGAGGGAATATGAGTCTTTAACTGTGCCGTAGCGTTTATTAATAATGAAGCTATCTCTTCCGAGTCGAACCGGATGCCTACATTAATCGTTTTCTCGTACTTTTTCTCTAGCAGGAAGTTTAGTTTGTAACCTTCGGGAGTATCGGTCAGTGTATAACTGGCATTTGAGTAAGACTGGTTTCCACGCAGGATGAACAGTGCCTGCTCAATCTGACGCATGCTGATTCTGCTGTTTTCTTGCAGTTTACATTTCTTCATTAACCATTTCTTATCGTTTTCTTCTACATCGGAGAAGGTGATTTCTTTCACATGCAGGGTCCGGTCCTTTGAGAACATGGTATAAGGGCCGTGCGATTGGGGTACGAACGTGTCTGCAATGCCGATTTTCTTTTTGAGAGCGAGCAGAGAAGCCCATTGCTTGCGGGCTGCTACTTCTCCCCGGTGCATCAGGGAGTCGATGGCTGCGGGAGTAAAACTGGCCGAGGAATATCCTTCTACATTTACCTTTATGTAAGTATCGGTCAGGCCGACATTGCTTTGATGGTTGTTTTTAGTTGTCAGGTCGATGATTTGAGAGAGTATGTCCGGAGCGCTGTTTAGTTTGTCGATTCCTTTCAGATTGTTTTGTACATCTACCCCGATGATGATATCCGCACCCATCGATCTGGCCACATCTACAGGGTAGTTGTTGATCATGCCGCCGTCAATCAGGATCATACTATCCTTCCGTACCGGGGTGAATACTCCCGGAATAGCCATACTGGCCCGCATAGCTGTGGCAAGTATTCCATTGTGGAACACAATCTGTTCGCCATTTACGATATTTTGTGAAACGCAGGCAAAGGGGATGGGAAGTTTGTTGAAATCTACGGAATCGTGATATCCCACTGTCAGTTCCGTAAAAAGATTGGCCAGATTTTGTCCTTTTATGATGCCACCTGAAACTGCATCTTTGGGACTTTTGGTAAACGGAAACGAAAAAACATATTTTTCTGACTTTTCACGTTCATTGAGTGACATGGCGCTACGTTTCACCCGGTCGCTCAGTAAGAACATCCAGTCCTGTTTGCGCACCATGCTGTCCAATTGCTGAGGAGTATATCCGATAGAGTATAATCCGCCGATAATGGATCCCATACTGGTACCTACTATATAATCGATCGGAATGCCGGCTTCTTCTATGACTTTCAGTGCCTGGATATGTGCTACCCCTTTTGCACCTCCTCCACTGAGTACCACTCCGACTTTTTTACGTTCTTGTGCCAGAGCGGGGAGTGCCAGAAAAAGTACCGGTAACAGAACTAATATCAATGACAAATGTTTTTTCATTATAGTGTTATTATGAATGTTACTACAAATTTATACTATTATTTGATAAATAAGTAGCGAATGCCATTAAAAGTGAAAGTTATGGAACTTATGCAGAAAAGAATTATCTTTGCGGCCCTTTTGTGGAATTATTCTACACTAATGGGCATAATTCCACACTTTTAACGAATGGCAGCTAAGTTCGGTAAATCATTAAAATTGCCTTTGTAAGACGTATGGAGGCGCTTTTAGTTGAAAAGATCGGTTCAGGTATAATTTGGTATCTGATTTGTAAAGTAGCTAATAAAGGATAAGTTAATTTTAATAATACAAACAAGCATGAGACTGTTTTTTACGAGAAAAGAGCTAAAACTGAGGAGAAAAAGAACAATTGCAGGCATCGTCTGTTTGGCTTTGGTGGCAGGCATTTACTGGATTCTGACACGACCACATAAAGTAGAGCCGGAAGTGCCGACTGTAATTGTAGAGCCCGCAGAAAGGGATAATGTAGAGATTTTCGGTGAGTATGTGGGGCGCATACGTGCACAACAATTTGTGGAAGTGCGGGCCCGTGTGGAGGGGTATCTGGAAAGTATGCTCTTTGCCGAGGGAACGTATGTGAATAAAAATCAGGTGCTTTTTGTGATCAATCAGGATCAATATCGTGCAAAGGCAGATAAAGCACGGGCACAACTGAAAAAAGATGAAGCACAGGCATTGAAAGCAAAGCGGGATTTGGAGCGTATCAAGCCTTTGTATGCCCAGAATGCGGCCAGCCAGTTAGATCTGGACAATGCGGAGGCGGCCTATGAAAGTGCGGTGGCAACCGTTGCCATGAGTGAGGCGGACCTGGCGCAGGCAGAGTTGGAGTTGGGTTATACATTGGTCCGTTCGCCGTTGTCCGGACATATCAGCGAACGTAATGTGGATTTGGGGACACTGGTGGGACCGGGTGGAAAATCGCTTTTGGCTACAGTTGTGAAGAGTGATACGGTGCTGGTGGACTTCAGCATGACTGCTCTGGATTATCTGAAGAGCAAAGAACGTAATATCAATATCGGTCAGCAGGACTCTTCCCGTTCCTGGCAGCCGAACATCACCATTACCTTAGCGGATAATACGGTATACCCTTATAAAGGATATGTGGATTTTGCCGAACCTCAGGTAGATCCGCAGACCGGTACTTTTTCGGTAAGAGCGGAGATGCCGAACCCGAAACAGGTATTGCTTCCGGGACAGTTTACGAAGGTAAAGCTGCTCTTGGATGTACGTGAAGGAGCCATCGTTGTACCGCATAAAGCAGTGACTATCGAGAAAGGCGGAGCATATATTTATGTGATGCGCAGAGATTCTACGGCAGAGAAACGGTTCATTGAGTTGGGACCTGAATTTGGTAATAAACTCGTTGTGGAGAGAGGTTTGGGTGCAGGTGAAGGAGTGGTGGTGGAAGGGTATCACAAGCTGACACCGGGAATGAAAGTGAGAGCTACTTTACCCCAGCCGTCAGCTGAGAAAAAAGAGACTGAGTGATTCCCTTTTCCTGAGATAGATAAAAACGTATAATTTAAAAGAAACTCTTCCTCCCTCTCGTTGGGAGAGGGGCGGGGTGAGACCTTACTGAATATGAAAGTTAGTTTTTTTATAGATAGACCTGTTTTCTCGATCGTTATCTCGATACTGATAGTCATCATCGGCATCATCGGACTGACCATGTTGCCTGTCGACCAGTATCCGCAGATCACTCCTCCGGTAGTGAAGATCAGTGCCTCTTATCCGGGAGCCAGTGCGCTTACGGTTTCGCAGGCTGTAGCAACTCCCATCGAACAGGAGATTAACGGAACACCGGGTATGCTTTATATGGAGTCGAACAGTTCCAACTCCGGAGGCTTCTCGGCAACGGTTACTTTTGATGTTTCTGCCGATCCGGACCTGGCCGCTGTAGAAATTCAGAACCGGGTGAAGCTGGCGGAAAGCCGTTTGCCGGCTGAAGTTATTCAAAACGGAATTTCAGTTGAAAAGCAGGCGCCCAGCCAGTTGATGACCCTTACATTGATGTCGTCCGATCCGAAATTTGACGAAATCTATTTGAGTAATTTTGCGACGATTAATGTACTTGATGTAATCCGCCGTATTCCGGGAGTAGGACGTGTGTCGAATATCGGTAGCCGTTATTATGCCATGCAAATCTGGGCAGAACCGGATAAATTGGCTAACTTCGGGCTGACTGTGCAGGATTTGCAGAATGCTTTGAAGGATCAGAATCGTGAATCGGCTGCCGGTGTACTTGGGCAGCAACCGGTGAAGGGGCTCGATGTGACAATCCCTATCACTACGCAGGGACGTCTTTCTACTGTAGAACAATTCGAAAATATTGTGATTCGTGCCAATACAAATGGCTCTATCATTCGTCTGCGCGATGTGGCACGAGTTTCACTGGAAGCCTCATCATATAGTACGGAGAGTGGCATCAATGGTAAGAATGCTGCCGTTCTGGGAATTTATATGCTTCCGGGCGCTAACGCAATGGAAGTAGCGAAAAGTGTAAAAGAGGCGATGGATGAAATCAGTAAAAACTTCCCTGAAGGGCTGAGCTATGAGGTTCCGTTCGATATGACGACTTATATTTCCGAGTCTATTCATGAAGTTTATAAGACCTTGTTTGAAGCATTGATCCTGGTAGTACTCGTCGTTTATCTTTCTTTGCAGAGTTGGCGGGCTACGTTGATTCCGATTGTTGCCGTTCCTATTTCACTGATCGGTACATTTGGTTTCATGCTGATTTTCGGTTTCTCGCTGAACATATTGACATTGCTCGGGTTGATTCTTGCCATCGGTATTGTGGTGGATGATGCTATTGTAGTGGTGGAAAATGTAGAGCGTATTATGGAGGAAGAGAAGTTGCCGCCATATGAAGCTACCAAGAAAGCCATGAATGGATTGGCAGGTGCGTTGATTGCTACCTCGCTGGTACTTTGTGCCGTATTTGTGCCGGTGAGCTTCCTCAGCGGAATTACGGGCCAACTTTACCGCCAGTTTACTATTACCATCGCTGTATCCGTACTGATTTCGACTGTTGTGGCGCTGACTCTGAGTCCGGTCATGTGTTCGCTGATTCTGAAACCGGACAATGGCAAAAAGAAGAACATTGTTTTCCGTAAAATCAACCATTGGTTGAACGTGGGCAATCATAAATATGTAATCGCTATCCGTAGGGTAATCGGTAATCCGCGTCGTGTATTGGCCGGTTTCGGAGTGGTGCTTATTGGTATTTTGTTGATTCACCGGTTGATTCCGACAAGTTTCCTTCCGGTGGAAGACCAAGGGTACTTCAAGATAGAGTTGGAATTGCCAGAAGGTGCTACGCTGGAACGTACCCGGGAGGTGACGGATCGTGCCATCACTTATCTGGAAAAGAATCCGTATATAGCCTATGTACAGAATGTTACCGGAAGCAGTCCCCGTGTAGGTAGCAATCAGGCTCGTAGTGAATTGACTGTTATCTTGAAGCCGTGGGAAGACCGCAAGGATACATCGATTGATGAGATTATGTCAAACGTCCGTCACGACCTGAGTGAGTATCCGGAGTGTAAAGTCTATCTTTCTACTCCTCCTGTTATTCCCGGTTTGGGAACCTCGGGTGGCTTTGAGATGCAACTGGAGGCTCGTGGCGAGGCTACTTTCGAAAATTTGGTGCAGGCGGCGGATACGCTGATGTATTATGCCTCTCAGCGCAAAGAGTTGACGGGACTTTCTTCTTCACTTCAGTCGGATATTCCACAGCTTTATTTCGATGTGGACCGTGATAAAGTGAAGATGCTAGGTGTGCCTTTGGCGGATGTTTTTTCAACGATGAAAGCTTATACCGGTTCGGTTTATGTAAATGACTTCAATATGTTCAACCGTATCTATAAAGTATACATTCAGGCTGAGGCACCCTATCGGGAACATAAGGACAATATTAACTTGTTCTTTGTGAAGGCTTCCAACGGGGCTATGATTCCGCTGACTTCTTTGGGAAACGCATCATATACTACGGGTCCCGGCAGCATTAAACGTTTCAATATGTTTACTACTGCTGTATTCCGCGGTGAGGCGGCACAGGGGTATAGTTCCGGACAGGCTATGGAGATTATGGAGCAGATTGCCCGGTATCATTTGCCCGATAATATCGGACTGGAGTGGAGTGGGCTTTCCTATCAGGAGAAAAAGGCGGGAGGACAGACCGGATTGGTATTGGCGCTGGTGTTCCTATTTGTATTCCTTTTCCTGGCAGCACAGTACGAAAGTTGGACGGTACCGATTGCTGTGTTACTCTCTTTGCCGGTGGCTGCCTTGGGGGCTTATCTGGGAGTATGGGTTTGCGGATTGGAAAACGATGTATATTTCCAGATCGGACTGGTGATGCTTGTCGGGTTGGCAGCAAAAAATGCCATCCTGATTGTAGAGTTTGCCAAAGTGCAGGTAGACCGTGGAGGTGATTTAATACAGTCTGCCATCCATGCCGCCCAATTGCGTTTTCGCCCCATCTTGATGACTTCCCTCGCCTTTGTGCTGGGTATGCTTCCGATGGTGCTGGCAACTGGTCCCGGTTCGGCAAGCCGTGCTGCTATTGGTACAGGAGTCTTTTTCGGAATGATCTTTGCCATTGTAGTGGGCATTATTCTGGTTCCATTCTTCTTTGTGCTGGTTTATAAGACAAAGGCAAAACTGAAAAATGTACCGAATGTGAACGTGAAATTACCGTTCAAGTCTAAAAAGAAAACTGATTGAATTATGAAAAGAAGCTATTTATATATTACTCTTTTATTAGTTGTATTAACTTTAGGTTCCTGTAAAATAGGAAAAAGTTATGTCCGTCCGGAACTGAATCTGCCCGATAGTCTGGCGCAACATCAGGACAGCTTGAGTTTCGGAGATAAGGAATGGTGGCAGATTTACACTGACAGTACCCTTAGGAGTTTGATAGACAGGGCCTTGGAACACAATAAAGACATGCTGATAGCTGCTGCCCGTGTCAAGGAGATGGCTGCGCAAAAACGTATTTCAACAGCAAATCTGTTGCCTGACATTAGAGGTACCGTGACTGCGGAGAGAGAAAATGAAAACCACGGTGGTGATGCTTTCAAGCGTAGCGATACTTTTGAAGCGCAGCTTCTTTTCTCTTGGGAACTCGATCTGTGGGGAAATCTTCGTTGGGCGCGTTCCGCCAGCATTGCCGAGTACCTTCAGTCTGTGGAGGCACAACGTGCCCTTCGCATGACTATCATAGCCGAAGTAGCGCAGGCATACTATGAACTTGTAGCTCTCGATACGGAATTGGATATTGTTCGCCAAACATTGAAAGCACGTGAGGAAGGCATGCGTCTTGCCCGCATCCGTTTCGAAGGAGGTTTGACATCTGAAACTTCTTATCGTCAGTCTCAGGTTGAGTTGGCACGTACTGCAACACTGGTGCCCGATCTGGAACGTAAAATATCTCTGAAAGAAAACGATATAGCTTTTCTAGCCGGTGAATATCCCAACAAAATTACCCGTAGCCGTTTGTTGCAGGAGTTTAACTTTCCACAAGAGTTACCTGTCGGGTTGCCTTCCGGATTATTGGAACGTCGCCCCGATATTCGTCAGGCTGAACAGAAATTGATTGCTGCCAATGCCCGGGTAGGAGTGGCTTATACAAATATGTTTCCACGTATTTCACTTACCGGTAGGGTAGGGTCGGAAAGTACCGCTCTCTCCGAACTGTTGAAATCGCCTTATAGCATTATGGAAGGTGCTTTACTTACGCCTATTTTGGGTTGGGGAAAGAATCGTGCCGCTCTCAAAGCAAAGAAAGCCGCTTATGAAGCTGAAGTGCACAGCTATGAAAAGGCTGTCCTGACTGCTTTCAAAGAGACGCGCAATTCGATTGTCAACTTCAATAAGATTAAGGAGGTATACGACCTTCGTGCGAAATTGGAGCGTTCGGCTAAGAGTTATGTAGACTTGGCACAATTACAATATATCAATGGGGTGACGAACTACCTTGATGTGCTCGATGCCCAGCGTGGATATTTCGATGCCCAAATCGGACTCAGCAATGCGATAAGGGACGAATTGATCGCTGTAGTACAAGTGTATAAGGCTCTGGGGGGCGGATGGCAGGTGCAATGACAGAATCTTGGTTGGATGTTAAGCTGCCATAAACAACATGAATAAATTGAGGTTCTTTTTGAGGAATTTCAGGGCCAGATTGATATGGCGCTCTATTGCTTTTTCAGTAATAGAGAAGTGTTCTGCTATTTCTCTGTTGCTCATGTGCAGTTCCCTGCTCATGCGGAATACTTCTCGTTGGCGAGGGGGGAGTTGCATAACAAGTTCATCGATATATTTCTTTAAATCGGCGGCATCCAACTCTCCCTCCATGTCATAAGATTCTTCGACTGCTTGTATAGCTGTTATTTTGAGGGCTGTCTCTTTGTAATACCTACGTGAATGATTGAAGATCACGTTTCGGGTTATGATAAAGAGGTAGCCTTCAAAACTTTTGTTTTCATCCAAGAAATGATGAGATTCCCATACTTTCACAAATACTTCCTGCACAATTTCCTCAATATCCATAGAGGCGGTGAAATAGAGCCTTGTGAAATTATAAACTTGTTTCCA
>QWCY01005357.1_pt1 | contig 12209 bp, 4 predicted proteins | sample 1972631 | NCBI WGS metagenome assembly QWCY01 (sample SAMN09866696, study PRJNA288562) | Human gut metagenome isolate pre1_stool, whole genome shotgun sequencing... | isolation source: gut | host: Homo sapiens | place: USA: California
CAGTAGCAGGAGTCAAGGGAACAGAGCTTATCAATGAAGATGGATATATCAATTTTGATGTAAAGGCAGGTACTCATGGAAAACCTTCAGCAGTATTTGCAGAGGGAGCAGAGGACAATTACAAACTGGAGATCAAGGCTAATGGATATCCGGATGTAGAAGCAACAGATGTTGGCAAAGATTATGGACCAGATGTGGAAATTGAAGCCAGCGCAGAAGTAGAAGACTTTGAGTATACTGCAAAAGTAAAAGTAACTGTAAATTCCAGAGGCGAAGTTGTATCTGTAGAAGATAATGATACAGACACAGATGGAAATGATTCATTCTGGAAGAGAGCAAAGAAAAAATTTGATATCTTTAAGGGTGCAACCAAGGATACGATCAGTGATGTGGATGTAGATATCAAGAGTGGTGCTACATATTCACTTACAGCAGTAAAGAAGGCAGTAGCAAATGCTCTGGGTGCAGATATTGATACACAGCTGGCAGCAATCAATATTTCCGCTGCTCCTGCAGAAGTTAAGTTCTACAAGAACGAAGAAGTTGTAAAGACCGTAGAAGTAGATGCAGATGAGTTAGATGCACTGGGAAGCCTTGAGATCCTGGATGTAGCTCTGGATCCTAAGTACGAGAAAGACTGGAATGAATTTACAGTAGTTGTTGTAGATGAAGAAGGCAACGAACTGGAGAACGAAGCAACTGTTGTAGATGATACATTTACAGTAATCTTTGCAGACGGAAGAGAGATCGTCATCAGCTTTAACTTCGACACAGAAGAAAAGGAAGCAGAAGAAGTTCCTGCAGCTGACAAGGCAGAAGAAGTTTCTGACTCAGAGGTTTCTGATCCGAAAGATCCTGAAAATGAAGTAAAAGAGGAAGAAAAGGCAGATGATCCTTCTTCTGATGAAGAAAATGAGGATGCTGACGCAGCAGATGATCAGGATACCGAAGAGAAGGAAGATACTGAGGAAGCAGAAGACAAGTCCGAGGAAACTGAGGATCCTGCAGAGGATGTAGCAGAAGAGGATAAGTCTGAAGAAACTGAGGATTCTACAGAAGATGCAGCTTCTGATGATAAGGAAGATGCACCTGAGGTTCCGAAAGTAGGAGAGTCCACAGAAGGCACCGCTGTAGAAGAGACAGAAACTCTTTCTAAAGATGGCGAATAATCAAACTGCGATAAAAGAATAGTAATTTTATACAGGGCTTTTGGAAAAAAATTCCGGAAGCCCTGTATTTGCAGGAGGAATCATATGAGGAAAAATCTGAAAAAACAGACAGCTGTACTGATCGTATCCGCGGCATTGGCAGCTCAGACAAGCCTGGCAGGTTATGGCGCACCCCTGACACCAGGAGACTGGAAACAGGAAGATGGAGCGTGGAGATTCTGTGATCCTGAGCAGAACGCATATGCAGGCTGGGTCCTTACATCTTCTGGATGGTACTATATGGATCCATCAGACGGGAAAATGGTCACTGGCTGGAAACAGATCAACGGATCCCGGTATTATTTTGAGACCCAGCAGGGAAAAACAGAAGGAAAGATGCATACCGGCTGGTATCAGGATGAGCAGGGAAAATGGTATTTCTTCAATAACAAGTCAGGTGAAAAGACAGAAGGAACCATGGTCACCGGCTGGAAGTGGATCGATGGCAAATGTTATTACTTCTCAGAAAATGAAGATGCAGGAGTTCTGTATGTAAACACAGTTACACCGGATGGATTTTCTGTAAATGATCAGGGACAGTGGGTAGATGAAAATGGAAATGTTAAGACCCGCAGCGAGTCTGACTTTACTACGATCCAGAAATCAACCACGACGGTAACCAGATCTTCAGGATCAGGCGGCGGAAGTAGCCATAGTAGTTCCAGCAGTTCAGGAAACTCTGGCAGCTCAGATAACTCAGGCAATAGCAGTAATTCCGGTAAGGATGACACTGGCAAGGATGACACCGGCAAGGATGACACTGGCAAAGATGATTCTGGCAAGGATGATTCTGGAAAAGATGACACCGGCAAGGATGATACTGGAAAAGATGATACCGGCAAGGATGATTCTGGAAAAGATGATACCGGCAAGGATGACTCTGGAAAAGATGATACTGGAAATGGCGGAGACTCCGGAAAAGATGACTCCGGTAACACAGACAAACCAGATGATAAGCCAGAAGAAACAAAGATCCTGACAGGAGAAGCAGAGGTAGCAAGCAATGAATATGGAAGTGTAAGCGGCACTTATCAGGTTAAGGTTAAAGTAACTGTAGATAAAGATGGAAATATCATTTCCGTAGAAGATGACGGAACTGAGCCGGGAAAAAGAAATTCATCATTCTGGGAAGATGCTCTGGAGTTATTTGAAGAATTTGGCGGTGAAGAGGGAGCAAAGACAATAGAAGAAGTAGATCAGGTCGAAGCTGTATCAGGAGCAACGATCTCTTCCAACGCTATTAAGGCAGCTGTAAAGAAAGCGCTTCAAAGTGAAGATCCAACAGAAAAGCCAGATGCACCTGCTATAAAAACTGCAGATCAGAGGACCCGTTTTGTTTTCAGCGCAGCAGAGCCGGCAGACCTGCTGATCACAGCACCGGAAGGCACACAGATCCGTTATACAACAGATGGAAGTGATCCGGCAGGAAACTCCCAGGCATTTGTTGCAGAAGGAACCGGAGCAGAAACAGCTGTTTCCGTTTCAGCAGCGGAAAATGCAACGGGCACTATGATATTAAAGGCAGTGGCAGTAAAAGATGGTCAGGCATCTGATGTGACAGAAAAAGAACTTTCCTTTATCCAGATTCCGGAAGTACAGGAAAAAGGTATAAAAGTCTATGAAGCAAGTGGAATGATCACATCCAAGACCAATAAACCATATGAAGGCAAGATCCGTATTACCGTTGTAAACGGAAAAATAGCCAAGATCGTTGATAACGGAACTGTACCGGTAGCTCTTCAGGATGAAGTATACTGGGGTTACCTTTTCCCAAGCAGCAGCAGCTTTACAGGTATTTCAACGAAATTTGCCGGCAAAGACCTGTCTGATCTGATCAATGCAAAGACCACCCCAGGTGGAGGCGATGAATATGCTGCAGACGCAGTAAGCCGTGCGACTATTTCCACAGATGTGATGAAATATGCTGCGATCCAGGCACTTCAGGGTGAGCCGGTAGAGTCAAGTGATGAAGAAGTTCTCGCTCCAAAGATCACCAGCAGATATAGATTTTACAGCAGCCCAAGTTCTACGATTTATATGAGCATTGATAAGGCAGAGAATACAACTGTCCGCTACACAGAGGATGGAACAGATCCGGATGTCTCCAGTACAAAGGCGGAAACCAATTCTGTATCATTTTACAGCAATACTCCGGAATTCAAAGAAGTACGTTTTGCAGCCTTTGATGAAGAAGGAAACCGCAGCAAGGTAGTGACTGTATGGTGCTGCTTTATGAAGAAAGGACCGGCTGTATTAGAGCGTGGAAGTTATTCAGCAGAAGTGGATGGAATTACAGCATCTGTTGATGTAAATTATTCCGGTTATATCTCATCAATTCAGTTAGATGAGGCATCACAGGAAAAATACAGTGAATTCCTTACAGAGCTGCTGGCGCATGTATATTATGAGCAGTCAGCAGATATTGAAATACTGTCGCAGTATGAGGAAGAAGGCAAGAAGGAAGTACTTTCTGCTGTGGGGGCAGCTATTAAAAAGGCAATCAGCGCAACTCCTGTATTTACAGTAGACCCGGTAAAGGGAACTTCCAGTACAAGATATGGAACCTATGAATATGAGGAGAAGCCGGTGGCAACCATCAGCTGCCTGGCAGAAGGCACAGAGATCTATTATTACATAACAGATACTTCCTCTACTGTAAAACCGGATAAGGATACCTGGACAAAATACGAAGGACCCGTGTCTGTTTTATTTGATAACGAAAAGGGCGGCTCTAAATATCTCTGGGCAGCAACGACCACAGATGACGGTGAAACCTGGCTGAAAACTTCCAAGATCCAGTTTGTATACAGCAAGAAACCAGTGGAAGATGCAGTTGTGATCGGGGATCAGGCTTATACAAGCTTTGAAAAGGCCCTGGCTGCAGCACAGGACGGTGATACACTTATTTTAAATGATGATGTAGAGCTTACAGACGAAGTGACAATGCCGGAAGCTTCTATTTCTATCCAGTCAGGTGAAAAAGGCCCTTATCTGATCAAGTCAACCAAGCCATTAAACTTAAATGGTGACCTGACCATATCCGATGTCAGCTGGAATGCAACCACTTATGCAAACGGCTATAATTTCACAGCAGGAGAAAATGTAACCTGCTCTTCTACAAAAGACATTTATGCCGGGTCTGCATCTGGAACAGCGCAGGCAAAGGGAGAAGATAACACCTGCTATATCACTCTATCATCAGGCAAGTTCTATGTATATGGAACAGGCGCAGCTGGCAGCACAATGGAAGGTGATGTAGAAGTCCTTGCAGAGAAAGAAGCACAGCTTCAGTTTGCAGGAACAAAGGGCAAGTCTGAATTAAATGGTGATTTTACAGTTACGGTTGACGCTACAGAGGGAAATGCAGCTTTAAGTTCTTCCTATGGACGTACTTCATCAGGAACTGTTTCAGGAGAGTTCACTCTGACTATCAAAGGAGCTCCGAAGCTTTCAGGAACTATTTATGCAGTTCAGTATAATTCTTCTGCAAGCTGGGGTACTCTGGACGTAACAGAGGCAGAACTTGAGGAGCTGGAACTGGATACTCTTGAGAAACTGAACAAGAAGTTCCAGGGCTTTGAGACCGTAAACAGCGAATTTGATGAGGAAGACGAAAAGACAGAGGAAGAAGTTGCTGCAGAACTTTTGTCAAAAGTGAAAGAAGATGAGCAGGAAAACAGCCAGGAGAAAAAGGAAACAGAGACTGTGATCCCGGCAGAAGATCCTGAGACAGAAGACAAAGAAGAGGCTGAGGATAAGTCTGAAATGAGCTTGAAGATAAGTCCAATGAAGATAGATCCGATGCAGCAGAAGATGTAAAAGAAGAGGAAAACTCTGACGAAGAGGATAAATCTGCAGAAGAGGAGGATCCTGAAGAAACAGAAGATGCAGATTCAAAAGAGGATGAGGAAGAAGATGCACCGGAAGTTCTGGACGCAGATGAAACCACAGAGGATACTTCTTCAGAAGAGGCAGAAACCATTTCTCAGGATGAAGAATAAAAAATTATCTGAAAAAACGGTTTAAACATGGAGGGCGGGGCCGATTGGCCCCGCTCTTTTGTCATAAATCTGCCTAGCAAGTTTGATGCCAAAAAAGATTAGTATAAGGCAAAAAAATTTAGTCTTCAAATCCATTGAAAATTTATGCAAGGTATATTATAATGCTATCAATTTGGGCTGAGGTCTATAGCAGCGCACACATTTGGAAGCGCAATCGGATGTCAAGCTTGCTTGTAAATCTCCCCCTACACAACATAAGAAAGGACAGGTATTCCCCCTATGAAAGCATACCTTATATTGGAAGACGGCACTGTGTTCACTGGTACCAGTATTGGTTCCCAGCGTGAAGTGATCAGCGAGATCGTTTTTAACACATCTATGACCGGTTATCTGGAAGTATTAACTGATCCGTCATACGCAGGACAGGCCGTTGTTATGACCTATCCTCTGATCGGTAATTATGGAATCTGTCGTCAGGATATGGAGTCTTTAAAGCCCTGGCCAGATGGTTATATTGTAAGAGAATTATCAAGGATCCCAAGCAACTTCCGTTGCGAAGACACAATTCAGAATTTCTTAGAAGAAAATGATATTCCTGGTATCTGTGGTATCGATACAAGAGCCCTCACAAAGTTATTAAGAGAAAAAGGTACAATGAACGGTATGATCACGACAAAAGAGTATTCAGACCTGTCTGAGCCTATCAGCCGTATGAAAGCCTATACAGTAGCCGGTGTTGTTATGGCTACTACAACCAAAGAAAAATACGTTCTTCCAGGAAATGGAAAGAAAGTAGCTTTAATGGATTTCGGCGCAAAGAAGAACATTGCCCGTTCCTTAAATGAAAGAGGCTGCGAAGTTACCGTATATCCGGCAGATACACCTGCAGAAGAAGTGCTGGCAGCAAATCCGGACGGCATCATGCTTTCCAATGGCCCTGGTGATCCAAAGGAAAATGTTGAGATCATCAAAGAGATCAAAAAAATGTATGACTCCAATGTACCGATCTTTGCAATCTGCCTGGGACATCAGTTAATGGCACTGGCAAACGGTATGGATACCTACAAATTAAAATACGGCCACAGAGGCGGAAATCATCCTGTAAAAGATCTGGAGACCGGAAGAGTTTACATTTCTTCCCAGAACCATGGTTACGCAGTAGATACCAACACTGTAAAGCCTGAGATCGCGGTTCCTGCATTTGTCAATGTAAATGACGGAACCAACGAAGGTTTAAAATACACAGGAAAGAACATTTTCACGGTACAGTATCACCCGGAAGCATGCCCTGGACCACAGGACTCCGGATACTTATTTGACCGTTTCCTTAAAATGATGGAGGTAAATGACTGATGCCAAAGAATCCTGAAATTAAAAAAGTACTGGTTTTAGGCTCCGGCCCGATCGTAATCGGACAGGCAGCAGAATTTGACTATGCAGGTACACAGGCCTGCCGTTCTTTAAAAGAAGAAGGAATCGAAGTTGTCCTTTTAAACTCCAACCCGGCTACCATCATGACCGACAAGGACATTGCAGACCGTGTATACATTGAGCCATTAACCGTAGAAGTAGTAGAACAGCTGATCTTAAAAGAAAAGCCGGACAGCATTCTGCCAACCCTTGGCGGACAGGCCGGATTAAACCTTGCAATGGAATTGGAAGACGCAGGATTCTTAGAGAAGCACAATGTGCGCCTCATCGGTACCACTGCTCTTACCATTAAAAAAGCAGAAGACCGTGAGATGTTCAAGGAGACCATGGAAAAGATCGGTGAGCCGGTTGCACCTTCTGACATTGTAGAAGATGTAAAACATGGTCTAGAAGTAGCAGCACAGATCGGTTACCCGGTAGTTCTTCGTCCTGCTTATACACTGGGCGGTTCCGGCGGCGGTATTGCACAGAATCCGGAGCAGTGTGCTGAGATCCTAGAAAATGGTCTCCGTTTATCCCGTGTAGGACAGGTTTTAGTAGAGCGCTGCATCGCAGGCTGGAAAGAGATCGAATACGAAGTAATGCGTGACGGTGCAGGAAACGTGATCACCGTCTGCAACATGGAAAACCTGGACCCGGTTGGCGTTCATACAGGTGACAGTATTGTTGTGGCTCCTTCCCAGACATTAGGGGATAAAGAGTACCAGATGCTGCGTACTTCTGCATTAAATATCATCAGCGAACTGGGTATCACCGGCGGCTGCAACGTACAGTATGCTTTAAATCCAGACAGCTTTGAATACTGCGTAATTGAGGTAAATCCTCGTGTAAGCCGTTCTTCCGCACTGGCATCTAAGGCAACTGGATATCCGATCGCAAAAGTAGCTGCAAAGATCGCTTTAGGATATACTCTGGATGAGATCAAAAATGCAGTAACAAAGAAAACTTATGCAAGTTTTGAGCCAATGCTTGACTACTGCGTAGTAAAGATGCCAAGACTTCCATTTGATAAGTTTATAAGCGCCAAGAGAGCCTTAGGAACCCAGATGAAGGCAACTGGTGAGGTCATGAGTATCTGCACCAACTTTGAGGGCGCCCTGATGAAGGCCATCCGTTCCCTGGAGCAGCATGTAGACTGCCTGATGTCCTATGACTTTACCGGACTTTCCTATACAGGACTGGTAAAAGAGCTGGAGATCGTAGACGATATGCGTATCTGGAGAATTGCAGAGGCTCTGCGCCGCGGCTTCCCATATGAGCTGATCCATGAGATCACCCGTATCGATATCTGGTTTATTGACAAGCTGGCTATCCTGGTAGAAATGGAGAAAGAATTAAAGGCAGTAGGAGAAGGAAAGAAAGAGCTTACTACAGAGCTCCTTGCAGAAGCAAAACGCATTGAGTTCCCTGATAATGTAATTTCCCGTCTTACCGGTATTCCTCAGGAAGAGATCAAGAAGCAGCGTTATGACAATGGCATCCGCGCTGCATACAAAATGGTTGATACCTGTGCAGCTGAGTTTGCTGCAGAGACACCATATTATTACTCCTGTTTTGGAAGCTTCAATGAGGCTGAAAAGACAGAAGGAAGAAAGAAAGTCCTGGTTCTTGGTTCCGGCCCGATCCGTATTGGACAGGGAATCGAGTTTGACTTCTGCTCCGTACACAGTACCTGGGCCTTCAGCAAAGAAGGATATGAGACCATTATCATCAACAATAACCCGGAGACTGTAAGTACAGACTTTGATATTGCAGATAAGCTGTATTTTGAGCCATTAACACCAGAAGATGTAGAGAGTATTGTAGATATTGAAAAACCAGACGGCGCTGTAGTACAGTTTGGCGGACAGACTGCTATTAAGCTGACCGAGGCACTGATGAAAATGGGTGTGCCTATCCTTGGTACAGCAGCAGAAGATGTAGATGCAGCAGAGGATAGGGAACGTTTTGATGAGATCCTGGAGCAGTGCCATATCCCGAGACCTGCAGGACACACTGTATTTACCGCTGAAGAGGCAAAGAAGGCTGCAAATGACCTTGGCTATCCTGTTTTAGTACGTCCTTCCTATGTACTGGGTGGACAGGGCATGCAGATCGCTATCTGTGATGAAGATATTGACGAATTTATCGGCATCATCAACCAGATCGCCCAGGAGCATCCGATCCTGGTAGATAAGTACATTATGGGTAAGGAAATCGAGGTAGACGCCATCTGCGACGGAACAGACATCCTGATCCCTGGTATCATGCAGCATATTGAGCGTACCGGTATCCACTCCGGAGACAGTATCTCCGTATATCCGGCACAGGATATTACACAGCATAATATCGACACCATTGTAGAGTATACTGAGAAACTGGCTAAGGCTCTTCATGTAAAGGGCATGATCAATATCCAGTTTATCGTAGACGGGGATGACGTATACATCATCGAGGTAAACCCACGTTCTTCCCGTACCGTACCATATATCAGCAAGGTAACCGGTATCCCGATCGTTCCTCTTGCAACCCAGATCATCTGCGGCCATACCATTAAGGAACTGGGCTACAATCCGGGACTGCAGCCGGCAGCTGATTATATCGCTGTTAAGATGCCTGTATTCTCCTTTGAAAAGATCCGCGGCGCAGATATCAGCCTTGGACCGGAAATGAAGTCTACCGGTGAGTGCCTTGGTATTGCTAAGACCTTTAACGAGGCTCTTTACAAGGCATTTGAGGGCGCTGGCATCCGTCTGCCGAAGTACAAGAAGATGATCATGACCATCAGAAAGAATGAGCAGGAAGAGGCAGTGGATATTGCCCGCAGATTTGCAAATGTAGGCTACCAGATCTTTGCTACCAAGGGAACTGCAAGAACCTTAAATGAGCATGGAGTAAAGGCCTTTGAGATCCGCAAACTGGAGCAGGAGTCCCCGAATATCCTTGACCTGGTATTAGGACATCAGATCGACCTGATCATCGATATCCCGGCACAGGGCGCAGAAAGAAGCCATGACGGCTTTGTGATCCGCCGTAATGCCATTGAGACAGGTGTAAATGTACTTACAGCCCTTGACACAGCAAGAGCTCTTGTAACAAGCCTTGAGAACCGTGCAAAAGAGCTGACACTGGTGGATATTGCAACTGTGAAGAATGCATAAAGGTGTATAAATGTAAGCCCCGCCGAAGCGACGGGGTTTGTATGCTGACGATAAAAACAAGTGAGAGAGGACCCGCGCCAGGCGCGGGTTCACTTGTGCAGACGTGCAGTGGAAGAAAAACTGCCGGTGACAGGTTCTTTAAACGAAAGAAAAGCACATGGAAGCAGGTTTTAAATGCCTGTTTTCATGTGCTTTTTGTGCTTTTGCTGTTGTTGTAATGCACGTTTACAAATCCTGTGTTTTTGCCCGTGGCTGCCTGCAGCAGCAGGCGGTTTGTCGGTTAATAGTTTGAGAAAATTATGCCACAGAAACGTCACTTGCATACTTCTCCGGATGATTGACCGGATAAGTCACTTTGCGGCCTTCTAACACCTCTGTAATGCCCAGAGCGGCCTGATAAGACAGCCGTTCCATAGCCTGCTTGCTTAAACCTGCAATATGTGGCGTTGCAATTACCTGATCCATGTGCAGCAGCGGGTCGTCTGCATCTGGGATCTCACCTTCAAATACATCCAGTGCAGCCCCTGCCAGACGGTTGGAAAGCAGCAGTTCCCTTAAAGCAGCCTGGTCGACTACTTCACCACGACCAAGGTTTAAAAGATACGCATCTGGTTTCATAAGTTCCAGCTTTTCACGGCTTACCAGATGGAAGGTATCTTTTGTATATGGCAGATGAATAGAAAGAAAATCGGAATTCCGGATCACTTTGTCCAGATCACTTGTAAGAATGCCATAGTCCGCGCAGATATCTCCTGGAAGGTTTCTGCGGTATCCTAACACTTTCATTCCAAAGCCATAGGAAGCTTTTCTGGCAACTGCAGTGCCGATCCGTCCCATTCCAAGTACCCCTAAGGTCTTTCCTTCCAGATCAAAGGTAGAGATCTGTGGGCGGATGCTCCAGCCTTCTTTGCGTAAGCCGTCACGGCTTTGTGGAAGCTTCTTTGCAAGGCTTAAGATCAGTCCAAGGGTAAATTCTGCAACAGAACCGCTGTTGGCGTCAGCTGCGTTTGTTACCTGGATGCCCAGCCGTTCGGCAGCTTCTACATCAATACAGTCTACACCGGCACCATGCATGCCGATAACCTGCAGCTTCGGGCAGGAATTTAAAACACGTTCTGTAAAATGACCATTTCTTGTAAGAACGCCATCTGCGTCATGTGCCTCTCTCATAAGGGTCTCTTCGTCATATCCGGTGCCCATGACCACCTGGTATCCATGGTCCTGAAGCAGAGTAATGCCTGCAGGGTCTACAGCTTCTGTGATTAAAATTTTTTTGCTCATATACATTACCTCCTACCGGAAAAATCTTCTGAAAACAATGACCAGAACTGGCCGATCAACTTCATTTGCCAATAGTCTAGCGAAAAGTTAGTTCTAAAACAAGTTGCAAACTGTACACCAAATGCGTATAATAATGGACATATTGTATATCTTGCTGTTTTCACATGGACACATTTCAACTTGCAGGTATCCGGAAAGGAGCACACTATGGCATTTCTTGTAAAAGACCTGGTGGACCGGCAGATCTTCGGCGGAGTCAGGCTGGTAGCAGGCGTTTTAAATGTTTCAAACCCTATTTTATGGGTCAATGTAATGGAAATACTGGACACTCCCAGATCTTTAAATGAGGGTGAGTTAGTGGTGTCTACCGGGTATGGCCTGGAGGATCAGTCTCTTCATAAGGACCTGATCCACCAGCTGAAAAAAAGAGGGGTCAGCGGTCTGGCGATCCAGTCGGGCTATTATATCGATCAGATACCGGAATACATTATAGAAGACGCAAACAAAGAAGGGCTGCCGGTGCTGGAGCTGCCGGAACGGCTGTCATTTTCAGAGATCCTTCATGTGCTTATGGATCAGATCACGGAAAACAATCTTATTTCCAGAAAGCTGGTCCAGGGACTGGACACACTGCGCATTGCACTTGGAAAAAAATTAAATATCAGTGAAAAGAAACTATTTGAAAAGGAACAGCAGGTATATCTTTTTCTCATCTGCCTTACAGGAAAAAACAGCCGGGACGAGGAAAGTCTCCGGCAGGGAATGGGAAAAGTAGGCTCTTTTCTTTCTTCTATGTCAAAAACCTGTATTGGTGAGACCTTGCCAGATGGAACCGGTATGTTTCTGGCGCCCTTTTCCGATGGAGAAGCATTTACAGATGCCATGTATGATTTCAGCATTTTCCTTACCTTTCTTTCGGAAAATGAAGAGATCAACTTTTATGTAGGTGCCCAGCCTTTAAAAGAAAGCAGGGATCTGCCTGACTGCGTAAAAGAAGCCTACGATCATATCTGTTTGCTGGACCGGATCGGGGCAAAACGGGGGATCTGTACCTTTGATAACCGACTTTTAGTGGAACTTCTTGGGACGCTTCATCAAAATGAGTATTCTATTGTATTGGGAAACCAGGCATTACAGAAACTCTTGGA
>QWCY01010310.1_pt1 | contig 12204 bp, 10 predicted proteins | sample 1972631 | NCBI WGS metagenome assembly QWCY01 (sample SAMN09866696, study PRJNA288562) | Human gut metagenome isolate pre1_stool, whole genome shotgun sequencing... | isolation source: gut | host: Homo sapiens | place: USA: California
TAGCAAAGGTACGGAAGCGGTTTCCACCATAGGACAAATGTACTCGTTTTCTCTGAAAGACGGTTTTGTGATAGACGGAGAACCGGGTTTTGTGTTGCAGCCATACGATCAGGTATATGTGCGTAAGAGCCCTGCTTATCAGGAACAGGTGAATGTGCAGGTGACCGGTGAGGTTTTGTATGAAGGTGATTATGCGCTGACAGAGAAGAGCGAACGTCTTTCCGATTTGATCAAGAAGGCAGGTGGAGTGACTCCGTTTGCTTATATCAAAGGGGCCCGTTTAAGCCGTCGTATCAATGCCGATGAACGCAAACGTATGGAAATGGTTCTGGATATGGCCAAGACTGGAAAGGACTCCATTGATGTCAACCGGCTGGATTTGGGAGATATCTATTATGTGGGTATCGATTTGGAAAAAGCGATGCTTAAACCCGGCTCCAGTGCGGATATCGTATTGCGTGAGGGGGATGTGATTGAAATTCCCGAATACAACAACACGGTACGTATCAGCGGGGCTGTGATGTATCCCAATACCGTTTCATTTGAAGATGGCAAGACGTTGAAATATTATATAGAGCAGGCCGGAGGTTATGGTTTCCGTGCGAAGAAGAGCAAGGCGTATATTGTATATATGAACGGTCAGGTGAAGAGAGCGAAGAAGGGTAGCCGTGAGCTGATCCAGCCGGGCTGTGAGGTGATTGTTCCGGTGAAGGAAAAGAGCAACTGGTCTTTGCAGAACACCTTGTCCATAGCAACCACCAGTGCGTCGTTGGCTACTATGATTGCATCTATTGCTAATATCTTAAAATAGAAACAGTATGGCGGAAGATAAGAATTATACGAATAATACGGAAAGACCACGGGAAGACGAGGAGTTGGAAATTGATTTGATGGAGTATGTCCGTAAGTTGTGGGCTGCCCGAAAGATGCTGCTGAAGGTTGCCGGAATAGGTGCTATTGTAGGGGTGATTATCGCTTTGAGTATTCCCAAGCAATATACGGTGGAAGTGACATTGTCTCCCGAATCCGGTAAAAGCGGAGGGGGGAGCCTGTCGGGAATGGCTGCCATGCTGGGGATCGGAGGCATGAGTCTGGGCAGTGAGGCGGATGCGTTGAACGTATCTCTTTTCCCGGATATAGTAGCGTCTACTCCTTTCATTCTGGAACTGTTTAATGCACATGTCACCACGTTGGACGGTGAGGTGGATACTACTTTTGTAGCTTATCTCGATGAGCAGAAAGCTCCGTGGTGGGGTGCTGTTATGGGATTGCCCGGGGCGGCTATAGGCGGGGTGAAATCTCTCTTCTCCGATAAGGAAGAGGAAGAAGGGAACAGGCTGGATCCTTTCCACCTGACAGAAGATCAGGCGAAGAAAGTGGAAGCCATGCGTAAGGCGATTACTGCTGATGTGGATAAGAAAACCGGCATCACCACAGTGACGGTGACTTTGCAGGACCCGATGGTTACGGCCGCCATTACAGACACGGTAGTGGTGAAGCTTCAGGAGTATATCACAGCGTACAGGGTCTCCAAAGCCCAGCAGGATTGTGCTTATCTGGAACAATTGTATAAGGAACGCCAGCAGGAGTATTATGTAGCCCAGCAGAATTATGCCAATTACATGGATGCCAACAAGGGGGTTGTCCTTCAAAGTGCTTTGACGGAGAGAGAACGGTTGCAGAATGATATGAATCTGGCATATCAGGTGTATAGCCAGGTGGCTACCCAATTGCAGGTGGCACGGGCCAAAGTACAGGAGGCCAAACCTGTATTTGCCGTTGTGGAACCTGCCAGTGTGCCGTTGCTGCCTTCGGGAACCAGCAAGAAGGTGATTCTTGTCGGATTTATTTTCCTGGCAGTGGCGGGCGCTTCCGCATGGATCTTGTTCGGACGTGAATTCTTTGAAAATCTGAAGGCAGGACTTAATGCTCCTCAGGAGGGGATGGAGAAGAAGTGATATAAAGATATTGACCTATAAAAACAGGGTGCATCTCTTTCGTAGGAGGTGCACCCTGTTTTTATAGGTCAATCTTCGGAAATGTTGTCCTGAACGTTACGATAGTCCGGTGTGCAGTTTTCGGCTTCTTTAATTTCACTGGCGAAAACCGGACAAACGCAGAATCAAAACTGCCTTTAATATAAACTTTGATTAAAGTCGAAATCCGTTTGATAGTCTTTCAATCTCGGATGTTTCTTGTCCTTGTCGGACAAAATAACCTTGTCGGCCGGAAGTCGCCAGTCTATGCCTAGATCGGGGTCGTCCCATGCGATTCCTCCTTCGCTTTGCGGAGCATAATAATGGTCACACTTGTATTGGAACAACACCTCGTCACTTAGTACCGCAAAGCCGTGTGCGAATCCGCGGGGGATAAAAAACTGCCGGTGATTCTCTCCGGTCAATTCTACAGCCACATGCTTTCCGAAAGTGGGAGAACCTTTCCGGATATCTACAGCCACATCCAGTACCGCTCCCTTGATTACACGCACCAGTTTGCTTTGTGTGAAAGGAGGTTTCTGGAAATGCAGGCCGCGTAATACACCATAAGTGGAGAAACTCTCATTATCCTGTACAAATGTAGTCCTGCATACTTTTTCTTCAAATTCACGTCCCGAGAAGCTTTCAAAGAAATACCCTCTTGCATCATTAAAAATACGGGGTTCCAAAATGAAAACCCCGTCTATTGCTGTTTTTATAACTTCCATTATTCTAATCCCAGTTCTTTTATAACTTTCAGTAAATATTGTCCGTATTGGTTTTTAAGCATCGGCTGGGCCAGTTCCTGCATCTTTTCCGGGGTAATCCAGCCTTTTCTCAAAGCTATGCCCTCAAGGCACGCCACTTTCAGCCCCTGGCGCTTTTCAATGACTTCGATGTAGGTACTTGCCTCGGCCAGCGAGTCGTGAGTACCGGTATCCAGCCATGCGAAACCTCTGCCCAATGTCTGTACTTTCAATTCCTTGTCCTGAAGAAATTGCTGGTTTACGGTGGTGATTTCCAGTTCTCCCCGTGCCGAAGGCTTGATATTCTTGGCTACTTCCACCACCTTGTTGGGATAGAAATAGAGTCCCACCACGGCATAGTTGGACTTAGGTTGGGCAGGTTTTTCTTCAATAGAGAGACAATTGCCATCCTTGTCAAATTCCGCTACGCCATATCTTTCGGGGTCACTGACCCAATAGCCGAATACCGTTGCTTTCTTGTCCTCTTCGGCAGCACGTACGGATTCTCTCAACATGGCGGACAGGCCGTTGCCGTGGAATATGTTATCACCCAGTACAAGGCAGACGGAATCATTTCCGATGAATTTCTCGCCGATGATGAAAGCCTGAGCCAGTCCGTCGGGCGAAGGCTGTTCCGCATATTCAAAGCGTACTCCGAAATCGCTTCCGTCTCCTAACAGTCTTTTGAAGCTCGGTAAGTCGTATGGGGTGGAGATAATGAGTATTTCCCGTATGCCGGCCAGCATAAGTACCGATATAGGATAATAAATCATGGGTTTGTCGAAGACAGGGAGCAACTGTTTGGATACTCCTTTGGTAATAGGATAGAGGCGCGTGCCCGAACCTCCGGCTAGTACAATACCTTTCATATCTTTTTATTTTTTATATGTCCCTACGATTTGGATTAATAGGCGTTTTTCTCGCCCCGGAACATGTTGGTTACTGTTTTTATCATGATGCGGATGTCGAGCAGGAAAGTCCAGTTCTCAATATACCACAAGTCTCTTCTTACCCTGCCTTCCATTTGGGAAAGTTCTTTGGTTTCTCCCCGGTAGCCGGTGACTTGCGCCCATCCGGTAATTCCGGGTTTGACAAGGTGGCGCATCATGTATTTGTTAATCAGTTGGGAATATTCCTCTGTATGTTTCAGCATATGGGGTCTGGGACCTACAATGGACATCTCTCCTTTGAATACATTAATGAATTGCGGCAGTTCGTCCAGATTGCTTTTACGCAGGAAGTTGCCGAACTTGGTCTTGCGGGGATCATTCTTGGTAGCCTGCAATGAATCGGACAATGCGTTCACTTTCATGGAACGGAACTTATAGCATTTAAAGATTTTCCCGTTTTCCCCGTTTCTCTCCTGTTTGAAGAATATGGGACCAGGTGAGGTAATTTTAATAATAAGACCTACAATCAGGTATATAAATGGAAAAATTGTAAGTAAAAACAGAGAGGAAAATGTCAAATCAAATAACCGTTTTGCCAGTCTGTTTACCGGGTTCTGCAACGGCTCGGTACGGATGGACAATACAGGAACTTCACCCAATAATTCCAGTTGCAGCTGACGCTTTATGTAATTACGTACATGAGGTACGCTATAGAAGCGGATCAGATTGTTCTCGCAATAGTTCATGATGGCCAGAATATCATCCTTTCTGCTGGATGGCAGACCACAGTACAGTTCGTGCACGGTGTTATGGGACAACCATTCAAATAATTGGTTTACAGGACCTTTAAAGGGAATCCCTTCGGGGTAATTAGAGTCCTTCTCATCATAGAAAATGCCTAAAACCCTGTATCCGTAAGTCAAATCGTTCAACGTATGGTACAGCTCCACCATATTGTCCCCGTCGCCTATCAGTACAGTGGTGTGCAGGTTCCTGCCACTGCGGCGGAACATTTTCACAAAGAACCGCAATGTCAGTCGCCATCCTATAGCTAAAGGTATGAAAGACAGATAGAAAGCAAGCAGATAGATGCGTGAGAAGTTATCTACCTTAATAATGGCCAGCACCGTGAGGAAGATGACTACATGCAAGCTGATTGTTCCTAACAGGCGGCCTACAATCTGTTCCGGACGCACTATGCGGTTGTGCAGTATGACCCCAAAGATGGATATGCAGGGAATATAGCACAGGTTGGAAGTCAGCAGGTAGGTTTTCAATGAAATATGGGCTATGGCCTGTGAATCTATTCCTTTCAGAATAAAAAACACAAGTATCATAGAAAGGTTCAACAAGGCAAAATCACCTAATATCGCTACTAGTTTAATTATATCAGAGTTTTCAGTTGTCGGTTGTTTCATGACAAAAAAAATGTTAGTCGTATGCAAATATAGGACATATAAATTAAAACGCAATACTTTTTTTAAAAAATAATACTTATCTTTGCGGTCATACAACGTAAAAAATGAATCATATGAACATCAAGAATAATCACCTCGTTATAATGGCCGGAGGTGTTGGAAGCCGTTTCTGGCCGATGAGTACTCCTGATTATCCTAAGCAATTTATTGATGTACTGGGTTGCGGCCGTACATTGATCCAACTTACGGCTGACCGTTTTCAGGGGATCTGTCCTCCGGAAAATATTTGGGTGGTGACATCAGAGAAGTATGCGGATACTGTAAAGGAGCAGTTGCCCGATATTGCTGATGATCATATCCTGCGTGAGCCTTGCCGTCGCAATACGGCTCCTTGTATAGCATACGTCAGTTGGAAAATAAAGGCACGTAATCCTAAGGCCAATATGGTGGTGACCCCCAGCGACCACATTGTGATGAATATCGCGGAGTTTCAGCGGGTGATTAATTCGGCGATGAATTTTACGGCCGATTCGGACGCTATCCTTACCCTGGGCATGAAACCTACCCGTCCTGAGACGGGCTACGGTTACATTGAAGCTGATCTCAGTGTACCTTCTACCGCCAATAAGGAGGTATTCCGGGTGTATTCTTTTAAAGAGAAACCCGATCTGGAAACAGCCCGGCGCTATATTCAAAAAAATAATTTCTTCTGGAATGCCGGTATTTTTGTGTGGAATGTAAATACGGTGGTGAACGCCCTGCGCGTATATCAGCCTGCCATTTCGAAGGTGTTCGAGCGTTTGCTTCCTTATTATTATACGGACAAGGAGCAGGAAATGATTGACCGGAATTTTCCTTTGTGCGAGAACATTTCGGTGGATTATGCCATTATGGAGAAGGCGGATGAGATTTTTGTCCTTCCTGCCAGCTTTGGGTGGAGTGATCTGGGTACTTGGGGATCATTGCACGAGAATTTGCCGAAAGATGCCCATAATAATACGCAGATAGGTGAGAATATAAAGTTGTATGAAACCCGTAACTGTGTGATTCACACTACACAGGAAAAGAGGGTGGTGGTACAGGGACTGGACGGATATATCGTTGCTGAGAAGAATAACACATTGCTGATCTGCCGGTTGAGCGAGGAACAGCGCATCAAAGAATTTTCGGCGGAGTAAATATTCTTTCTTGTATATATTTTATTTCTGCATACATGGAGTGTATGCTGTCTGTCATCTGCCGTTCTGTTTGGTCATTCCGCCCTTTGCCATGCCGAAAGGCAGATAGCAGTAGATAGCTATGTGATATGAAATAACCAAGAGGGCTTGCATAAGGCCATTTACAATAAACGAAATGAAAAAAGTAGCTTTAATTTCAGGTATTACAGGTCAGGACGGTTCATTCCTGGCAGAGTTTTTGATTGAAAAGGGATATGAGGTTCACGGTATTCTGCGCCGTTCTTCTCGTATTCTGGGCCTGGAAAAGAAGACCAAGATTTATCAGGCATCGACTTCCGAATTGTTCGGACTGGTACAGGAAGTGCCTCAGAAGGAAACGACTCCCTTCTATCCCCGTTCTCCGTATGGGGTGGCCAAGCAGTATGGTTTCTGGATTACCAAGAACTATCGTGAAAGTTACGGTATGTTTGCCGTGAACGGCATCCTGTTCAACCATGAGAGTGAACGCCGTGGTGAAAATTTCGTAACACGCAAGATTACTTTGGCTGCCGCACGTATAGCCCAGGGATATCAGGACAAGCTGTATCTGGGAAATCTGGATTCTTTGCGCGACTGGGGCTATGCCAAGGATTATGTGGAGTGTATGTGGATGATTCTTCAGCATGATACTCCCGAAGATTTTGTCATTGCGACCGGCGAATACCATACGGTGCGCGAGTTCTGTACCTTGGCCTTCAAGGAAGTGGGCCTTGAATTGCGCTGGGAAGGCAAAGGGGTGGATGAAAGAGGTATCGATGTGGCGACGGGCAAGGAACTGGTTGCCGTCGATCCTAAGTATTTCCGTCCCGCCGAAGTGGAGCAGTTGTTGGGTGATCCCACTAAAGCCAAAACGTTGCTGGGCTGGAATCCCCGTAAGACTTCTTTCCCCGAACTGGTGAAAATCATGGTGAAGCATGATATGAAGTTCGTGAAGAAACTGTATTTAAAGGCTCAAATAGCAGAATAATGGAAAAAACAGCCAAGATATATGTAGCAGGCCACCACGGACTGGTGGGGTCTGCTATATGGAATAATTTGCAGCAAAAGGGATATACCAATCTGGTAGGCCGTTCTCACAAAGAACTGGATTTGCTGGACGGGCAGGCTGTGAAGAAGTTTTTTGATGAAGAGCAGCCCCAGTATGTCATTCTGGCAGCGGCACATGTGGGCGGCATCATGGCGAACAGTCTTTACCGTGCCGATTTTATTTATCAGAACTTGCAGATTCAGCAGAATGTGATAGGGGAGAGTTTCCGCCATGATGTAAAGAAACTCTTGTTTTTGGGAAGCACTTGCATTTATCCTCGTGATGCCGTACAACCCATGAAGGAAGATGTGTTACTGACTTCTCCCTTGGAATATACCAACGAACCGTATGCTATTGCGAAGATTGCCGGGTTGAAGATGTGCGAAAGCTTTAACTTGCAATATGGAACCAATTACATAGCCGTGATGCCTACGAACCTTTACGGTCCCAATGATAATTTCCATTTGGAGAACAGCCATGTGCTGCCTGCCATGATTCGTAAGATTCATTTGGGAAAATGCCTGAATGAAGGGGACTGGGACGCGGTGCGTAAAGATATGAATCTTCGTCCCGTAGAGGGGATAGACGGTTCGCATACGGATGAGGAGATTCTCTCCATTCTGAAAAAGTATGGCATAACCGGGCAGGAAGTAACTTTGTGGGGAACAGGCAAGCCGTTGCGTGAGTTCTTATGGAGTGAGGAGATGGCTGATGCCAGTGTCTATATCATGGAGCATGTGGACTTTAAGGATACATACACACCCGGTTCCAAGGATATCCGTAACTGCCATATCAATATCGGTACGGGGAAGGAAATCACCATTGCCCAACTGGCGGACAAGATTGTCAAGGAGGTGGGTTATCAGGGCAAACTGACTTTTGACGCTACGAAACCGGACGGCACTATGCGTAAGCTGACGGATGTAAGCAAATTGCATAGTCTGGGATGGCAGCATAAGATTGATATAGAAGAGGGAGTACACCGAATGTACCAATGGTACTTGTCTAAAGGATGAAGATGTAAGATTATAGATCTTGCGGGCATAAGATTATAAATCTTTCACATGCAAGATTATAGATCTTTCAAGCATGACATATAAAAATTTCCGGCATAACTTTCAAGAAGCTATGCCGGAAACTACCCTAAAAACTATGCGGATAGATTGTAAAAATCTTCTGCCGTTTTCTTTATTCTTTCGGGAAGCACTTTTTATTTTACCGCTTTCAGTGCGGCCTCATAATTCGGTTCCTGGGTTATTTCGGGAACAAGTTCGGTATAAACCACTTTTCCTTCCGGGTCAATCACTACAACCGAGCGTGCCAATAATCCTGCCAAAGGACCATCAGTCATCAATACACCATACTTTTCAGCGAAATCGGAAGTATAGCGATAATCAGACAAAGGAATAACGTTGGTGATGCCTTCAGTAGTGCAGAAGCGTCCCTGGGCGAATGGCAGGTCTTTAGAGATTGCCAACACCACCGTATTGGGCTGGTTTGCAGCCAGCTGGTTGAACTTGCGTACGGAAGTAGCGCACACGCCGGTATCCATACTGGGGAAAATGTTCAGAATCAGATATTTGCCCTTCCCGTCTCTTAATGTATAATTGCTCAAATCTCCTTTTACCAATGTAAATTCCGGAGCTGAAGTTCCTGCTTTCACAAATTCTCCGGCTAGTGTTACCGGTGTTCCTTTAAATGCTGTTTTTGCCATAATTTTATTATATTTTAGTTCGATACTGTAATGATAACAAATTTAAATGGAAAAAAGTTCATTCTTTTTTATTTTGTTCGCAAATTTATAAACCAGCGGACGGCCTACGAAATAGGCTATATAATAATTGATGATGGCTCCTATATTGGCTCCGATGGTCGCAAATATAACTACCAGAAATACATTCAGGTCACTGTTTCCTCCGGCAGCCTTATAGGCGGCGGGCGGCACTACCACTTCCGAAGGGAAAGGGATAAAAGAGCTTTCGATGGCCATTAATAACGTTATTGTCCAATAATTCAAGTGGTCCAGACACCACTGGATAAATGCAACTGATTCCATAAAATTATTATAAATATTTGTTTAAGTTTAGCTTGCCTTTACTGATATCGTCCTTGATTACGCGTATCGCTTCGTTGAATAACTTGTCGGGCAACTGTGCGTTTTCATCAACTCCCAGAGCTGCATACGTATCAGGAAGTTCTTTATTGATTTTAGCCAGATAGTGTATGAACGGACCTGGTTTCTGTAAATAAAGATAGCCATAAATCAGAAAGAAATAAGTGCTATGGGCGTTTTGGGGAAATTCTTTGTTTATTTGCTCAAAATACCGGTTGGCATATTCAGGGCTACATGACAGAGGGCTGCGATGCTATATATATCGGTTAGCTCGAATGCAGTAATCTCCTGTTTCTGTTTTAACAGCTTTTGTGTATACTTCATGGCGGTTTCGTAATCCTTCATCTCGAAGTGGAGACCGGCCAATGCCATATAAACGGGAGGTTTCTTCTCTGTCGCCTTTTCCAGACGGAGATAATAGTTGATAGATTCCTTGATATTTGCTGTCTGGCTGTAAAGGAATGCTTTCAAGGTCAATGTCTCTGTGTTGTTTTCATCAATGGCTAATGCGAAATCGAAAGCCTCGTGCGCGTTTTCGTATTGCTCTTGTTGCAGATAGCATTTACCCAGTTCATTCCAATGCTGAACGGAATAGGGGAACTCGTTCAGGGTCATGTTCAGGTAAGGGATAGCCAAGTCCGGTTTGTTGAAAGTACTGTAATAATCGCACAGCACGTCGCGAAGACGTTGGTTGGTTTTCGGCAGGGTTTGCATGTCGAAATGGGCAAACAGGCAGTCGATCCACTTCTTGGCGTATTCTTTCTGGTTGACGTCAACGTAGTTCAGAATGATGTCCAGCAGCGTATCCAGTTCATACTCCTCGTCCATGGCCAGTTGTTGTAATATCTCATCGGCCTCTTCCATGTGTTCCTCCTCTATCAGCAGGTCGGCTTGCAGGAATCTGAATTCACGGTCGGCAGGGTTGTTGATGAGCTGCATCACCATTTGGGCTTCTTCTTTTTTTCCTAGCAGCATCAAGGAACGTGCCCGGAAAATCAGGGCGTCCGTGTTATCGGGGTGCAATTGGATTGCAAGGTCTATGGCCTTGTCAGCGTCTTTATGTCTTCCTTTTGAGGCGTAATATTCGGCGATATCGATCAATTCATCAGCTTCAAAATAAGCGGGGGTATGGCTTTCCACCATACCCTCGTATTTTGCCAATGCTTCTTTAAATTCCGGGTCTTCAAAGTAAGAAGACATGTCGTAGTTCATAAGCTTGTTTTTATTTATTGATTTTGCTCCAGGTATCTTTTAAAGATACGGTGCGGTTGAACACCAGATGTTCCGGTGTAGAGTCTTTGTCTACATTGAAATAACCGATGCGCTGGAACTGCAAGTAATCCAGCGGTTTGGCATCGGCCAGATATTTCTCTACATAGCAGTTGGTTAATACATTCAACGAATCGGGGTTGATCATTTCTTTCATGGCTTCCAGTGCGTCGCAGTTCTTTGCTTCGCGGATGGCGGCCATCTCATCACGCGGGTTCTCCACTTTCCACAGGCGGTCGTACAGGCGTACTTCGGCAGGCAGACAGTGTGCGCAGCTTACCCAGTGGATGGTACCTTTGATTTTGCGGTTGCTGCCCGGCATACCTGTTTTGCTGTCGGGATCGTATTCGCAGTATACCTCCACCACGTTGCCGTTGTCGTCTTTCTTGCAGCCTGTGCATTTCACGATGTATCCGCTTTTCAGACGCACTTCCTGTCCCGGAGTCATACGGAAATATTTCTTCGGGGCGTCTTCCATGAAGTCGTCGCGTTCTATCCACAGTTCGCGGCTGAATTCGATGGTGTGTGTGCCTGCCGACGGATCTTCCGGGTTGTTGACAGCTTCCATTTCCTCCACCTGTCCTTCGGGATAGTTGGTAATGATCAGTTTCACCGGATTGATGACTGCCGATACACGGGTGGCACGGCTGTTCAAGTCTTCGCGGACAGCGCTTTCCAGCAGGGCGAAGTCATTCAGGGCATCGTAAGTGGTATAACCTATCTTGTCTACAAATTTGCGGATGGACTCGGGCGAGTAGCCGCGACGGCGGAAACCGCAGAGAGTCGGCATACGGGGGTCGTCCCAACCGTTTACCAGATGTTCTTTTACCAGAATCAGCAGGTTACGCTTGCTCATCAAGGTGTAGTTCAAGTTCAGTTTGTTGAACTCATACTGATGAGGACGGTTGTCGTCCAGATCTTTACCCTCTTTTACCCAGTCCACGAACAGGTCGTACAACGGACGGTGGGGTACGAACTCCAGGGTACACAGCGAATGGGTCACTCCTTCAAAATAGTCGCTCTGTCCGTGTGCGAAGTCATACATGGGGTATGCTTTCCAGGTTTCGCCTGTACGGTGGTGCGGAGTCTTTACCACACGATAAATAATAGGGTCGCGGAAGTGCATGTTGGGGCTTGCCATGTCTATTTTGGCACGGAGCACCATTTTGCCTTCTTCTATTTCACCGCTGTTCATTTTGTTGAACAGTTCCAGGCTTTCCTCGATGGGACGGTTGCGGTAAGGGCTCTCGGTTCGTGCAGCTATCCCGAAATCCAGACAGATGGCTTTGGCATGACCGATGTGCAGGTAGCCGTTCGGCTCGGGCGGAAAGCGGGTTTGTACTTTCCCTCCGTTTTTACCTTCTCTCAGGTCGTTCTCAACTGCCTGTTCAATGAAGTTCAGACTTTTCTTCTCTGTAGCTTCTGTAGCGTTCATTTCAGTCATTGTGATATCAATTTTACACTTTTGCTGCAAAAGTACGCATTCTTTTTGGGATATCCTTTATTTCACAGGAATATATCCACCGTTTTTTATAATATTTTGCCCCT
>QWCY01005362.1_pt1 | contig 12199 bp, 9 predicted proteins | sample 1972631 | NCBI WGS metagenome assembly QWCY01 (sample SAMN09866696, study PRJNA288562) | Human gut metagenome isolate pre1_stool, whole genome shotgun sequencing... | isolation source: gut | host: Homo sapiens | place: USA: California
GCACGACCTGCGGCGGAGGCGCAATGACGGTCACCGGAACGTCCGGCGCCTTCATGTAGTTGGGATGAACTCCGCCATGAAACTTAAAGGGCATTTGCATCACCTCTCTATTTTTTGACCCACATATATTAGCACGCCAACCTAATTTCGTCCACCAAAAATGGCGGAAAAACATCAAATTGTACTAATTTAAATATTAACGAACCTGCAAAAAAGCTGACAAATCCAACATTTCCGGAAAATTTGCAACATTTTGTGCATATTGGCGGGATTTTTCGCCGTCCCGGCGCGCGGGGCGGAAAAAATTCTGTGTTCGGGACTTAACAAGCGGGAAAAAATCCTGTAAAATAGACAGCAAATGCTCTGCCGGCGCTGCCGGCGGCAAAAGGAGGCCACGTTATGCTGACACCCTGGGCGGACACGCTCGACCGCGCGCAGCCCCTGCCGGAGTATCCCCGGCCGCAGATGGTGCGCGACAGCTACCTGAATCTCAACGGCCCGTGGAGCTACGCGATCACGACGAGCGCGAGCAAGCCCGCGCAGGCCGACGGCACGATCCTCGTGCCCTTCTCGCCCGAGAGCGAGCTGTCCGGTGTGGGACACGTCCTGCAGCCGGAGGAATACCTGTGGTACATCCGCACGGTCACGCTGCCGGACGGGTTCAACGTCGGCCGCGTGCTGCTGCACTTCGGCGCGGTCGATCAGATCGCGACCGTGTGGTGCAACGGCGTGGAGCTGGCCACGCACACGGGCGGCTACCTGCCGTTCACGGTGGACATCACCGAGGTGCTGGCAAAGGAAAACACGATCCTCGTGTGCGTGCGCGACGCGACGAACAAATCCCAGCTCCCGCGCGGCAAGCAGACGCTGCACCCGCACGGCATCTGGTACACGCCGCAGAGCGGCATCTGGCAGACGGTCTGGCTCGAGAGCGTGCCGCAAAACTATATCCATTCCCTGCGCGTGACCCCGCTGTTCGACGCGCACCAGGTGGAGATCACCGTCGAGGGCGCCGGCCAGTGCATGATCGATCTGGAGGGAAAGCGCTTCACGTTCCCGGCGGGCGTGCCGGCGCACGTGCCGGTGCAGTCGTTCCGCCCCTGGTCGCCGGAGCACCCGACGCTCTACCCCTTCAGCGTGACGCTCGGGGACGACACGGTCTACAGCTACTTTGCCATGCGCAAGTGCAGCGTCGAGACGGACAAAGACGGTGTGCGCCGCCTGTTTCTCAACGGCAAGCCGTATTTTCACAACGGTCTGCTCGACCAGGGCTACTGGCCGGACGGGCTCTACACCGCGCCGAGCGACGACGCGCTCGTCTACGACATCCAGCTGGCCAAGGACATGGGCTTCAACATGCTGCGCAAGCACATCAAGGTCGAGCCCGACCGCTGGTACTATCACTGCGACCGGCTGGGCATGCTCGTCTGGCAGGACATGCCCTGCGGCGGAAGGCGCTATGACCCGCTCATCGTCTCCACCCCGCTCGTGACGGGCTGGCACCTCGACGACAGCTGGTACCCCCTCTTCGGCCGCACGAACGTGACGGCGCGCAAGGCGTTTTTGAACGAGCTGCGCGACATGGTCACCACGCTCTACAACCATCCGTGCATCGCCGTGTGGGTGCCGTTCAACGAGGGCTGGGGCCAGTTTGACAGTCAGACGGCCGTGCAGGTCATCCGGTCCGTGGACAAGACGCGCACGATCGACCCGGCCAGCGGCTGGCACGATCAGGGCTTCGGCGATGTGCGCAGCCTGCACGTGTATTTCCAGAAGTACAAGTTTCAGCCCGACAAGCTCGGCCGCGCCACGCTGCTGTCGGAGTTCGGCGGCTATATCCACCGCGTCGAGGGCCACGCCGTCGGCGGCAGGAGCGTCGGCTACAAGACGTGCGGCGCGCCGCTCTCGCTCGAGTACGCGCTGCAGGCGCTCTATGACGAGCAGATCCGCCCGGCCATCGCGCAGGGGCTCAGCGCCGCGGTGTACACGCAGCTGAGCGACGTGGAGCATGAGCTCAACGGCCTCGTGACCTACGACCGCAGCATCGTGAAGCTCCCGGTGCAGACGCTGCGCAAGATCTTCTATATCGAAAACGAATAAGCAGAACCGCCCGCTGCGATCGCAGCGGGCGGTTGATTTTTGCGTTTCGGGCTCGGCTCAGTACGCCACGCCCCAGTAGATCATGCACTTGGCGGGCTTGCCGCACACGGGGCACACGTCGTCGAGGTGCTCCTGCTGGAACGGGATGCAGCGGCTAGACATGCCGGCCTTGTCCTTCATCTCGAGCTCGCAGGCGAGGTCGCCGCACCACATGGTCTTGATGAAGCCGCCGTTTTTCTCCTGCAGCTCCTTGGCCTCGGCCAGCGAGTGCGCGGCATAGGTGTGCTCGTCGAGGTTGCGCTTGGCCTTGTCGAACAGGCCCTGCTGCACGGTCTCGAGCAGCTCGGGGATGCGCGCCTCGAGCTCGTCGAGCGCGACGGTGATCTTCTCGCCGTTGTCGCGGCGGACGGCGACGCAGTGGCCGGCCTCGATGTCCTTCGGGCCGATCTCGACGCGCAGCGGCACGCCCTTCATCTCCCAGTTGGCGAACTTCCAGCCGGGGCTGTTGTCGCTGAAGTCGCCCTGCGCGCGCAGGCCGGCGGCCTTCAGGCGCGCGACGAGCTCCTCGGCCTTCTCGGTCACGCCGGGCTTGTGCGCCGCGATGGGCAGCACGATGACCTGGATCGGCGCGATGTGCGGCGGCAGAACGAGACCGTTGTTGTCGCCGTGGGTCATGATGAGGCCGCCGATAACGCGCGTGGACAGGCCCCACGAGGTCTGGTGCGGATAGGCCTGCTGGTTGTTCTTGTCGGTGTAGGTGATATCGAACGCGCGGGCAAACCCGTCGCCGAAGTAGTGGCTCGTGCCGGACTGGAGCGCCTTGTGGTCGTGCATCATGCACTCGATGGTGTAGGTGTTCACGGCGCCGGCGAACTTCTCCTTGTCGGTCTTGTTGCCGCGGATGACGGGCATGGCCAGCTCCTGCTCGCAGGTCTCGGCATAAATCTCGAGCATCTGCAGCGTCTCCTTGCGGGCCTCTTCCTCGGTGGCGTGCAGGGTGTGGCCCTCCTGCCAGAGGAACTCACGCCCGCGCAGGAACGGACGCGTGGTCTTTTCCCAGCGCATGACGCTGCACCACTGGTTATACAGGCACGGCAGGTCGCGCCAGCTGTGCACGATGTGGCTCCAGTGCTGGCAGAAGAGCGTCTCGGACGTCGGGCGCACGCACAGGCGCTCCGGCAGCTCCTCGCTGCCGCCCATCGTGACCCACGCGCACTCGGGCGCGAAGCCCTCGACGTGGTCCTTCTCCTTCTGCAGCAGGCTCTCGGGGATCAGCATCGGCATGGCCACGTTCTGGTGACCGGTCGCCTTGAACTTGCCGTCGAGTATCTTCTGGATGTTCTCCCAGATGGCGTAGCCATACGGGCGCATGATGAACAGGCCCTTGACATCGGAATAATCCACGAGCTCCGCCTTGGTGCACACGTCGGTGAACCACTGGGCGAAGTCGACTTCCATATCGGTGATCTGCTCGACCTTCTTTTCTTTGGCCATAAGCGCAACACTCCTCTGTATGCCGCGCAGGGATCCCGCGCGGGCGTATTTCATAATGTATGGGGTAACTTATATAGTGTATAGAATCCGCCGCCGCTTGTCAAGCGCCAAGCAGCTCCTGCACCGCAAAAACACCGATCATGACGGCGATGATAAAATACAGCACGACCGCGGCGACGGAGTGCCGCGCCGGCCGGCGGTCAAACAGCTGCCCCGCGCACCAGAGCACGAGCAGGCCGGTGCCGATCCAGTAGACCGGGTTGAGCGCGATGGCCATGACGGTCACCTCGACGATCAGCAGTGCAAACACCGCGATCTGCCACGTGCGGATGCGCCGCGCGCGGCTGTTGCAGTAGATCTCGCGCCATGCGTCGGAAAGCTCGCGGCGCTGGCGGCGGAAAAATGATTCGCGCGGCTTTTTCGGCGCGGCCGCCTCGGCCGGGGTCTCGGGCGTTTCGGCCGCCGTTTCGACGGTTTCGGCCGCGGTTTCGGGTGCCGTTTCGACGGTTTCGGCCGCCGTTTCAGGTTCTGCTTCGGTGTAGGGGCGCTCTTGTTCCATGCGTTCCACTCCTTTCCGGTTTTTCGGAAAACCGGTCCTTTTTTCTCAGGATACCCCGCCGCAGAGCGCCTGTCAAGGGCCGGATCGCGGCCGAAAAGTGCATTTCGGGCTTGACCGCACACCATTCGTGCAATATAATATGTAAATTAGAGATGCTATTTCAAGATGCAATCGAACCCCTTGGAGGTGACCATCTATCAACAGACAGAGTTACATGGCGGAAATCAGCAGCCTGCTTGGCCTGATTACCGACGACAATACCCGTCAGGCGCTCATCGCGCAGATGGAGAACATGTTTGACAACGCGCCCGATGAGGAGCGCCTCATTCAGGAGATCGGCAACCCGACGAAGGTGGCCGTCGCCCTCATCCGCTACGCCGACAGCGGCAAGATCACGCCGGCCGCCGCGCCCGTGGTCGCGCCCGAGCAGGTGCAGCCCAAGCGCGCGCCGCAGCCGCGCCCGCGTGCCGAGCAGTACCGCCCCATCGCGCCGCAGCCTGCTCCCCAGCCGGCCTACGCCGACCAGGCCGCGGAGGATGCCTATGACGAGCAGCCCGCCGCGCCCGTGCTCGACGGCCAGTTCTCGTTCGACGTGCAGCCCGCCGACGACGGCTACTATGACGAGCAGCCCGCCGACGACGGCTACTACGATGAGCAGCCCGCCGACGACGGCTACTACGACGAACAGCCTGCCGACGACGGCTACTACGACGAGCAGCAGCCCGAAGGCGATTATGATGACCCGAACTACGCCACCGACGGCGAGGAAGGGTATTATGACGAGGCCTATTACGATGACGAACCGGTCTACAAGACGAACGTCTTTCTGGCGATCCTCTACACGCTCGGTGCGATCGTGGTCGGCGTGCCGGTGCTGGCTGTGCTGCTGGTGCTGGATCTGGCCGTGCTGGCCGTCGGCGCCGCGTGCGGCGCGGGCGGTGTGGGCCTGATCGCGACGGCCTTCATCGGCCTGCCCATAGTGGCGGATATGCTCATCCTGCTCGGCGGCGGCGCCGCCGTGATCGCCATCGCGCTCGTCGTGATCTGGCTGGCCATCTGGCTGTTCATCCGCATGGTCATCGGCTGGGTCCGGCTGCTCGTGCGCCTGGGCAAGCGCTGGTGCAGAAAGGAGATCGCCGCATGAAAAAAGCCTGGAAAACCATCCTCATCGTCGCACTGTGCATCCTGATCGTGGGCGAGATCGTGCTCGGCGTCGGCCTTGCGACCGGCGGCAGCCCCGACCGCATCTGGGAGGCAGCGTATGAGCACTACGACATCGGCTCGATCTTCGCGTTCATCAAGTCCTCCGGCATCGCGGACCTGCTGGCGAGCATCGGCCTGTAACGAAAGCAAAAAATGAGACGGTGTGCATCACCGTCTCATTTCATTTTAAAGAGCAGTACGCCGCCCGTCATCAGCGCGAGCCCCGCCCACTTGCTCCAGCCGAAGGCGAGCTTTTCCGTGCCCATGATGCCGAAGGCGTCGATGGCCGCGGCCGCAGAAAGCTGCGCGATGAGGATCGTCGCCACGGCGAGCGTCGGGCCGAGCCTGCCCATGCCGAGCATGACCGTGACCGTGATGGCCAGCGCCAGCACGCCGCCGAACCAGCAGTATTTCGGCGCGGCGCCCAGCGCGGCAAAGCTGCCCGTGCGCCAGAACACCAGCACCAGCAGCGACAGCACCGCCGCCACACACTGCACGAAGGCATTGGTCTCCATCGTGCCGATGTGCTCACTCAGGCGCGTGTTCATCACGCCCTGAATACTCATCGCCGCCCCGGCGAGGATGCACGCGAGAAATCCACCCAAAATTCATCGGCTCCTTCCGAATAATCCTTGCACTGCCGCCCGGAATGTGTTACACTGTGTCGTACGGGCAAACATTTGCCCGTAGCACGCGCACAAAGGAGGGCCCGCCCATGGCAGCAGGCAGCAAACCGAAATACTATCTCGTGGAGGCGAGCGTCCTGCCCGAGATCTTCGCCAAGGTGATCGAGGCCAAGGAACTGCTCGAGACCGGTCAGGTGCGCACGGTGGCGGACGCCGTGACGCGCGTGGACATCAGCCGCAGCGCATTTTATAAATACAAGGACTTCGTGTCCCCGTTTCAGGACATGTCGCGCGGCCATCTGGTGACGTTCAACCTCGAGCTGCTCGACCGGCAGGGCGTGCTGTCGTCCGTCCTCGCTATTTTTGCCGAAAACGGTGCAAATATACTCACCATCAATCAGAGCATCCCGACGAGCGGCGTCGCCCCGGTGACGATCACGGCCGCGACTGAGAACATGCAGACGACGATGGAGGCGTTCATGGCGGCGCTCAAGGCGGCCGAGGGCATCATCCGCGTACACCTCATGGCCGGCTAAGTGAAAAAGAAAAACATCCCCGGACCGTAATTGGTCCGGGGATGATTTTTTACCGCTTTTTCACTCGAGCAGCTGGGCGCGGCCGCCGTGCAGCCGGATCTTCCCGGCGCAAAAGCGCTTGACCGCCTCGGGCAGGAGCTTCCACTCCGCGTCGGTGAGCACGCGGCGCTTGAGCGTCGTGAGATCGTCGTCCTCGAGCACGGGCACGGCCTTCTGCAGCAGCACCGGGCCGACGCCGCCGGTCTCGTCGACGAGGTACGCCGTCGCCCCCGTGACCTTCAGCCCGCGGGCGAGCACCGCCTCGTGCACCGCGTCGCCGCGCAGCGTCTCGAACGCCGGGACGAGCGACGGCTGCACCGCAATGACCTTATTGCGAAAGCTCTTGGCCGTCTCGCGGCCGACGCCGGGATAAAACCCCGCGTTGATGACCAGCTCGATGTCCATGTCCTTGAGCTTGTTGCGGATGGCCATGTCGTACGACGTGTCGTTCGGGAACATGGCCGGCTCGACGACGACGGTCTCAATGCCGGCGTTGCGCGCGCGCTTGAGCGCGTAGGCGTTGGCGTTGGACGAGATGACGGCGACGAGCTGCAGCTCCGGGATCTCGCCGAAGAACACGGAGTCCAGCAGACTTTGCAATTTTGTTCCCTTGCCGGAAACCAGAACAGCACTGCGGATCATACGCTCGCTTACTCCTTCCCCAGCAGCCGTGCGGCCGTGGCGCGGTTGTTGTCCTCCTGCCGGTTGAGCAGCTCGGTGCGGCGGCGCATCTCCTCGCCTCTGCCGGCGAGGGCGACGGCCGCATCGATCCGGTCGGACAGATCCTTTTCGTTGACCGCCTCGAACTGCATATAGTTATTCTGCTCGACATAGTCGAGAAACGCCGTGACCTTTGGGTCGTAGGCGACGCCGATGAGCGGCACGCCCTGCCCGGCGGCAAAGATGAGCCCGTGCAGCCGCATGGACACGACGGCCGTCATGCGCGAGAGCACGCCGATCACTTCGCCGGTGGACATCTGCTCGTCGAGCGTATAAAACGGGATGCTCAAATGCTCCGTGACGAGCTGGCTGGCCTCGCCGTCGGTGCGGAAATTGATGCTGAGGAACACCGGCGTCAGACCGTATTTCAGGTAGGCGTACACGGCGCCGGCGGCGAACACGGTGGCCTTTTCCTCGATGCCGGGCCACTTGCGCAGCACGAAGCCGATATACTTGCCCTCCGGATCCATATCATGCTCGCGCAGGATGCGGTCGATGCGGCTGCGCTCGGCAGCCGGCAGCGTGAGCGCGGGGTCGGACGCGAGGATGACCTCCGGCTCGGTGACGCCGAAATCCGCGAGCGTCTCGCGGCTGTCCGGCTCGCGGAGGGTGATCTTGTCGACGCAGGTGTTGATGATGCGCGCGGCGAGCTGCCGGTCGCGCTCGTAGATGATGGGGCCGATGCCGCAGCCGTACATCTGCACCTTGCAGCCGCAGCGCCGGGCCATGCGGATCGTGCCGAGATAATACCATAAGCTCAGCCGGCTCGTGACGTCCTGCATGAGGCTGCCGCCGCCGCTGATGAACAGCTGGCTGCGGCGCAGGATGCGCCGGATGGCGGGAACATGAAACCGGTTGCAGGCGTTGACGCCGTAAGCGCTGCGCGTGTCCTTCGGCCGGCGGGAGAGCACAGTCACGGGCATGTGCGGGTCGATGCGGCGCATCTCGCCGATGATGGCCTGCAAAATGGCGTCGTCGCCGGTGTTGCCGAAGCCGTAGGCGCCGCAGATGAGCACGCCGTCGCGCACACCGTCGCGCCGGTTGCGCTCCATGCGAAAGACGGCGTTGTAAATTTCCAGCTGGCGCAGGCCGGTGGCCTCCTCGGAGAAGTCGGCCTTGCCGCGCCGGTAGAGCGCCTCGCCCATCTCGTGGCGGTAGTTTTCGTCGAGCGCGTAGCGCGCGAGATAGGCCGCGAGCATGCGCACGTCGCCCGGCTCGATGAGCAGGCCGGTCACGCCGTGCTCGATGATGGCCGGCACGCCGCCGACGTTGGACGCGACGGTGGCCAGATGCGCGCGCGCGCCCTCGGGCAGCGCATAGGGAAACGCCTCCGACACGGATGAGAGCGTGTTGATATCGAGCGCGCCGTAGAAGCTGTCGAGGTCGTTGACCCAGCCGAGGAAGAACACGCTGTCGGCCAGATCCAGCTCCTTTGTGAGCGCCTCGAGCTTTTTGCGCTCCTTACCGTCGCCCGCGATGGCGAGGCGCAGCTGCGGGCAGGCCTTTTTGGCCAGCGCCACCGCGCGCAGGAGCGTCGGGATATCCTTGACGGGGTCAAGCCGGGCGGCAATGCCCGCGATCACGTCGCCCTCGTGCACGGTATAGCCGAACTGCGCGAAATACGCCGCGCGGTCGGTCCTGGGCACGACGTGGGAAAAGTCGAGCCCGTTGTAGATGGAAAAGAGCCGGTTCGGCTCAAAGCCGCGGTCGATGAGCCGCTGACGGATGGGGTCGGACACGCACACGCGGTAGTCGAGCTGGTGCAGGGCCCAGATATTGAGCGTGCCGTAGACGGCGCGCGCGAACGGCCGGCCGAGATAGTCGAGCCGGTAGTCGCTGTGCACGGTGCTGATGACCGGCACGTGTACGCCGGGCCGCAGCATGGCGCCCATGACGTTGGCCATGGAGCCGTGGCAGTGCACGAGGTCATACTCCCCGTCGCGGATGATTTTTTTGAGCGCGGCGAGGTTGGACACGAAGCCCCCGTCAAGCACCATCGTCGGGATGCCGAGCGCGGCCGCGCCGTCGGCAAAATCGCCGCCGCGGAAGCACACGAGCTGCACGTCGATGATCTGACCGAGATATTTCAGCAGGGAGTAAACATGCGTCCTGGCGCCGCCGGTGTCGCCCCCGCTGATGAGGTGGATTACTTTCACTTTGCCCTCCAAAGCACTTGTGCGCGCCGCGAAAACACGGTATAATGCGCTCGTACAGGTGCTGACACATTCCCGCGCGAGATCAAAGCGCGGATTCAGATTATTATACTGTATGATTCCACTATGGTCAAGTTTTGGAGGCCCGCAATGACGAAAATTTATCTGATCCGGCACGCGGAAGCGGAGGGCAACCTCTACCGCCGCATCCAGGGGCACTGGGACGGGAGCATCACCCCGCTCGGCCTGCAGCAGGTCGACGCGCTCGCGCAGCGGTTCCGCCGCGAGCATATCGACGCGCTCTACTGCAGCGATCTGTCGCGCGCACGCGCGACGGCCGAGGCGATCACGCGCTATCATGACATTCCGGCCGTGGCCACGCCGCGCCTGACGGAGATCTGTATGGGCGTGTGGGAGGGCCGCGCCTGGGGCGACGTGGAGCACGAATTCCCGGAGCAGATGCGCTGGTTTAACACCGACCCCGACCGCTGGTCCGTGCCCGGGTGCGAGCCGATCCGCGACGTGCAAAAGCGCATGAAGCGCGCCATCTCCGACCTCGCCGCGCGGCACGACGGGCAGACCATCGCCCTCGTAAGCCACGGCATGGCCATCCGCGCCTATCTGTGCACGGTGCTGGGCATCCCGAACAGCGAGATGGCCACCCTGCCCTACGGCGACAACACGTCCGTGAGCCTGCTGCTCGTCGACGGGGACCACACGACCGTGGAGTATTATAACGACAACCGCCACCTGCCGGACGCGCTGAGCACGTTCGGCCGCCAGACGTGGTGGCGCGGCAGCGGCAGCGGCGTGGAGGACCTGCGCTATGAGCCGCTGCACTTCCCGCGCGACGAGGCGTTTTACCTCCAGTGCTACCGGGACGCGTGGCGCAACGTGCACGACACGGACGAGGGCTTCGTGCCCGAGCTCTATGCCCGCAGCGCCGCCCGCCACGCGCAGGAGCACCCCGGCTCGGTCGTGCGCGTCCTGAGCGGGGACCGCGTGGTCGGCCTCGTCGAGCTCGACCCCGGGCGCGACGAGCAGGCCGGCTGCGGCTGGATCAGCCTGCTGTACATGCTGCCGGAGTACCGCGGCCGCGGCTGGGCCATCCAGCTGCTGGGCTACGCGTTCTGGTTTTATGAAAATCACGACCGCACGGCCGTGCGCCTGCACGTGTCGGAAAACAATGCCCGGGCCATCACGTTCTACCAACGCAGCGGCTTCGTGCAGATCGGGCGCGACCCCGGCGTGCGCGCGCATCTGCTGCTCATGGGTCGGCTCATCCACAGGACGGTGACGCATGGAACGGTGTGATTTCCTGCCCGTCTCCGCCGAGGAGATGCACGAGCGCGGCTGGTGGTGGTACGACGCGCTCGTCGTCGGCGGCGACGCATATGTCGATCACCCGAGCTTCGGCACGGCGGTCATCAGCCGCGTGCTCGAGGCCGAGGGCCTGCGCGTGGCCGTGCTCGCGCAGCCGGACTGGCACGACGCGGAGGCCTTCCGCGCCATGGGCCGGCCGCGGCTGGGCGTGTTCATCGGCGCGGGCAATCTCGACTCCATGGTCGCGCACTACACGGCGGCCAAGCGCCGCCGCAGTGAGGATTTTTACTCCCCCGGCAAGCGCACCGGCTGCCGGCCCGACCGCGCGGCCATCGTCTACTGCAACCGCGCGCGCGAGGCCTTCGGCCCCGACATGCCGATCATTCTCGGCTCGCTCGAGGCGAGCCTGCGCCGCTTTGCGCACTACGATTACTGGGACGACGCCGTCCGCCGCGCCATCCTCTTCGACGCCCCGGCCGACCTGCTGGTCTACGGCATGGGCGAGGCCGCGACGATCGAGATCGCTCACCGCCTGAAGAAAAAGCAGTCCGTGCGCACGATGACGGACATCCCCGGCACCGGCTACATCACGCGCGACCCCGCCGTGTGCAAGTTCGAGCACATCACGCTCCCGTCGTTCGAGAACGTGCGCGACGACAAGCGCCTCTATGCCGAGGCCACGCGCACCGAGTACGCCGAGCATGACCCCATCCGCGGCCGCGCCATGATCCAGCCGTGCGAGGGGCGCTATCTGGTCATCAACCCGCCCGCCATGCCGCTCGACACGAAGGAGCTCGACCGTGTGGCCGAGCTGCCCTATACCCGCGAGTGGCACCCCATGTACGAGCCGCTCGGCGGCGTGCCCGCGATCGAGGAGGTGCGCTTCAGCGTGATCCACAACCGTGGCTGCTTCGGCGGGTGCAATTTCTGCGCGCTGGCGTTCCACCAGGGCCGCATGATTACGAGCCGCAGCCACGCGAGCGTCATCCGCGAGGTCGAGGCCATGACACACCACCCGCTCTGGAAGGGGTACGTGTCCGACGTCGGCGGCCCGTCGGCAAACTTCCGCCACCCGTCGTGCCGCCAGCAGCTGGAGCGCGGTATGTGCCCGAACCGGCTGTGCCTCGCGCCGACGCCGTGCCCGAACATCGACGCCGACCACTCGGACTATCTCGCCCTGCTGCGCAAGCTGCGCCAGATCCCCGGCGTGAAGAAGGTGTTCGTGCGCAGCGGCATCCGCTATGACTACATGCTCTGCGACGATAACGACGCGTTCTTCCGCGAACTCGTGCGCTACCACATCTCCGGCCAGCTCAAGGTCGCGCCCGAGCACTGCATCGACTCCGTGCTCGACTATATGGGCAAGCCCCACATCGGCACGTACGAGCGCTTCATGGACGAATACCGCCAGCTCAACCACAAGTACGATAAGGAACAGTACGTCGT
>QWCY01005364.1_pt1 | contig 12198 bp, 10 predicted proteins | sample 1972631 | NCBI WGS metagenome assembly QWCY01 (sample SAMN09866696, study PRJNA288562) | Human gut metagenome isolate pre1_stool, whole genome shotgun sequencing... | isolation source: gut | host: Homo sapiens | place: USA: California
TGTTTATGAGTGATAACGGAGCAACCAGTGAAGGTGGTTATTTAGGGCAGTTGATGGCAGATTTAAGTAATACACCTTATCGTAGTTATAAGCAATGGTGTTTTCAGGGTGGAACGAGCTCACCTTTGATTGTAAAATACGGCAATGATGTTGAAAACAGAGTGAAAGAGAAAGGCATTATTTGCCGTACCCCCGGTCATATTATAGATCTATTCCCTACTTGTCTGGATATGGCGTCTGTGAAGTATCCTTCCTCTTTTAATGGTCGGAAAGTGAAACTGGCCGGAACAAGTCTTTTACCCGCCATGAAAAATAAAAAACTACGTTCGCGTGATTTGTTTTTTGAGCATCAAACATCATGTGCTGTTATTTCGGAAGGATGGAAGTTGGTACGAAGTAATGGTAAAGCACCCTGGGAGTTAATAAATCTGTCGGAAGACCCCTTTGAAGAAAAGGATTTATCAGCACACTATCCGGAAAAAGTAAGAGCTTTGGAAAAGAAGTGGAACCGATGGGCAGAACAACAACACGTTTTTCCTTTTGAATATCGTCCTTGGGGAGAACGTATTAAATATTACAAAACATTGAATCTTGATCAAAGCGGGAAATAGAATACTCCCCCCTCGTACATGTAAAATCAAATGGATTAGATGTATAAGGAGGAATGTACCTGAAGTCTTTATCTCTTAGTCTTATTGCCCTATTGGGCTACTTTTACTTTTCTGATGGTTCTTCATAAAAAAAGTTGTGGTAGTAATACTTAATATAAGTCATTACTACCACACGTAATATGTAGAATATAGCCTCTATGCTCTTATTTCTTTTCTAATAGAAACTCGTCTACTATTTTAATCAACTGGTCTTTAGGCATTGCTCCCTGTAAAATTTTGGGTTCTCCTTTTACTGGGATCATTAATAGGGTGGGTATACTTTGGATACCGAATGTTCCGGCAAGTTCAGACTCTTTATCCACATCTATTTTGTATACGTCTATTTTCCCGGCATAGTCTTTACTTATATTATCTAATATGGGGGCCATTGCTTTACACGGACCACACCAGGTGGCGTAAAAATCAATGATTGCAGGACGGTTGCCTTCAAATTTCCATTCATTGGGATTTGTTTCGTAATTATATACTTTCTTTAAAAAGTCTGCTTTAGTTAATGCTATTACTTCCATATCGCTTTGTTCTTTTTGAGAATTAACACTTTTATTGTCTTTATTGCCTGCACAGGCTGTTGCTATAAAAGTCAGCGTGAGGGCAAAGATTACGGTTAAGTTTTTAATTGATTTCATATATTTCCTTTTTTATAGTTTTTACTGTTGCAAAGGTAGTGCTGTCAGGCATATATATAAATGACAATTTAGCTGGAATGTTTGACATTTTTTCCCTTTTAACGTTCTTCATGATAACTTTTCTAAAGAACTATCCTGTTGTTTTACTCCCGCCAGACTTTTGTTGGATATTTTATCAGAATGAGTAATGGTTTTAAAGTATGCGTGAACGTTTTTTTTATGTGGGATTATAAACGTTTATAAACTATTTATGTATATAAAGAACTAATGAGTCGCTTTGTACCACGCAGTCTGATATTTTTCAATGGCATAGGAGTTAGTACTTGGATCTGAGATTGTTGCACCGGAGAATGTATTGATTTTAATCTTTCCCTTGTTCATGGTGTAATAATAATCGGTATGCCTTTTATAGGGGATAGTACGTTCCAGTTGTTCTTCAAATCGTGTCAATAGGCCGGCGTCTGTACAGAGTTTCGCTACATAGTCCCCACAGTCGAAAAAGAGGGTGGGGGTATACCCGTCCATTGTCTGTATGGTATATAATGAAGAGGAAGGAAGAGTATATTGGTTATTTATCTCTTTCATTGTAGCAGCTAAATTTTCCAACTCGGAACATACCGTTACTCCGATTGTCCCGCAAGGCATTTCTTCGTAGTTCTTATAGAACTCGTAGAATGCATCACATATGCTTTCATAATCGACTTTACCCAACAGATGCGGACCAATCTCAGCATAAGGCATACCGTAAGCCATGATCTCACAAGGGGAAGCAATCAGATAGTCGGTAACTTCTTTCAGATCATAGGCAACTTCTACAGAAGCCATGTAACAGTCATCAAAGAGAATATACTCCATTTTTATTCCGGCATTTGCAATCCCCTCTGCAAGAGTGGTGGTGTTAGTCTGATATTCAGGACTTAATCCACCGAAATAGCGTGTCAGAGGTACGCCTTCATATTCCCAGTGTTTCTTCTGGCCTATACTTCGCGCCTGTGCGGTTGGTACGGGAATCCATCCCATTCCGTGACAACCGATTGTCATGGCATAGCGGTTGGCAGGAGCGAGGGTTTTAACATCATTCAAAATGGAAGTAATGCCCGTAGCCGTAGTGAAAGCGGGGTTATGATAAATTTTCAGGGGTTTGCGTATGCATTTGCCATTATCATATGCCAACTCAAAGAGTACTGCTTCAGTGGGCGAAGTACAGAAGAATACTACAACTCTTTCGTTCTTGAGTATGTTTCGTTCTACTACACTCTCAAAGTCTGATATATTGGTTTCGAAGTAAGATTTAAGATTGCTGGACCATGGAAGATACATAAGTACGGTCTGATCTGTTTTTACAGGCCAATCCTCCTGTTCGCATGATGTAAATGCCAAGGGAATGATTAACAGTATAAGGAGCAAAAAACGTTTCATTACTTTCAGTGGGCAGGTCATTATCTTCTTTCTTTTTATAACAATACATTTGCCTTTCAGATACAAACGTAAGAAATATTTCTCTAATAAAGAAAATATAGGGGGGGAATGTGGGTTACTATTCTATTTATTCATTATTTCCGGAGCTTTATTTCCGGCACAAGTATAAACCGGGTGTCCGGGAAGTATCTCTCCATATACTTTCTGATAAAGCTTTGCGTATCCTCTTGTATTGTTTTATCTTCTACTGTGGGATACAGGTTATACATCACAGTGTCAAGACGGATTCCCCGGTTACGTATGGCTTCAAAGCTGAGTAATGTGTGGTTGATGCTTCCCAACTTGCCGGAGGTTACAAAAATGAGCGGGTAACCCTTTTGGGCTACATAGTCGATAGTCAGCAACTCTTCAGTCAACGGTACCATCAGTCCACCGGCACCTTCGAGCAGAACGATGTCATAACGGTGGCTGAGTTCGGTGGTGGCTTGTTCCATCTTGTTGAAGTTTATGGGGCGCTTGTCCAATTGCGAGGCAAGATGTGGCGAAGCCGGATAGGAGAAAATCTCCGGCATAGTGAGTCCTTCACGATCTTCTTCGGTGTGAGGAATTCCCATGATACGGCGGTGCAGGTCAATATCTTCGGAATAACCTACATTGCCGGTCTGAATAAATTTCTGGGTAATAGTACGCTTTCCGTTCTTATTGAGTTCGCGGGCCAGGAAACCGGTGGCATAGCTCTTTCCGGCATCAGTGTCAATGCCGGATACAAAAAATACATTCTGTTTCATTGTTTCTTCTTTTTTGCGATGATATAAATAGGGTGATAAGTAAGTGTTACGGAGCGGTTGTTACCGGATTGGCGGGGATAGTCCTCGCAGAAACGGTTTAGTTCGCGCCGTGTCCAATGGTGTTTACCGGTGCCCGTAACTCCTGTTTCTTTCAGATGATAGAGTACTTGCAGCGGAGTGGTGAAGGTACGGGGGAGTACCTCTTCTTCTGCATAAATGATATCGTACATAGGAGCGAGCGAAGCCTTCAGGTCGCGGAGCGAACGGTAGGTAAGTCCGTGACCGGTGACACTGCGTATCTCTTCCATGTTCTTTTGCCCGAAAGTGGTGAAAGCGAAATACCCGTTTCTGCTCAGATAGCTCGTACAACGGTGAAAAAAGTGTTCCGGGTTTTCAAACCATTGAAGGGTAGAACAGGAGGTGATAAGTTCCGTATCTTCGGGGAATGCGAGTGTTTCGGCATCTCCGGCAAGGAAGCCTACGCCCCGATTGAGCAGGTCCTCACAGCAGGTCTGCATGTCGTGGCAGATATCATTCAGGAGAAGTTGCTTTGGTTGTAGGGTATGATAGAGCAGCCGGGAATAATTGCCCGTGCCGCAACCAAATTCTACCACTTTCCCCAACGGGGTCGGAGGGAGATATTGCTGTAAGAGGTGAATCATTTTTTCGGCTATCTGTTGCTGTATATTTGCTTCCCGCGTATAAGTACCGATTGCTTTAGAGAAGCGTTCGGCTATCAGATTCTTATCCATATTCATTTCAGGTATTGCGTAAAGAGTGATTTGTCATAATGAGCTTCGTTACCATGGAGGATGGAAGCGGAAGTCTCTTCCCAGGCAGTATGTTGATTGGCGGGAGGGAAGATACGGTCGTTTTCACCGATGATGGCTTTCTTCCAGGAGAAACCGGCAGGAGGGAGTTCCCGATATTGCCGGGCGATGGCGGCGAGTTCCTCTTTCAGGTCTTCTGCTGATCGTTGGGGGGCAATATGACGGAAGCTGTCAAAAGCACTTCCATTGGCGCACATCCGGCGCTGGAATTTCCGTAGGGATGCTTCGTTCAAACCCTCTAATGTTCCTTCAAAAATGGCAGGAGGAATACCCCGTTTCTCGTCGATAGGGAAGGGGGTACCGTTGATCGCGACACTGCTGTTGACAGGAAGTGCAATGCGTGAGAGTACTTGTGAGGCTACCCAGACCCCCATAGACCATGCCACAACGTCGATATGGGAGTAACGGGCTGTCGTGGAAGTATCGAAATCGAGTGTATGATAATCGTAGCAAATCATAAAATCGCTTTCACGGGGTGTATACTGTATGAAAGGGCGTTCATCCATTCCCCAGCCTGCGAAGAACAGGAGAAGGCGATCTTGTTTCTGATTCGTTGACGTATGGATAGATTGGTTCATGGGTAGATGTGATATTAAATAATGTTGTGTAATATTACTGTTACTGTAGTGCCCGGAATGCTAAAATTAGTATTCGTAATGCGCTGATTATTAAATGGTTTTGTAACCTGTTTTCTCCCCGGAGCCGAACAGCTTCCTCCTCGGAGCCGAACAGCCTCTTCCCCGGAGCCGAGCCACCTCCTCCCCGGAGCCGGATGGGGCGTACGGCTTCGGGATAAAGCTGTGTGTCAAATAATATAACTCTGATTGAAGTAGGTTCCATATCGTTTAAACTTATATATTCAGGCAAAACGGAAGTAATGGTTGACGTCCTGATTGCTTCTTTTTTAGTCTTCTTATATTTCATTTATCAGTTCTTCCATTTCACTTTCTCTGACCTCTGCCGTCAGCGAGAAGCGGATACGCGAGGTACCTTCCGGTACCGTAGGCGGGCGTACGGGCAAAGCATAGAATCCTTTGCGTTGCAGTTCTTCCGCCTTCCGGATGGCCACACAGCTTTCTCCTGTTATCAACGGCACGATGTGGCTGGTTGAAGGGCAGTCATATCCTTTGTTTTTCAGGGCTTCCCTGAGTTGGTTACTAAGGAACCGCAGGGTTTCACGTCTTTGCCGGAAGCCTGCCAGACGTTCCAGCACGAAGGAAGTCCACTGTATCATTACCGGAGGCAATGCCGTGGTGAAGATGAAAGTACGCATCTTATTAATAAGGTATTCCCGTATCACCTCCCGGCAGACGATATAGGCTCCTGCCGAAGCTAATGCCTTACCGAATGTACCTACCAGAAAGTCGATATCGTTGATGCAATCCTGCTCTTCTGCACATCCCAGTCCTCTCTGTCCGCGTACTCCGAAGGCATGAGCCTCATCTACATACAACAGTACATTGGAATATTGTTTTTTCAAACGAACCAGTTCCCGGAGATCGGCTTCGTCACCATCCATACTAAAGATACTTTCGGTGACGACGATAATGCGTTCGTATTCCGAATGATTCACCTGCAAAAGACGTTCCAACTGGTTGTATTCATTGTGGCGGTACCGGATACATTTTGCTGCCGATAGGCGTATGCCGTCTATCAGGCTGGCATGTACCAGTTTGTCTGCTAAGATGAGCGTGTGCGTATTGCTTACTGCCGGCAAGATACCTGTATTGGCATGATATCCACTGTTAAATGTCAATGCCGCTTCGGTGCCGAAGCTATCGGCAAGTTGCTGCTCCAACCGATCATAAATACTGAAGTTCCCCGTCAACAGACGTGAAGAGGAGGAGGTAGGCAGAAAAGTTTCCGTGGTCAGGCTTTCCCGGAACTCCTGACGCAGTTTCCTATCGTTTGCCAATCCTAAATAGTCGTTTGAAGAGAGGTTCAGCATCCGCTGCCCGTCTACAATAACGTTTCTGCCTTCGTGTGTAATGGCAGGAAGCTTTCGTAGATTACTTTTCTCTTTCAGTTCCTGCAACTCTTGTTGCATCTGTTCGATGGTGGTCATAATTCTTTAACTTATTTATTAATTAGTAGTAAGTAGTCAAGTAGTCAAGTAGAAATGACTCGTCTAATGTATTCTACTTAACTACTTAACTACTTAACTACTTGACTACTTAACTACTCAATTACTCATTATTTTGATAACTCCACTCGTAAGTTTACTTAACTGTTCCGGTGTGATGATAAACGGAGGCATGAGGTATACTAATTTTCCGAAAGGACGTACCCAGATACCCTCTTCAACAAAGCTCCGCTGCATGTACGCCATGTCTACCGGCTGATGTGTTTCAATAACCCCGATAGCACCCAATACCCGTACATCTGCTACGGCCGGAAGTGAACGTGCCGGAGCCAGTTCCCGCTTCAGTTGCTCTTCGATACGGCGCACATTTTCCTGCCAACCGGACTCTAATAACAGGCGTACCGAAGCACAAGCTACGGCACAAGCCAGCGGATTCCCCATAAACGTAGGGCCGTGCATAAAAGCTCCCGGTGCGTGATTGGAAATCATATCCGCCACTTCATTGGTTGCCAATACGGCAGACAGTGTCATATATCCTCCGGTCAGTGCCTTGCCGATGCACATGATATCCGGTTCTACTCCGGCATGTTCCCAGGCAAAGAGCTTTCCTGTACGTCCGAAGCCGGTAGCTATTTCATCAAAGATAAGCAACAGGTTATGCTCACGGCAAAGTTTAGCTGCCTCCTGTAAATACCGGGGATGGTAAAACCACATGCCGCCTGCCCCCTGTACAATCGGTTCGAGGATAAGTGCGGCGAGCTCGTCAGAACGTGTTTCTATCAGTTCTTTCAGAGGGAGAATATCTTCCGGATTCCATTCGCCATCAAAACGTGAGGTGGGTTGAGGTACAAAATAACGTACCGGCAGTGCTGATCCGAACAGCGAGTGCATCCCTGTTACGGGGTCACAAACAGACATTGCATTCCATGTATCACCATGATATCCGCTGCGTATGGTAATGAAATTATTCTTTTCTGCTTTCCCGGCGGCATACCAGTATTGCACGGCCATTTTCAGTGCTACCTCTACTGCCACCGATCCGGAGTCTGCATAAAATATCTTCTGCATCGAGGGAGGAACCAGAGGGAGCAACAGCTTTCCCAATTCAATGGCCGGATCGTGTGTCAGTCCGCCAAACATTACGTGCGACATTTTCTCCAACTGCTCCCGTACCGCTTCATTCAATACCGGATGATTGTATCCATGTACCGCACACCACCACGACGACATTCCTTCTACAAGCACCCGCCCGTCACTCAGCGTAATCGTAGCCCCTTCTGCCCGTTCTACTTTATATACCGGCAATGGATTCGTCGTCGAAGTATACGGATGCCACAAGTGTTCCCGGTCGAACTCTTCCTCCCTCTCTTTTCTTCTCCCATCTCCCTTCTCCCTTCTCTCTTCTTTCATCTCGTATCCTGCTGCACAAATCATCTCTTTGTCTTCCGATACTTTTGAGCCGAGTGTAGTTAGCAAATCTCCCACGATAGCCGAGTTGATGCCGATATGTAAAGCCCGTTTCATAGTTTCCGGAGAGAGTTGTGAACGTCCTCCGGCAAAGCGCAGATAGGCTGTCGGGTTGATAAAACGGAAAAGTGCGATAGCGGTTAATACCTCTTCTTCTGTCAGCGGTGTTGCGTGTTCCAGTGGGGTACCGGGGATCGGGCTGAGCAGGTTGATCGGGATGGACTGTACCCCAAGTTCCCGGAGGGTGAAAGCAAATTCAATACGCTGTTCCAGTGTTTCTCCCATACCGATAATGCCGCCGCAGCAGATATCCATACCTACCCGGCGTGCAGCATTGAGTGTAGCCAGTTTCTGCTCTTGCGTATGCGTAGAGCAAAGTTTCGGAAAATAGGAAGGCGCCGTTTCCAAGTTGCAGTGATAACGGGTGATACCTGCGTCGTAGAGTACCTGTAACTCATCTTCTTCGAGGAGCCCTAAGGAGGCGCATAGCTGAATGGAAGTATGCTTGCGCATGTAGCGGGTGGAATCACGGAGTTGAATAAGTTGTTTCGGGGAGGGTTTTCGTCCGCTGGTGACGAGTGAGAACCGGGCTATGCCCTGTGCTTCGTTGTATTGTGCCTGTCGGAGGCATTCATCTTTACTGACGAGGTCGTAGACCTCAGCTTTTGTCTGGTAATGGGAGGATTGTGCACACCATTTACAGTTTTCCGGGCAACGTCCGGACTTGGCATTAATGATGGAACACATGTCGAATTCGCGCTGTGCGCGGGCGACGGTAATCTCATGGGCAGCCGCATATAGCGCCTCCCTGTCGGCTGTATTAGCCAGCCAGGCCGCTTGCTCGGGCGTGATATCAACGCCTTGCAGCACCTGGTCTTTAAGTTCTTCAAGTGTCATAAATGTATGATAAGGGATAGTTTGAGTAGCTTTTTGCTTGGCGAGCGAACGTTCCGTTACATTGAGATGCAACTGTCCGATGGTTACCTGGTGTCCCAGGCTGGCAAAGGCAGCATATCCCTTCCGGCTCCAACAGCGGAAACGGATGGCAGGTCTATGGATCGGACGGTTCGTTTTCATTCTTTTCTCAGGTTTTGAACGGGGCAAATGTACAAAGAAATTTTGAGTATGTGAACATAAAGACCTATCTTTGCGTACTACTAATGTCATACTTAGAATAATAGCCTTATGATTGATTTAAGCCGTAAACTCCCCATCGGGATACAGACTTTCGAGAAGTTGCGTAAAGAGGGATATCTCTATGTGGATAAGACTGCGCTCGTCTGGCAGATGGTAAGTACCAGTACTCCTTATTTTCTGAGCCGTCCCCGTCGCTTCGGGAAAAGTTTGCTGCTGTCTACTTTTGAGGCTTATTTTGAGGGGAAGAGAGAACTTTTCAAGGGGTTGGCTATCGAAGATTTGGAGAAAGAGTGGATTACCTACCCTGTGCTGCACCTCGACTTGAATGCCGAGAAGTATGATACTCCCGAAAGACTGAACAGCATTCTCAGTAACCACTTAACTCAATGGGAACTGAAATACGGAAAAGGAGTTGACGAAACTACCCTGTCGAGCCGTTTCATGGGAGTTATTAGACGTGCTTCCGAATTAACCGGGCGCAATGTCGTTGTCCTGATAGACGAATATGACAAGCCCTTGCTTCAGGCCATGCAGAATGAGGCTTTGCTGGATGAATATCGCACAACCCTGAAAGCTTTTTATGGCGTACTGAAAAGCTCCGATCGTCACCTGCGTTTCGCTTTCCTCACCGGGGTGACCAAATTTGCCCAGGTAAGTGTATTCAGTGATTTGAACCAATTGCAGGATATCAGCCTGTGGTATGACTATGCTACTGTTTGTGGTATTACCCGAGAAGAGTTAATTTCAACTTTCCATCCCGAGCTGGAAGTGCTGGGCAGAGCTAACGATACCACTTATGAAGAAACGGTGGATGAGATGACCCGGATGTATGATGGTTATCATTTTCATCCTGCGGGAGAGGGCGTTTTCAATCCGTTTAGTGTACTCAATGCGCTGAAAGCAAAAGAATTTAATGATTATTGGTTCCAGACCGGGACACCGACTTTTCTCGTTGAACTGCTTAAAAAGAGTGACTACGATCTTCGCATTTTGATTGATGGTGTGGAAGCATCTTCTACCGCTTTTACCGAATATCGGGTAGAGGCACGTAATCCTATCCCGTTAATCTACCAGAGTGGATATCTCACGATAAAAGAGTATGATAAGCGTTTCAAGATGTATCGTTTGGCTTTTCCGAATGATGAAGTGAAGTACGGTTTTATGAATTTCATATTGCCTTTCTATACACCAATACCGGACGGAGAACGACGTTTCTACATTGGCAAGTTCATCAAGGAACTACAGGCAGGTGATGTATCGGCTTTCCTCACTCGTCTTCAATCGTTTTTTGCCGATTTCCCTTATGAGTTGAACGAAAACAAGGAACGCCATTATCAGGTTGTGTTTTATCTGGTGTTCAAGTTGATGGGGCAGTTTACCGAAGCAGAAGTGCGTAGCGCCCGTGGAAGGGCGGATGCTGTGGTAAAGACTCCCGATCAGATTTATGTCTTTGAGTTTAAGCTGAATGGCACGGCAGAACAAGCCTTACAGCAGATTGATGACAGGGGCTATCTGATACCTTATCTGGCGGATGGGCGTGAAATAGTGAAGGTGGGAGTAGAGTTCAGTGCCGAAACACGAAATATCAGTCGTTGGCTGGTGGAGTAGTTGTTGTCAGATTATCACTTAGTGCTTTTTCCTGTATTGCTTCTTCAGATAAAAATTGAATCCTGCATATACCTGCAGTGTACCAAAGCCATTGTTTAGTGAGAAATTGTTCCGGTAGTAATCATAGGTCCTGCCCACAAAGGAGGTCCCGGCAAAATATTTGCTGTTGTTGTAAACTACCCCTGCACGCAGTATGAAATCTATGTTGAAGTTTTGGTACCAGTCGTTTGTTTCTGTTTGTACTTTCTCAATCCGTGAGGTTTTGTAGGCTATGGCAGGTGTCAGTGAGAGGCAGGCGAGCCAGTTGCGTGCAAACACCCAATTGTAGGCATAACCGAGAGTGAGGCTGATATTTGTGTATTTGATGTGTTCCACTCTCATATCTTCATTCAGGCTTTCCTGAATAGTTTGCGGCAATTTGGTGGGATCGAAGTTCAGATGATGTGTTGAGATAGAGAACCCTGCAATCATCGACCCGGCACTACGCCTTTGGTTAGTACTTTGGCTGAAAGCTGCCGGATAGGAAAAGCGGCGATAGTTGAATACGTAAAATGCATTCAGCCCTTTTATATCTACTTTCAATCCGTCAAAACTTTCGGAGTAATTGTCGGGTACGTCATCAAAGCCGTCTGCTTTATGTATCCGGTAGTCATTGCCGGTGCGTCGATAGAAGATATCCACCCCTAATTTGGCACTGTAAAGACTTAAATCGAACTCCGTCCCTTTTCTTTTTCCTTTTTGTTTGCCGTAAAGCCCGTCGGTATCTATGGACCATCCCAGGAATATCCAGCGCCAACCGAAGTAGGGACCTATTTTATTACGAGGGTTGGGAGAGAACCGTAGCCGTTGTGACTGAGGAGTACTACTGCTTAAACTATAATATTCGTAGTTGGTGAAGTGGTCCAGCATCAGTGCATAGTTGTAACGGTTGGGGCTGATATAAGTAGTATCGATGTCACTGGGGTTGAACAGATAGTTGAAAGCTCTTATAAATCCGTTGGGACGTTTGGCTGTCTCCACACTGTCCGGCATGACGATATGGCTCTCTTCATTCTGAGCGAACAAAGAGAGAGGAAATATCACCAACAGACAAATTACAAGTTGTTTCATACTATTTTAATGAGTAGTTAGAATTTAGTAGTAAGTAGTTAGAATCCTTTTCGGAATGACAACGCTGATATGCTGCATAGATTCTAACTACTGACTACTAACTACTGACTACTAACTTCTGACCTCATCATTCGCGAAATTAATACTTCCTTCCCGTTTGTGCAATCTTCCTTTAAATTTTGTTTCGTATCTTAAACAAAATAAGGCTATGTGATGTTAGATACCTCACGTAAATAAATCCTAAACCACAAGAAAATATGAGAATCAATCTACGTCTATTAGTAGCGTTTCTGGCCTTTGTTGTATCTGTATCGTTGCAGGCGGCCGTACAACAGGAGAAACGTGTTTCGGGCACCGTAATATCCGACGGAGAACCATTACCCGGTGTTTCCGTACAGGTAAAAGGTGCCACTACCGGTACCATTACCGATATCGATGGAAAATATTCTATATCTGCCC
>QWCY01005610.1_pt1 | contig 12195 bp, 9 predicted proteins | sample 1972631 | NCBI WGS metagenome assembly QWCY01 (sample SAMN09866696, study PRJNA288562) | Human gut metagenome isolate pre1_stool, whole genome shotgun sequencing... | isolation source: gut | host: Homo sapiens | place: USA: California
CGGCAGCCTTGCTAAGTTCCTGCCCGCCGTGATCTTCATCGTGGCCTGCTTCATCGGCTTCGCCACCGGTACCTCTTGGGGTACCATCGGCATCATGGTCCCGCTGGTCTGCGCCGTGTTTGACTGGGATACCCAGATGACTCTGCTGTCCGTGGGTCTGGCTGCTTCCTGCGCCGGCGGCGTGTGCGGCGACCACCTGTCCCCCATCTCCGATACCACCATCATGGCTTCTGCCGGTGCCCACTGCTTCCACCTGAACCATGTGGCGACGCAGCTGCCCTATGGTATCACCGTGGCTGCCGTTTCCTTCGTCAGCTTCATCATTGCCGGTCTGGTCCAGAGCGCTGTGGTCTGCATGATCATCGCCATCGTTCTGATGGTCGCGACCCTGCTGGTCATCAAGGCCGTCACCGCCAAGAAGCACGCCGGCGTCTTTGCCGAAATGGCCGAGGCCGACAAGGTGCTCTACAACAAGTAAGCGATCGTCTTTCCCATACAGGGTATGCCCCCGGCTCAGCCGGGGGCATATTTTTGTATTCCGAAAACCTGAGCTCTCGCCCCGGTTTTGAAATTTTTTCCCTGCTTCTTCTTTCGTCCTCCGCAGAGCCGAGGAAGCCGCCTAAAAGTGGTTTGATACCTCTCTTCGGGGCAGGAATGCTGCCCCACTCCGAAAGAGACCACACAGCGGCTCACAGGGGCGGACATATGGTCTCTGTGCTTTGTACCGACAGCTTTTGCTGCACTCGCTGACGCTCCAGTTCGGTCATTTGCCGCTGGTAACACTGCTCCAAGACCTCGTGCATGGGAACGATGGTGCAGCGCAAGTTTCCGTTTTTCCTAATACCGTTTTTCATCTGTATCTGCGTCCATTCCGTGATGATGATCCCGTGTTCCTCCAGCAGGCGCATATGCACGGTATTGCGGGAGAGATGCAGGACTTTCGCCATGTAGAGCACATCATCAGTGCTTCAAAGGCCCTCTTCGGCTGGTCTGCGCTGGTCAGCTGCCGGGACCTGAAATCCCTCACCGTCCCCAAGAGGTGTCGGAGGATGTCTTTGGCAGCGGCGAGGAGGGACACCAGCTGTTTCGGAAGCTCCCATATGCGTAAGTGAATATAGCAAGCTCTCCCACAGGAAAAGGGACGGTCCACGGGGACCGTCCCTTTTCCTGTTATGGCTGCTGATCGGTCTGCGCTCCCCTGCCGGGGGTATCGCTGCGGTTGACCACGAAAATTCCCACGCATACCAGTACCAATGCCGCTAAACTGTACGGGGTAAAGGCCTGCTGTCCCTCCCGCAGGAGCAGCGCCGACAGAAGCACGCCGAACACGGGATTCAAAAAGCCGTATACCGCCACCCGGCCCACCGGATTGTACCGAGTCAAGGCGCTCCATACAGTCTGGGCCACGGCGGACAGCAGCACCATATATCCCAGCAGCAGAAGGGACCCGCCGGTGAAATGCGGCAGCGTACCGCCGAAGCACAGTCCCGTCAGCAGCAAAAGCCCCCCGCCCACGATGAACTGATATCCGCACAGGGTCAGAGTGTCCTCGCCCTCGGCATACCGCTTGAAAAGCGAAATGGAGAAGCCGTTGGCCAGCGCCGCCAGCAGCACCGCCCCATCCCCCAGCAGGGTGAAGCCTCCGCCCAACCCGCCGCCGGACAGATTGATCAGCAGCACGCCGCCGAAGCCGCACAGGCAGCCCAGCAGCTTGGGGGCATTGAGCCGCTCATAGTGAAACAGCTTGGCGGAGATCAAAATGGCGAAGAACACGTGGACCGCCATCAGGACGGAGCCCTTGACGCCGGAGGTGTGCGCCATGCCGATATAGAACAGGGCATACTGCACGAGGGTCTGGATCAGACCCAGCTTCGTGGCCTTCCACAGGGAGGAACGTGCGGGAAGCCGCAGCCGCCGCAGGGAAGCGCTGTGGAAAAGCACCGCCACCACACCGGCAAAGAAAAAACGCAGCCCCGCAAAGATCAGCTGCTCCGCCGAATCGGCGGAGGAAATAGACAACAGGCCGTAGCCGATCTTCACCGCCGGGAAGGCGCTGCCCCACAGCAGGCAGCAAAAGGCCGCCAGCAGGCAGATGACCATGGGGCGCTGCAGGGTGGAGGTCGAGATTTTTTTCATAGGGTAAATACTCCGTTGGATGTCCCTCTCCGACAGGAAAAGGTTCCCTGTGGTATGGCCGCAGGGAACCTTTTCAAATGAGGGGGTAGGGGATGAATAGATTACTTGGCAGCTTCCTCCGTGGCCACTGCCATCTCGCCGTAGTTGTAGCGAGGCTTGCCACGGTAGACGATGCCGCCGATGACCATGGCGATCACCGTGGGGATCAGCCAGGAGAAGCCCTGCTCCGCCAGGGGGATCATGTACATGACCTTGCGCAGGCCGTCCAGATTGGGAGCCACCGCCAGAATGGCGTCGCCCACGCTGACGATACCGGCCGCGGCTACACCGAGCTTATACACACCGTCGTTGGGGATCCACTTGTCCACCAGACCCAGCACGGTCAGCACGATGCAGATGGGATACATGATGAGGAAGATGGGAGTCACGTAGTTGATGATGTTCTGGATGCCGAAGGAACCGAACACAGCGCCCACCACGCAGGCGATGCCCATCCACAGCTTGTAGGAAATGCGGCCCTTGGAGACCTCGTTGATGACGGAGGCGCCGGTGGAGCCGATACCGATGGCGGTGGTGAGGCAGGCCAGACTGACCGCCAAGCCCATGCAGACCTTACCGAAGCTGCCCAGCACCCGGCCCACCAGACCGCTGAGGAGGGTGGTCTGAGGCACGCTCAGGTCGTAGTAGTCACCGCCGCAGGCGCCGATGTAGGTCAGGATGATGTAGATGATGCCCAGCGCCACAATGGAGGTCAGGCCCACGATCAGGCCGCTGCGCTTACGCTCCAGAGGATTGGTGTGGCCCTTGTCCAGAATACCGCCGATAAAAATGTTGGCGCACATCAGGCCCACCGTCAGGTCGCCGGTCAGATAGCCGGTGAGCATGGCGGAGGTCAGGGGCTTGGATACGCCGGTATCCTGAGGCGTGCCGATGGGGGAGATCACGCCCTTCACCAGCACGATGGCCAGCAGGATCAGCAGGAGCGGCGTCAGATACTTGCCCAGCTTATCCACGACCTTGCCCTTGTCACAGCCGAAGAAGAACACCAGTGCAAAGAAGATGATCATCGTCAACCATGAGGGCGCATTGGGGAAGATGGACATGACGCCCATCTCGTGAGTGGTGGCGCCGTTGCGGGGCAGGGTGGAGCCCATACCCACCAGAATACAGCCAATGAGGTAGAAAACGTCGTAGAACTTAGGGTGTACGTGACCCATGAGGCACTTGACGTCCGTACCAACGTTGTTCACGCCCCAAAAGGCCAGCACGGGGAGGATCACGCCGGTGAGCACGATGCCCAGCGCGCCCCAGCCCCACAGAGTACCATCGGCCAGGCCGATCTGCGGCGGGAAGATCAGGTTGCCTGCACCGAACATGGTGGAAAACAGTGCCAGACCAACAATGATGCTGTCCCTTGTGATGTGGTTCTTCTTCATTTGATAGAGCCTCCTTTTGTGTTTTCTTGCGTTCCGGCGCATTTACCGCTGGAACACGATCTCTCCTTCTACCATGGTCAGATCCACCTGAGTTTCACACAGCTCCTCCAGCGGTCTGTCATAGATGTTGCGGTCCAGCACCACAAGATCGGCGTATTTGCCGACGGTGATGGTGCCGTACTTGGCCTCGTCGTAGGAGGCGTAGGCGGCTTCCTTGGTGAACATCTCCACCGCCTCCTCCAGCGTGACACCGTTTTCGGGATACCACGCCTCCATGCCGGGCTTTCCCTTGCGGGTCACGGCACAGTAGATGTTGGGCAGGACGTCGAAGGGCTCCACCGGGCAGTCGGAGCCGCCGCACATATGAACGCCCATATCCTCATAGCGCCGCCAGTTGTAGCTCTGGCGTCCCAGCTCTGCGCCCACGCAGTCGTCTACCACGGCGGAGTCGGCCTTGATGAAGATGGGCTGAACATAGGCCACCAGATTCAGCTTCCGGAACCGATCCTGCAGTGCCTCGTCCATGATCTGGCAGTGGATGATGCCGTTGCGGCGGTCGGCGTGGGGGAACTCCGTGGAAACCCGCTGGATGGTGTTGATCATCTGCTCCAGCGCCGCATCACCGATGCAGTGGGCCGTCAGATGGTAGCCGTTGGTATAGGCAAGCTTCGCCAGATCGTACAGCTCCTCGTCGGTGAACAGCAGCAGGCCCTTGGTGTCCGGGTCGTTGTGATACGGCTGACGCATGGCGGCGGAATGGGAGCCCAGAGAGCCGTCGCACAGGAACTTCACCGGGCCGAACTTGAAATGGCCCATGGTGTCGTTGGCCCGATAGCCCAGATCCAGGAACCGCTGCAGCTGGTCCGTGCGGCGGAAGCGGATCTGCTCGTTGACACGGATGGGCAGCCGCCCCTCCTCGTTGAGCTCACGATACGCCTGCAGAACATCCTCGAAGTCATCGTCGGCGATGAGGTTGAAGTCATCCGTGTGGACCTGCACGATACCCTTGGAGGCAGCCTCCAGACAGGTGGATTCCAGAATGTCCTTGATCTCCTCCACCGTATAGCGCTCCCAGCAGCTCTGGACGCACATGGCGGAATTTTCACGGACGTAGCCGTTGGGCAGGCCGTCGGGGCCGAAGTCCATGGTCTCCTTGGTGGTGGCCGCCCGCTCGTCCCACAGGCCGGCCAGCTGCAGCGCCATCGTGTTCATGCACACGATATGGCCGCAGGCCCGCTGCAAAAAGATCGGCACATCGGAGGCGATGGCGTCCAGATCGTTGCGGTCGGGGATCTTGTTGGTATCCGTCCAGTTGATCTGGTTGAAATTGCAGCCGATGACCCAGCGGTTGGTACCCCGCACCTTCTCGGCGCCCTCTCTGCACATCCGGACGACCTCTTCATAGGTGGTGGTGTTCACCAGATCGATGCGGCGGCGGAACGTTCCGTAGAACAGCAGATGCAGATGGGTATCCGCAAAGCCCGGCAGCATCAGTCTGCCCTGCAGGTCAATGAGGCGGGTCTGGGGTTCTTTCAGCGCCAGGATCTCCTCGTCGCTGCCCAGACGCAGGATCACACCGTCCTTGATGGCCAAAGCACTTACCTCAGGATAGGCCTTGTCCAGTGTGTGGATGATGCCGTTGTAAAAGATAGTATCCATCGCTCATGTTCCTTTCTTTTGTTTATATTTCACGCCTTGGCCGTGTGCGGCATGGCGTTTTTCACGATCCGTCCGTCCTGGATCACCAGCTTGACATGGTCACTGCGGCGCAGGACCCGAATGTCCTCGTCCGGTTTTCCGTCTACCAGCAGCACATCCGCCAGCTTGCCGGTTTCCAGCGTTCCCAGCTGATCCTCCATCTGCAGCAGCCGTGCGTTGACCTTGGTGGCCATGGTGATGACCTCCATGGGCGTATACCCCGCCACACACAGCCGCTCCAGCTCCAGCGTGGCCTCGCTGTACGGGCATCCGAAGGCAGCGTCTCCCAGAAAGTCGCAGCCGACGCCCACGGTGATGTGGGCCTTTCGTGCCATCTCCAGAGAGCGGTAGTGGGCCTCGTAGGATTTCTCCGTCTTTTCCTTCAGGTAGGGCAGCACGCCCTCCTTCCCCTGAAAATACAGCTTCGATGCGTGCATGATGGCCAGCGTCGGGACCAGATAGCAGTCGTTCTTCACCATCAGCTCGATGCACTCCTCATCCAGATAGAAGCCATGCTCGATGCACTTTACGCCGTTTTTCAGGGCCATCTTGATGCCCCGTGTGGCCTGTGCGTGGGTGGAGACATAGCTGCCCATGTTCTCCGCCTCCTCCACAGCCGCCCGAATTTCCTCCTGACTGAAATGGCTGTGGGGAGTGGCCTTGTCTCCCTGAGAGAACACGCCGCCGGTGGTCATGATCTTGATGAGATCCGCTCCGTTGCGGGCGTTGATGCGGCAGGCCCGCCGCACCTCATCCACACCGTTGACGATGAAGGCGGGGCTGTATGCCCGCTGGCTGGCCTCCAGCGAGAGCTTCTGATACACGTCGCCGTGGCCGCCGATCTGCGAGATGATGCGCCCGGCGCCGAAAATACGGGGGACATCCAGCAGCCCCTCGGCCACAGCCGGCCGCATCAGGAGCACGTCGCTGCCCAGATCCCGGAACGCCGTGTAGCCCTGCTGGCGCAGCTGCGCCATATCCCGCAGCGCACGGGCCATGCTGAGCTGCGGCGTCATGCTGATCCAGTCCACCGCCGTGGCGCTGCCCCAACCCATGTGGACGTGGGCGTCGATGAGACCCGGCATGATGGTGCCGTCCTCCAGCTCATACACCTCGGCTGTCGGATCGTCCGGCAGTTGACTCTGCTGGCAGACCAGCCGGATTCGGTTGTCCTCCAGCACCACGGCGCCCTTTTCGATGGGTGCGCCGCCGTTGCCGTCCAGCACTCGTCCCTTCAGAACGATCATGATCTTGCTCCTTTCCTATCCGGCCGCTTAACTGCGGCCGGCCATATGTCGTTGATTCTCCGCAATGATGGCCACAAGCTCCCGGTCCGTGGCCACCATGCCCGGATCGTTGAGCCGCCCCACGTTGGCGAAGGTCTGCTCGATGGTATTTCCGATGATGCCCACACCTGCGGGAACGAAGCAGCCCTCTCTGGCCAAATACGCCGCCTGCACCGCCAGCGAGGCGGCCGTGCTGAGCTTATAGGCGCAGGAGATCTTCGCTCCGTCGCAGAACATTCCGCCGATGGTCCCCAGCACCGTCTGCATGGCGTGGACCGCCGTGTCGTAGCTGCCGCCCAGCAGATAGCTGACGGCGGCGGTCATGCCGGTGGCCGCTGCAACGCCGCAGCCGCAAAAGGCGGTCATCCGCTTGATATGGGCCTTGATGTAGATGGTGAGCATGGAACTGATGGCCAGCGCCGTGGCGGTCTGCTCCTCAGAGGCTCCCAGCGCCTCCGCTGCGGAGAGGACGCCCACAAAGTTCGTAATGCCGTGGTTGCCGCTTCCGGCAATGGCCATGATGGTCACATTCAGGCCGCTCATCCGGGCCTCCCCGGCGGCGGCGGTGTAGGCCTGCGCCTCGGCAGAAACTGCCAGCGGGCCGGTCATCTGACCGGAAATCCGCTGCTTCAGCAGCCTGCCCAGCGGCAGCTCCGGATCCTCCAGATCTCTTCTGACCGCCTCCTGATTCCGCCGGGCATCCTCCAGCAAGAACCGGAAGCTTTCCGGCTCCATGGAGAGGATGGTCTCGTACAGCTCCTGTACGCTGTATCCCACCAACGGATAGACCGCCGCTCCATGGGTCCGCCCCTCTGCCTGCATCACAGGCGCTCCGTTTCGCAGGATCTCCGTCACGCAGGAGTAGTCCCCCCGGATCACCGCCTGCGCCTCCTCGCCGCCGCCGGAGACGATGGCCCGCACATACAGCGGCTCCGGCGTCTGGCCGTAGGCGACGTGTACCCGCCCGTCGGATACGATGGCCGCCGCCTGCCGCACGATATCACCGGTGACATCGGCCAGAATGGCCAGACCCCGTTCCGGTTCATCCAGCAGCGCACCCAGCGCCGCCGCCAGCTCCAGTCCGATGCGGTTCGTGCCGGGGATGCCCACGCTGACACCGTTTTTGTAGATGTTGGGGCTCACCAGCACATCGATTTTTTCCGGCCTGCGCCCCAGGGTATGAGCCGCCACGGCCACCGCCAGGCACACGCTGCCCGGATCGGTACAGCCGGTGGAGGACTCTATCTCAGAGGTCAATATATCCAAAAGCTTCTGCTTGTCAATCATCATCGGGGCCTCCTGCCTTGTCGTTTTCTGCCTTCTCTTGGCGTTCCGTGTAATTTTTCTACATCATAACAGATACAGTGTCCAATGAGAATGCCTCTTTGCACCCCTTTTTTGTAATAATTGCAGCAATCGCACCGACCACCTCCCCGACCAATCAGGACTTTTTGCACTATCTTACTTTTCTGCACCTACCGTACTGCAAAAAAGCAGGGGCTCCGCATACCGCTGCGGAGTCCCTGCTTCCTTCAATGGGTACGAAGCGGACCGCTTTCACTGGGGGAGTGACCAAAGTACTTTTTATACGCACGGCTGAAGTAGTTGGAGTCGCTGTACCCCACAGCCACCGCCGTGTCCGATACGGAGACCTGCTGGCGCAGAAGGCGCTCGGCCCGCCGCATCCGCTCCTCCGTCAGAGCATCCCGGAAGCTCTGGCCCGTCTGCGCCCGGAAAATACGCCCCAGATACGCCGCATTGACGTACTGCTCCTTTGCCACAGTCTCCAGCTTCAGCGGCTCCCGGAACCGCAGCTGGATGGCCGTCAGTGCCGCCTGCACCAGAGGATGCTCCGAATCCCGCACCAGAACCAGCTGGCAGCGCACATCCTCGCAGACGGTCTGTATCCTCCGGCACAGCTGCTCCACCGTGAAAATCCCCTCCGTGGTCAGCCGCTCCGGCGGTGGGAGGGCCGACTCGGCGCACAGCCTTGCGATTCCGGCCCACAGCAGCGTCAGCTGCTCCCGCAGGGCTCCGGCGTCTCCGTTGCAGGCCGCTGTCATGCAACGCCCCATGTGGCGGCAGGCCTCCTCCAGCCCGCCCTCCTCGCTTCGCAGCGCATGGAGCAGCTGTCCCTCCGCCTTCAGGGGGTAAGGCTCCGGCACATCAGAGGCCGTATCCCGGCACACCAGCGTTCCCTCCGGATGGAAAATGCGGCAGTCCGCTGCCCGGCAGGCCGTGCGGTAACTCTCCGCCAGTCCCTGCTCCGACGGACCGCCGATCCCCACGGCGGCGAGACCCTCCAGTCGCTGCCGCCATGCCGCCACCAGCGGCTCCGCCGCCTCCTCCGGCGACTGCTGCGGCGCCGTGCGGCAATAGCCGATGACCCGCCGGCCGTCCTGCTCCGTCCAGCCGGTGCCGTGGAGGGCCAGATTGGTCTGCGATACGACCTCCCGGTCGACTTCTTCCCGCAATATACCCACCACCGTCATGTTGGGCAGCAGGTTGGGGATCGGCGGCAGCGGCGACGAGATGCCGCAGGCCAGATAGGGCCATACCGACAGTCCTGTGGCGGCTCTGGCCGGGGACGACAGATGCAGCACATCCCGCACCCGCTGCAGCAGTACCGATGGCCGCACTGGCTTGAGCAGGTAATCCTGCAGATCCATGGACAGTGCCTTGCTGGCAAAGTCAAATTCGTGATAGGCGGTGAGGATGATGATCTTGCAGTCCAGTCGGTTGCTGCGTACAAATTCCGCCACTTCAAAGCCGGAGCTGCCCCGCAGCATGATATCCAGCAGGATCAGATCCGGACACAGCTGGCTGATGGCCGCAATGGCGGCGCTGCACGTGGCGGCGCTGCGAATATGCTCCGGCGGCGTCACCGTCTCCAGCAGCTGCGTCAGCTCCTGCCGCTCGGTATATTCATCCTCTACCACAAGAATGTCGATGGCCATTTATGCTTCCTCCTGTTTTTTCAGGGGACACGTCAGAACGATCCGGGTACCGCTGCCCAATGCGCTCTGTATGTCCACCTCCGCCTCCGGCCCGAAAAACAGCTTCAGCCGTTCCGTCACGTTCTGTACGCCGGAGCCTCCGGCCTGATGATCCCGGAGCTTCTCCAGCACCTCCTCCGGGATACCGGCGCCGTTATCGCTGACGGAGATCACCAGCTTTCCGTCCTCTGCGGTGGCCGACACCTTCACGTGCAGCGGGTGTTCATTCTCCCCGGCCCCGTGCAGGATGGCGTTTTCCACCAGCGGCTGGATGGTCAGCACCGGGATCATCAGCTGCCCGCAGGCAGAAACGTCCCCCACCTCGAAGGAAAAGCCGGGACCCAACCGCTGGCTCTGCAGGGTCAGATACTGCCGGGCGCACTGCATCTCCTCCGCCAGCGTGCAGATGGAGTCCTTGTAGTAGTACGCCCGCCGCAGCAGATCCGCCAGATCGCAGATGAGATCCGCCGTTTGGGGCGCTCCCTCCCGATAGGCTGTCCGCATCAGCAGGTTCAGGGTGTTAAACAGAAAGTGCGGACTGATCTGGGACTGCAAAAACTTAAATTCACTGGCGTGCAGCGTCCGCTCCAGCGCCAGCTTCTTCTCCACCTGACGGGCGTATTCCCGCCGGGTCTCCAGCTCCGCCTCGGAGGTGGCCACATACCCGGCAAAGACCTGCAGCATCTGCATCCTGGCATCCAGCTCCTCCGCAGAGAGCACCCGCAGCGTCCCCGCCAGCGCCACCATTTCGTCGTAATCCAGTTCCAGCTCCTGACAGTGCCGGCGCAGTGTGCTGTAAAACGCCTCCTCGGTATCCCGTGTGAGGAACTGCCCGTATGTCAGGCTGAGCCCTCTGGCCTCCGGCAGCGGCACCGGCACGGAGATCACGCTGATGCCCATGTGACACTGGGACACCGTACACCGCTGCTCGGCGTCCAGCCCGAAGCTGTGGTTGCAGGCCAGACAGTGCTGAGCGCCCTTTTCGCTGCTGATGACCCTGCGGCAGAAGCCGGTAAACACGTCCAGCCGCAACGGCCCCTGATAGTGTCCCTCCTGATCGATAAAGGACACGCTTTGCCCCGTCACATTGGAAAATGTGCGGTCCATCTGCTGTAATAATTGATTCAGCGCATGGCCTGTTACCGCCATTTTGCTCCCTCCTCCATCATCGGCTCCCAGACCCTGCCCGGAAGCGCTTTTCAAAAGGGGACTTGCCAAAACAAATGGCCTATGCTATAATCGTCCCCGACATTTGGCAGTCATCACTGCTGTATACCAGAAAGGAGATCCTCCCATGAAAAAAGCTATTTCCACCAACGGCGCTCCTGCCGCCATCGGCCCCTATTCTCAGGCCATCGACTGCGGTGAATTTGTATTCACCAGTGGCCAGCTCGGTCTGGACCCCGCCACCGGTAAATTGGTAGACGGCGGCGTACAGGCTCAGGCCACGCAGGCTATGAAAAATATTCAGGCGGTTCTGACCGCAGCCGGACTGACTCTGGATAACGTGGTCAAAACCACTGTTTTCCTCACGAATATCGCTGATTTCGCCGCCGTTAACGAGGTCTACGCCTCCTTCTTTGAGGGAACTACCTACCCCGCACGCTGCGCCTATCAGGTGAGCGCACTGCCCGCCGGGGGACTGGTGGAAATCGAGACCATCTGCCAGAAGTGATCGCAGTACTTGCCTGCATTATACCCTCATTCCGGCTTTTCTGTCAACGAAAAGCTCCGGCCGGGCCGCTCATCTGACCCGGCTCTCCGCCCCATGCACAGGGACGTTTTCCCCTGTTCACTTCTGGAAAATCTTGGATATTCCTCTGCATTAGCCCGGAGATTTTCCCGCTTTATCCCAAGCCTTTGGCCCCCGGCTCAGCCGGGGGCCTTTTCTTATATACACAGCCATGCACAAGAGGGACGGTCCTTACGGACCATCCCTCTTGCTTACAGGAAAGATATCGAGAGATATCGGGAAAAGCGGGATATCAGTTTTCCTTCTTGCGCCGCAGCATCAGGCCGGCGCCCAGAGCGCACACCAGCATACCGCTCACCCACAGCATCAGCTGACTCTCATCGCCGGTGGCGGGGGTATCGGGTGTGGTGGGCTTCTCCGGCTGCTGGGGCTTGCCGGGCTCCACGGGAGTGGTAGGCTCCTCAGCGCCGCAGCGGCTGCACTTGCCATCCTTGTAGTCGTGGGCATCCTTGGCACCCACCAGCTCCGTGTCGTGACTGGTGGCGGGAATGACCTCGGTCTTGGTGTCGGTGTACTCCTTGTCCTCAAAGGTGACCTTGGCGGTGTAGGTGCGAACGCCGGTGGTCTCGCAGGTGGCCGCAGTGGTCACCTCGTTGGTAACAGCAGCGTTCACCGTCTCCACGTGAGAGGCATCATTGCCGCAAGTAAAGGTGGCAGAAGCGGTGAAATCATCGTTCCACTTCCACACCGGGGCGCCATAGGCATGGCCGGTGGCGGGGATAGCCAGCTTCTCCAGCGTTGTCTCGGTCTTGCCCTCGGCATCGCTGAACAGCTTGCCGCAGACGGAGCAGACCCAGTGGGCCTTCACACCGGCGGTCTCGCAGGTGGCAGGCACTGCCTCCACGGCGGTCAGGGTGTGGCCCTTGGCGGGGACAGGCTCCGTCTTGGTG
>QWCY01005367.1_pt1 | contig 12193 bp, 10 predicted proteins | sample 1972631 | NCBI WGS metagenome assembly QWCY01 (sample SAMN09866696, study PRJNA288562) | Human gut metagenome isolate pre1_stool, whole genome shotgun sequencing... | isolation source: gut | host: Homo sapiens | place: USA: California
TAAAGGCACTCGAAGCTCCGTTATACCACATTTCAGCAAATGCAGGTCTGGAAGGTTCTGTTATTATTAATAAGGTAAGAGAATCTGAAGTAGGAACAGGTTTCGATGCATTAAACGGCGAATATGTCAACATGATTGATGCCGGTATCTTAGACCCTGCAAAGGTTACAAGAAGTGCATTACAGAATGCTACAAGTGTTGCATCTACACTGCTTACAACAGAATCCGTTGTTGCAACAATCAAAGAAGATGTTCCGGCAATGCCGGCAGGCGGTGCGGGCGGCATGGGAATGATGTAATTCCTGCTGTTAAAATGCATAAAAATAAATATTTTTTGGCTGGACGGTAAAACGGGCAGTAGATTGAAACCGGCAGAGGAGACAGATTTTGTCAAATCTGCCGGTTTTTATTGCTTTTTAGTACAAAAAGGATTATGATAGTAACAGACAGGCTGGTTTAAACTCCGGCAGAATGGAGAATTTATGTATAATATTACAACAGAACAGATTTTAAAAACGAAAGCCCCAAAGCAGGCGGCAGTATTTAAGACCGTTATGATTCTTGCATGTATTCTTGCAGTCACAACGATTCCGTCAACTTATGCACTGGGAATTCTGCTCACAGCGATATTTGTGGTATTTACGGTAATATTGTTTAAATATTACAATGCAGAGTATGAATATTCATTAGTGGACGGTGAGCTCACAATTGATAAAATTATGTCACAGTCCATGAGAAAACGCTGCGGGGTATACAATATTGCAAAAGCATCCATGCTTGCGAAACCGACCTGCCAGGCAGCGCTTGGAATGGAACACAAAAAACTGCGGACCGCAGAATACACTTCCAATACAGCACCCGAAAAGACGGTTGTTTTATATACAATGGATGCAAGCAATGAAATGGTGCGCATCATCTTAGAACCGGATGAAAAGATGCTTGAGGCACTTCGGGCGGGTGTACCGAAAGCCGCAGACCGCATGGATGAATAAAAAAGTGAATGTACAGAAAAAAGTGTTTGACATTATCAGCGTATTTTGTTATATTGTCAAATAATACACAAAACACATTAAAATGAAAGAAAGAGAGGATACAGTAGAAATGGGTACAATCATTGGCGAAGGCATTACATTTGATGACGTGTTATTAGTTCCACAGTATTCAGAAGTAACGCCGAATATGATTAATCTGTCAACACAGTTGACAAAGAACATTAAGTTAAACATTCCATTGATGAGCGCGGGAATGGATACTGTTACAGAGCACAGAATGGCAATTGCCATGGCAAGACAGGGCGGTATTGGTATTATTCATAAGAATATGTCTGTAGAACAGCAGGCAGAAGAAGTGGATAAGGTAAAGCGTTCGGAAAATGGCGTTATTACGGACCCATTTTATCTGCATCCGGACAATACACTCGAAGATGCAAATAATCTGATGGGTAAATTCAGAATTTCAGGTGTGCCGATTACAGATGATGATGGCAAGCTGGTGGGTATCATCACCAACAGAGATCTGAAGTTTGAAGAAGATTATAAAAGACCGATTAAGGAATGTATGACAAGCGAGAATCTGATTACAGCACCGGTTGGCATTACATTAGACGAAGCAAAGAAGATTTTAGGCAAGGCAAGAAAAGAAAAACTTCCGATTGTAGACAGCGAATTTAAGTTAAAGGGTCTGATTACAATTAAGGATATCGAAAAGCAGATTAAATATCCGTTATCTGCCCATGATGCACAGGGAAGACTGCTCTGCGGCGCCGCTGTCGGTATTACGGCAAACGTTATGGAACGTGTGGAAGCCCTTGTAAAGGCAAAGGTTGACTGTATCGTAATCGATTCTGCACACGGTCATTCAAAGAACATTATCACTACATTACAAAATATTAAGGCTGCATATCCGGACCTTCAGGTAATTGCCGGAAACATTGCAACAGGTGCAGCTGCAAAGGCTCTTTGCGAAGCAGGCGTAGATGCGGTTAAGGTTGGTATCGGACCGGGTTCTATCTGTACAACACGAGTTGTTGCAGGTATCGGTGTACCACAGGTAACAGCAGTTATGAGTGCTTACGAAGAAGCGAAGAAGTACGGTATTCCGGTTATCGCCGATGGTGGTATCAAGTACTCCGGAGATATCGTAAAAGCAATCGCAGCAGGCGGCAACGTATGTATGCTCGGAAGTCTGCTTGCAGGCTGTGACGAAAGCCCGGGAACATTTGAATTATTCCAGGGAAGAAAATATAAAGTATACAGAGGCATGGGTTCTATCGCTGCCATGGAAAACGGCAGTAAGGACAGATACTTCCAGACCGGCGCTAAGAAGCTGGTACCGGAAGGTGTTGAAGGACGTGTGGCATATAAGGGACTTGTAGAAGATACCATCTTCCAGTTAATGGGTGGTCTTCGTTCCGGTATGGGATACTGTGGCGCGCAGGATATTCCGACATTACAGGAAACAGCACAGTTTATCAAGATGTCATCTGCAGCATTAAGAGAGAGTCATCCACATGATATTCATATCACAAAGGAAGCTCCAAACTACAGTGTAGAGGATAAGTAAAAAACAAATAATCATAACAAGACAGCCGTCCGGTAATGTGTTGACCGGGCGGCTGTTGTTATGTTCAAGGAAAATATTATTACAGGCACAGTAACAGAAAAAGAGCGGAGAATGCCAGTGCTGCCCGAATATGGTATGATATCATTTTATTGGGAAACTGCTTGATTAATATAGTTTATGTGTTGTATAATGTAATAAATAATTGTGCTGATATTCATAGGGGATTGTACGAGCAGTATAATGATGGATGGGTTAAGAGAGGTATAGCAATGAAGGATATGATGTTTGGCGGGTATATCGCCCGCAACCACGTTGGCAACAATCTGACAGACAGGGAACTGCGGGTATTAAAAGATGGGGATATTGATGCAATGGTGTCTACATTTGTAAAGATGCGTCAGGAGGAGTATATTTTACAGTTAAAGTGTGTATTAAAAAGCCTGAAACATTATCTTGGTGACGAAATGACACTGGAAAAGATTACGATAAAAGAGGAGTATGAAGGGGATTTTATCGGCAGTCAGATGATGGATGGCGATATGGATATTTTCTTTGGAATTATCGGAAGCGATGAGGTATTGTTAAAAGTTGCATCGGATTTTGCAATGGAAGATTTTCAGGAATTTGATATGGATGCATACGATGCAGTCTGCGAACTGATTAATTGTACGAATGGTGCATTTGCAACAAGACTTTGCGATGATGATATAGATGTGGTATTATATCCACCGGTATTTTATGATAATGTGCATATTACAAGTGAAAAAGGATTTTATGTCGTAACCATCGGTTACGAAGGCAGTCAATTTGACTTGATTATGGCAATCAATGAGAATGTGGAGCTTGCCAGCCAGGAAACCTATTTGTAAAGAAATGAAAAAACCGCAAAAGCGGAGGAATGGAGAAATAGTATGGTTACAGTATTAATAGTAGATGACTCAAGAACATCAAGACGTTTTTTAAGAAATATGCTTACAGAGGCGGGATACGAAGTTGTAGCAGAAGCAGTTGACGGCGAAGATGGCATGAAAAAATATGAGGAATTTAAACCGGATATTGTTACAATGGATATTACCATGCCAAAGCTGGATGGGATTGATGCAGTCAGTGAGATTTTAAAGATTAATCCGGCAGCTAAGATTGTAATGGTTACCGCAGCCGGACAGAAGACCAATATTGTAGAAGCATTAAAGAGAGGTGCGGCTGATTTTATCCAGAAGCCGTTTGAGAGCAGTGCAATCGTATCTGTACTCGAAAAGGTTATGGGAGAATAATAAAGCCGTATAAGCGGCAGAATGAGGCAGTATGTATAATTACAGAATTTTGATACAGTATGACGGCGGACGTTTTGACGGATGGCAGCGTCTTGGCAAAGATGCTTCGGAAAATACTGTGGAATTTAAAATTAAAGAGATTTTAAAAAAGATGACAGGTGAGGAAGCAGAACTGTTCTGCGGGTGCAGAACAGAAAAGGGTGTTCACGCTTATGGACAGGTGGCTAATTTCAAGCTGAATTCCAGACAGAACTGCATGGAATTAAGGAATTATCTGAACAGATATCTGCCGCGTGACATTGCCGTGTTGAAAGTGGAAGCAGTTGATGAACGTTTTCACAGTCAGCTGCTTGCAAAGGAAACAACGTATCTGTATCGGATTGATACGAAGTCTATTGCCAGTGTGTTTGAAAGAAAGTATAGTTACCACACATTTCATCCGCTCGATTATGAAGCAATGAATAAAGCAGCCGCTTATTTTCTTGGAAAGCATGACTTTAAGACTTTCACCATAGCAAGAAAGAGCAAGTCTACCGAACGGGAAATTAAGAATATTACTATCAGCTGTGATGAAAGCGGTATTGCGCAGCTGCGTATTACGGCAAATGATTTTTTGCATAATATGGCAAGGCTGATGATAGGAATTCTGCTGGATGTTGGAACCGGTCTAAAAAAGCCGGAAAATGTACGGGACATTTTGGATGGAAAAGATGTTCAGATGTCACTGCCGGCAGAAAGTTATGGACTGTTTTTGGAAGAAGTCCGATATTAGTGTATGATGAGGTGCTGTTTCGTTAATGAACATAGATTCTTAATGAAGCAGCCCTTTTATATAGTAAAAAGAATTGGAGAGAGTCATGAATACAATTGTTGAAAAGATTACGGAACAGTTACAGAATGCATTTGCCGAATGTGGTTATGATAGAAAGTATGCAAAAGTTTCTTTATCAAACCGCCCGGATTTGTGCGAATATCAGTGCAACGGTGCGATGGCAGCGGCAAAGGAATACAAAAAAGCACCTTTTATGATTGCAGATGAAGTTGTTGCAAAATTGGACAAAAATCCGCTGTTTGACCGTATCGAAAGCGTTAAACCGGGATTTATCAATATTATTTTAAGCGGACAGGCAGTTGCAGACTATGTCAATGAAATGACACAGGCAAAGCAGTTTGGTTATGAAAATCCTGAAAAGCCAAAGACGGTCATCGTGGATTACGGCGGAGCCAATGCGGCAAAACCGCTTCACGTAGGACATCTGCGCTCTGCGGTAATCGGTGAGAGTGTAAAGAGAATCCAGCGTTTTGCGGGCAATAAAGTAATCGGTGATGTACATCTTGGCGACTGGGGTCTTCAGATGGGATTAATTATTGAAGAACTGCGCGACAGAAAGCCGGAACTTCCGTATTTTGACGAGCAGTTTACAGGTGAATATCCGGCAGAAGCACCGTTTACCATTTCCGAGCTGGAGGAAATCTATCCGGCAGCCAGTGCAAAATCCAAAGAAGATGCAGCATTTATGGAAAGAGCGCATAATGCAACCTTAAAGCTGCAGAGCGGGGATAAGGCATGTACGGCAATCTGGAAACATATTATGGCAGTTTCCAAAGCGGATTTAAAGAAAAACTATGATAATCTGAATGTGTCCTTTGATTTGTGGAAAGGGGAAAGCGATGCACAGCCGTATATTCCGTCTATGGTACAGGAGATGATTGACAAGGGACTGGCTTACGAAAGTCAGGGTGCTATGGTTGTGGATATTCAGGAAGAAGGCGATACCAAAGAACTGCCGCCATGTATTGTCAGAAAATCAGACGGTGCCGCACTGTATGCAACTTCCGATTTGGCAACGCTGGTGGAAAGAGAAAAGCTGTATCAGCCGGATGCTTATATTTATCTGGCTGATAAAAGACAGGAACTGCATTTTACACAGGTATTCCGTGTGGCAAAGAAAGCAGGCATCGTAAATCCGCAGGCAGAAATGACATTTTTAGGTTTCGGAACAATGAACGGAAAAGACGGAAAGCCGTTTAAGACACGTTCAGGCGGCGTGATGCGTCTGGAACATCTGATTGCTGATATCAATGAAGCAGTCTATAAAAAGATGATGGAAAACCGTACAATGGATGAAGAAGAAGCAAGAGCAACGGCAAAGATTGTTGGACTTGCAGCCTTAAAGTACGGGGATTTATCCAATCAGGCATCCAAAGACTATGTATTTGATATTGAACGTTTTGCATCATTTGAAGGAAATACAGGTCCATATATTTTATATACAATTGTAAGAATTAAATCTATTTTAAACAAATATACCGATAGCGGAAAGACACTGGGAAATCTCAGCATTAATCCGGCGGACTCCGCAACGGAAAAGGCATTGATGCTTTCTCTGGCAAAGTTTTCGGAAATTATGGCGGCAGTCTATACAGAAAAAGCGCCGCATAAGCTGTGCCAGTTTATTTATGAAGTATCTAACGCATTTAACGGATTCTATCACGATACCAAGATTCTTGCAGAAACAGACGAAGCAAAGCAGAAGGGCTATATTGCGTTAATTTGTCTGACAAAAGCCGTATTAGAGCAGTGTATAGAACTGCTGGCAATTGAATGCCCGGACAGAATGTAGGAATATATAAGAATATCAAAAGAAAAAGCTAAGATTTTGTGCGGCCGCAGATAAGAAAAGGACGATATGCTGTACAGGTCAGAAGCTTAGAGGGATAGGATTTATAGAAGGAGGAAACGGGAATCCGTATAAAGTTATGAAATTATTATCATTTGCTATTCCATGCTACAATTCGGCGGCATATATGGAAAAATGTATTCAGTCTGTTCTGGCAGGCGGTGAGGACGTAGAAGTTATCATTGTAGATGATGGTTCTACCAAAGATGAAACAGCAAAAATTGCAGATGAATATGCAGCAAAATATCCGACGATTGTTAAGGCGGTTCATCAGGAGAACGGTGGACATGGACAGGCAGTTAATACAGGACTGGCACATGCAACGGGTAAATATTTTAAAGTAGTTGACAGTGATGACTGGGTGGATTTAAAAAGTTACCGCAGAGTACTGGCAACGCTCAAAAAATTTGACGAGGCAGAAGAACCGGATATGGTCATTGCAAATTACGTCTATGAAAAAGTGGGTGCAAAGCGTAAGAAAGTCATCCATTATGACAATGTATTTCCGGAAGAAACTCTTTTTACATGGAATGATATCGGACATTTTAAGATGGACCAGTACATTTTAATGCATACGGTTATTTATAAGACGGAATTGCTGAAAAAATGTGGATTGCAGCTGCCAAAACATACATTTTATGTGGATAACATTTTTGTATTTGAACCGCTGCCGTATGTTAAGAAAATGTATTATATCAATACGAATTTTTACCGCTATTTTATCGGCAGGGATGACCAGTCTGTCAATGAGACGGTCATGATTTCAAGAATTGACCAGCAGCTGCGCGTTACACGCAGAATGGTAGATTTTTATACAGAGCAGAAAATCAGCAATCAGAAATGCCGTATGTATATGCGCAATTATCTGCGTATTATGATGGAAGTATCATCGATCTTTCTGATTCTTTCAGGCACGCCTGAAAACCTTGCCAAAAAGCAGGAATTGTGGAATTACGTCAAGGCAAAGGATAAGGAAGTTTATAAAATGCTTCGTTATAGTATGCTTGGTTTTTCAGTCAATCTTCCGGGGAAATCCGGCAGATGGATTTCAAAGACAGGTTACAAAGTAATGAATAAGTGGATTGGATTTAACTAGGAGGAATGTGAATGATTCTTGATTTGTTTAAACTGGATGGAAAAGTTGCAGTTGTGACCGGTGCCAATACCGGACTGGGACAGGGAATGGCAGTTGCACTTGCCGAGGCAGGTGCAAAGGTTGTCGGTGTCGGAAGACGTTCCTGTGCGGAAACGAAAGAAAAGATTGAAGCATTTGGCGGAAGCTTTACAGAGGTATTGGCAGATTTGTCAACAACCGCAGCAGTAGATACTGTACTTTCCGGTGCATTGGACGCATACGGCAGAGTAGATATTCTGGTAAATAATGCAGGAATTATTAAGCGTTGTGATGCTGTCGATGTGACAGAAGCAGACTGGGATACGGTCATTGATATTAATGAAAAGGTCGTCTTTTTCTTAAGCCAGGCATTTGCAAAGCAGTATATCAAGCAGCAGGACGGCGGCAAGATTATCAATGTGGCTTCCATGCTTTCCTATCAGGGCGGAATCCGCGTGCCTTCCTATACGGCAAGCAAGAGTGCCATTATGGGGCTGACAAAGGCGCTTGCCAATGAATGGGCAAAATACAACATTAATGTCAATGCGATTGCGCCAGGTTATATGGCAACGAACAATACCGCACAGCTTCGCAGTGATGATGACAGAAGTGATGAGATTCTTTCAAGAATTCCGGCAGGCCGCTGGGGGACACCGGAAGATATGCAGGGCGCAGTTGTATGGCTGGCTTCCAAAGCATCGGATTATGTAAATGGCTATACTGTAGCGGTAGACGGTGGCTGGCTCGCACGATAAACGATGTAAAAAAGCAACGTAAATAAAAACCGCAGGAACTTCCGGTAAGCACAAGTCATAAGACAGGTGCAGACACAAAATGTTCCTGCGGTTTTATTTTTAAATTAAAAGACTTTGTGACCCTGATATCATTAAAATAATACGCGGCAGATATTTTGATTGACATTCTTTTTAATAAAATCTGCGGCGGCATGACGTTCCTGTTCAGGCATATCTGCCTGACGCAGCATGACGGTCATTTTCCCTTTTTCAAAAAACATATAATAACCAAACTTATCATAAATGGTTGTAAAATCGTCCCAGCTATAATTATAGGTCAGTTCAAATTCCGGGATTTCAGCAAGGATGCCGCTTTCCATCAGTGTAATTGTACATGGTGCGGATTCGGAAGCATCTCTGTTCTTTAAGTGATAATTCACGCTGCTTTTAAACTGGAAACCAAAAATATAAATGGGATAGCACCAGCATGCTGCATAAATGACGGCAAGATAAGAAGAAAAGCAGCCGAGTGCAATGCAGACAATTGTAATCGCGGCGGGAAGCCATGTTAAAATCAGCTCAATGGGATTTCTGATAAAACGGTTCCAGAATACAATCTTAGAATATTCTCTGCCACTTGCCTTGAGTGTGGTTTCGTATTTAATATAATCCATAATGTTCTCCGTTCCAAAGTGCAGGACACTTTGTTCTTTAAGTCTATATCAAATAATACCATGCCGGCAAAATGAATACAATGAAAAATAAATAAAATTCTAACTGATGGTTTCCAAACCTGTGCAAATAAGGTATAATAGTACAAAACACAAGTTTTGGGGTATGAGGTAAAATGAAGGTGAAAAGTCAGGTCATGTCTAACATTGTTCGTATGCTGGAAAATGAAGGACCTTTTAAAGATGTCATTTATGTCATTTTGGAAAATGTATCAAAGTATCTGAAAATGCCGGATGTCACTGTTATGCAGTATGATGAAGAAAGAACCTGTCTGTATCCGGTACTTTCCTATGGCGGCAGACACCATCTGATACAAGCTGCAGAAGTGCAGGCGGCAGCGGCACAGACTGCGCCGAAGGGAACTGTAGAGCGGCAGGTAAAAGCGGCGGCAGATAGTCCGCTTTATGGTGAGAAACTGTGCTATTACAGGGCAGACACGGCACAGGAGCCGGTGCGTATGGCACTTGCGGATGCAAATATCAAAACGAGCGTGACGGCTCCGGTAAAAGCGGAAGATAAAGTCCGGATGTATCTGTGTGTATCGGACAGTACAAACGATGTAGAACTGGATGCAGAACAGCTTCGGTTTGTATCGGATGTAGCAAATGTAATTCAAAGCATTATGCAGGAACGTATCAGCAAAGATTCCTTATCCTATTCCTATGAGGTATTAAAGGAAATTCTTGGAAGTATTGATTCGGGTATTATGGTGTATGACAGACAGGCGAAAGAAGTGCTGTTTGAAAATGATATTGTGAAAAACTGCAATGATATTAAACGGGTCATTCAGACCTGTGTGACATTTTATTTTACAGGTGAAAATACAAAAAGCATCCAGGAATACTGTGATGCCCAGTCCGGGCTGTGGTACGAGGTCCGCTTTTCGGATTTGAGGTGGTTAAACGGCAATCCGGCAGTAGTCTGTACGGCAGTTGATGTAACACAGAAGAAAAAGAACCAGCAGAAAATCGAGTATCAGGCGCACAATGATTTCCTGACCGGTTTGTATAACCGCATGAAATGTGAAAATGATTTACGCCACATTGTCCGTAAAGCGGTGCGGGACAAAGAAAAAGGTGCCGTGCTGTTTATGGACCTGGACGATTTTAAACATATCAATGACGGACTGGGACATCAGTACGGCGATGTGCTGTTACAGCAGGTCGCCGCAGGACTGCAGGGAATTGCGGGAATCCGCGGACACTGTTACAGAATGGGCGGTGATGAATTTGTCATCATTATTCTGCCACAGTATTTTAACATCTGGGAAAAGATTGTTAAAAATATTATTGCGATGTTTCGTAAACCGTGGTATCTGATGGAAACAGAATACTTCTGTACGATGAGTATGGGTGTTGCCTTTTTCCCGGATGATGGGACAGAAGTAGATGATATTATAAAGACTGCCGATATTGCCATGTACGAAGCGAAGAAAGCCGGTAAAAACCAGTACAGCATTTACGACAATACATCGAGTGAAAATGTCAGCAAGCGGCTGGATATTGAAAATAATATGCGGCAGGCAGTGGCCTCAGAGATTCAGGAGTTTCTGGTATACTACCAGCCGGTAGTAGATGCAGTGACAAAAAAATGCACATCCTGTGAAGCACTGGTGCGCTGGGACAGCAAATCTCTCGGATTTATGGGACCGAGCGACTTTGTACCGCTTGCAGAATATCTTGGACTGATTACCTCCATCGGGGACTATGTGTTAGAAGAAGCCTGCAGTCAGTGCAGATACTGGAACGAGCACGGCTATCCTGACTTTCATGTCAATGTCAATTTGTCGGTAGTTCAGCTGCTCCAGAAAGATGTGGTAAAAAATATTGAAAAAATCCTTTTAAAGACGGGTGTAAATCCAAAGAATATTAATCTGGAAATCACGGAGTCCTTTGCTATTAACGATATGAATCGTGTCCTTGAGATTATCAAGGGGCTTAAAAAATTAGGTCCGCGGATTGCATTGGACGATTTTGGAACCGGATATTCTTCGTTAAATTATATCAAGCAGCTTCCGCTGGATTTAATCAAAGTGGATAAGACATTTATCGATGATATTCTGGAAGATGAATATGCACAGGCATTTGTACGGCTGATTGTGGAACTGTCAAAAACCATCGGCACGAAGCTGGTCGTTGAAGGCGTGGAACATCAGGAACAGTACGAGCTGCTCAGAGGTCTGGGGGTGCATTATATACAGGGATTCTATTTTGGAAAACCGGCAGCCGCAAAAGATTTTGAACAAAAATACTTAGCATCATGGAAGCCGGAGCAGTAAGGAAGAACCATAAATATAAGAACAATAAAAGAAATTAAAATGCGAGGGCGGCGCATGCCGCAGAAATGAGGTAGAGATGAGAACAATTATCAGAGGTGGCAGGGTGTTAGATCCAGCAAGCAGCACAGACGGCATCAGGGATATTCTTGTGGAAGACGGTATTATTAAAGAGGTTGCAGAACATATCAGTACCGATGCGGAAAATGTAATTGAGGCAGAAGGTCTTTATGTCATGCCGGGACTGATTGACCTGCATGTACATTTCCGGGAGCCGGGATTTGAACATAAGGAAACAATCCGTACCGGAGCCAGAGCAGCGGCAAGAGGCGGATTTACAACCGTTTGTGTCATGCCGAATACCAAGCCGGTTGTAGACAGCGTGGAAATGGTGAAGTATGTGATTGACAAGGCAAAGGAAGTAACAGACATCCATGTGCTTCCGATTGCGGCAATTACGGCGGGACAGGACGGAGAATTTATCACAGATTTTGAAAATCTGTACAAAAACGGTGCGGTTGCGGTCAGCGAAGACGGCAAGTCTGTTATGAATGCGAGAGTGGCAAGACAGGCAATGCGTCTGGCTGCGGAAGTTGGAATCCCTGTATTTGCACACTGCGAAGATAAAAATTTAGTTGCAAGAGGTGTGATGAATGCCGGCAACAGAGCCAAAGAACTCGGACTTTACGGCATTATGAATGCGGTGGAAGACGTCATTGTGGCAAGAGATATCCTGCTTGCAAAAAACACAGGCGCAAGACTGCATCTGTGCCACTGCTCAACCGTGGACAGTGTGAAGATGACAAAGCTTGCAAAGGAAG
>QWCY01007603.1_pt1 | contig 12179 bp, 12 predicted proteins | sample 1972631 | NCBI WGS metagenome assembly QWCY01 (sample SAMN09866696, study PRJNA288562) | Human gut metagenome isolate pre1_stool, whole genome shotgun sequencing... | isolation source: gut | host: Homo sapiens | place: USA: California
CCTGCGGGAGGCGGTGTATGACGCCGGCGGCAGCGAAGTGCGCGCCGCTGTTGCCATCAATTACGGCTCTTTTCTCTCCACTATTCTGGACTTCCTCATCATCGCCTTTGCGGTCTTCTGCCTCATCAAAGCTATCAACCGCTTCCACCGAAAGAAGGAGGCCGCTCCTCCTCCCCCGCCCCAGCCCTCGCAGGAGGAAGTGCTGCTGGCGGAGATCCGAGACCTGCTGAAGGAGAGGACATGATGGAACAGCGCCTGCAATCGGGTCTTGCCGCCCAGAACCTCCCTGTGGAGGGAATCCCTGCTCTGGTCCGGTATGGGGATCTGCTGATCGAGACCAACAAGGTGATGAACCTCACCGCCATTACGGACCCGGAGGATGTGGCCACTCTCCACTTTTTGGACAGCGCCGCCCTGCTGACCCTGGAGTCCTTTTCCGGAAAGTCCGTGGTGGACGTCGGCACCGGTGCCGGTTTTCCCGGTCTGCCCCTGCGGGTGCTGGAGCCCTCCATCCGCCTGACGCTGCTGGACTCCCTGAACAAGCGCATCCAGTTCCTGGAGACGGTGTGCCGGGAGCTGGACCTCCCCGATGTGGCCTGCGTCCACGCCCGGGCGGAGGAATTTGCCGCGGAGCACCGGGAAACCTTTGATTTAGCGGTCTCCCGGGCAGTGGCGGCCCTGCCGGTGCTGTGTGAGCTGTGCCTGCCGCTGGTAAAGCCCGGCGGGAAGTTCCTGGCCATGAAATCCGTGGAGTCAGACGCGGAGCTGGCCGCCTCACAGCACGCCATTGCGATCCTGGGCGGCGCCGTGGAGGCGGTCCGGGACTATGCCATCCCCGGTACAGATGTGCGCCACCGGCTGATCGTGGTGGAAAAAGTGAAAAAAACTCCGGAAAAATATCCGAGAATGTTTGCAAAAATCAAGAAGAATCCCTTATAATACATTTGTGAGCAGTTGAAAGGAAGTGCCGCCTGATGACGTCTCCAGGACAGTGCATTGCCGTCGCATCCGGAAAGGGCGGCACCGGAAAGACCTCCTTTACGGCGGGTGTAGGCGCGGCTCTCGCCCTATCCGGCCGGCGGGTGCTGTGCCTGGACTGCGACATCGGTCTGCGGAATCTGGATCTGGCCCTGGGCCTGTCGGACCGGACGCTGATGGACTTCTCAGACGTGGCGCAGAACCGCTGTTCCCTGGAACTGGCCGCTGTGGAACCCCCCAAGATCCCCGGCCTTTTCCTGCTGACCGCGCCGGCGCGTCCCCATGGTCGCCCGGTGACGGAGATCCAGATGGCAGATCTGCTGCGGGAGGTACGCAGGCGGTTTGACTTCTGTCTGCTGGACGCACCTGCGGGCCTGGGGCGGGGCTTTCAGCTGGCCACCTGCGCCGCGGACCGCTGCGTGGTGGTGACCACTGCGGACGCCTCCTCCCTGCGGGACGCCCAGCACACCGTCATGGAGCTGGATCGCTTCCCATCAGGCGCCCTGCACCTGGTGGTGAATCGGGTGCGCAAAAAGCTGCTGCGCCAGCTCCACGCCACCATTGACGATGCCATCGACAAGGCCGGCCTGCCGCTGCTGGGAGTGGTCCCCGAGGATGACGCCCTGCCGCTGTGTATGAACCGGGGTGTGCCCATCCTGCTGGCGGACGGCCAGAGCGCCGCGACTGCCTACCGCAACATTGCGAAACGCCTCCAGGGGGAACGGGTCCCCCTGCTGCGGATCAGATAGAGAAAGGAGTCTTTCATGAACATCGCCCTCATGTCCCACGACAACAAGAAGGAGCTGATGGTGCAGTTCTGCACCGCCTACGCCGGCATCCTGTCCCACCACAACATTTACGCCACCAACACCACTGGCCACATGGTGGCCGACGCCACGGGCCTGAATGTCCACTGCTTCCTGTCCTACGCCCACGGCGGCAGCCAGCAGATCGGCGCCCGGATCGCATACAACGAATTCGACCTGGTACTCTTCTTCAACGACCCCAACAACGAGGCTATGGTGGGAGATGTTTCCTATATCTCCCGGCTGTGCGACCAGAACAACATCCCCTTTGCCAGCAATCTGGCCACGGCGGAGGCGCTGGTACTGGGTCTGGCCCGGGGCGATTTGGACTGGCGCTGCATCGTCAATCCCTCCAACCGTCCCATCGCTTGACATTTTTCCCCAAAGCGCATACAATCACCCTGTTGATTCATTTGCACCGCGCGGATGCCGCAGCAGTACTCCAATCGCCGGCCCCACAGAGAGGGGCGCACCGCTGAGAGCGGCCCGGCCGGCCTGGACGAAGGACAGCGGCGGAGCGGGGGCGGAGACGCCCACGGCACCCTCCCCGTAGCACAGGAGGCAAAAAGGAGGCTCTATAGGCCTTGAATTTGGGTGGCACCACGAAGCGGAATCGCTCTCGTCCCAAAGCCGCGGGACGGGAGCGTTTTATCATTTTGCGCCCGCGGTGCATCCCGGGCAGCGACCCGCATCCCACGAAAAAGGAGTTTTGACGATGGCTAAAATGACCCCACGGACACTGTCCGGCTTTATGGAACTGCTGCCCGGACCACAGCAGCAGATGGAGCGGATCATGGAGATCCTCCGCCGTACCTATTCCCTCTATGGCTTTACCCCCCTGGACACCCCGGTGATCGAGTCCAGCGAGGTACTGCTGGCCAAGGGCGGCGGCGAGACGGAGAAGCAGATCTACCGCCTCCAGAAGGGCGACGCGGATCTGGCACTCCGGTTCGACCTGACGGTCCCCCTCGCAAAGTATGTGGCCCTCCACTACAACGACCTGACCTTCCCTTTCCGCCGGTATCAGATCGGCAAGGTGTACCGGGGTGAGCGGGCCCAACGGGGCCGCTTCCGGGAGTTCTATCAGGCGGACATCGACATCATCGGAGATGGCAGGCTCTCCATCATCAATGAGGCAGAGATCCCCGCCATCATCTACAAGACCTTCTCCACCCTGGGACTGAAGCGGTTCCAGATCCGGGTGAACAACCGGAAGATCCTCAACGGCTTCTACGCCATGCTGGGCCTGACGGAGAAATCCGGCGACATCATGCGCACCGTAGACAAGCTGGACAAAATCGGGCCGGAAAAGGTGAAGGCCATCCTCACCGGCGACCTCACCGTGGCTCCGTCCGACGCCGACGAGATCCTGAAGTTTATCGCCATCTCCGGCGGAAACGACGCCGTTCTCTCCGCTTTGGAGGGCTACCGGGGCCGGAACGAAATCTTCGACCAGGGTCTTGAGGAGCTGAACACGGTGGTCCGGTATCTGGCGGACTTCGGCGTCCCGGCGGAGAATTTCGCCGTGGACCTGACCATCGCCCGGGGCCTGGACTACTACACCGGCACCGTCTACGAGACCACCCTGCTGGATCACCCCGAGATCGGCTCCGTCTGTTCCGGCGGCCGGTACGACAATCTGGCGGAGTATTACACGGACCGCCAGCTTCCCGGCGCGGGCATCTCTATCGGCCTGACCCGGCTGTTCTATGTGCTGGGAGAACAGGGTATGCTGAATCCGGACCTGCCCACCGCTCCGGCGGATGTGCTGATCCTGCCCATGACGGAGGACCTGTCCGCTGCCATCTCCCTGGCCACCCTGCTGCGGGAAAACGGCATCCGCGCCCAGCTCCACTGCGAGGAAAAGAAATTCAAGCAGAAAATCGCCTATGCCGACAAGCTGGGCATCCCCTATGTGATCTTTCTGGGGGAGGACGAGATCAGCTCCGGCGTGGTGGCCTGCAAGGACATGGCCACCGGCGAGCAGACAAAGCTGGAACCCGCCGCCACCGTCTACCGCATTAAGGCGGGTCTCGCGGAACGGGAAAAGGGCACCGTCATCCAGGAGTAATTCCCTGCCCCACAGAGATACTTTAACGCCGAATTTCACCTGTGGAGACAACCAAATCGCATCTCAAGCAGTCCAAGCAGAAATATTTTCTATAAAAAATACAAGCAGTATTTACTAGAGGTGTTTCTATGAAGAACCGGAAGCGTGTCTGGGTGCCTTTGTTGGTCCTGCTGCTGGTCGCCGCGATCCGGTACAGCCGCCCGGTAACATTGCCGGACCTGCTGAAGGACCAGGAACTCCAAGAGATCAACGTCCTGATCCGCTCCCTGGGGGACTGGGCCCAGGAGCCAGAGACCGCCACGGTGTCGGTGCCCCTCACTTCCCCAGAGGGGGCGGCCCTGCTGGAACAGCTCCAAGACCTCTCCTTCTGCCGTTCTCTGACAGACCCTCTAATCAAGCCCCTTGCTCAGGCGGTGAATGCCAGCCATGGGTCCGTCTCTTATGAGTCGGGAGACTGGATGTTCTCCCTCTCCCTCGCCGGTACAGATGGCGATTTTGCTGTGCTGAACTTTACCGTCCGGGAGTGGTCCTATGCTGCTCCGGGACAGGCGGACTTCTACGGCTGCACCGTCCCGGACGGAGAGGCCGTTGGCAGGGGCCTTGGGGAACAGCTCTGGGCTCTGGCAGCGAAATATGATCTCAATTCGTAATATTTTTTATATAAATTTCTATTTGTAATCACATTTCCACACAGAAAGGAATCCACAATCATGACACAGAATCGCACCCATACCTGCGGAGAGCTGCGGCTCTCCGACGCCGGCAAGGCCATAAAGATCTGCGGCTGGCTGGAAAACCTCCGGGAGGTAGGCAGTGAGCTGGCCTTCGCCGTGGTCCGGGACTTCTATGGCACCACTCAGGTGGTGGCGGAGACCGCCGACATGGTGGCCCTGCTGAAGTCCATCAACAAGGAGTCCACCATCTCCGTGGAGGGCACCGTCCGGGAGCGGGACAGCAAGAACGCCAAGCTGCCCACCGGCGAGATCGAGGTGGTGCCCGGCAAAATTGAGGTGCTGGGCCGCTGCCAGCACAACGAGCTGCCTTTCCCCATCAACCGCAGCCGGGAGGCCGACGAGGCCACCCGCCTGAAGTACCGCTATCTGGACCTGCGGAACCCGGCGGTGAAGAACAACATCATCCTCCGGTGCCAGGTAGTGGCCGCCCTGCGGCAGGCCATGACAGAGCATGGCTTCCTGGAGATCACCACCCCCATCCTGACCGCCTCCTCCCCGGAGGGTGCCCGGGACTATCTGGTGCCCGCCCGGAACCACCCCGGAAAGTTCTATGCCCTGCCTCAGGCACCCCAGCAGTTCAAGCAGCTGCTGATGACCTCCGGCTTTGACCGGTACTTCCAGATCGCCCCCTGCTTTCGGGACGAGGACGCCCGGGCGGACCGCTCCCCCGGTGAGTTTTACCAGCTGGACATGGAGATGGCCTTTGCCTCTCAGGATGACGTATTTGCCGTACTGGAGGACGTGCTGCCCCCCATCTTTGCCAAGTACGGCAAATACGACCGGGCCAGCTCCGCGCCCTTCATGCGTATCCCTTACACCGAGGCCATGGAGAAGTATGGCTCCGACAAGCCGGACCTGCGCATCGACCTGACGGTGCAGGACGTCACCGGCCTGCTGGGCGCCTGCGGCTTCGGCCCCTTCGAGGGCAACGTGGTGAAGGCCGTGGTGGTCAGCGATTTCCACGAGACCCGGAAGTTCATCGACAAGACCCTGGCGGATGTGGAGGTGGTCTCCGGCGGCAAGCCCTACTGGTTCCGCCTGGACGAGAACGGTGAGATTGTGGGCGGCATCGCCAAGTTTGTCCAGCCCATCAAGGAGTCTGTGGTCTCTGCCCTGGGTCTGAAGCCCAACGACTTCGTGGCCCTGTCCGCCGGCAAGCTGGGCGCTGCCCAAAAGACCGCCGGCACGCTGGTAAAGACTCTGGGCGCCGCCGTCCCCGGTCACATGGACAAGGAGCAGTACGCCTTCTGCTGGATTGTGGACTTCCCCATGTACGAGATCGGCGAGGAATCCGGCGAGCTGGAGTTCTGCCACAACCCCTTCTCCATGCCCTCCGGCGGGCTGGAGGTCCTGCTGAAGGCGGAGCGGGGCGAGATCGATCCCCTCAGCATCACCGCCGACCAGTATGACCTGGTGTGCAACGGCGTGGAGCTCAGCTCTGGAGCGGTCCGGAATCATGACCCGGAGATCATGATTAAGGCCTTTGAGATGGTCCGGCTGGGCGAGGAGGACGTAAAGGCCAAGTTCCCCGCCATGTACAACGCCTTCACCTACGGCGCGCCGCCCCATGCGGGCATTGCCCCCGGCGTGGATCGCATGGTGATGCTGCTGGCCGGGGAGGACTCCATTCGGGAGATCATCCCCTTCCCCATGAACAAAAATGCCCAGGACGTGATGATGAGCGCCCCCAGCGAGGTCACGCAGAAACAATTGGACGAGCTGCACATCGCCATCGTCAAGCCCCAGGACTGACCTGTAAATCCGGAATAAAAAAGAGACGGACCGCATTTCTGCGTTCCGCCTCTTTTTTTTCCACTTTCCGGCATCATCCCACGCATACCACCTTCATGACTCCGGAGGTCAAAGCCTGTCAAACCGCTGGCCCTGGGTATTGCACCAGAAATGGTCCTCCGCCAGACCGGAGACGTAATAGGTCAGCGGCCCGGAGAAATCGCCGGATTCGTGGATATCTATCTCCAACGACGGACACCAGCCCATGCCGCCGCGGTCCCGCAGCCGGGCAGAAAAGGCCGTTTCCCCATAGTAGTCCAGGTAGGGGATTACCACCCGACAGGTGCCGCTCTGGAAGATCAGCAGCTCCTGCAAGGTGCTGTCACACCAGATGCCGTCAAACGCAGCCAAATCCGCAGGCCAGGCAGAGGGCTCCTCCTGCCAGAGCGTGGTCTCCGTCCCCAGAAGCCTGGTGAAAAAGGGGGACAGGGACCGGACCGCCGCCCGGTAGGTCTCTTCTCCCAGCTCCGGCGCCTCACCTGCTTTCCGCAGGCTGTCCGCCCTGTCCAGAACCGCTGCAAATGCCACTGCGGAGGCTGCCGGTTCCGCCTCCATCTCCTCCAAAAGGGCCAGGACCACGTCCTCCTCCGGGATCGTCTGTCCAGAGCCCGCCCAGTCCAGCAGGGTCCGTGCCGCCGTCTCCGGTGTCTCCTCCAGCACTTGTACAGCCACCATCTCCCAGGTGGTCTCCGAGACCGTCCCCTCCCCCTGGGGACTCCCCAGCAGGGCGATCATTGCCATCAGTAGAGCCGCCATCCGCATGTTGTCACACGCTCCCTTCTATTTTTGCCAGCATACCACGGGGTCCGTTTGGATTCCACCACAAATCAGTAACAGTCTTTTCTTTCGGGCCTGGATGTGATACACTTCATATCATCACTCCACAGCAGAAAGGAGCTCTTATGAAACGACTTTTTACAATTCTGCTGGCTGTCCTCTCCCTGTTGAGCCTGACTGCCTGCGGCGGCTCCCCCACAGAGGAGACTTCCCAGGAACCCTTAGTGGACATTCAGCCCCAGGAGCCGGAGGCGCCCCCGGAACCCACGCCGGAGGAACTGGCCGCCCAGGAGGTGGAGGACCTGCTTGCCTCCCTGACCCTGGAGGAAAAGGTCGGCCAGCTGTTCTTTGTCCGGGTACCCGACACAGACGCGGTCTCCGACGTGAGCACCTATCATCTGGGCGGCTACATCCTCTTCGGCCGGGATACGGCGGACAAAACTGCCGATGCTTTGATCCAGACCATTCAGAGCTATCAGGACGCCGCGGCTGTGGACACCGGAATCCCGCTGCTGATCGGCGTGGACGAGGAGGGCGGCACGGTGGTGCGGGTCAGCTCCAATCCCCATCTGCGGGCCTCCAAGTTCCCCTCTCCTCAGAAAGCTTATGCCTCCGGCGGCATGGAGGCCGTGCTGGCAGATACCCGAGAGAAGGACCTCCTTCTCTCCGCCCTGGGCTTCAACGTGAACCTGTCCCCGGTGGCAGATGTGTCCACCAACCCCGCCGACTTTATGTATGACCGCACCTTCGGCCAGGATGCGGCCGCCACAGCGGACTATGTGGCCCAGGTGGTCTCGCAGATGGCGGAGGACGGTATGGGCAGCGTCCTCAAGCACTTCCCCGGCTATGGGAACAATGTGGATACCCACACCGGTATCGCCGTGGACCAGCGGCCGCTGGAGTCCTTCACGTCCTCCGACTTCCTCCCCTTCCAGGCGGGTATGGAGAGCGGCGGCGGAAAGACCGCTGTGCTGGTCTCCCACAATATCATGACTGCTGTGGATGGAGATCTCCCCGCCTCCCTGTCCCCGAAGGTCCACGGCCTGCTGCGGACGGACCTGGGCTTTGACGGCGTGGTGATGACCGATGATCTGGCCATGGAGGCAGTTGCAGCGTACAGCGCCGACGGGGCCGTGGCGGTGATGGCCCTGGAGGCGGGAAACGATCTCGTCATCACCACCGACTACCGCACCCAGATCCCCAAGGTCCTGGAGGCGCTGGAAAGCGGCGCCCTGTCCGAGGAGACCATCGACACCGCCTGCCGCCGGGTGCTGACCTGGAAGCAGAATCTGGGGCTGCTGTAACATACCTCCCGGTCCCATCCCCTGACGAAAGGAAGTTTTCCACATGGAAACGGAAAAACTCTATTACCAAGATCCCTACCTCACCGCCTTCACCGCCCGGGTGCTCTCCTGTGAAAAATCCAAATCTGGCTGGGCCGTAGTGCTGGACCGCACCGCCTTCTACCCGGAGGGGGGCGGACAGCCGGCGGACCACGGCACTCTGGGCGCAGTCCAGGTCACGGATGTCCATGAAACAAAGGGCGTGATTTTCCACACCTGTGACGGCCCTGTGGAGATCGGCACCCAAGTGGCGGGGGCACTCCGGGGAGCACATTCTCTCCGGCCTGCTGTGCTCGCTGTACCACTGTGACAACGTGGGTTTCCACCTGGGGGCCGACACGGTGACCATCGACTACAATGCCGAGCTGACCTGGGAACAGGTCATGGCCGCGGAAAAGGCCGCCAATGAGGTGATCTGGCAGGACACTCCGGTGGACATCACCTTCCCCGCGCCGGATGCGCTGGCCCGTCTGAACTACCGCAGCAAGAAAGCGCTTACCGGCCAGGTGCGGATCGTGGCCTTCCCCGGGGCGGACTGCTGCGCCTGCTGCGGCACCCACGTGCGCCGGGCCGGTGAGGTGGGGATTATCAAGGTCCTCTCCTGCCAAAAGTTTCGGGAGGGGGTGCGGCTGGAGATTCTCTGCGGATCGCGGGCCTACCGGTATCTCTCCCAGGTATACGACCAGGACCGCGCCGTGGCCCAGCTGCTGTCTGTAAAACCCCAGGACACCCTGGCCGCCGCAGAACGGCAGGCGGAGGAGCTGGCCGCCGCCAAGCAGCGGATGACGGAGCTGGAGGATCAGCTCTTCTCCCTCCGGGCCCAGGCCCTGACAGACCGGGGAGATCTGCTGCTTTTGGAGCCCCCCACGCGGCCGGACGGAGCCAGAAAGCTGGCAGACGCAGCCGCAAAGGCCTCCGGCGGTCTGGCGGCGGTGTTCGCGGGAGCGGAGTCCTCCTACGTCTATGCCCTTGTCCAGGCCGATGGGGCGGACATCTCTCCCCTGGTGAAGCGGCTGAACGCCGCTCTTTCCGGCCGGGGTGGCGGGCGGAACGGCTTTGCCCAGGGCAGCGTGCAGGCGGACCGGACCGCCATCTATGACTTTTTCCGCAAGGAGGGGATTGAATGTCCTACGTGCTGATCGAACAGAATCTTGAGGAAGAGGACGAGCCCCGGTTCATCTACGCGGAACTGGACAGCGGGCGCCGGGAGGTCCGGCGGGTGGAATTCTACCCCAATGGCCTCTGCTTTGCCTACGGCGGCGACTACGGCCGGGAGGAGGCTCTCTCTCCTGCCCCCTACCCGGAGGACCTGCGGACGCTGAACCGCCCCGGGGAAGTCACCGCCCGCGCCATCACTCCGGCCGCGTTTTGGGAGATCTGGGGACAGGCCCAGGAGCGGCCGGACGGCTTTATGGGGATGTTTGCCTGATGAGAAGAAGCATTTGTTTTGCCGGGGGCTGCTTCTGGGGCATGGAGGCCCTGTATCGCCGCCTGCCCGGCGTACTGGATGTCACCGCCGGCTATGCCAACGGAGACACGGCAGATCACGCCAACTATGACGATGTCTGCACCGGCCGCACCGGCTTCCGGGAGGCGGTGCAAGTGGCGTATGAAGACGGGACTGTCTCCCTGCCCCACCTGCTCTTTGTCTTTTTTGCCGCCATCGACCCGGAGACTCCCAACCGTCAGGGACCGGACGTGGGCAGCCAGTACCAGACCGGCGTATACTGGATGGACCCGGCGGACGAGGGCATCATCCGCTCCATCGCTGCCCTGGAGGCCGCGGCCGTTCCCTTCTTCGCCGTGGAGCTGAAGGCCCTGGCATGTTTCTATCCAGCGGAAGAATTCCATCAGCGGTATCTGGAAAAGCACCCACGGGGCTACTGCCACGTGGCCCCCTGGAAACTGGCCGCCCTGCCGGACTTCCCCTTTTCCACAAAGACCTATACCCGTCCCGCAAAAGAGCTGCTGCAGACCTGGAAAGAAGCCGGAGAAGTGTCTTTCTGACGGGCGGGGGAAACTCTGTTTTCCACAGGCTGACCATATTTGTGTAAATAAAAGCGCCGCAGGCGGATGCCTGCGGCGCTCTCTTTGATTCAGCTTCCGTCACTGGACGGGCTCGTTCATCTCTGCAGTGATATACTGTTGGCCGTACATGGCGTCGTACAGCACATCCTCCCGCAGCTGCAGCAGCTCCCGGGCCTCGTCGGAGAGAGCCGCCTCCTCCACGCCGGCGCTGGGCGTCCCCGTGCCATCCACAAAGTACAGCTCCGTGTTGGTGAGACACACCTGGCTCACCTTCTCCAGCAGCGCCCAGTACCGGGTGACCGGCTGACCGGTCAGCTCCAGCAGCTGGGGGCCAATGGCGGTGATGCTGCTGTCCCGCCGGGTGCCTGCCTGCCCCTGGAGCAAGGCCGCATCATTGGCCCAGATCAGATAGTCCGTGGAATACAGGTCGCTGATCTCCTCCGGGGTCCAGCCTACCGTGTCGTTATCCGGGCAGAGGCCCAACTTTGTGTACACTGTGTCCCCGTCCGTCATGAACAGATTGGGCCTGTGATCCCCGAAGAACACCACGATGGTAGGCTCCTCGCTCTCCCGCAGGGCGTCTGTCAGATCTCCCAGGGCCTGATCCGCCCGGGTGATGCCCTCCAGCATGACCCGGACGATGGCCATATCCTCCTCGCCGAGACTTTCGCTGGTGACGCCGATCTGACACTCATAGTTGAATTTCTCCGGGTCAAAGGGCTGGTGGTTCTCCATGGTGATACCGTAGAGAAACGCCCGCTCCCCGCTGCTGTTGATGTCCTCCATCCGGTCCAGCATGGCCTGGAAGAAGTAACTGTCCCGCATGTAATACCCGCCGTAGATGCCCCCCTCCCAGGGAAAGTCCAGAGCCTGGATATCTGCGGAGAACAGAAGGTCGGAAAAGCCCAGCCTGGGATAGGTCACCGTTCGATTATACAGGCTGTCGTTATACCCATGGAGCATCTCCGCCCGGTAGCCGCTCTTGGTATACTGCTCCGGCAGGGCGTCGAATTTCTCATAGGCGTCATCCTCCAGGAAGCAGATGTTCGTCCCAGCACCGAAGTCCAGCTCCGTAACGCCATACAGCATGGACATCTCCAGATAGCCGGTGCCGTAGCCCAGATAGTGGCTGTGGAATGTGCCGCTGATGCCCTCGCTCTCCAGGGCATGGAAATTCTCCAGGGGATCCCGTTCATACTGAAGGCCCGGCAGCCGGGTCAGATCGTAGAAGGACTCCGACTGGGCCACGATGATGTTGGGCTGCACCGCCGCTGCGGGGGCGTCGGCGCTGTCCTCTGTCAGGATCTCGTCGATCCGGGCCAGGACCTGCTCCATGTAGGCTTCGCTGTATCCCTCCGGGCTCTTCTTGGCCTGAAGAAAGCAGTCCCGCCAGAGACTCAGCGTCAAACCGTAGGTGTCGTGGCTGTTGGCCGCAGCCAGGCGGGTGTTCACATCCACCTGAAAAACCGCCCCCGCCGCCTGGGCTCCCTGTGTGGAAAACAGCCCAATGGTCAGGGCCAGGGAAACGGAAAAAGTGACAAAGCGGCACCGCCCGGTGAGCAGCGTCAGCCGCCGCACCAGAATCAGAATCCCCACACACATCCCCAGGGCGATCATCGCCATCCAGAAATCCACCGGCGGTGCCGCTTTG
>QWCY01005381.1_pt1 | contig 12158 bp, 12 predicted proteins | sample 1972631 | NCBI WGS metagenome assembly QWCY01 (sample SAMN09866696, study PRJNA288562) | Human gut metagenome isolate pre1_stool, whole genome shotgun sequencing... | isolation source: gut | host: Homo sapiens | place: USA: California
CGGTCTGGTCGGTATACATCTGCAATAAGCGTAATTATCCCAAAGGCGAATGGAAGGGATTTGGTTATCTTTTTAAAGTGCTTCGGGAAACGTTCTTCTCCCTGATCATGCCAGTTCTGGTCGTGCTGTGCTTGAGTTTCGGTGTCGGTACGGTAGACGAGGTCGGGGCGGGGATGTGCTTCTACTGCGTGATCGTCGGTGTGTTCGTCTACAAAGAGCTGTCGCTTCGGGATATCGGCGAATGTGCTGTTGAAGCGGCAAAGACGACCGGCAAGATGCTCAGCATTCAGGGTGCCTGCGGTATTTTCAACTGGATCGTTGCCTCGCTAGGACTGCGTACGCTGCTGCGTCAGTATATGGAGCCGCTGGTGCCGTATCCAGTGGTGATGATGCTGGTCGTGCTGGCGATCTTGCTCATCGGTGGCTGTTTCATGTCCCATATGGTCATGCTGTATGTGGTCACGCCGATCCTGTCGGTGCTGGCGGTCGCTGCCGGTTATGACATCACGGCGTTCTGCGTCTTCGCCATGATCGCATGCTCGTTGGGCATGATTACCCCTCCGGTCGGACAACTTCTATATGTCGGTGCCGAAATGGCGGATGTCAGCATAGGTGAACTGATCAAAGAGGTCACGCCGTTCATCGTGACGATTATTGTAGCGCTGCTGCTGTTAATCTTCTTCCCACAGATTGCGTATTTCCTGCCGGAAATGCTCTATTAAGATAGGGAAAGGACGAACGGATACAAAAGAAATGTTTCAAAATCTTTGCGTATGAAAGCGGGGCAGGACAGGAATGAGAAAAGCGATCGATGCGCATGTTCACATTCTTCCAGAGACGATGCTCGGGAGAACGGATAGCGCACTTAAAACAAAAGCAGAAAAATTCGGAATTTTCGTATACGAAAACGGGGAAACCTGCCGGCGTGTGCCGCCCTATTTTGAGAGCACGAGCTTCAGTACTGAGGCGCTGCTAGCAACGATCGGGCAGTTTGGCATTGAGAAGGCAGTTATCCTTCAGTCTTTCACATTCAGAATCAATGAGGAAGTGGCCGAGGCTGTTGCGAAGTACCCGGACAAGCTGAAAGGAGCCATGGTCATTGATCCTCGCGATGAGGATTCTGTTGCTCAGATGCGCTTCTGGCATAAGCGCGGGCTGACGGTCCTCAAATTCGAGATGAGTACGGTTCAGGGCTTCAGTCATCCCCGTGCTTATCCGGAGATGCGTTTTGACGGTGCGGATGTCATGAAGCTGTTTGACGAAGCCGAAAAGCTGGGTATCACTGTCGCAGTAGATCCCAGCCCGGTCTTTGGTAACGGCTATCAGGTCGATGCACTGAAAAAAGCGATTGAAACGCATCCCAAATTGCGTTTTGTGATTTGTCATCTGTGTTTTGCTATGCCTGATTATCTCAATGATGGGAAAAAAAGAGCCGAGTGGGAGAGAATGTGCGCGCTTGCATCGTATGACAATGTGTGGGTAGATCTGGCGGCAATGTGTGATCTGTTCTTGGGAGAGGAATACCCGTTTCCTGGATCGCTGGATATGCTGAACCGATTTATCGATCGATACGGAGACGACAAGGTGATCTGGGGATCGGATATTCCTGGTTCACTGAATTCCGCAACCTATCGCGAGATGATGGATATGTTCGAAAAACATTCGGGGCTCAGTGAACAGTCCAAGAATAAGCTGTTCTATGAAAATGCCTTGAAAGCTTACTTTTAAGGAGGATTACCATGAAAAAACTGTTTAGTCTTCTTCTGGTTCTTGCTATGGTTTTCTCGATGTCTCTGGCGGCTGCCGACAGTGCTGAGACCATCAAGATCGGTGTTATTGCGTATGGCTCCGCGGCTGCGAGAGCTTCCATTCTGGGCTACTTCATGAACGGCTGGGAAGTCGCGGCGGAGCAGGTTAATGCTGCTGGCGGCATTGATGGCAAGCAGATCGAGATCAAGGTCTATGATCCGGAGAACGACGCATCCATGATCGGACAGCGTTGCACCGATGCCAAAAACGACGGCTGTGTTGCCATCGTCTTCGCTTATGGCGATGATATGGCCCCGGCTGCCGGCCAGTGGGCGCTGACGAATCATTTCCCGGTCATGATGATGCCCAATACCTCTACCGAGGTTACCATCAAGAACTGGTCTGATTATGCCTTTAACTGCGGCCTGAATGCCTGGTCCTTTGCAAAGGTCCTGGCGAAGGCTGCCGTACAAGATGAGGGCAAGAAGAACTTCGTCTTCTGCGGTACCGATGGTGCGGCTACTATTGACGCGGAGAATCTGTTCCTGCTGGAAGGCCAGAAGATCGATCCGAAGTTTGAGCTGCTGGCAAGCTATCGCGTCGCCGAGTCCGATTCTGAGTTCTCCAACATCATCGCTTCTGTTGCGGCCACCAGTCCGGACATGGTCATGCAGCAGGGCGGCGGCCCGTCCTTCGTCGGCTGGGTGCAGCAGGCTTCCATGTTCAACCTCTTCGCGGTCAGCGATGTATACAACGATTTCGTCGTTGACTCCGCTTCCAACACGCCACTCGTCGAGGCCAATGCGTTCCCGTATGGCAAGACCCATGGCATCTTCCTTCTCCCGTACTGGGACAAGGATGCCATGGATGAGGAGACTCAGCTGTTCTATGATTCCTACATGAACACGGAGCTGGCGAAGGAAAACGGCTTCATCGGACCGTCTGACTGGGGTCTGAGCTGCTATCGCTGCATGAAGGCGGCCCTGCTGGGCATTGCTGACTGCGCTGCCGCCGGTGCCGACTACACCGACAGCGAAGTTCTGACTCAGTATATCAAGAACATTTCCTGGACCGACAGCACCGGCGTCCATGAGTTCCGCGATCTGGACAACCAGCTGACCTTCAATGTCTACTACGGTACGACTGAGAAGGTTGAGGGTTGGGTCGAGCCGATCTCCCCTTCCTATAAGACCTACACCGCTGAGGAGTGCCTGCCGACGCAGGAGGAGATGGCCGAGTATGCCCAGAAGTTGGGTGTCAATGACCGCTTCTGATCGATTCAGGCTATAACAGACGTACATTTGAAATCTGATTAACACATTCTTAGACGGCTCTTTTAGGGGGTCTGCAGGATCCTGCAGATCCCCTTTTTTGTGGAGGTATTATGACGCTATCTCGTTTTGCCCTGACCCTTGTGATCGGCTTATCCAGCGGCATGCTGACCTATCTGATGGCAGCCGGCATGAGCCTGATTATCAGCGGCATGGGCATCATCAATTTCGGACAGGGTGCGTTCTATGTCCTGGGCGCCTATGTCTGCAATCAGATCTTTACCGCCATGGGTCTGCCGTTCGGACTGGCACTGCTGGGCGGATTTGTGGTTACCGCGTTGCTGGGCGGTGTGCTGGAGCGTTTGCTCCGCCCTGTTTTTGGCAAGGATATGATCTTTTCATTGCTGATCACAATGGGAGCCAGCTACATCATCTGTGACAGCATGATCATGGTATGGGGCAATAAGGTCAAGGCGACCGGTCTGCCGAAATTCCTTTCTGGTGCTGTGATGATCCCGTTTACCAAGATCGTCTTCCCATATTATTATCTGTTTATCATCGCTATCGCAGCGCTGGTGGGCATTGCCTTTGCGGTTCTCTTCAAAAAAACCATGCTGGGTGTGTGCTTCAGGGCCATTATCAACGACAAGAGCATGGTTGAGCATCTGGGCATCAACGTGGATCGCTTGTATACTATCATGTTTATGCTGGGCATCGGTCTGGGTGGTCTGGCGGGTGCACTCAATGCACCGCTTTCCGGTCTGACGCCCAAGACGGGCCTTTCGGTGTTCAACAATGTTTTCCCGGTGCTGATGATCGGCGGTATGAACAACATCAACGGTTGTCTGCCCGCGGCTGTACTGCTCGGCATCATCAGTTCCTTTGCGGCGATTTATACGCCGACCTGGTATAATCTCGTTCCCACGCTGGTCATGATCATTGTCATGTTTATTTCCCCCAAAGGACTTTTTGTGAAGAAGGAGAGATAACAAATGAAAAAGATCGATAAATCGCTTCTCTTCATGCTGCTTGTATTCGGTATTTACGGCGCGGTCGGCGTGCTGTCATCGGAAAGCGTTACGGCGATCCTGGGGCGCATCGTCGTGATGACGCTCTTTGCGCTTTCGTTTAATCTTCAGTATGGTTACAGCGGTATGGTCAGTCTAGGACACTCGCTGTTTTTCGGTATGGGCGGTTATGTGCTTGTACTGATCATGTCGCATTATGGTATAGCACTGATTCCTGCGTTACTGATGACACTCCTCATCTGTTTTGTTCTCACTGTATTCGTTGGCATCATCTGCCTGAAGAACAGCATGGAAGCGTTCACCTTCCTCAGCTATGGTATTGCGCTGGCAGCGTTGACAGCTGTGGGCAAGTGGGTCTGGGCTGGCTCGACAGTCGGCGTGACCTATCAGGCGCTGCCAGAATTCCTGACCGGTTACCGGACGATCTATGCCATTATCTGGACGGTCTGCCTGCTTTGCTGCGTGGCGATCTACCTGATTGTTCAGTCGCCGTTTGGCATGCTTATGCAGGGGGTCCGAGAGAATGAGGAACGCTTGACCTTCCTGGGGATCCATACCAATCGTCTGCGGCTTGTGATCTTTACGGTCAGCTGTATGTTTGCAGCAATCGCAGGCATACTGTATGCTTTCAGGAACGCCGGTGCATATACGGCTTCGCTGGATACGTCTCTTTCTTTCCAGGCAGTCATCATGTGTGTTCTTGGCGGAAGCACATACTTTGCCGGCCCGATCATTGGTGCGTTCATCATTCCGTTTATCTACAATTACATTTCAACGGTGTTCCCTTATTATGAGGGGCTCATGGGTCTGATGATCCTGCTGACGGTCTATCTGCTGCAGAAGGGACTGGTCTCTTTGGTGGCTACTCTGAAAGAGCGTTACAGAAGGGAGGAGGGTGCAAAATGAATGGCGGGATCATTTTGAGAATCGAGCATATTTCGAAAAACTTTGGCGCGATCCGCGCCGTCGATGACGTGTCGCTGGATATACTGGATGGCGAAATGCATGCGATCATTGGATCGAACGGCGCGGGGAAATCCACACTAATGGATCTAGTCTGCAGACGGACGATCCCTTCCTCCGGCAAAGTTGTCTTCTGCGATGAGGATATTTCCGTACTGCCTGCACACGAGATTGCGAATCGGGGCATGTGCAAATGTTTTCAGATCTCCAAGCTTTTCGGAGAACTCAAAGCGTTTGAGAATGTCCGGATCGCGTTGGTGAAGCGGGCAGGACGTACATATGACTTTTTACCGAAGAAAAAGGACTTTCTAAAAAAGGAAGCTATCGAGGTGCTTCGCTCTGTAGGTCTTGCGGATAAGGCAGATGAAACCGCTTCCCTGCTCAGTTACGGCGATCAGCGTCGTCTGGAGATTGCAATCACACTTGCGTTGGAACCGAGGCTTCTGATTCTGGATGAACCGACGGCTGGCGTGGCGCGAGCGGAAGGCTATGAGATCATGAAGATGATTCGGAACCTGGCACAGAGAAAGCACATGACGGTGATGTTCATCGAACATGACATGGAGATCGTATTCAATTACGCTGACCGTATTTCCGTCATGCACAACGGTCATCATCTGGCGACCGGTACGCCGGAGGAAGTCCGGCAGAACAGCTTCGTGCAGGATGCCTATATCGGAGGAAACGAGCGATGAGCAATATACTGACACTCAACGGTGTGAATGCATATTACGGCAGCAGCCATATTCTTTTCGGCGTCGATCTTGCGGTGGAGAAGGGACGCTCGGCATGTATCCTCGGCAGAAATGGCGTAGGCAAAAGCACAACGATGAAGACGATCTGCGGCGCCATGAACCCGAAGAACCATGCCAGAACGGAAGGCAGCATTCGCTTCGGCGACAAAGAACTCGTGGGCATGTCTCCTTATCAGATCGCACAGGCGGGCATCGCCTATGTGCCGCAGGGACGGCATATTTTCAGTGACCTGACGACCAAGGAAAACCTGCTTATTGCCCGGAAAAAAGGTCCGAATGGGGAGCAGAAGTGGACGCTTGAAAGGATCTATGAGCTCTTTCCGCGTCTGAAGGAACGCGAAAACTCAATGGGCAACAAGCTCTCCGGTGGTGAACAGCAGATGCTGACTGTTGCCAGAGGCCTGATGCAGAATCCTACCATGATTCTTCTGGATGAGATCACTGAGGGCTTGGCGCCTATCGTGGTCGATCAGCTTGCTGAGATTGTGTCGCAGCTTAGGAAGATGAATGTCTCTATTCTGGTAGCAGAACAGAGCGTCAAATTCGCTTTGGCGGTCAGTGATGATTGCTATATTCTGGAAAAAGGCAATGTCGTCCTGCATAAGCCGACTGCGGAGTTGACGCACGAGGAGATACTGAAATATCTGGGCACGTGATGTTTATCTCGTTTGTCGTATCTCACAATTGGGATTCCAGTGTGACCGATTATTTCGCGACTGAAGGGGAGAATGATGTGTAAAGAGTCATATGAAGCAATAGATGAAGGTTCTCTGTCGCTCGGATTGATCCGGCTTGCTATTCCGATCGCATTGAGCGGTATGCTACAGCAGCTGTTCAATTCTGTGGACGTTGCGGTGATAGGACGCTTTGCTGGTGGCCTTGCGCTGGCAGCAGTCGGAGCCAACGCAGCCAATGTTTCCCTGTTTGTCATGCTGCTGACCGGTCTTTCTGTAGGCCCGAACGTGTTGATTGCCCGCTTGATCGGGGCAAAAGAGAAAGAAGAGATTTCAGAATCGGTTCATACCGCGATCCTGTTCTCGATCCTGTTTGGTTTGGGAATCATGGTGGGCGGTCAGCTCCTGTCCGAGGCGCTGATGGATTGGATGCATACCCCCGGCGAGATCGCAGACGGTGCGATTCTGTATTTTCGTATCTATCTGTTGGGGCTACCATTTATTGCATTGTATAATTTCTGCGCATCCATCCTGCGTTGTATTGGGGATTCCAAACGACCGCTGTATACGCTTTTTGCGTCCGGGATTTTGAATGTTCTTCTGAATCTCGTTTTTGTAGTAGCTTTCCATATGGATGTCGCTGGTGTAGCAACTGCGACGGTATTGTCAAATGTATTTTCGGCATTTGTGCTGCTGGGCATCCTGATGAGGGAGCAGGGAGCGATCCGGCTGGATGTGACAAAGCTTCGCTTGAAAATGCAGTATGTGGGCGAAATCGTAAAGATTGGACTGCCATCCGGTATACAGGGCATGTTGTTTTCTTTATCCAACCTGTTTATCCAGTCTACACTCAACGGATACGGCGCGTCTGCCATTGCCGGATCCTCTACCGCCCTGACGTTTGAATACATTACGTATAACATTGCCCTGGCATTTTCGCAAGCCTGTGTGACTTTCTTGAGCCAAAGCTATGGTGCCGGTGATTATAGACAATGTCGGCGCATTTACCGCCGATCGTTGTTGTATGGTTTCCTGTTTACAAGCGTGGTTTCTCTGTTGTTTGCCTGGAAGGCTTCGATGTTCGCCGGATTGTTTACTGCGGATGCGGGGATCATCGGTTATGCTGTGATTCGTATGCGATATGTCGGTCTGTTGGAAGGCCTGAGTGCGTTCCACGAAAGCGGGAGCGCAGGCATGCGTGCAATCGGGGTTTCCATACCACCTGCCGTGCTGACCGTCATAGGCTCTGTTTGTTTCCGCATCCTGTGGGTACTGTATGTCCTTCCGCTCAATCCGACGTATCTGATGCTGATGCTGGTCTATCCGGCTTCATGGATCGTTACGGGTGCGGTTATGCAGCTCGCATGTCATAGGTACATGGGGAAACTGGGACGGTAATTGTTTTCGAATGAAAAAAATGGCTTCCGGGTCGTATCAGCCAGTGGAAACGCAGCATCAACAAAAGGCAATCAAATCAATCAAAAAAGGAGAGTGTTTCAGATGATTCGTAGAAGCAAAGAAAAGATTTCTGTTCGCAAACCCGCGCCGTTTGACGGCGTCGGCGAGATCACCGTCCGCAGTCTGCTCAATGGCCCGGAAGAGATGAGCCAGAAGGGTCGCGTTTTCGGCCACACGACCGTGTATCCGGGCAGCGAGATCGGCTACCACATCCACAACGGCGACAGCGAGACCTACTACATCCTCAGCGGCAAGGGACGTTACAACGACAACGGCACGATCGTGGAGATTGGCCCGGGCGATGTGGCTTATTGCGCGCCGGGCGAGGGACATGGATTGGCTTGTTATGGTGAGGAACCCGTGGAAATGATTGCGCTGATCCTGTATCAATAAAAAAGTACAAAATATCTAGATCGATATATAAAGCAGCGGTCATCCTCATAGTTTATAAAAACATAATGTCTAATTCTGGATACTGTTTTATCATGCACCCAACAATAAAACGGCGGCCGTCTTGGGTGCACAAAATTAAACGGCAATCAATCGCTACCGCTTATTTTGCACCCACTCGACAGCCAAAGTATCTCAATATACCAATAATAGCAAAGAAAAACGCATCCTGCACCCACTTGTCATAGTAGGGCAGGATGCGTTTGCATCCAGGGGACTATAAAAAGCCTGGTACTGTAAGGCTTTCCGGGCAAAGAAAAAACGCTAACCTTTGTATCAAGATCAGCGTTCTTTTCTGGCGGAGAGTTAGGGATTCGAACCCTAGGAGGTTTTACCCTCACAGCATTTCGAGTTTTGTCGGTTGAACACCATTTCGAGGAAAATAAAGGAAGAACGGAGAAGCTGAGAGAAGATAAAAATACGAACAATAGCTCAATTTTTCGGCTGTTTTCGGTCAAAAACCAAGGTGTGTCAAGAGTTCGAATGAATCATGCCAATTTGCTCAAAAATGGGCATTTTGGAGAGATTTAGGAGAGAAAACGGCACATAGGAGAGAAAAAAGAGAGATAAATCAGCCTGATTACCCCCGCTGTTGACCAGAAAAGAGAAGAAAGGTAACAGGCAAAATGAATGATAGAAATGACTATGAATGGGTGCTGGACGAGTACCCCGAATACATCACCAAGGAGCAGCTGTGCAAAATGAAGATTGGCGCGGAAAGAATGTCTGGACGCTGTCACTCTGAACCGACGATCAGGCTTCTGGAGAAAACCCTGAGCTGTGTTCTTGAAGAATATCCCGATGTTCTGGAGATTCCGCAGGTGATGGAAATCACGGGCTACAAGCACCAGACGATTCTCAACTGGTGCAGTAAAGACAAGGTGGAGCATTTCCTGATTCGGATGCGCTGCATGATTCCCAAGACGAGTCTGATGGAGTATCTGGCAGCAGACGGGTTTCATGCCATCAACGCCGAATCGAAGGCGTATATCCTTGTGCGAAACAGAAAGTGAATAGCGAATGATGAAACGCTCACAGGATGTGGGCGTTTTTTTTGACAGAGCGGCAAATGTGATATGTACCTCCAATACTAGATGTCCAGTATTGGGGGGTACATATCATCCTCGCTTTTTATAATCGGCTTGTTATTAGGAGGGAAAAAACATTGAAAAAACAATGATTTTTGCTGTTATTTAAGAAAAACTTTTCAATTTTAACAACTTTTTCGCTATGGAACTCTGCTGACAGCATAGACTGTCAAACTATAGAGAAATAATTCTGACTATGAAAATAGAAAAAAGTTGGCTGTAGTTGGTCATATCCTATGAAATATAGTTTTTATTGATTTTTTCCCGAAATTTGTCTATAATATATCTTGAAAATAATATTGGCAGGGGTATGTCATGAGTGATTTTCAAAAATTTCTGGATGAATCTTTACCAAAGATTAAAGTTTCTGAGATAGAGAATTCTGATTTCAAATCATCTTCACATAACATTTACGATGAAATACAGGAGATGGTTGCTCATGAACGGAAAGCTCAAAAGGTAACACAAAAGGAGCTTGCAAAACGGACAGGATTGTCACAGGCAAATATCAGTAACATTGAAAATGGAACAACGCATCCAACTATTGGTTCGCTGCAACGGATCGCAGACGCTTTAGGAAAACAGCTCTTAATTAGTTTTGCGGAAAGGGAGGAAAATTAACGATGAAAATGCTTAGTCAACTGAGAATTGATGGATTTCGAGGAATTCGTGATTTGGAAATTGATAAGTTAACGCAGGTCAATCTGATCGTAGGAGACAACAACTGTGGTAAAACCAGTATGCTTGAAGCCATGCAGCTGCTGCGTTCAGGAAGTGTTGCAAATATTTACAGAGTCGCTAAACTGCGTGTTAATACTTTCTTTACGTCCTCAAATTCTCTTTATGATAACTTTATCTGTATGTTTTCAAAGGATGCAAATAAACTCAAAATACAGTTATCGGGTTTATATGACGGAAACGAAATTTCCTATATATTATCAGGTACAGAATCACGGGAACTTCTTGATTTGAATGAATTAGATCGCGTTATCCTCAGGCAATTTGAGGAAGTTAAAGGTGAAACTGAGACAGACGTTTTTACTGGAAACTCCCGCTATACAATAAACGGGCGGGTTTCAACAGAAAAAATCCGTCTGAACAGGTTTTCTCTAATGACGGGAACATCCGTGAATGTAGAGAATCAGATTGAAATCAGCTATGTCGCACCGTTTGAACACCTCGTCGGGTACAATATCAGTCGAATTATCAAGAATACTTCCTATAAGGAAATCTGTCTAAAAGCTTTGCAACTTTTTGATCCAGATATTGAGGATATGATGATTTTCAAAAGTGATATCAGTAACCGTTCCGTAGAATACTTAAAACACAAACGACTTGGTAATATGCCGCTGTCTACCTATGGTGATGGTATTAAAAAAGTCCTTGTTTTGTCGAATGCCATAGCCCGTGCAGCAAATGGTATTCTTTTGATTGACGAAATAGAAACTTCGATTCACAAAAAGTATTATGACGACATTTTTCGCTTTATTGTAAAAGCCTGTGACGCATTTCATGTTCAGGCATTCATTACAACCCACAGTATCGAAGCGATAGACGGTTTGCTTGGTACACAGGATTATAAAATGCAAATGACTAATGATGCAATTACAGTTGTGACGTTGAAACATGAAAATAATAAGACCTATTCCAGAGTTCTTTCTGGACGAGAAGTTTTTGAAAACCGAGAAGCATTTGGTTTCGAGGTACGCTTATGAACAAATTGATTCTTTGCGAAGGCGAAACTGATGCCGTTCTGCTTAGTTATTATCTGGAAAAACTTGCTGGATGGACATACAGTTCAAAGAGTCCACAAGGATTGGCTATTCGGACAACGGAGGATAATGAATCTGCAAACTGGTATAAGAAAGACGAAGATTATTTGTTAATCTGTGCAGTTGGAGGGAAAGATAACTTCAAACAGTTTTTTGATAAAAAAATCAATCCACCATTGCTAGTGTCAGATGCTTTTGAAAAGATTTCTGTTGTAACAGATAGAGATAACCGAGAAATAGTGGAGATAGAATCATCTGTTGCATCTGTTTTGAATGTCCCTGCTACTGATGTTAAAAACAATCAATGGATTGAGTGTCATTACACAAACAAGTTTGCGCTTGAAAAAACATTTTACGCGTTGTTGGTTGTTGTTCCGAATGAACAACAAGGTGCACTTGAGACAGCTTTGTTAGATGCAATTTCGGAAAATGAATACGACAAAAAGATTGTTGAAGAAACAGGAACATTTGCTGATCGAATGAGAATAATGGCATCTCAATATATCTCAACGGATCGTTTGAAATTAAAAGCACATCTGGGTTTAACTTGGGCAGTACAATATCCAGAAAAGGTTTTTACCAAAATTGATGAACAAATTAAAAGCGTGCATTGGGAAGAATCTGATACGCTACGAATCTGTTTTGCTACACTGCTTGAAATATAAGCAGCCGTAATCAGAGCAACAACAAATGAACTTTTTAAGATAATAATAAGCTGTGGATACTCTTTCATGAAAGGTAGAAAGAATTCATAGCAACTTGGGGACGCTCCGACAATGAGCGTCCTTTTTGTATTCATCGGAAAGGAGAAAACATGGATACGCAAATTATCAGTCTGGCAAACCAGAAGGGCGGCGTAGGCAAAACGACGACCTGCGCCAATTTGGGCATTGGTTTGGCAAGAGAAGGAAAGCGTGTGCTGCTGGTGGACTGCGATCCGCAAGCCAGTC
>QWCY01005388.1_pt1 | contig 12149 bp, 17 predicted proteins | sample 1972631 | NCBI WGS metagenome assembly QWCY01 (sample SAMN09866696, study PRJNA288562) | Human gut metagenome isolate pre1_stool, whole genome shotgun sequencing... | isolation source: gut | host: Homo sapiens | place: USA: California
ATACAAAAATATTTTCATCTGCCCGGACAGGCCGCCCGGTGTGGTTGCGGCCGCTATCATGCCATAAAAATTCCGCCGTGAGCAACGGAATGCAGCGACATATCGGCATCTCCATTATGGTATTCCCTAAAAGAATGGAGCCGTCCGAAACGGTATATATACATCGGGACATAAACAGGAAACCCGAATTTCGGACGCAGGACAGCCAGACATTTTATTTTCCCGAAATTCGGATATACGACTTCCCCGTTTTCAGAATATTCGTTGTTGCCCGACCTTTGAGCATCCTGTTCGCCGAAAGGCTAAATGATGAGCCGGCGCAGGCGGTAGACGTAATAATCTACGGCATGCAAACCGGCAGCGAATCCTTTTCTGTGCACCCTTGCAACGAGTCCGGCAACGCCCGAAATACCGTATGTGACGCAACACATTGATAAAAACGCAGCGCGCAGGCGCACTTGGCCTTCCCGCTGGAACATGGATACGGCAAGGCGGGCTTCCGCCGTCAGCAAGACACGAGTTTGACTTAAATCGGAATTGTAAATGCGCTCACACAGCCATTGGTCGGCAAGCAAATTCCCCCCCCCACGGTTTAGAACCATTTCATTCATAAAGTTCCGTGGATCGCCCGGCATGTTCTCCGACTTCTTGCAGAGCAGGCAAAACATGCAAACCGTTAGCAGTATGAATATCAATTTACGCATTCCGACAAACCGGATCTGTTACAAAATTAACGATTCTCCCTAGACCGGCAAATTTCCCGGAAATTTATACCGGAAACGGAGATGAATCCGACCGAATGCAGGATATTGCCGGATGCTTCGAGCTGAACGGGTGTGCAATATGACATCGAAGCTGCGGATTCAGATGCTTGTCACGGCAGAAACAAATAGAAATTGCCATCCTGCCGGTTGCCGTCGGGAAAGATAAGCCCGGGACGGTCCGCTTTGCGTCCCTCTCCGGCTCCGGGACGGAAAAATCATCCTCGCCTGCGCTGCGGTATTTTTCCTTCCCTGCACCTGCGCCTCGGGCTTATGGACCTTCCCGAGGCAACCGATCCATTCGGGATAAAAAAGCCTCATAACATATTATTTATTGCTTGCGCAATCCAAATACGATAAAGATTGTGCGGGCGTCAAAGACGTGAGACACACGGTAAAAACTGTTCGATGTTATGCAGACTATGAAATCGGATTCGAAATCGAAGAAGAGCGGCAAAGGTGCAGCTGCGGCAGCAATCGTTCCGGTAGCTGTTACTCCGGAAATGCAGGGACAGACCCCCGCTGAAACTGCCGCAACGCAGGATTCGGGTACTGAGGTACAGGCTTCGGTTGCCCCAACGGCGCCCGCGAGGCAAGAGGGGCCGCTGGTTCAGCTTCTGGACCTGAACAAGATCGTCAACAGCGACTATAATCCGCGCAAGGATTTTCGGGAGGAGACGCTGCTGGAGCTTTCCGAGAGCATCCGGCAGTCGGGCGTGCTGCAACCGATCTGCGTGCGCCCCAAGGACGAGGGTTTCGAGATCGTCTACGGCGAGCGACGCTACTGGGCGGCCGCGATGGCGGGGCTGAAATACATTCCGGCCCTTGTCCGGGAGCTTACGGACGCCGAGGCCGAGGATGCGGCCATCACGGAGAACCTGCAGCGTGAGGACGTGAAACCGCGTGAGGAGGCCGCGGCCTATAACAAGGCCATCCAGTCGGGGCGCCATACCATCGAGTCGCTGGTGGGTAAGTTCGGCAAGTCGGAAGCCTACATCCGCTCGCGGTTGAAACTGTGCGGGCTGATCGACGCTCTGGCTGAGCAACTCGACAAGGAGGAGATTTCGGTAGGCGTCGCCACCGAGATCGCCAAATACCCCGCGGAGGTCCAACAGCAGGTCTTCGACGAGCATTTCGCCGAAGGGTGTTATTCCTCGTGGAAAAACGCCCGTGTCAAAGAGATCGCCCGGCGGCTCTACGAGCGCTACATGACCAAGCTGGAAAGCTACAACTTCGATAAGACGGAGTGCCTTTCGTGCCAGCACAATACGGCCAATCAGGTGCTGTTCCGGGACGAATGTTCGGGCGGCTGCGCCGGCTGCCAGAACCGGGAGTGCATGATCCGCAAGAACGAGGAGTTCCTCGTGCAGAAAGCGCTGAAGCTGCTGAAAGACGATCCCCGCACGACGCTTGCTACGACCGGAGATACGTCCGTGGCGGTCCTTGAAGCCCTTGGAAAGGAGGGTTATCACGTCGAAGAGTTGGAATACCACATCAGCTATTACGACGAGGCCCCGCAGATGCCCGACACTCCGCAGGCTGAAAATTATGTGTCGGAAACGGACTTTGCCGAGGCTCAGGAGAGGTATGAAGCCCGGATGGCTCGCTTTGCGGAACAGACGCAACAGCTGGAGTTCGACGTTTCGGAAGGACGTGTCCGCAAATATGCCGTTATCCGCAACCTCGACATCGAGTTCCGCTACGAGGAGCTCGACGACGAAGAGCGGGAAGTGACGGTAAACGAGGGTCAGGACGATGAGCGCAAGGTCTTCGTTACTGTCGTCCCGCCTTCTCCACTGGAAGGGCTGTTGCAACAGGAGCGCCGTAACCGGGAAATCTGCTACGAACATATCACGACCGATATGAAGCGGGTCTTCCTCGATGTGAAGGTTGCGAACAAGCCCTTGCAGAAGGAGGAGCAGCAGATGTTCTACTACGCCGTGATGCAGCGCGTGATGAGCGACTCGAAACTCCGTCAGTGCGGGTTCCGGCCCAAGGAAGGCTCTTACCTGACCGACAGTGAGCAATTTGCTGCGGCGGGACGCATTACGGCCAAGCAGCAGGCGGCGCTGATCCGCGCTTATCTGGTGGACTTCTTCCGCTCGGCAGCTCCGGAATACCGCTGCACGGACGAAACGCTTCTGACGGGAATGATGTGCCGCTTCGCGGATCTGAACTTCGCAGAACAGAGCAAAGCCGTTCAGCAACAGTATCTGGAGACATACGAAAAACGCAAGGCGCGTCTGCAGGAGCAGATCGACGATCTGACAGCGCAGGCGGATGCCGTCGACATGGAAGCGAGCATCGCGGAAGCTCCAGACTTCGAGCCGGAGCAGCAGTCCGAAGAACCTGAAGTACAGCCGGATGAGATTCAGCCGCAGGAACTGCCGACGGTGATTCCCGCGGACCCGGAGATCGAACCCGATACGCGGATGCCCGAAGAGATGCGCATGGCGGCATAGCAACTGATGTAGATATTAACCGGCGGGATGGTGAACCATCCCGTCTTTTCATTTCCCTACTATGAAAATACGAATTGACCGCCTTATCTGGCATGGCTGCGAATACGGCAAGCGACAGCTCACTAAGCTGCAACGACGATTTTCCAATGGATGCAAGAACCCTTACCGCTGCGCGGAGTGCGGGTCGAAAGATATATTATGCCGGGCATGGCTGGACGGCAACACCTATGAGGCAGACTCGTTACCCGACGACAGTGAGGATTTGTGGTGCGAAGCGTGTGCTGAACATACCGATCAGGTTCGGGAAAGCGAGCTGATGAGCGGCACGGTCGAGCCGTGGTGGGAGCATGGCACGACGGAAGAAGATCGGGAGATTATCACCGGCCTGAATCCAGAGAATTTCAGTTCGAAAAATGATCGCAGGGCTTTCCAAGACACCTGTAACATGTGGTGGCGCGGCAAGACGAACGACGAGAAGATCCGCATCTGGAACGCCTACCGCCCGCCTGTAAGTGAATATTGCTATTGAAATCCTGCGACTATGAATCAAACGATTATCGACACGATCGCTCCGCGGTTGACGGAGCTCGTGATAAAGAAAATAGAGACGCTCACGGGCGACTGGCAGAAGCCGTGGATCGCCGACATGACGCACGGCCTTCCGCGCAACCTGCGCGGCACGCCTTACCGCGCGGGCAACATGCTTATGCTGTTGTTCCTCTCGGAGATTATGGGCTACCGTACGCCCGTCTTTATGACCTTTCGGCAGGCCAAGGAAGAGGGGCTGAATATCCGCAAGGGCTCGGATGCCTTTCCGGTCTATTTCTGGAAGATCTACATCCGCCATAAGGAGACCCGAAAGAAAATTGAGTTGGCGGAATACTACCGCCTGCCGAAAGAGCAGCAGAAACACTACGACCTGATTCCCGTCATGCGCTACTACCCGGTCTTCAACCTCGACCAGACGGATATGCAGGAGCAGCAGCCGGAGCGCTATGCTTCGCTTACGACATCGACCGAACCGAAAGACTATTCGGACGGTCTGACGTGCGGCCCTATGGACCGGATGCTGGAGCGGCAGTCGTGGCTCTGCCCCATTCGGCTCGAGTACGGAGATCGGGCGTTCTACTCCCCGTCGCTCGACCGGATTACCTGCCCGCTGAAGACGCAGTTCCCTTCCGGTGCGGAATTTTACGGAACACTCCTGCACGAAATGAGCCATTCGAGTGGTACACAGGAGCGCCTCGGCCGGAAGTTCGGCTCTCAGCGGGGTGATGCGGATTATGCCCGCGAGGAGCTGATAGCCGAGCTTACGGCGGCTTTGTGCGGGGCGCTGCTGGGCTTCGCCACGACGCCCCGCGAGGAGAATGCCGCCTACCTGAAAGGTTGGCTGGAGGAACTTCAGAAAGAGCCGACCTACCTGTTCGACATCCTCACGGACGTGAACCGCGCCGTGCGGATGATCTCCGAAAGGCTGACCGGCGAGGACGAGCCGGATGCGATTCCGGCCGAAGCCGCCTGAACCTGTACGAAACAAGTTGTCTAACCAGTGCAGCGGCCGAAAGACCGCTGCACTCTCATTATCAGTAATATGCAACAATCCAAAATAGAAAATCGTTACAGCCGCGAAACGCTGCTGCCGATAAATACGCTTTACGACCATATACACCATCTGACGCAGGCGGATGTAGATGCTGCCAACGCTTGGGTACGCCATATCGAACACACGCGTAACCCGCTTGTCCCGCAGATCGGTGACCGGGTGCGCTATACCACACGTCACGGCGACTTCTACGGCAACGCCCTGATCGAGGCTGTCCGCAAGGACGGAATGCTCTCGATCTGCTTGTGCCCGTACGTTCCCTTCGTGTGGGCGACAGCCGACGGTGTCGGCTGCTCGGTAAGCGGCGGGCCTTTTATAACTATGACACCTCAAGCCCTGAAGCCTTCCGGCACTATGCAGGGAGATTTCTGCGATTGGGGCCATGACGGGCCCTGCGGGAACGGAGCCGTCCGCTTCGAAGCAGGTGTGAGCGTATGGGAATACAAGGAGGCGAATCCGCTCTACGGAGATTTCACGACGAAGCATTGGCGCAAGCTCGACCTGTACCGATTCCCGGAGCGAACGGATGGCGACCTCTACCGCGGAGCGTGTATCTCGTTCGGCTTGGACGAGGAACTGGAGCAGTTCGTGGCGGACTATGAGGGCAAGCTCTTCCGGGCACCGGTGCCGAACCGGATCATTCTCTGGTGCTACCGGGACGAGCAGAAGGCCGTCCCGCAGCAGGTGTGGGATGCGCTCGACGCTCCGGTTTCGCAGCGGCGCATCTATAACACACCCCAACCCGTGAAACTCGTCAAAGACCACGAGCGGCACACGACTATCTGCTACTATGTCCGTCCGGACTTTTCCCATAAATAACCAACATCTTAATTATCTATTTCTATGAGTCACATGATTGTAAAACGCATTACGATAACACCCGATCAGCGGGTGGTCGTATGTATGGCAGCCAACAACATCCGTCCGCTCAATTTCCGCTACGACGAGATCGAATCTCTGACCGAAACGCTCCGCACAAAGGGCCGTCCGACGCTCGATCTGGAACTGCTGTCGCTCTTCTTTTACAGAACATGGCAGGGCCATAATCGCTACTCGCGGGCTGTCGCCTATATGCAGCTCACCGACCATCTGGACAGCTACGAGGCATGGGAGCGCTGCCGTGAAGACAAAGCCTACGAGCATACGTTGCTGCTGCGCATGCACGGCTTCCTGCATTACCGGCCTGTCCCGTGCCGCTGCCATCTCGAATATCAAAGATGCCCCGTGCGGCGTATTTCCGCCGGACTTATCTGTTTATCGTGGCAGAAGCGCCGCATCTTCCAGAGTGTTCTCGAAGCACAGGCCGCGCTGGTCAACAAAGGCTGGAATCCCGACAATTTCCGCATCGTCGAAGAAGACACGAATAACCCTAAATCCGAAATCCGATGAAAACCTATCGTATCAACAAATACGCAGAACGGTTTGCCCGAGAGGTGGCCGTTACGCCCGAACTCGTCTATAGTATCTCGCTGGTGCAGTTCCAAGCCAAGAACTGTCGCTGCATCGCGGCATGGACGCCGGGAATGACTCGCCCCCGGTATGCTTATAAGGTGCATACTCCAGAGGAATACGACAAAGCTATGGAGCGTATCCGGCAGGAGGCCGAGCGCTTCCGCCGCCATGACGAGGCGCAGGAAAAGGCTGCCGCGGCGTTCCGCGAGTCGCTCCGTGCCGGCGATATCCTCTACTCGTCGTGGGGCTGGGAGCAGACCAATATCGACTTCTATCAGGTCGTGGCGATCCGCGGCAGCGCGGTAGACCTGCGGAAGCTCGACCAGCGAACTACCGAAGACGGTTATATGTGCGGAACGACCGTCCCCCTGCCCGATGTTTTCAAGGGCAAGACCCATACGCACCGTCTGTCGAAAAATTATATCCGCATCGACTCCTGCCGCACTGCATGGAAATGGGACGGGCAGCCCCTGCGGTGCAGTTGGTACGGATAACATTACATTAAAATTGACGATGATATGAATACGATTGAACACATCGTTTCGCGTTACCGATTGTATCAGGCTCAATGCGAGAAACGCAGACAGGAAATCGACCGGGAGATCGAACAGCTCACCAAGGAGCGTGCGAGCATAAGGCCGATCCATTGGACGGAAGGACTGCTGCGTCCCGTCCTGCAAGAAATCGCGCGGCAAACTCCGTTTATCGGCTTTATGTGCTGAAACCATTATATCTATTATGGATGCAAAACTAACCGACCAATCGATCGGACCGATTTCGGACCGACTATGGGACTTCGTCGAGGCGAATGTCCCGAACTATCACGAGCGTGACGATGTGATGCGCCAGGCCCAACTCCAGCTTTTCATCGACGGCCACGAATCTCCGGTACGAGGTATCACCCGCGAGCAGGCACTTGCCGAGCGGGACGGGATTCTTCTCCGGTTATATCATGAGGCCATCGACCATTTCACCGGCAAGCTGCCGGTTTCAATCACTGGGGAAGATAACCTGCACAATTACGCCGAAGCTCTTGTAGACATCGCCTACGAAGCTGGGGCACGCGGGTTCCGCCCGACCGGCAACTTCCGCGATACGATCAGTACGATCATCGCTTGGGCGGGTGAGTTTACCCGCCAAAATCAGGGCACGGACTGGGGCGACAAAGAGTATCTGGACGAGATTTACGACTTCACGCAGCAGAAACTCAACACCCATCCCAACGAAGACGACCCCGATCGGGAGTGCGACATCGCTTTTCTGGATCGCGCCACGCTCCGTCGCTACGGCTATTCGACGGACGGTCTGTCGGACGAAGGGCTGCTCCGGTTGGCCGGCCTTATGGGCAACAGCTACTGTAATAGCCAGCAATTCAGCCACGATCTGCACAGTGCCTGTCAGGAGTTCGGGCTGGAACAAACCTCTTAAAACGACACGATATGTTACAGCAACTATTAGACGACTTGCGGGGATATTTCGAAGCCAAATCCTCACTGACAGAGCAGGAACAAGAGCTACGAGAGCGGCTCAAAGCAGACGTTTACCCGATCCTTTTCCTGCAAAGAGAGGACCTGGTGCGAAAGGGATTCGATTTTCGCCGTATTACGGACGAACAGATGCGGCAGCTCGCCCTGCAGATGGAAACGGATTACTGCAAAGAGGAATATTGGGACCATCTGGAAGATACGGCGGATGAACTTCAACTACCGCGCTATCCGAGGTGTCCTGCTTGCGGGCATAACGGCGTCGTATTGGACGAAACGAAAGGCGTGATGCATTGCGAAATCTGCGACCAGACCTGGCACGAAGACCTATATGTGCTGGCCGAGTTTCCGGATGACACGACGTATTTCGAAGAGAACGACATCGGATATCCCAGCTTCGAGAGCAAGGACAACGGCGCCCGCTATGTGCCGGAGTACGACTATATCCAGCAATTCGAGCAAGATCCGCCGGCCAACGCCTACTTCAAGCCCATGCAGTGGCCCGAATCGCAGCCGTACCTGTTCCCCGACGAACCGCACGAATCGACCGACGCGCTCTGTGAGCCGATCAACGACGAGAAAGGCCGGGCCGATTTCGGGAAGCAGGCGGTATGGGTTCCGATGTGTAACCTTAAAAACTGACGACATGAAAACACAACGACTGACAACACATTTCTTCGGCCACAAGGTCGAGGTGACACTGAACCTGCCGGACGAATGCGGCAAACGCTACAAGTCCGTTCCGTTCTCCATTGCGGACGATTTCTCGGAACGGATCGAATGCGGCACTCGAAGCGGCACGTTCGAAAATCTGCCGGACGATGAGCTGAGCACTGCTGATGAAGGTTTTGCACTCTCCGGCAGCTGGCGCATCGTGGAGATCGACTACGAGAAGATCCGCCGGGTGCTGACATGGGACTACAATTTCGCACCTGACGAGGCTCTTGCCGAAGAGCTGTTTATCCGTCACTTCGGCGGCAACATGGGGCGCCACTACTACGGGAAGTGGGTGCATGTCTACGACCACGACCTGCGGCGGATGCTGGCCTACTTCGGAAACGCCCTCCGCGAGGGTCAGCGTTTCTGCGACATGATCGCCGAACAGGTTTGCAAATATGAAACACGGAAAAATGAATAAAAACACAATCATTCAGGAATTAAGCGCATGGCACGACGCTATGTTGCAAGCGCAGGCCCGACCGTTCCTTGATCCGCTCGGCCTCGACATGCGTTTCGACGCCGAAGCCTTCGACGAAGACGAACGGCAGAATAGCGACTGTATCACGCTTTACAAAGGCGGCAGCGTCTTCGAAAAGGTGATCCGCTACTGGATCAATTACGACGCGATGGCGGACGTTTTTATCCGCGAGGACGACTGCTCCCAGACCGCCTGCAAAGAGCAGATGCACATCAACCTCTTCTATGTGATCGGAGCCGCTCTGCTGGAGATGTTCTCGGACTTGTACCATACGGACAGCGATCAATTCGACGAACTGGTCGATAGCCTGCCGGATAAACATCTGCGAACGCTACTGCAAGGCCGTAAGAACCCGAAACAGGTGGCGGCGCTCTGCGAAGCGTTCGCAGCCTCCCATCAGAGCGGCGATGAACGGAAAAACCCTCTATACCGATTCTGTTTGCAGTACCAGAAACATTGTATCATGTAAAACGTTTCATTTGAGGATCGTAACATTTTAAGTATTAACCCAAGGCGGGGAGCTTACGCTCTCCGTCTTTTTAATTCCATCACACGCATGAAGTACAAAAAAGAACCCCTCCGAAAGCGGCTCGAACGGCTCGAAGAGAGCCGTATCCCGACATGCCGCAAGAGTTCTATCAAAAAGAGTTCGTATGCGGCAATAGCCCGATCACGCCGGGCGAACTGGAAGAACTGCCTTGCCCGTTTTGCCCCGCAGCAGTGACCGATGCCCAGATGCAGACCGTCGTCAAAGAAACGGATGCAGAAACCAAACTCCGCTGGCGTCTGCCGACAGACGGTCCGATCGATTTCGATAACGACCGGTATAATGAAACATGGTGGGACGAATTGGAGAAGGCGGTGCTGAAACACAGCGTTCCATACTATGAAGACATCATCGAGCCTACCGCGGATAACGTTGCCGGATGGATTCGGGATGTCATAGACGCATCGGAAGACACCACGGTCTACTTGGTGTCCGAAGAAAACCGCTCGTTAAAGAACTGAAGTCAGATCTGGCAACAACAGAAATTTTGATCGCCTCCATTATGGCGATCCTTCGCAACAACAACTTCGATTCAGTACCTTGTCGGCTTCCGTTAAGGACGGAACGCCGTTACTGGAATATATTCGTAAACAACAGTTAAAACATCAGCAACCATGAAAATCATGTGTCAGGAGCACTACGATAAGGTAGTGCAATATGCCGAAAGCATCGGCGACAAGACGTTTCAGGAGTGTCTTGAAAAGCTCCGGCAATGGGAGAAACATCCCTCGCACCCGTGTGAAATCGAACTGTACCGCGATTTTGCACCCTATTCGTTCCTCTTCAAACAGCGTTATCCGGACGGACGTCTGGGCGTTGTCGGCGGATTGGTCTATCACGGCCAGCCCGACCGTTCGCACTGTTTTATCCACGAGCCGTTTCACGGCTGGATGACCCACACCTGAAAAATCGCACAACGGAATATGTGAACTCGCACTTTGTCTTTGCCGACAAGGTGGATATCGGCTCTGTCCGGTATGCCGAAACAGATACTTCCCGCGGCGGGTACAGGAATTGCATATCTTGTGAAAAAAGCGTATATTTGTAAAGAGAAAATAAGATTCGACGTATGACGATATTCGATGATTATAAAGATAATAAGGGCTGTAATTCGGTCTCCCCGACGTTGCTCTGGGAATACGACCTCGCGCAGTTCGACTGGCAGCGTTCGCGCAAGATCGTCGTGCAGCGCATCATCGAACGCGGATGGCTGAAAGATTACTTTGCCGCTTTCGACCTGTACGGCGGTATCGAAGGATTCCGTGAGATCATCAAGGAGGTACCTTCGCTCTCGGCACGGGACATGAATTTTGTTTGTACGGTGTTTAACCTGAAAAAGGAGGACTTGAGATGTTATACACGCAAACTGTCGCGCCTCGAACACTTGAGCTGCTGAAAAAGCTGGAAGCGGAACCCTCGCTGGCTGCTTTCAACCTTGCCGGCGGCACGGCACTGGCACTCTACCTGGGACATCGCCAAAGCGTCGATCTGGATTTGTTTACCCCGCAGTCTTTCGACACGAAAAAACTCGAAACCTTTTTAGCGGATAAATACGGCTTCCGAACGGATTTTATGGAAGCCGATACGCTCAAAGGCACGATCGACGGAGTAAAGATTGATTGTATAGCCCATCGGTACGCATATCTCCGTTCCCCGTACGAGGAAGCCGGCATCCGGCTGTACGATATGGAAGATATTATCGCCATGAAACTGTCGGCTATTGCCGATGACGGATCGCGGTTGAAGGATTTCGTGGACATAGCCTGCCTTTCCACACGGCATACGTTCTATGATATGCTTAAATGCTATGAGCGTAAATTCCCCGAAGCAAATGTGATCCGCCCGTTCAAGGCTGTTACCTATTTCGATGATATAGATTTCGAGGAAGATGTCGTCATGCTGAATTTCGAGTACGACTGGAACAGCATTGCCGAACGGTTAAAGACTATGACCGTCGCACAGAACCGTATTTTTACGGAATATCCATTACGGAAAAAGACTCGAATTTCAGTTGAAGAGCATGACGCCGTATCACACAGACGCGGACGGAAAAAATAATCCGAAGGTCCTATTTTGCAACAATATAATTTCAGACAATGACTAAACTCGAGATTATTAAACAAATCGCCCGGGAAACGGGCATCGAGGCTACGACCGTATCAGCTGTCGTGGAGGGCTTCATGGAAGAGGTACGCGCCGCGCAGATCCGTAAGGAAAATGTTTTTTTGCGCAGCTTCGGCACCTTCGCCGTCAAACACCGCAAGGAAAAGACGGCGCGTAACATCACGAAGAATACGACGATCAAAATTCCTGCGCACGACATTCCTGCATTTAAGCCTTCTCCCGCCTTCCGGCGTCTCTTGGAGAAGAAATGATTACGACAACACCCCGATTCGGACGTCCGAATCGGGGTGTTGTCGTATTATCGCTGCCGGCGACGCGTCAGGCGTTCAGACGTGCATGGTCTGCAAGGAACTTCTCCAGCCCGCTGTCCGTCAGGGGGTGTTTGAGCAATCCTTCGATTGCCGCCAGGGGGCATGTCACCACATCGGCTCCCGCATCGAGGCACTGGATAATATGCTGCGTATGACGGATCGAAGCGGCCAGCACCTGCGTTTTGTAACCATAGGTGCGGTAGACCT
>QWCY01005392.1_pt1 | contig 12142 bp, 10 predicted proteins | sample 1972631 | NCBI WGS metagenome assembly QWCY01 (sample SAMN09866696, study PRJNA288562) | Human gut metagenome isolate pre1_stool, whole genome shotgun sequencing... | isolation source: gut | host: Homo sapiens | place: USA: California
ATTCGTTGTGCTGAATGACAGCCTCCAGCTTGTCAATCGACTTATAAAGTTTCGCTTCCGGCGTCTCGAGCGCGTCCATTTCCGCGTACAGCGCTGTCATCTGCGATGCGAACGGTTCCGGGAGGCTCTTCACCCAATCGCTGAGCAACTTCGTTTCCCGGTCTTCGTCTGCATGCGTCTTCTGAAACGTCGGAATATCGCCTGTGAAGCACTCGCCGAGGTCGTGAATCAGGCACATTTTGATGACCTTGTCCATGTCGAGCGCGGGAAACTCATCCGTCATGAAATACGCCATCAGCGCCATGCGCCAGCTGTGACTGGCCACGTTCTCCGGCGCACCTTTTGTCGTCGTGCAGTGCCTTGTTTCGTCCTTGAGCTTTTCTGCCACATGCAGAGCGTCCAGCAGTTTTCTAGCCTCCATCGTTTTTCCTCCCCTTTTAAAGCGCCATTTCAATGGCTTCCCGGATATTTCTCACGCGGATGAGCTCCAGCCCATCGGGCACTTGCAGCTGCTTTGTCGAGTGCCGCGGGACGATGCAGCGCGTAAAGCCGAGCCGGGCCGTCTCTGTGAGCCGCTGCTGCATCGACGTGACCGCGCGGACCTCACCCGTGAGTCCCACCTCGCCGATGGCAAGCGTCTTGGGGTCGATCGGCGTGTCGCGGTGGCTCGATGCAACGGCCAGAACGAGCGCCAGATCCGCCGCAGGCTCATCCAGGTAAAGCCCGCCGATGACGTTCACATACGCGTCGCACATTGAAATGTTCAGTCCGCCGCGTTTTTCCGTGACGGCAAGCAGCAGATTTGCGCGGTTAAAATCGAAGCCGTTGCTTGTCCGGCGCGGAACGTTGAAGCTTGTCCGGCTGACGAGCACCTGCACCTCGGCAAGCACCGGGCGTGTGCCCTCCATCGCGCAGGCGACGCACGTGCCGGGCGCATTTAAGGGTCTTCCGGACAGGAGCATCTCTGACGGGTTCGGCACCTCGCGCAGCCCTTCTTCGTCCATTTCAAAGACGCCGATTTCGTTGGTCGAGCCGAAGCGGTTTTTTGCCGCGCGCAGAATGCGGTAGCCCATCGCCTGCTCGCCTTCAAAATACAGCACGCAGTCGACCATGTGCTCGAGCACCTTCGGTCCGGCAATCGCGCCCTCTTTGTTGACATGCCCGACGACGAAGACGCTCGTGCCCGTGCTCTTTGCCAGATGCATCAGCCGCATCGTGCAGTCCTTGACCTGTGAAACAGAGCCGGGCGCGGAGGTATTGTCGGGCGTAAAGAGCGTCTGGATGGAGTCGGCAATCAGAATGTCGGGCTTTACTGCCTCGAATGCCTCCAGAATCGCGTCCAGATCTGTTTCCGAAAGGACATATAAATTGTCGCTCTCCACGCGCAGCCGGTCGGCGCGCATATTGAGCTGCTGCTCAGATTCCTCGCCCGAGACATAGAGAATCTTCTGCGTCCTTCCGAGATAGGCGCAGATCTGCAGCAGCAGCGTCGATTTGCCGATGCCGGGCGCGCCGCCGACCAGAACCAGCGAGCCCTTTACCCCGCCGCCACCCAGTACGCGATCGAGCTCTCCCAGACCCGTAGAAAACCGGATCTGCCGGTCGGAGGCGTCCAGTTCCCGCAGCTTTTTGGGCGCACTTGCGCCCGTCTTCACACCTGATACGGACTTGTTTCCCGCCGGCTTCTTGTCCTCAAATTCTACAATGCTGTTCCACGCGCCGCAGGCGGGGCACTGCCCCTGCCATCTGGGCGTCTCATTTCCGCACTGATTGCAGATAAATACGCTTTTTGCCTTCATTGGCTTTCCCCTTCTGTTTCCAAATAGCTGCACAGCGCACTGCAGACGGCGCCTGTCAGCTGCTTCTGATACTGCGCCTGCGTAAGCTTTTCCGCCTCCGGCTCGTTCGATAAAAAGCCGCACTCGACCAGAACTGCCGTACACGAAACTTTTTCCATCAGATAGACCGCTTCCGCAGGCTTTTCGCGCCGGTGGTTCTCCGGGTCCACGCATGTGCGCAGCGTCTGCTGCAGCAGCGCTGCCAGCGCCTCGCTTCCCGGCGTCTTCGCGTAGAACACCTGCGCGCCGTGATATTTTGCCTCCGGGAAATAATTCTGATGGATGCTCAAAAGCAGCGCATTCGGCGTGCGCTCGACCATCTGCACGCGGTTTTTGAGATCCGATACCTTCTTCTGCTGGATGCTGCCGCCCTCTGTGCAGACGGAAATGTCCTGCGTCCGGATCATCTGCGTCCGCACGCCCGCAAAATGCAGCAAGTCCTCGATTCTCTTCGCAATCTCCAGATTGATCGTACTCTCCAGAACGCCGGACCGGCTCGACGCACCGCCGTCCTCCCCGCCATGCCCGGCGTCTATGACCACGGTTACGCGGTCTTCGCGCGCAAACACGGGCGCTGCATGCCGCAGCTGCGCCGCAGAATCCATACATACGAAGAGCGTTGCTAACGCCAGCGCCGCGCATACTGCCCAAACTGCCGCTTTTTTCATTGCCATCACCTCATACTTATCCTATGAGGCGCAAGGCTAGTATAGCATAAGTTTGTGCTCCTGCAAAGCAGAAGTTCCGCCGCACAGGGCCTGTGCGGCGGAACCGGAAATGCTTACTTGAGAACTGCTTTGTGGTAGACCTTCTTGCCCTTACGGATTTTCAGCCCCTGCCTGAGCTGTTCTGCGGTGAAGCTGGCGTCGATGGAGGAAACCTTCTCCTCATTGACCATCACGCCGCCCTGCTGGACCAGGCGCCGTCCTTCGCCCTTGGATGGCACGAGCTTGCAGGCAAGCATGAGATCCAGAATCGCGATGCTGCCGTCTGTCAGCTGGTCTTCCGTCAGCTCGGTGGTCGGCATGTTGGAGTCGTCGCTGCCGCCTGCGAAGAGCGCCTTGGCAGCTGCCTCTGCCTTCTGCGCCTCTTCTTCGCCGTGGACGAGCTTCGTCAGTTCGAAGGCAAGAATTTCCTTGGCGCGGTTGAGCTGGCTTCCCTCCCACTTGTCCATCTCGTCAATCTGCTCGAGCGGCAGGAAGGTCAGCATGCGGATGCACTTGAGAACGTCGTCGTCTCCGACGTTGCGCCAGTACTGATAGAACTCAAACGGCGTTGTCTTGTTCGGGTCGAGCCAGACTGCGCCGGAGGCAGTCTTGCCCATCTTCTTGCCCTCGGAGTTGAGCAGTAGCGTGATGGTCATCGCCTGCGCGTCTTTGCCGAGCTTGCGGCGAATCAGCTCCGTGCCGCCGAGCATGTTCGACCACTGGTCGTTGCCGCCGAACTGCATGTTGCAGCCGTAATGCTGGAACATGTAGTAGAAGTCGTAGGACTGCATGATCATGTAGTTGAATTCGAGGAAAGAGAGTCCCTTTTCCATGCGCTGCTTGTAGCACTCGGCGCGCAGCATGTTGTTGACCGAGAAGCAGGCGCCGACCTCACGCAGCAGCTCAATGTAATTGAGGTTCATCAGCCACTCGGCGTTGTTGAGCATCATTGCCTTGCCCGGTCCGAAGTCGATAAACCGCTCCATCTGGCGCTTGAAGCAGGCGGCATTGTGGTCGATGTCTTCCTTGGTCAGCATCTTGCGCATGTCCGTGCGCCCGGAGGGATCGCCGATCATGGTCGTGCCGCCGCCGATGAGCGCGATCGGGCGGTTGCCTGCCATCTGAAGCCGCTTCATCAGGCACAGCGCCATGAAGTGACCGACATGCAGAGAGTCTGCCGTGCAGTCAAAGCCAATGTAGAACGTCGCCTTGCCGTTGTTGACCATGTCGCGGATGTGCTCTTCATCCGTCACCTGCGCAATCAGACCGCGCGCTTGCAGTTCTTCGTAAATACCCATCGTGTTTCTCCTTCTATTGTTCGTAAATTAGTTAACATAATTCGTCGCTTGCCTTGTCTGGGCAGCAGGCAGCAAAAATAAAACACCCTCCACCCAACCTTCGTTGAGCAGAGGGCGAAAAATCGCGGTACCACCTCTGGTCGTCCGCCTCTCGCGAGACAGGACCTTACCGGGTGCCTTTCGGCATCCTGCGCGATAACGGGCGCGACCGACACACCCCTAATCGTTTCCTTTCAGGGGGCAGCTCCGGGAGGTATTTCACGCGCCGCGTCCGTTTCCTCGCACCGACCGGAAACTCTCTGAGGACGAAAGGCGGGCTACTTCTTCCCTTCTTCGCTGTAGCAATATAACGCTTGTATCTTAGCAAAAACGATTGCGTTTGTCAATCAGTATTCGCCAAATAACGCCGTAAGCTTCTGATCTGCGACCTCGTAAAGCGCGCAGTGCGCGTCCATCATACCCATGCAGTAAGCCCCTGCGGCATAAACTTTCCCGTTTTGCACGTAAATATCCGTCAGGTTCTGCATGTTGTTGCTTTCGTCGCGCGAGGCAAGAACGGTCACGTTCCAATCCCGGTCGACGGCGGCAACCTGTGTCGCGCAGGGGTAATACATCGCTGCGTAAAGATACGTCGGATGTTCTCCCGCCGGGTACGTCAGCACGTAATAAAGATCACCGGAACGGCAGAAATCCAGAACGGGCGCCGGACAAATCAGATCGATTGTGTCGCCGCTGCGCTGGTAAAGTCCTGCTTCGCCCCAGATATACCGCCCGTCAGAGCCGGTAAAGGGACAAATGCCATCTGCAATCTCCGGAATGTTCCAGTCATACTGCGCTTTCTCTCCGGTCAGCGGATTGACCCGGTACAGTTTTGTTTCTGACTTTTGCGTCTTTGTAACCAGCCAGTTGCTGCCGATTGTGCAGACATAGTCATAGCCCTCTTTGCGAAGGGCAAGCTGCGCTTTGAGCCTTGATAAAATCGCGGCGGTCTCCGCCCGCGTCACGCCGTTTTTGGGCTTGAACGTACCGTCCGGGTAGCCCATCATAAGCCCCTGGTTGGCGCAGGCGCGGAGTCTTTCTGCGTCCAGCTCCTTTGGCTTCGGCTCCGGCAGCTCCATGCGCTGCTCGTTCCAGTTGATTGTGAACTGCTCTGCCGCGTCCGCGCGCGCATTCACGCCGCCCCAGTCGCTGCAAAGATAGCCCAGCATTTGCGCAATTTCGCCGCGCGGCATGGCATCATTGTATCCGGCGCTGCCGCTGAGCAGATTGTTTGCCTCGCAGACCCGATATGCCGCTTTCCACCAGGTATCGCCGGTTTCGTTTTTAAGCTCCTCCGGGAAAACGGTTCTTGCAAGAAGCGTCACAAATTCCGCGCGTGTGACGGTGCTTTCCGGTCGGAACGTGCCGTCCGGATAACCTGCAATTTCGTCAGAAAGATACGCGATCTGCTCCCTTGCCCAATGCGTATCCGGTACATCCTTGTAGTCCTTGGCGCAGACTGCCGTGCCAAGAAGCGCAATTGTTGCAATGACCAGTAGCAGCTTTCGAGCCTTCATACTCCGTTCTCCTTTTTTGTTTTCTCCGCCAGACGCAGCAGCTCTGCCGCACCGGCAAGCGTCGTCTCGGTGATCATGCTGCCGCCAATGAGGCGTGCCAGCTCCTGCTTTCGACCGCTCTCGTCCAGATGCAGAACGCTGGTATACGTTCTCTCGTTTTCCACGCGCTTTTCGACTGTATACTCCGCGTCCGCCATCGCGGCAATCTGCGGCAGATGTGTCACGCAGAGAACCTGCCGTCCTTTGGAGACCGTCCAGAGCTTGTACGCCACCTTCTGCGCGGCTCTTCCGCTCACACCGGCGTCCACCTCGTCGAAAATCAGCGTCGGCACGCCGTCCTGCTGCGCCAGCACCTGCTTCATTGCCAGCATAATTCTTGCCAGTTCGCCACCGGAGGCGACCTTGGAAAGCGGCTTGAGATTCTCGCCGACGTTGGCGGACATCAAAAACCGCACGCTGTCCAGACCGGTCTGCATCGGCTGCTGCGGCGTAAACTCGCAGACAAAGCGAATCTTCGGCATATCAAGCTGGCGCAGCTCGTCGCAGATGCGAGATTCCATCGCCTGCGCAGCGGAAAGGCGCTTTTCACGCAGAATTTCTCCCTGCCGGATTGTTTCCTTTTGCAGTTCCGCCTCCCGTTTTTTGAGCGTTTCAATCCGGTCGGACGCAAATTCAATTTCGTCGAGCCGCTGCTCGGAGTCTGCAAGATAGGCAAGCACATCCTCCACGCTTGCGCCGTATTTGCGCTTGAGCTTATGGATCGCGTCGAGCCGTTCTTCGATTTCTTCGAGCTCCCCTTCCGAGTAGCTCAGATCGTCGCGCATGGCGCGCAGCTCGTCCGCCGCATCCTGGACGCTGTACATGAGGTCCGAAATCTTCTGATGAAGCGTCTGCATGTCGGCACTGATGGTACTGACTCGGGAAAGCGCATGCTCGGCATTGGATAAAAGCCCTGCCGCGCCGTCGGAGGAATCACCGCCGTAGAGCGCTTCGTCTGCCATACGCAGCGCGTCTGAGAGCTTTTCCGCGTTCTGCAGCACCTTGCGCCGCTCCTTGAGCTGCTCTTCCTCGCCGGAAACCAGATTTGCCGCGCGGATTTCTTCAATCTGAAATGTAAGCGTCTCCACGAGTCGCAGCTTTTCCGATTCGTCCATGCTGAGCTTCTGAATTTCCCGCTGCACCGACTGCATGGCGGAAAACGCCTGCTGATACGCTTCGAGCTCCTGTTCGTCGCGTGCAAAGGCGTCGAGATAGGTCAGATGATTTTCCTCGTCAAACAGCTGCTGCGAGTCGTGCTGTCCGTGGATGTTGATGAGTCTGCCGCCGAGCTTTTTGAGCGATGCCACGCTGACCGGGCGACCGTTCACACGGCAGACATTTCTGCCGTCTGCATAAATCTCGCGCTGCACCTGCAGCTCCTGCGGGTCAAACTCCACCTGATTTTCTGAAAACCAGTCGTATTGCGGAATATTCGTAAAAATCGCGCTGACGAATGCGCGATTCGCGCCGGTGCGGATCACGTCGCGGTAGGTGCGCTCGCCCAATATTGCGGAGATCGCGTCAATGACAATGGATTTGCCCGCACCGGTCTCACCGGTCAGGACATTGAAGCCGCCCTCGAAGAGAATTTCCGCCTGCTCAATGACGGCAATGTTTTCAATATGCAGAACGCTCAGCATGCCGGGTTCTCCTCTCGCAAAGCTTATACGCGGGTTTCGTGAATGGTAATCTGGCTGCGGATTTCCGCACAGATGCCAGCCGCCGAGGCAGCGTCGCGCAGAACGACCATACAGGTATCATCTCCTCCGAGCGTACCGAGAACCTCGGAAAGATCCAGCTTATCGAGCGCCGAGCAAGCCGCCTGTGCAAGCCCGGGAAGCGTCTTGATCACGATGATATTCTGTGCATAGTCGACACTGGTTACGCACTGACTGAAGATAATATTGAGCTTCGAGGAAAATGCGTGCTCTACAGGCTTTGCCGTCGCGCTGTAGCGGTACGTTCCGCCGGGTCCCAGCTCCTTGATGATGCGCAGCTGCTTGATGTCCCGGGAAATGGTTGCCTGCGTGGTGTTGAAGCCGCTTTCCTGCAGCTGCTGCAGCAGCTGTTCCTGCGTCTCGATGTCGTGGTCGCGGATCAGCTCGAGGATTTTTTCGTGGCGTTTTGATTTCATGGCGTTACCTCTGCCTGTCGATGAATTTTTTGTTGAGAATTTCGAAGAAGCTCGTCTGCTTGAGCCGCACCAGCTTCGTCACCTTCTGCGAAGCCTTCGTGGTGATGACGTCTCCGGTGTTGAGTCGGAACGCTCTGCCGCCGTCGACGGAGAGGTAGGCGTTGTGCCTGCCGATTTTTCCGATCTTGATGGAAATTACGCGCTCCGGAGAAACAACGATCGTCTTTGCCAGCATTGCGTGCGCACAGATGGGCGAAATGATCAGGTTTTTTGCCAGCGGCTCGACGATCGGTCCGCCAGCAGACATGGAATAAGCGGTGGAGCCGGTCGGCGTGGCAATGATGACGCCGTCGCCGGAGAAGCTCGTCGCCTCGACATTGTCGCAGTAGACCGAAACCTGCACCACGCGCGCAATCGCGCCCTTGGTCACGACTGCGTCGTTGAGCGCCGTCTCATGCAGAAGCCGCTGCCCGTTCGCGCCGGTGACGGTGACGTCGATCATACTGCGCGGCTCGATGGTATAGTCGCCCGCAGGGAGCCTGCGCAAAAGCTCCAGCTCGCCTGCCTCCAGCTCTGCAATAAAGCCCATCGTGCCGATGTTGATGCCGAGAATCGGAAGATTATGCGCCGTGGCAAGCTTGGAGGCATGCAGAATCGTGCCGTCTCCTCCAAAGCAGACGAGCATGTCGGCATCCTTGATCTCGCGGTTCAGATCCTGAAATTCGATGCTCTTCGGCAGCTCATAGTCCCGGTCCACGTCGAACGGCAGACACGTGGCGGTCTGCACACCGCAGCCTTCCAGAATCTTTCTTGCCTGCTGGACCGTGCGGAACTGCTTGTCCCGGTAGGGATTCGGGGTCAGAACAATTTTCATCTTGATCACCCTTTCAGTGCGGCGTGTGCCTGCGCAACCAGATCACCGGGAAGCGGATAGGAATCCTCCCCCGGCTGCAGGGAAAGATGCGCGAGAAATTCGATGTTGCCCTCCGGACCCTTGACGGGCGAGAACGTGAGATTGCGGATGGTAAAACCGAGCGACTTTGCAAGGGAGATGAAGTTCTGAAGCACCTCTTCGTGGACCGCAGCGTCGCGGACGACGCCCTTTTTGCCGACCTTGTCCCTGCCCGCTTCAAACTGCGGCTTAATCAGGCACAGAACCTGTCCCATTGGCTTTAACAGCGTTTTGACCACCGGAAGGACCAGCGAAAGCGAGATAAACGACACGTCGATGACAGACAGGTCCAGCTTCTCTCCTAAGTCCTCCGGCGTCACATAGCGGATGTTCGTCCGCTCCATAACAACAACGCGCGGGTCGTTGCGGATTTTCCACGCCAGCTGTCCGTAGCCGACGTCGATGGCAAAGACCTTGCTGGCGCCCTGCTGGAGCAGACAGTCGGTAAATCCGCCCGTAGACGCACCGGAGTCGCTGCAGACATAGCCCGTCGGGTCAACGCCGAAGTTCCGGAGCGCTTTTTCCAGTTTCAACCCGCCGCGGCTGACATACGGGCAGGCACTGCCGCGCACCTCAACATTTGATGTTATGTCAACTTCCATACCGGACTTGTCCGCTTTCTGCCCGTTCACATAGACCTCGCCCGCCATAATCGTCGCCTGCGCCTTTGCCCGCGACTCGGCAAGCCCCAGGCTCACCAGCAGCACATCCAGCCGCTCCTTATGCTTCATGACATACCTCCCGGATTTTATCCCGCAGCGCCTGCGCGTTCAGCCCCGCCAGCGCATATAAATCCTGCATCGCGCCGTGGCAGATGTAGCCGTCTCCGAGATTCTGCTTGCAGAAGTGTCCCATGACACCGCTTTGCAGCAGGCGCGCAAAAAGCTCGTCGGCAACGCAGCCGTGATTGGATGTTTCTTCGACCACCAGCACCCGCCCGGTCTTGCGGCAGGATGCCTCGATCGCTGCAAAATCCAGCGGTGCAATCGTCGCAAGCTTCAAAACCTCGACGGAAATTCCCTCTTTTTCGCAGCCTTCCGCCGCTTCGAGAACGGCGTTGATTGTCGTACCATAGGTGATCACAGTGCAGTCTTTGCCCTCTTTTAAAAGCGACTGCGCCTTGTCCGTCTGATAGTTTCCCTCGCCGCCTCTCGGATAACGCACAGCGACCGGTCCCTTGTCCTCGAGCACCGCCTGCCGGAGCATGCGGCGAAGCTCCGCAAAGCTTGCCGGACAGTAGATTTTCATGCCCGGCACCTGACGAAGATAGCCCACGTCAAACATGCCGTGATGCGTTCTGCCGTCTTCTCCGACGAGACCCGCGCGGTCGACGCCCAGCACCACGTGCAGCTGCAAAAGCGCCAGATCGTGCAGCAGCATGTCAAACGAGCGCTGCAAAAATGTTGAGTAAATCGCGACTGCCGGAATGAGACCCTGCTTCGCCATGCCGCATGCCATAGACAGCGCATGCTCTTCGGCAATGCCGACATCAAAATACCGCTTGGGGCAGGTTTCTGAGAAGGTTTTCAGCCCCGTTCCGTCGCGCATGGCAGCGGTGATCGCGCAGACGCGCGGGTTTTCCAGCGCGAGCTCCGTCAGCGTCTGCCCGAAGACATCGGAAAAGCACGGCTTGTGAACGGCGCTGGCGCCCAATGCCGGGTCGAACTTTCCGACGCCGTGGTATGCCGCCGGCATTTTTTCCGCCAGCTCATAGCCCTTGCCCTTTTTGGTGATCAGGTGCAGCAGCACCGGCTCATGCAGTGCCTTTGCGATTTTCAGAAGTTCTTCGACCTTCTGCACGTCGTGCCCGTCGACGGGTCCGAGATAGGTAAAGCCGAGGCTGTCAAACAGATTTGTGCCCAGAACGCTTCTGCGGAAGCGTTCTTTTAGCTTGTGGGTAAACTGATAGAGCTTTCTGCCGCCCGGAATCCTTGCTGTAAAGGCGCGGTAGCGGAGCTTGAAGCCCAGATAGTCCGGGCGCAGGCGGACCTTCGCCAGATGCCGGGAAATTGCGCCGACGTTCGGCGTGATGGACATGCCGTTGTCGTTGAGAATCACGATCAAAGGCTCCCGGCTCGCGCCCGCGTTGTTAAGTCCCTCGTAGGCAAGCCCGCCTGTAAGCGCGCCGTCTCCGACGAGGGCGATAACGCTGTAGTCCTGCTTTTCCAGCGTCCTTGCCCGCGCCATGCCGAGCGCGACCGAAACGGCGTTGGATGCATGCCCGGCGATAAAAGCGTCTGCGATGCTCTCCGCCGGGTCCGGAAAGCCGGACATACCGCCGAACTGACGTAGCCGGTCAAAGCCTTCTGCGCGTCCGGTGAGCAGCTTGTGAACATAGCTCTGATGACCGACATCAAAGACAAGCCGGTCCTTTTTCGTGTCGAACACGCGCTCGATGGCAAGCGTCGTCTCCACAACGCCAAGATTCGACGCCAGATGTCCGCCGGTCCGGCTAACATGGCGAACCAGAAACTCGCGGATTTCCCGGCAAAGCTGCCCCTGTTCGGCGTCTGTCAGCGCCAGAAGATCCGCTCTGGTATGAATTTTCTCTAAAATCATACGTACCTCATAACCACAACGCCCGCTTTACCGCCTGCGTTTCGGACGGAGTTTTTCGGGAATGGTATGGAAAAAATGCAGAACCATCGCCGCCGTGCGGACGACGCTTGTACTGGAATCGATGGCAAAGGATTTGCCGCATGCCTTTCCGCCGACGGTCAGCCCCGCCGCCAGCGCCGACATGGCAAGCGTCAGAACGATCTCGCGCATGCCCGGATGCATTGCCAGCACACGCGCGGCAATGGTCGCCGCGGCAGAGCCGGAAATGACGCCGCAGATATCGCCGATGACGTCGTTGCAGAACGACGACACGCGCCCGGCGTTTCGGATCAGCTTCAGCGCCTGCGTCGCTTCCGGCACCTTGCGCGACGCCATCGAGTGAAACGGCTTTTCGTCCGCCGCCGTCACCGCAACGCCGATGATATCAAACACAATGCCGATGGCAATGATGCAGATGAGAATCACAAACGACACACCGAGCGTCGCGCTTGAGAGTAAATTGGTCGATATGAGAGACATCACCGCCGAAATCAGGACGGTTATGAAAAAAATCGTAAAAATCCAGCGCCAATCCGGACCTTGCTTCTTCGGCGCCTTGCTGTTTTTCTGCGCAGCCAAATCGTTTATCTCCTACATAATCTGAGCTTTCACATGTACCGCATTGAAAAATTGCAAAATTTTTCAATAGTCTTTTTGATGGCAGCAGATCTGGTTAATCTTACGGCTTAGGTCGGGTTTGTTTTCCACCCGGGCAGCCTCCCGTCGCCGAAGAGGCGGTTTCCCTTTCATGCCCGGGCCGGCTCGTTGCCGATGCCGGTACCCGATTGCCACTGAGTCCGTACCGCAATCCCAGATCTGCCCTTTCGACAGCCTAGGTGATTTCCACAACAGCTTTCTTCCGGTTCTAATCCTCTTTTGCAGACAGTGTTTCCAGAAGCGCGTTTGCCCTCGTTTTTCGAAGGTGTCGGCGCGCCTTTCCCCGAGCTGTCCACGCAAGGCAGGCTACGCTGCACACAGCGTTCACGGCGTAAAAGCCGGGTAGCACCGCAATGCAGGTTC
>QWCY01005396.1_pt1 | contig 12139 bp, 8 predicted proteins | sample 1972631 | NCBI WGS metagenome assembly QWCY01 (sample SAMN09866696, study PRJNA288562) | Human gut metagenome isolate pre1_stool, whole genome shotgun sequencing... | isolation source: gut | host: Homo sapiens | place: USA: California
CCGCCGTAAGCAGGGCCGCGCGCAGGGAGCGCCACAGCAGATACGCTGCTTTGTTTTCGTTTTTTTCCGGGTAGACCGTAACGGTCTGCGGATGTTTCATGCGCGTCCCCTCTCTCAGCACAAAATGCGGTAAACTTCATCTTCGATTCGCTCGGCAGGCAGTTCTACCACTTCGCAGCCGCCGCCCACCGCAATATGCTGCAATTTGCCGCCGGACACCGCACTGATAACGGTAGTGCCGATGCGACCCTCAAGCGGTTTTAAGGACGCGGTGTATTGACCCGCGGCAAGCAGCTTTTTATCGGAATTTACGATGATGTTCAGGTTAACGTCCTTGCCTTGCTGCCCACCGGGGCGGACACGCATAGAAACGCGAATGCTGTGCGCATCATGTAAAACGAGCATACCGTTAATAACCATGAGCAGCAATAAAACGATCAGCACCGTCAGCAAAAACGACTTACTGTATAAGAACAGCAGCACTGCTGCCGTCAATAGGACAAGCCCATAGGCCAGTCTGTTTTTCCACATATCCGCTTACCTTTCCGTACCGGGCTTGATCTGCTGCAAAATCTCAGCCAGAATATCGCGCGCCGTTATGCCGTCCATCTGTGCCTGCGGGCGCAGAATGAGACGGTGTGCGCAGACATCGAAAAACACGCTCTGCACGTCTTCCGGCACCACGTAGTTGCGCTCGCGCAGAACGGCACCGGCACGCGCCATTTTGACAAGTGCGGAAACGCCGCAGCGCGCGACCTATTCTCCCCCAAACCGTTCCGCCGCATTACACAGGGAACTGAACACAAATAAAGCCGGTCCATAGAACCGGCATAGTTGTTAAGTCATATCAATCGAGCTTTTCGATGGCCTCCACGATCTCCTTCTGATCTTTGCAGACCTCTTCAAAAAGCGATTCGTCCGTCAGCGGAACGGCGCCGCGCACGGCCTCCGTTAAAGCGGATGCCGATTTTTGCAGGCGATCGAAGCCGAGGTTCTGTGCCACACCCTTTAAGGTGTGCGCCGCAATGAAAACATCTTTCCAGCTTTTGGCTTCCACAGCCGCTGCAAGCCGGTTATAGGTCGGGTCGTTTGCGTATTTGCGCACGAACTTGCCGATCATTGCCTCATTCGGGATGCGTTTCATCACGTTTTTGAGGTCGCCGCCGATTTTCTGATATAATTCTTCAAGCTCCATGATCTGTCACCTTTCTGCAACTTCTATCTGCTTTCCGCATGATTAGCGTTCGCGTGTTTCGCTTTATTTTCGTACATGCGCAGGTCTGCCTGCCGAATGGCTTCGGAGAGCGGGTGTACGCGGTATACGCCGCCAAGGCTGACATCAAGCTTCACCTCGGGGTAATCCGGCAATTTTGTCTCCTGCACAGCGCGTCTGAGCTGCTTTAAACGCTCATAGAAAACCTCTTCGCCGATCTTGGAGAAGATGAGGAGAAACTCGTCCCCGCCGTAGCGGATGAGCGTATCACTGCCGCGGATGCCGGAACGGATTGTATTCGCGATGGTTTTCAGCGCTTCATCGCCCACAGGGTGGCCGTATGTATCGTTAATCTGCTTAAAAAGGTCAACATCCACGATTGCCACGGCATCTGCGCTTTCCAAATTGGACTGGAAACTCTCAAGATACAGTCTCGTGTACGTTCCGGTCAGGGTATCGCGGTAGAAATTCATAAACGAAGAACGCGTTGGCGCATCGTTGTCGCCGCCGCAGCGTGCGCACTCCGCTTCGTCTTCATGCGAAGCAATCTCCAGTGTGCAGGTACGTCCGTTGACGTTGATATGTTTAGAAAGCACGAAGTACATTTGCCTGTCACGCATTTCAAGCTTGGTGACCCACTCTTTTCCTTCCAGAGAGCGGGAAGAAATACAGTTTTCGCACGGCTCGTTTCTGCCCCAAATTTCATAGCAGTGTATCGGCGTAGTGATTACTTTTCCGTCTTTATCCAGCTCAAGGTTCTCATTCGTTTTTGGATCAACAAGGCGCACCACTTCAAACACGCGGCTCAAATCTTTCAAAAGATGAGCTATGCTGTCTTCCGTGCACTTTTCGAGCACATCTTCTCCGCGCCGCACCATTTCATCCTGAATATCTTTAAAGTGTCCGAGCACGCCGGCATAATTTTTGTATTTAGTTGTCCAAAGCGATTTTACCGTAAGGCGCTGCCAGCGATATTCACCGTTAACGGGGATCTGCACAATCATTTTCACTTCCGGTCTTTCCGGCGTTGTTGCTTTCAGCTTTTCACGCATCGCGAGCCAATCCTTTTCAGAGAGCAGCGAAACGTCGTTCCATTCCGTCAGATACATGGATTTTTCTCGTTGATCGACCGGCGCATTCCAATCTTTGAGATGTACGGTATTTGTCCAGTGGTCAAATTCAAACTGGATACCGCCGCACTGCTCTGCGAAGAATTCCGCCTTTTTCTGCTCGAAGGTGAGCAGGCTGTGCGCACGGTTATTAGGCATAAGTTCTTTTTGCTCGAGCATTTCATCGGAAAGGCGCTTTGCTTCCTGACGGTAATCGAACCGTCTGGGGTCTGTGTGCATGTTCTCGAAAAGCTGATCCTGCACGTCCAAAAGGCACTGTATCAAAAGCGGATTGAAGGCGCCGCATTCGCCGTTTGTAATCATTTTAATAGCGGTCGCGTGGTCGAACGACTTTTTGTAGCAGCGTTCGCTTGTAAGCGCATCGTACACGTCTGCCATGGCGACGACCTGCGCGGAAATCGGAATCTCATCGCCCTTGAGACCATCCGGATAGCCGCGGCCGTCCCAACGCTCGTGGTGCCAGCGGCAGATCTCATGCGCCAGATTCATCAGCGTTTCGGATTGCTGCGTACCGAGGTCACGCAGCATCGAGTCACCGATGGCGGCGTGATTCTTCATAATCTCCCACTCTTCGGGGTCAAGCTTGCCGGGTTTATTTAAAATCGCTTTCGGAACGCTGATCTTACCGATGTCGTGCAGTGCGGAAACCGAAGCGATCATAGAGATATCCGTTTCCGTCAGCGGGTATTTATCCGTGATCTCAATCAAGCGGCGCAGGAGAATGTCCGTCATCATGCGCACATGCAGAATATGCTGGCCGCTTTCGTTGTTGCGGTATTCGATAACATGGCTCAAAATATTGATCATCGTGTTGTTCGTCTTTTCACGCTCGTAGACCTGCTCCTCCACAAGGCGCACAAGGCGCTTTTGGCGGGCATACAACATGAGCGTATTTTCGACACGGCGGCGGACGACCGTCAGATCGAACGGTCTGCTGATGTAATCCGAAGCGCCGAGGTCATAGCCGCGGCGGATGAAATCCACATCGCTTTCGGACGAGATGATGATAACCGGCACCTCGCTGATCCAATGCCGCAGATTCATAATCTCCAGAACGCCGAAACCGTCCATTTTCGGCATGTTGATGTCGAGCATCACGAGGTCGATATCCTCGTTTTTTTCGAGGATATCGACGGCTTCTGTGCCGTCTTTTGCCATGACATATTCATATTTATCGCTGAGTATTTCCTCAAGGAGCATTTGGTTCATTTCCGAATCGTCCGCGATGAGTATTTTTTCCTTTAAACTCATAGATTTCTCCTTGCAGCGCTTTCTGTTTCGTCTCACAATTTATTCTTTATCGGAAAGCGCTTTCATTTTTACCGATAGAATGACTTGCCAAAGACAGAATTCGCTATATTCTCTGCAAATTCGTCAAAAAGTGGATAAAAAGCAGCAATTCTATCTATTCTGTACAATAAAGAACACTATTTAAATACACTGTTTTTCTATTTTATCATATTTGCTTTTTACGTGCAAGAAAAATCGCAAGAAAAATCGCATGAAATCATACTTTTCAAAAAACAAAGCGTATACAAATTCTTTATTGCAAAAACACCGCGCCTGCGGAGCATTCCGTTTGGCGCGGTGTTTCTCAGTTTTCTGTATTGCGGATGTCTTCGGCGCGGGCGCGGCCCTCTGCGGTGTCTTCGGTCGTCACATTGAGCTTTTCCACTTCAAAGGTGGTTTCGGCCAGCGTGTTTTTATTTTCGCTGTCTTTTACGCTCAGCTGCACTGTGAAAAGGGCAGTAACATCGTCATACGTTAAGCTTCCTACCTCAGCTTTAATACCGTAGGGGTACGCCTTTGCGGGCAGAATGTCCTTGCCGCCAAGCTGCACATGCCCTTCCGGCGTAGTGGTAAACGCGGTGTAATCGCCGCTGCCGAACTGCTGGCTGAAAAAGCCCGTAACGCTGCCGCTGCCGTCTACTTTCAGTGTGCCGGAATAGCGCAGCTCATCGCTGATGGTGGTCGTAAGCGTGGAGCACAGTACCTGCGCTTCCGAATATGAAACGGATTTTGCGTAGGAGCGCACGCCGAGCTGCACACCCAACACCATCACCATGCTGACAAGCACCAAAATGGCGACTGTGCAGAGCATTTCCACGAGCGTTAAGCCTTTTTTATCTTTCAGCTTCAAGTTCCCGCCCCCTGCTCTTTGCTTTCCCTGTAATACGTGTAGCCGTTTTTGCTTGTGTATTCATCGACTTGAACATGGATGATTTTTGTGGCACTGTTTTTATCCTTAATGATCAGCGTTTTGGTTTCGCTGCCCTTGACGGCATTCTTATACGTTAAAGCCACATCGGTTTTGCGCACCTTGGCATTTACCTTGGATGCCGTGGAAACTGCGGTGGAGAGAAAAAGCATAACGAGCACCACGACCACGATGGCCATGAGCGTTTCCACCAGTGTTTCCGCTTTTTGTGAACGCAGCTTTTTCAACCCGTTACCTCCTTTTGCAGCTTTGCCTTATTCCATTCGAGTGTTCGGGTGACGACCTGCGTGGAGCCCGTATCGCCGGAGGTTCTTTCCTCCGTCAATTTGCCCTCCATAGTCAACACCATGCGGCAGGGGTGTTCGGAACCCACACCGTTTGTGAATGTTGCAGTGAGGTTATACACCTTGCTGCTTTCGTCACTGCCGGTGCCGACTGATACAAGGATTTCTGCCGATACATCTTCATAACCGTCTACGGAGAACGTGTAGGTCTTTGCATAAGTGGACGTCGTGTTCATACCTATAAACCATGCGCCGATGTCATTGATCATATCTCCCACCGCACATGTGGCCTTTATCGTATTATTCTTCGTAGTGGTCGTTCCATCCGCATGCGTCACCGTGGTCGTAACATCTTTATACCGGCCCGTAAGGCTTTGGAAATCGTCGCGCACGAGCTCGGCGGCAGAGCTGACCGCGAGGTAGGCCTGCTGCTGTTCTTTTTCCGAGCGTTTATTTACGGCGGCGCTGGTGGCGGCGGAGATGATGACCGCGCTCACCATGATGCCGACCAGCATAAGCAGCAGCGCCATCAGCATGGAAGCGCCCCTTTGGCTATTCAGTTTTCTGCGGATCGCCTGCATTTTCGGCACCTGCCTTTTTGTTGATTTACGGTTCAGCGGTCTCGCCGCCTGGTGCGGTATCTTCCCAAACGGCGTAAAGAGTGAGTTCGGTCTTATTCCCCTTCGCCATAGAATCTATGATGTTCCCGATCAAGCTTGCATCTGTATAATCAGCCGTTGTACTTGAAGCATCAAACGCCCAGCCCTTAAAGGTGGATGTTTCTTTTGTGAACCTATTCGGCGGAAGGGTGTCCGTCGTTTGAATCTTATCATAAGTATACGAAACATCACTCATCGTACCCAAGCCGCCGTTGGCATCAAACTGGATGGTATAGGTGTTCGGCGTTAATGTCGGGGGAATTTCTGTATCTGCGTAGATTTCAGAAAGCGCCCATGTGCAGGTGTAGCCCAACTCGGCATCGGCTTTCAATTTAGCCTTATCCTCCTCGGTCAGCTCCGGCTTTTTGCCGTAATCGACTGTTTTTGTGAGAAGAATATTGCCCTTTGTGTCAAGGAACTTCACCGTATACGTGTTCGATGCGATAGTGTACGGGGTGGTGAGGTTGTAGGTCACGTCACCGTTTTTGAGGACAATCTTTAGGGTAATCTCGCCTGCCGCGGCGGATTCCACCTTTACGGCGCGATATTGGAACTTCGTGTCGTTCGTTTCTGTCGTCCACTGATCGTTTACCGTCACTTTGTAGGTGTGATTTTCATCGGTCGTGATGCCGTCTTCACCCACGGTGTAGGTCGTTTCCCCTGCGGTGATCTCGATGTGATCGACCGTAAAGCCTTTCAAATTGGTATACTCATCCGTTGCGTAGAGGAACAGCGCACTTCCCTGCATGGCGGGGCGGTTTTCCGGGTATTCAACGGTCGTACCGGTGTAGGAGGTCGTGGATTTTTTCGGCGTGTGCGGCAGAGAAATCTGGTTATAGACGCTGCCGTTTGTCAGGCCAAGCACATCACTTGGCTTTGTTGTAGCGCTGATATACAGCGTAGCCGTGACCTCTTTTGCGGGTTCCGCGGCAGTTGCCGCGCCGTACGGATATGTGCACGTGATGCTCACCGTGGCTTCGCCCGCGGCAAAGCCGGTAAGCGGCAAGGAGAACGTGCCGTCTGCGTTCAGCTTGATATCGTCCTTACTGCACTCGATGACCTCCTGCTGCACGCCGTTGTTATCGACAGCAATCTCCCATCTGAGCGTCTTTTCGGTCTCGGCAAGCAGCTGCTTGTCGTTTGCGTCCTTTACGGTCAGCGTGATCGTATCGGTGTCGCCGGAATAAACCGAAATATTCGTAGAAGAAGCCTCCAGCTTGAGCGATGCCGTAACTTCGATTGTAAGGCGCGCGATGTAATTGCCGAGCTTCGCCTCTGCGACGACCGTGCCGACATTCTGCCCGATGAATGTGACATCGTAGCAGTTATTCTCACCATTATACGCAATGCGGCTGACTGTTGCTGCGGCCTTATCGTTTGTGAGTTCGTTTCTGTTTTCGTCGTACAGCTTGATTTCCAACTCTGCGCTCGTATCTACGTCGCTGCTGGCGACAAGCAAATGTGTCTGCAAAAGCGCCTTGCCGTCTTCGTTGTCGTTCAAAGTGCTGTCTTCCGCTTTCGTTTTGATATCCGCAAGCAGGTCGAGCTTCCGGGAATTTTCTTCCCATAAGAGACCGATGCGCGGCCAGCGGCCGTAATGCAAATTGACTGTGCTGCCGAAGATATCGGTCTGTGTCAGAACCGTCGGGAACGGATAGTTAAGCCCCTGCAGCGCCGTATCGCTGCCCGGGAAGCTATATTTGCCGTCGATATTCTGCCCCTGCTCGGTGATGGTAACGGTGGAGAAGCTCTTATAGCTTGAGCCGGACTGGTAGTTCTTGTTCAGTTTCGTCAAGAATTCGCTGCTCTGCATTTCGGCATACGTTACGTATGGGGTGGAATCATTGAACAACTTGATCTCACGCCCCTGCCTATTCGGATTCGTCATGTTCAGGTTCAGGTTATACCAACTTGAGAGAGTTTTACCGCCATATTCGCGGTAATCATCTGTATTTAATACGGCGGATTCAAGTGCATAGCAGTTATGAATCTCGATATAGTCGTTTTTAACATTCGCGAAATTTTCCTGCATTTCGCCATTGGAGGCGATTGCCTGCGTACTCTTTATAATATTTTGCTCGTTGGCTTTACCACGTTTTGGCATCTCAACATAACTGTAGCAGTTTTCAACCTTAAGCACACGACTCACATCACCAACCAAAGTTGCTAAGCCGCCGCTGTTTCGCATGACAATACCGCCAACAAGGCCGCCCATCCAGATATTCGCACCCTGAGTATAGGGCTTATACCAAGATTTAGCTGTGCTTCTCATAGAACCGCCAGCATAACAATATCGCACTGCGCCACGAGAAACACCGGCAATACCGCCGACACGCAGATTTTGATAAGGGCCATTATAGCCGATATTGATAATAATATCTGTTACAGCGGAGCAGTTTGTAATATCCATGTTTGTCATGCCGACAAGACCGCCGACACTGCCGCCGCCCCAACCCGGGTCTTTTGCATGGTTATCCTGAATGGTATAGCCGGAAACCGTGCAGTTTGTAAATACACTTGCAGGATTGTCTCTGCCGGCCGCAAGGCCGACAAGACCGCCAACGCAGTAGCAGCTCTCACCATCCTGTTTAGCTTCGATTACATTGCCTTCATCCGAGTATACGACCACATTTTTAACCGTTGCGCCGACCGTAATGCCAAAAATACCAACACATTCCGCATTGCTGTGAATTTCAACATTTTTGATCGTATATGCCTGTCCGTCATAATGAGAAGCAAAATATGACATTGTCGGATCAGCGGTTGCTGTATTGCCTGCATTATCATACATGCTTCCGATAGGCGTGAAGTTATTGGCCTTACCAAGTGTACTGTATTCTAAGGAAGCATTCAAATCGTGTGTTTGATCCCAATACAGCTCTTTGCCGCTTCCCGATACCCTGTGAGTATCGCCGTAAACCTGATACGTGTATTTATCCTTAAACGTATTCCAATCCCATTCGTTCTGAGACACAATGGAGGTGTTTGTATTGCGCTTTCCGGAATTCCAGTTGATAAACTGTAACTGCGAGACGGAGCGAATCTCGTAAGCGTTGCCGTTGGCGCCGGGTTCGACGTCACCTGTTTTTGTCATTTTGTTCTGTACTTCGGAGCTATCGAGGCTCATAGAGTTTGCAAAGAACGGGTTGACGGTGTAGGTGTATACGGTAGCATCCGTTTCGTTGCCGTACTCCAGCTGCCATGTGCCGTTTTCGTTGTTACCGATCAAATACATTTTGTTTTCGCCGGTCTCAAAGGCGACAAACGTATAGCCGGGCATCTGCTTACCGAGCGCTTCGCCGGCTTTTGCATTTTCTGCAAGGCTCATGAAGTTTTCATTGAAGTATACAGCACTTAATGAAGTCTCCAAATTATTGCTGTTCGCATAGAAATAGCCGTAGCCGTAATGCGTTACAACGCCGCCGTCGTCGTGCTCTTCACAGAGAGAATCGCCCTTTAAGATGTCGTTGTTTGCGCTGGAAATTTCATTGCCCTGGCTTGTGCCCACGTAGCTGAAGTGGTAGCCGCTGTTGCTGCCGCTGTCTTCATATTCCCAGTAGAACACACCGAGCGTACCGATGTCCTTCTGCACGGGCCAATCGCCGTAATGCACGGTCTGCCCTGCTGCATTGCGCACGACTGCCGGGTAGATATAATGGTCGCCGGTCGTTTCTTTGGCATTATAGGTGCAATCTGCCGTTTCGAAATTGCTGATTTTTTTGTTTTGCAGCTTGCTGCCCGTAAGGGGCTCACCCGCCGCGTTATCTTTAAATTCGTTCGTGAAGGTGTTGTAAGCATAAAGCGTGCCTCTGTACGAATACGTGCCGCCGTCCAGATAATAGCACTGGTATGCCGAACCGCCGGTATGCGTAAAGCCGTAGGACTCCGCATCGCCGGAAGCTGTCAGCGCCGTAGCGCTGTAGCTGCGGCGAATCATGCCGCTGGCGTTGTTCGCCGCAAAGCCCGCGACCCACACGGTGCTGTTTCGCGCGCCGCGCACCTGAATGCTGCCAAGCGCGTAGGAATCCGAAATAGAGGCGTGGTTCACGCCCGCAAAGCCGCCCGCATAGGTGTTAGAGTTCGTATTTGCAAAGCGAATGGACGGGCAGTCCGAAGCGCTGTTGCGGATGGTGCCGTAGTTGCTGCCGACAAAGCCGCCGAGCGAAGCCGTGCTGGCGCTGTAACCGTAATACTCCATGGTATAACCGGAAACCGAGCAGTTTGAAACCGTGCCGCGGTTATAACCGACGAGCACGCCTATGCTGACGCGCGACGCACTGCCGGAAGCTGAATTACCGCCCTGCGCATTGACATAGGCCACCGTGTTACTGCCGTCGCCGACAAGGAACACATTGCGCACCGCGGCAGCGGACGACGTATAACCGAACATGCCGATGTAAAGGGAATTTGCTTTAAAGGAAATTCCCTCTATCGTATTGCAGCCGCCGTTATACACAGCCGCAAACGGCTTATCCCCTGTGCCGATCGGCGCCTGTGTGCTAATCTTTGCAGGCACAACGTCATCATATTTTGTCCACTCATACCTGCTGTAATCGATGTTGAGTTCCTGACGGAACACACTGTCCTTTACGGCATCCGCATACTGCGGGTAGTAAAGGCTCAACGCATACAGCTGGCGGGCGGAGCGGATGCAGACCGTTTCCGGCGCTTGCGGCTTATTTTCGTTGACCGTCACCGTTTTTGCGAAATGCGGATTGTAGTAATACTCCGTATTCGTGCTGTTTGCGGTGTCTTCTATCGTGATCTTCTGGTAGAATGTATCCGGCTCTGCAGTGTCGATATACTTGGTGTTGACGACCTCTTTTGAGAGCGGATAAAGATAATACTTCGTATTTGTCGTGTCGTCAGTCGTTTCAATTGCGCTATTAAACGATACCTGTGCCGTTTGATCGTTTGCATACGTCACGGTAACGTTATCGGACGCATTTTTCTTTTCGATATACGCCAGCGCATAGCCGTCGCCGACGACAAGCTTACTCGTTTTGAGCGTGGAAAGGTTCGCGCCGTAGAAGCCGTAGGTTTCGTCTTTGTAGCGCTCGTAATAAACCAGTGCGCCGGATTCAAACTCCGCCTGCCAGTCGCCGTAGTGGTTCAGCTTTTCAAGGCGCGGATACGTGTAATACGTAAGGCCCTGATCCATCAAGTTATACGGAAACGTAGCCGCGCCGGAGGACGACGTGAACGCCTCGGAGATTCCTTTTGCAAAGCCCGATTCACTGAGTTTTTTATAGGTTTTCGGCGTGGTTTGCTTGTCGTTTTCCCACTTGCTTGTGCCGTCTCCGGAAAGGCCGCCGTCTGTCAGATAATATACGTTTGAGGCACTGCCCATTGCTTTGACCGTGGAATGAACCTTTGCGTTTTCTTCAACATTGTAAACACACGCAGAATAACCGCCTGTGGCGATCACATTGGAGCCGCCTACTAAGCCGAAAGCATCGACGGTCGCCGTTTGGTAACCCGCTGCATAGAAATCCTTTAAGGTGATAGAGGTTCCCGTTGCGGCCACTTCAGACCCGCCCTCTGCCTTTGCGATAAGGCCGCCCGTTCTGTCTGCCGTCAAATAGCAATCCGCATAGGAATCGGTTATCGTTGCCGCATTATACACGGCACCGATGAGGCCGCCTGCTGCGCCGTCTGCACGAATGACCGTAGACGCGGAGCTGTCCGTAACGGATACGCTGCCCGTTTTCGTCACCATGCCGATAAGTCCGCCAACGACTTTACCCTCGAGCCACGGCCGCACTTTTTCCGGGGAATCGACCGTTTCGATATCTGCGAGGTCGCCTTTTTTGGAGCTGAGGTATACACGGGTATTTGTGATTTTCACGGTATCGGAAACAGAACCGATGAGCGCACCGACGTTCTGGCCGCAATTATCAATCCTCATGCCGGTAAGCGTCACGTTTTTGATCTCACCGTTAAATGTACTGAACAGACCTGCATCTCCGTTTTGCGCAGCTTTTGTGATGTGCAGGTTTGAAATGGAAGAATACAGCTTTACGTTATCGACCTCGGAATAGCCGTCATAGCTTTTGAGATTCTTATTTGTGATGGGCGTAAAGGTGTCGCCGTAAAAGGAATACCAGTCTTCGTTGTCGGCAGTATCATCCGCAAAGGAAAGGTCGCTGACCTGCACGGCGCGGGTAATCGTATCGGAAACATGGGAGGCCTCGTCCAAATTCTGCAAATGGCGGCCGTAGGCGATGAGCGCCGTGCCGGCCGGGGTGTCCTCGGCATAGCGGAACAGGCTGTTCGTTTTGCGAGTGTAGCTTTTGCCGTCCACATTGGCGTTTTGGCTTTCTACGGAAAGCGTGACGGTGATGTCTGTGCCGCACGCAAGCTTATGGTCGGTCTGATTATAGAAGCGCGTCTTTTCGCTTTCCAAGCTATCCATAACCCACGTGTAGTACCAAGTTTTGCTGTTCAGTTGGCGAAGCTCGCTGTATTTTACGACCTTTATATATTCGTTCTGGCCGTCTGAAACCTTGATATTGAACGTCAGCTCATCGGCATAGGGGTTGTTGCAGTAGAACGTTGCCGTCAGCTTCTCGCGGTTATCGATGGAGATGTCCGGCTTTAGAGTGTCGGTTGTGCCGGAGATCACACGCGCACCG
>QWCY01005637.1_pt1 | contig 12135 bp, 10 predicted proteins | sample 1972631 | NCBI WGS metagenome assembly QWCY01 (sample SAMN09866696, study PRJNA288562) | Human gut metagenome isolate pre1_stool, whole genome shotgun sequencing... | isolation source: gut | host: Homo sapiens | place: USA: California
CATCTCTCGTATCAATGGCTTTACTTATGTACAAACTCAATTCGACTACTATACTTCTGAACTGAAAGTTGTTCGCGAAATCGCTTACTCTGACGGTGAACGTGCCAAAGTAAAATGCTACGGTTGCGACGACGTTCGTGAAGGTGTAGCTGTTATGTGGAAAGAAGGCGTAGACGTATCTATCACTGGTAACTCTACTAACCCGACTCGTTTCCAACACCCGGTTGCAGGTACTTACAAGAAAGAGCGCATGCTTGCTGGTAAGCCTTATTTCTCAGTTGCTTCCGGTGGTGGTACAGGTCGTACTCTTCACCCGGATAACATGGCAGCCGGTCCGGCTTCTTATGGCATGACAGATACTATGGGCCGTATGCACTCAGACGCTCAGTTCGCTGGTTCTTCATCAGTTCCTGCTCACGTAGAAATGATGGGATTCCTGGGTATCGGTAACAACCCTATGGTAGGTTGTACAGTGGCTTGTGCTGTTGACGTAGCTCAGGCTTTGAGCAAGTAATTATAACGATTACGACATATTAAATCCCTGTAACTGACAAGGTTATGGGGGTTTTCATTTTAAGTCAAATAGTCTTTTATTACTAAAACAAACTACCTTATTCTTCTCTTTTGTCTTCCATTATTAGCAGATTTGACAACTCAGTAAACTTCATATTTCTCCTGTTTTTAACCAATAGAAAGAGAGAAGTTGGAGGAGTGTTAGAGATGGCTTATAAGAGTAAAAACAGAGCTATTCACAACTAAATCACAACTGTTTTACCTAAAAACTAAAAGTGGTTGTGAATTGGTATATATCAATCTAGAATACAACAATTTACACTTATCATTCTATGCTGTATAAAACATCATTTACAGTATGGAAAGACATACATACACAATTAACTTTTGGGTTAGTCCAAGTAATGCTAGAAAAAATGGTACTGCCCCTATCAATGCGACTATTACCCTTAATGGTAATAGAGCCTCATTCTCTTCAAACAAAAAGGTGAATCCCAGTGATTGGGATGCCACAAGACAGAGAGTAAAAGGTACTAATGAGACAGCAAAGCTGATTAATGAATCCCTTCTTCAAATCAAAAACAAGATATATAAGAAGGAAGTAGAGTTACTGGAAAGAGGCTATATCCTGACAGCAGACCTACTGAGAGATGCCTACCAAGATAAAATAGATGCCATTCAGACTAAAACCCTCAATCAAATCTATCAGGAGTTCTTAGATAGCCTCAACAAGGTAGTAGGCAAGGGTACATCAGAAGCAACCTACTACAGTTACAGCAGAACATTTGAACTCCTGAAAGAATACATGAAAAAGAAGTTCAAAAGAGAGGATATGTTTCTATTGGAACTCAACTATTCATTCATGGCAGACTTTGATATGTTCCTAAAGACTGAATACAAGCAGAAGAAGAACACCACAGTCAAACACGTGAAGTGTTTGAAAAGAGTAGTTAATATTGCCTTAGCAAACAAATATCTGCAAATAGACCCTTTCCTCAATTACAAGGTAGAAAGAGAGAAAGTAGAAAAGGAGTTCTTAACAGAGGAGGAATTAAGAGCTATTATCAACAAGGATTTCTCACTGCCAAGACTTGAAAGGGTTAGGGATATTTTCATCTTTAGCTGCTTCACTGGGTTATCATACAGTGATGTAAAAACCTTGAATGAATCTCATTTCATCAAAGATGAAGAAGGTAGAATCTGGATTAAGAAACATAGAGTAAAGACAGGTGTCTTATCAAGAATACCTCTCCTACCCATCCCAAAGTTAATATTAGAGAAGTACAAAGGTGGGGATAAGCTACTACCTATTATTGATATTTCTTCTACTGACTCTTACTTGAAGGAGATTGCTGATTTATGTGGCATCAATAAGAGGATTAGCTATCATACAGCAAGGTTCACATTTGCAACAACTGTTACTATCACTAATAGAATATCACTTGAAGTAGTAAGTAAGATGATGGGACACACCAATACAAGAATGACATCTCACTATGCTAAAATTGTAGATAAGTACATTGGTGAAGAAATGGATAAATTGATGGATACCTATGATGATGTGACACTAGAATAGTATATAATGAAAAGAATCTCTGTAGTTGGTTGCACTATGGAGATTCTTTATTACATTTGCTCACTTACTTTATTAATAATATATCAAATCTAAGTGAGATGAAAGGTGCATTGAATGATAAGACTATCTATAATACTTATGCAGATATAATAGATTGGAACAGTCTGACAGAAAAGGAATGCCAAACCATAAGAGACTTGAAGGATAATAATATAGAGATAACCCCTACTACTATTATCAAAGACCTCTCAGGTTTTCCCATAGGTCAAAAGGGATATATAGAAGGCAGTTCTGTATTTACTGGAAAGAAGCACATGCTATCTGACTACTTAGATAAGATGCCACATGGTATTGTAGACAAGAGAATACCTGGTATTGGAGCTACAACTCTTGAAATCAATTCTAAAAGAAACTCTATTATAGTATTTCCTACTAAAGCATTAGCCTATTCCAAGCACCTAAAGCATCATAATACTCTATATGTTGGAAGTGGTATTGAAGAGAGGAAAAGGACATCAAATGCTGAGATTCAACACTATCTTAATACAGAAAGTCACAAGAAACTACTTGTAGTAGCTGACAGCTTAAAGAGAGTATTGGCACTAATCAAGGAAGAGAATTATGACAAGTATTTCCTAATGATAGATGAAGTAGATGTACTTCAATTTGACAATAACTACAGACCTCAACTAGAAGATGTTATTGATTACTATTTAAGATTTCCACCAAAGAACAGATGTATGGTGACTGCAACCATGAGAGCCTTCTCCAATCCTCAACTAGAGCATGAATGCAAATTTAATCTACCTTGGATATGTAATGCTCCTAGAGAAGTAATGCTGTTACATACAGATAATATCACTATGGCAGTGGTAGAAGAAATACTCAAACATCCTAATGAGAAGATATTCATTGCCTATAATTCCATAGTGCATATAAGGGAAATCATTTTAGAACTTGAAGAGGAAATTAGAAAGGATTGTACTATTCTATGTAGTGAAGCATCCATTAAAGAAGCAGGTTCTTACTATGCACCTAAATTAAAGAAAGGTGAAGATGGCAAAGAGAAATTACCCAATAGAATAAATTTTGCTACTTGCTGCTATTTTACTGGCATAGATATAGAGGATGAATATCATTTAATCTCAGTTTCAGATACAAGGCATTCACATTCCATCTTATCCATTGATAGAATGACACAGATACATGGAAGGTGTAGAATAAGTAAGGGGGTACTCAGTGAAACGTTAGTATATAGTACTTTCAAGAAGAAAGAAGCCAAGACCATCTTTGATGAGCTTAAAAAGAGAAGCAAACATGAGAATTACAGCAAATACTTAATACACAAGGCTAAGAAGGTATTGAATTTGATTGATTCAGCAGATAAACTTAGCAACAATGACAGTGATTTGAGAGAACTATTTGATATAGTCAAAGAGGCTATAAAAGACCATGCAAAACAAAAATCCATAGGAGAAGCACCTATTGAATTGACAAGAAAGAACATAGACAATCAATATGTTCCTGCATATCTTAACATTGACTATTTACAAGAGAAGTACTTTCTATATCAGCATGTATATACCTCAACTGAGAATATCAAGAAAGAAGTGGAACAAGCTAACTGCAAGGTTATTGATAGTATATCATTATCCTACATTAAGACTGATAACCAAATAGAAAATGAGGCTAATAATAAGGCTGTTTTGAAAGTTTGGGAGGAAGAGGATATACAAGAAGCTATTGCTGAAATTAGGCAATTAAATTCCATTCATCAGTTGAATGAAAGTACTCTTACAACTAAATGTAGAGGATATAAAAAGCATAAAAGAACCTTCTATGAAAGAGTTATGAAACTATATAAATATGTGGATATAGACAGTCTTTTATATTTGCTTTGGGAGATTAGGAACATGAATAATAAGGCTTTCAAAACTATTAATAATGCTGTGGTATTTTGGGCATTGGTAGATAATCATCCTTTAAAGCAAAGTCTTAATAATGCTTTCCAAGACAAGTCAAAGCTGTATTCCAGTGATGAACTACATATGGATGTGATTGCCCCCATCATTAAGTACCATACTCACAAGACTATCAGTAAACACAAAGCTGTTAACCTATTAAATGCCTTCTATGAAGTCAAGAGAACAAAGAATAAAGGAGTGAATAAGTATCAGATTATTGGTGAGAATCCCTATCACTTGAAGGTACATGGAAATAGAATACCCTATGAGGATAATAATCTATTAGTATTTTTTATGATTTAATTCTTGATTATCAACATATTACACTTGAAATAACTTGCACATGTCATTTATTTTTCATATCTTTATATCAAGTAAAGGAGAGTAATTCCACTTTCCTTATAATCCTTAATATAGAGAATAAACCAGTGGTCAAAAACCACTCTATACTAATTACCTACCATCTTTATTTAACTGTATAGGGAGGTAGGTAATTAGTATAGGGGCCTTTTTGACCCTATAATATACAAGATATGAGACCAACAGTGAAAAGATATACCATCATCCCTAATGAGGCATGTAAACATTTTAAAGGTAAAGACCTCTATTTATTAGCAGGATTATATATTAATGCCCCTTATGAAAGAGATGGAGAATACATGGTAACAGATACTACATTTGACCAATTAGCAGCAACTACTGGAGTAAAAGTTGAGTATATTAGGTCTTACTTCATTCCTAAACTAAAGATAGATGGCTATATTAGATGTGAAACTCAACAAGCAGGGTACAAGAAAAGAAATACTTATTACTTGCCTAATCCTAAATCCAATTATAAAGTTATCAAGGCAGGCTTATTTACAGATAATACCCTCACAGATGAAGAGAAAGGGATTGTTATTGGTTTATACTGTATGTGTGTAAACAATACTTTTGCATGTGGATTGTCTGATAAATACATCTATAATTACTGGGGAATATCTAAGAACACATTCAAGAAGTATAGAAACCAACTGATGGAGAAAGGAATATTATGTATAGCTAAACAAGCTCCCACTGCTCTAACATGGACAGAAAAACCAGAAGACTACATTCTTATGTATCCATATATAGGACATATTAGTTATCAAGATGTAATATCCAAACACAAACCAACATTAGAAGAACATTGCAATTACAATTTACATAGGTCTGCATGAGAACCATTAATAAATCATAGTTTTTATCTATAGTTACTATAAGCTACTGTATATTAACATTAGCAATACATAACTATATTTACCCTCTACTTCAAGTATTCTCCAATTTTTATTTTATTTTTTATAGGTCTATGTACCATCCTATTAGCATCAACAGCCCCCTAATCTTGCAATATTGGGCTACTCCCCCTATCATGTTTGTGGGGATGAAGCTAAAGTAAATTGGATAATGAACTAAAATAGGATGCTCATTACACTAATACAAACAACACTGCTCATTACTTCCCCCTATGCACTTGAAGGTAGTCAATGATGGAATTACCTCATTAAGTACAACAATTAAATTACAGAATTATGGAAAAGTTAAAGTTTTTAGAGACAATGACTATCAATGAGTTCAAGTCTCAGAAGGAAGTTAAAGCTATTGAAGTGAAGCAGAATCCACACACTGGTAAATGCTTCTTTGTATATGGCTGTGAAACTGGTGCAGTGAGTGACAAGTTTATTAATGGAGAAATCACCAATCCAGTTATTTCACAAGTATGCTCACCTGATACTGGTGATATGTTCTACATGCTCCATCAGAAGGGTGAAGGTGATTGTATGACCTTGGCAACTTTATAAAGGTTATACTCCCCACTAGAAGAGTAGTTCAGTTGAAAGATTGGCTACTCTTTTTTCTTTATACACTAACCATCAACAATTAATAGATTACAATATGTTGAATTTAAGAGTATCATCAAAGAAGCAAGCTAAGATAAAGCTTGCTCTACAAGGCTGTGCAGGCTCAGGAAAGACCTATTCAGCCTTGTTATTAGCCTATGGGCTTTGTGGTGACTGGACCAAAATTGCCATCATTGACAGTGAAAATGGAAGTGCTGATTTATATGCACACTTGGGAAATTACAATGTATTACCCCTTCAAGACAACTTCACACCTGAAACCTATATTGAAGCTATAAAGATATGTGAAGAGGCTAAAATGGAGGTGATAATCATTGATAGTATTTCCCAATGTTGGGATAACCTTCTGGAGTATCATGCTAATCTACAAGGCAATTCATTCACTAACTGGCAGAAGATTACACCAAGAATTAATGCCTTCATGCAGAAGATTCTACAATCTCCAAGCCATGTTGTTTGCACAATGAGATGTAAGCAGGATTATGTACTTAGTGAGAGAAATGGTAAGATGATCCCTGAGAAAGTGGGGTTAAAAGCAGTCATGAGAGATGGAATAGACTATGAATTTACCATAGTCCTTGATATTAACATGAAGCATCAAGCCATTGCTTCAAAGGATAGAACAAGTCTATTCATGGGTAAGACAGACTTTACTATTACACCCACTACTGGACAAATAATACTAGATTGGTGTAATAATGGGATAAACTTGGATATGATAAAACAGAAGATAAATCAAGCTAAAACCATTGAAGAACTTACCTCTATCTATCACCAATACCCTGAGTGGTATCAACAACTTACATCAGATTTCATGCAAAAGAAGATGCAGTTGCAGGAAGAGAACAATAAACCTATTATTAACTATAATCCTAATTTTATACATTATGGAAGCAATGCAGTTAATGCCAGTACACAGAACTAATATGTCTGTATTGACTAACCAAAGAACTAATATTGAAACAATAACACCTATTGAGGTATTGGAGAGTGAACCTACTAATACTAGAAGGGTAAACAAATTACCATTCATTGAGGCTAATACTAAAGAAGTCACTATTGAACATCTAAGAAATGATTGTGTAGTACCTGTGTTCAGTAAGGATAATGAGATTACTATCAGTCACCCTTCATTTATTGAAACTGTATGGGAAGCTGCAAATCAGGTATTTCCCAATGAAAGGATTGAAGAACCTTCAATGAGGGTTAGTCATGTGATTAAAGGAAGAATCCCTGAAGCTATCCATAAACCAGTAAATCAGTTGTTAGAATCTGACAAGACCATTTACTATGAAAGAATGATGTTCTGCTTTGAAATTCCCACTATCCATGAAGATATTGAAGGCAATAGACTGAATCTTACTATTGGTGGAGTAAGGGCATATAATCATGAAAACTTGTATAGTAAGAAAGGTGTAGAAAAATTCAAGGTATTTATAGGCTTTAAGAACTTAGTTTGCTGTAATATGTGTGTCTCAACTGATGGTTACAAGTCTGAACTAAAGGTGATGAGTACTGCTGATTTATTTAGTTCAGTGATGAGGCTATTTCAAGAATACAATATAGCCAAGCACCTATACTACATGAGTGCTTACAAGGATAGTTATATGACTGAAAGTCAGTTTGCACAGTTCTTAGGTAAAAGTAGATTATATCAATATCTTCCAGTTGAACAGAAGAAAAGACTTCCTCAAATGCTGATGACTGATACTCAGATAGGCTTAGTTGCTAAATCATATTATAGTGATGACAACTTTGCTCTTCCTGAGAATCAAAGTGCTATATCCATGTGGAATGTATATAATTTACTCACTGGGGCTAATAAAAGCAGCTATATAGACAATTTCTTGGATAGGTCACTTAATGCCACACAACTTACAGAAGGACTAAATAAGGCTATGTATGGCACTAATGAATACAGCTGGTTTATCCAATAATCAGTTATAATTAGCACTACTTCTCCAACTCCACCCTAATCCTACTTCTTATATCCATTATGTTAGGAAATTCTTGTTAGCCTCATTTACATCCTTATTTATAATATGGAGGTAAGTGAGAAATAGGTGTTTGTATTCACTTTTCCTATAAAAAACAATAGAAGTGAATACATTCAATAACCTAACACCTTCAAGTGCCTCAGGCTAACCTGAGAAAAGTGTACATGTATCTTCTGAAATTTAGATTATATACTGGAAGTTAGATGTACACAATAGCCTCTTAGCTCTGAATATGAACTATAAGAGTGAGGTTTGGAGGTAGATTAATAGTTACCTCATTAAACTAATCCACTTCAAGTGGTTAAAATGAAAAGTGATTAGATAAAGGAGTATTCATAGATTTACATTGTGGTTAAAGCCTTATTGTATTGTAGTTTATTGTTGTTCAAGCCTCAGCCTATAATAGGTTGGGGCTTTTTAAATTGATTGAGTTATGACAGAATTTTATTTAATGATGAAATGGGTTGTTTTTAGTATAGTAGGCTTGGCAATATACCTATGGTTAGACAGAGATACTAAGAAATAAAGATTAACTTTGTAATACAAGAACATAGCCCATACCTATGGTAGTAATATGGATTGAGACCTATTAAAAGTAGCTTTCAAATAATTGTTTATTTGTGGAAAGTCCTAACTTTGCAACATAAACAATTTAATGATTGCTAATGAAATAGAAATTTAATCAAGACATATTAGAAAAGAAGTGTTTACTTTTTACTTGTAACTCTCAAAATCGCCAATTTTAAGAATAGCTACAAAAGTGAATAAGTGAATGTTCATACCATGAGGTGTGGGCTTTCCTTGTTGTAGCTATGGGTGTTTGGCGATGCCTGAGAGTTGATAAGGGAAGATACCACACCTTCTTTCATGGTATGACTACAAAAGAATATGCCTATGAAATACATTATCAGTGTACTATTATTACTATCAACTCTTCAAGTAATAGCCCATGAGTGGAATACTTATCAATATAAAGATAAATATTCTGTTTCAGTGCCTTCAACAATAGAATTAAGAAGAGAAAATGATACCTATACTCAACTACTAAATGATATTCAAGGAAACATTATAGGCTTTCAAGTAACATCTACAAGTAATAATAGAGTTATATTTCAACAAGTTGGCTTATCAACTAATAAGCATGAATATAAGACCAAATACTGTAGAATATTAATAGACTATTATACTTGTGAAGATGAGCATGTTCCTTGTAGTGGTGATAAGTTAGAATTGAATGAAGAGTATTTCATTAATGGAATGATTGCAATTCAGCAAGATTGTGAGAATACGAAAACACCATTAATAAATATCATATCCAATGATACCATGACTATTGCCAATTCTCCTGCTACCAAAATCATATATAGAAGGCAGGGAAACAATGGAGCATCACCAGTAATTGTTGCTATCTATACCATTTTCAACTATGATGAGTATGTCAGATTTACTATGGCTTTTAGAGAAGCAGAGCAAGATATATGGATGAAAGACTTGGTTAAAGCTAGAAATTCATTTAGATGGATGAAGCAACATCATACTTCCAATACAGGCAACATATCTAAAGATGAAGCAATAAAAGAAGGTTTAGAACTTGGAATTATAACAGTATGGAAAGTCATTCTTGAGCTTATATTTGGTTGTTGTTTTCTTGGGTATATTATTAGAACAAAGAAAAATAAACAAGTAACCATAGCTCCCCCAATTAGTGAAGAAGCTATTGATATACCCTATAAACCAGCATACCTAAAACAAGATAGAATGCTTAAAACTGATATTAAGAAGAAGCTATGGAAGGTAGGTAAGAAACTATTATTATCCTTGGTTATAATAGGAGGTAGCTTTGCTATATGTGTACAAATGGAAGAGTTGTATTATGAATTGAATTGCTTATTCTATTACCCTTTCTATTTAATTATAGGAGTGTATTACCTCTATCTCATTTGGAGAAAGAAAGAAGTACAGAGTGAAGATATAGTTCTTTATCCTCTGCTAAAGAAAATAGGTATCTATTCTAATATTTCAGACCATTATTTATTGAGAAAAGCTCTATTAATGACTGTAGTACCTTTACTATTAGTAACTATTTCAATATCTCTTCTAGTGGTATCCATTGACAGTATAAGTCCTAAAGATAGTGGTGAAGTAAGTATAGGTAGTTTCATCCTAAGCTTACCAGTAGTGGCATGGATTGTATTTTTTGTATATGTATATGGTAAGAAATGGCTTGATAATACACCAAAATTATAAATGTTTTAAACTCTATTTATCATGATTAGAAAGATAATTGGCTGGATACTTGCCATAATAAGTACTATATTGTTATTGCTCACCATAGGAGTTGGAATATATGGTTACAGCAGTTCTAAAATTGAAGTAGCTACTACTGTATTTCAGTCAGGAATAGCTGGCTTCTTTGTATTTATGGGGTTATCCATATTGTTATTAAAGAAACAGCAGAACTCTAATAACGGCTTATCTTGGTGGTACAAGACAAGAAGGATATTAGGTTATATATTCCTTATATTATTTCTATTTTCAATACCAGGAATACAATACTTTGATATATATGAGATACTACCTAGAGTATTAATACTTATCACAGCATACTTCCTTTTAAAGTCTTATAATACAAAACAATCAAGTAATACTAAAGAAAAGATGTTTAATAGTAGAACCAACATTCGAATTGAAGATAATAATGTAAAAGAGCATAGAACTACTTCTGAGTGGAGTTTGAAATCTGAGAGGTATTTTACTCAAGAAGAGATAGATGAAGTTAGTCATGCTATTGTAGTACCCTCTCAATATGGCAATTCAGTAGAATTTACAATGAAACTAGGTGGTAGATGTACATATATCCCACTTGATAAAGGTTCTAATATAACTGTAGGAGAGATTGTTGATATGAAACAAGCCATACTTCTTACATTAGAGAAGGAGGGAGAAAGTGATATTGTAAGAGTCAAAATATAGATGAATATATGGCATTCCTTATATCATGGACTTAATCAAACCAAACTACCTATTATAGTGATTGAGATAGAGGATAAGCACCTTTGTTTCATCTTAGATACTGGGAGTACATGTTGTTTGATTGATAGTAATGTAGTAGAATATTTCAAGAATATAGTAGAGCCTATTGGGGATTACTGCATCAGCGGAATAGATGGAACTAAGCATAAGGTAGATGTGGTTATTCTACCTTTCAACTTTGAAGGTTATACCTATAAGCCAAAGTTCTGTGTACAGCAACTATCAGATGCTTTTAAAGAAATTGCAGAAGACAGTGGAATACAAGTACATGGATTACTGGGTACTGACTTTTTAATAGAGAATAAATGGATTATTGATTTCAAAGAACTTAATATACACAGTTAAGAATAGCCCTCGCTATACCCTTGGTTGCTGTGCCTTTCTTGGTATACTGCTTGTTAGATGCTTCATTTGATTACAATAAAATAAAGAGCAAACAAGCCATATCACAAGCTATTCACAACCATTTGATATATAAACAATTTTATTATTAACCAACAGCATCAGAATTATAAAACACTAATTGAAGTTATACCATTGATATATAAACTCTTCTAGTGGAGTTATAAAAGAAAAAATAATAGGGATTAAAAGCCTACCCACAGTAATACCATATTATGACCGACACGATGGGCCGTATGCACTCAGATGCTCAGTTCGCTGGTTCTTCATCAGTTCCTGCTCACGTAGAAATGATGGGATTCCTGGGAATTGGTAACAACCCGATGGTAGGTCAGGCTTTGAGCAAGTAAATAATTACTTAACTAAAATAATAAATCCCTATAATCTTATTGATTATAGGGATTTTTATTTTAAACACAAACACAGCAACTTAACATATTACATAATTCTAAAAGTGAAGTTCTATAATGAACAATACGGTAATATCTCTATTAAATTCTTGTAATTTTTGACTAAAGAAATCTCCTACACATATAGTAAAATTGTAGATTTTGACTAATAAACAAGAGTTTTCGAACAATAAAACAAGAAATTAGTTGTATATTTAAGAATTATACAATATCTTTGCAGTTGTTTATTATGATCATTTTCTACGAACGTCAACCGAGCACTGATTTCTCTTGCATTTGTAAGGATCACACATAGACCGGAAAAAGAAAACGCGAATTATCTCTAAACACTAAATAATATGTGGAAAAAATTATTAG
>QWCY01010676.1_pt1 | contig 12130 bp, 8 predicted proteins | sample 1972631 | NCBI WGS metagenome assembly QWCY01 (sample SAMN09866696, study PRJNA288562) | Human gut metagenome isolate pre1_stool, whole genome shotgun sequencing... | isolation source: gut | host: Homo sapiens | place: USA: California
AGAATAGAATACATAAAGGAGGATATATCATGGAACATATCAAGACATTAAATACAAAGAACCTTCAGAACACGGTTAAGAAGGGTGGATGTGGCGAATGTCAGACATCCTGTCAGTCTGCTTGCAAGACTTCCTGTACAGTAGGAAACCAGAGCTGCGAGCATAAATAAGAAGCAGCCGTTGAATGAGTGGAAAGCAGCGGGAGATCCGCTGCTTCACTTGTTTTATTTGAAAGTAACAGGTATCCAGCAAAACGCGCCGGAGGGCGCGTTTTGTCGGGTTATAAAAGAATTTTAGAAAGGATTGCGGGAAGATGAGTTTAATTCACCGTTATCAAAGTAATGGATATAATATTGTGCTGGATATCAACAGCGGCTGTATCCACCTAGTAGATGAAGTAACCTATGAGGTGCTGCCGTATCTTGAAGAAGGCATGGAAGCGGCTGCCATTGCTGAGAAGCTTGGCGACCGTTTTAAGAAAGAGGATGTAGAAACCTCTGTAACTGAATGTAAGAAGCTTCAGGAACAGGGAATGCTTTTTACAAAAGATATTTATGAGAATATCATTGATGAATTTACCAAAAACCGCCAGACCGTTGTAAAGGCTCTTTGCCTTCATATTGCTCATGACTGTAATCTGGCATGCAGATATTGTTTTGCAGAAGAAGGAGAGTATCACGGAAGACGTGCGCTGATGTCTTTTGAGGTAGGAAAAAAAGCGTTGGATTTCCTGATCGCTAATTCCGGCTCCAGAAAGAATCTGGAAGTGGATTTCTTTGGCGGCGAGCCTCTTATGAATTGGCAGGTTGTAAAGGATCTTGTGAAATACGGAAGAGAACAGGAGAAACTTCATAACAAAAAATTCCGCTTCACGCTGACAACCAACGGCGTTCTTTTAAATGATGAGGTGATGGAATTCTGCAATAAGGAAATGGGAAATGTTGTCTTAAGCGTGGACGGTAGAAAAGAAGTTCATGACTACATGCGCCCGTTCCGTAAGGGTGCAGGAAGCTATGATCTGATCATGCCGAAATTTGAGAAATTTGCGGAATCCAGAAATCAGGACAAGTATTATGTAAGAGGAACCTTTACTCATCATAATCTTGATTTCTCTCAGGATGTTCTGCATCTGGCAGATCTTGGCTTCAAGCAGATTTCTGTTGAGCCGGTCGTGGCAGCAGATACAGAAGAGTATGCGATCCGTGAGGAGGATATCCCACAGATCCTGGAACAGTATGATATTCTTGCAAAAGAAATGATCAAAAGAGAAAAAGAGGGAAAAGGATTCAACTTCTTCCACTTTATGATAGACCTTACCGGTGGTCCGTGTGTATACAAACGTCTTTCCGGATGTGGCTCAGGAACCGAGTACCTGGCTGTCACACCGTGGGGAGATTTTTATCCATGTCACCAGTTTGTCGGTGAGGAGCAGTACCTCATGGGTAATGTAGACGAGGGAATCACAAAACCTGAAATCGTAAAAGATTTCGGAAGATGTAACGTCTACACAAAACCGGACTGTAAAGACTGTTTTGCCAGATTCTACTGCAGCGGCGGCTGTGCGGCAAATGGTTATCATTTCGGCGGAGATATCCGGGGAAATTATAAGATCGGATGCGAACTCCAGAGGAAGCGTGTGGAGTGCGCTATCATGATAAAAGCCGCTTTGGCGGAATAAGAGAGGAAAAAGAAAATGAAGAAAAGTAGAGGAATTGCAGTGCTGCTTCTGACAGCAATTGTCACAGTATTCTTCTGCTATGTGGCTGCGGTAGGCATTGGCCCTACAGGTACAGGTTCGGCTAAGAACATCAACACCGGACTTGATCTTGCCGGCGGTGTCAGCATCACATACCAGGCTAAGGACAGCAATCCGAGCAAGGAAGACATGTCCGATACTGTTTACAAGATGCAGCAGCGTGTTTCTCAGTACAGTACTGAGGCACAGGCGTATCAGGAAGGTTCCAACCGTATTACCATTGAGATTCCGGGAGTATCAGATGCAAATGCGATCCTGGAGGAACTTGGAAAACCAGGTTCCCTGTATTTCATTGATCAGACAGATGTAGACGGAAACCAGAACTTTACAACAGGAAACAGCGAGAGCGGATATGTCCTTGCAAGAAGCATTGAGGATATCCAGAAGGCCGGCTCTGTTGTACTGGAAGGTACAGACGTTGCAGATGCTGAGGGAGGTGCTTATCAGGATTCATCCACAAGCTCCCAGAAATACGCAGTCAGCCTGACTCTTACAAAAGATGGAAAAAAGAAATTTGCGGAAGCTACCAAAGCAAATGTTGGCAAGCAGATCGCAATCGTATATGACAATCAGGTTTTAAGTGCTCCGAATGTAAATGAGGAGATCTCCGGTGGAAAAGCACAGATCACCGGAATGGCAAGTACCGAAGAGGCACAGAACCTTGCTTCTTACATAAGAATCGGTTCCTTAAGCCTTGAGCTTACTGAGCTTCGTTCCAGCGTAGTAGCTGCACAGCTTGGTGAGGAAGCTATTGCTACAAGTGTAAAAGCCGGAGCAATCGGTCTTGTAATCGTTATGCTGATCATGATCATTGCATACCGTATTCCTGGACTGGTTGCATCTGTTGCACTGGTTCTTTATACAACCTTAATGCTGATTACACTGAATGCCTTTGATATCACCCTTACGCTTCCGGGTATTGCAGGTATCATTCTGGGCATTGGTATGGCGGTGGATGCCAACGTTATCATCTACGCCAGAATCCGTGAGGAGATCGCGGCAGGTCTTTCGGTCCATGCAGCGATCAAGAGTGGATTTAGCAAAGCGTTTTCCGCTATTTTTGATGGAAACATTACAACATTGATCGCAGCCTGCGTGCTGATGTGGCTGGGCTCCGGTTCCGTTAAGGGATTTGCTTATACATTGGCAATGGGTATCGTGATCTCCATGTTTACAGCACTGGTTGTGTCCAGATTTGTCATCAATGCAGTATACGCAGTTGGTGTCCGTGATCCGAAATTCTACGGCGTTGCCAAAGAGCGTAAGGTTGTGGATTTTGTTGGAAAGAGAAAGATCTTCTTTACCATTTCCATTATCCTGATCCTCTGCGGGCCTGTGGGAATGCTGATCCACAGCAATGTGATCGGTGACAAAGCCATGAATTACAGCCTGGAGTTCTCCGGCGGTACTTCTACCAATGTAACCTTCAACAAAGAGATGGATATCAAGGAGATCGACTCTGAGGTAACACCGGTTGTTGAAGCCGTGACAGGAGATAAGAACGTACAGCCGACCAAAGTTCAGGGAACCAATCAGGTAGTGATCAAAACACGTTCTCTGGATCTTAAGGAACGTGAAGCACTGAACAAGGCACTGGAAGAAAACTTTGATGTAGACACAAGCCTGATCACATCTGAGAATATTTCCGCTACCGTTAGCAATGAGATGAGAAGAGATGCTATCGTAGCCGTTATCGTAGCTGCGATCTTCATGCTTCTTTACATCTGGTTCCGTTTCAAGGATATCCGCTTTGCAAGCAGTGCGGTACTTGCACTTCTTCATGATGTCCTGGTTGTACTTGCATTTTATGTTATTTCCAGAACATCTGTAGGAAATACATTTATCGCGTGTATGCTGACGATCGTAGGTTACTCTATCAATGCCACCATCGTCATCTTCGACCGTATCCGTGAGAATATGAAGGGCAGAAAGAAAGTCGAAGATGAGAAGTTGAAAGAGATCGTAAACACCAGTGTTACAGAAACTCTGACACGAAGCATTTACACATCTCTGACAACATTTGTAATGGTCGCAATTCTTTATGTGATGGGTGTTTCTTCTATTAAAGAATTTGCAGCACCTCTGATGGTAGGTATCATCGGTGGAGCATATTCTTCTGTATGCATCACAGGTGCTCTGTGGTACACTATGAAAACATTCAGAAAAAATCGTGTTGCAGCACCGGCAGCTGTAGTAGCTTCCGCAAAGATTTCTTCCGAGAAATCTGAGAAAAAGGTAAAACAGCCATCCGGACAGCAGACAGCTCAGCAGCCGAAGAAGAAAAACCGTAAAAGAGTTGCTGAGCGCCTTGCAGCGCAGGAGGCAGCAAAGCAGCAGAATGATGAGGAGAAATCTGAATAAAATTGCTGAATAACAGAAACGTTCCGTACCGGGAAAGAATATTTCCTGGCGGAACGTTTTTTTGTGTGGCATAAAAAACTTGCAGCTATGCAGGAGTATGAGTTACAATACGGTTATTGTGTTGCTTTGAAGAAAGAAAGCGGCAAAGCATCAAGGAGGAAACAACATGGAACGATGGGTTGTTGCTGCAAAACGGGCGGACTTTGCGGCAATTGGAAAAGAGTTCGGAATTGATCCGGTGATCGCCAGACTGATCCGAAACCGGGATGTACAGGACAGGGATGAAATTCGCAGATATCTTTATGGAAAGGTGGACGAACTGGCTTCTCCACATTTGATGAAAGATGTGGATAAGGCAGTGGAGATCCTGCGGAATAAAATAAAGGAAAAAAAACGCATCCGTATTATAGGCGATTATGACATTGATGGGGTAGTATCGACCTTCATTCTGATCAAAGGACTGAAGCGTGCAGGAGCTCTGGCAGATACATATATTCCGGACCGTGTGGCGGACGGATATGGAATCCATGAGCACCTGATCGAAAGAGCAGTGAATGATGGGATTGACGTAATTGTTACCTGTGATAATGGAATTGCGGCGTACAATGAAATCACTATGGCTAAAGAGAAGGGAATGACGGCGATAATAACCGATCATCATGAAATTCCCTATAAAGAAACGGAAGATGGAAGAGAACTGATCCTTCCGCCGGCTGATGCCATTGTAAATCCAAAACAGCCGGACTGTAATTATCCGGAGAAAAGATTGTGCGGAGCAGTTGTTGCGTTGAAGCTGGTGACAGCTCTCTATGAGGCATGCGGGATTCCGGAAAAAGAGCTGGAAGATTTTCTGGAATTAGGAGCCATTGCCACGGTGGGAGACGTGATGGATCTTCAGGGTGAAAACCGCATCCTTGTAAAGGAAGGCCTGAAACGACTTTCCCACACTTCTAACAAAGGTCTCCGTGAACTGATCCGTGCCAATGGCCTGGAGGATGGGACGATCACTGCCTATCATGTAGGGTTTGTGCTGGGACCATGTATCAATGCCAGTGGAAGACTGGATACCGCTGCACGTTCCCTGAAACTGCTCTGTGCGGAGACGGAAGATGAAGCAGCAAAACTTGCCGGTGATCTGACTGCACTGAATCAAAGCAGAAAAGCTCTCACAGAAGAGGGAAAGGAAGCAGCGATCCGTATTGTGGAAGAGACAGAAATTGGACAGGACAGGGTTCTTGTGATCTATTTACCGGACTGTCACGAAAGTCTGGCCGGAATTATTGCGGGACGTATCCGAGAAAAGTACAATAAACCGGTCTTTGTCCTGACAAAAGGTGAAACAATGGTGAAAGGCAGCGGACGTTCTATAGAAAGCTATTCCATGTTTGAGGAACTGGTAAAATGCGGAGATCTGATGGAACAGTATGGCGGTCATCCTATGGCGGCAGGATTATCCATTAAAGAAGAAAATGTGGAAGAGTTCCGCAGACGGTTAAACGAAAACTGTACTCTGACAGAAAAGGATCTGGCTCCAAAGATCCTGATCGATGTGCCAATGCCGGTTTCCTATATAAATAAGGAACTTGTGGAAGAGATATCCCTGCTGGAGCCTTTTGGAAAGGGAAATACCAAACCGATTTTTGCACAGAAGGGACTTCGGGTTTTAAGCAGCCGTATTCTTGGCAAAAATAGGAATGTGGCAAAGCTTCAGCTATCAGACAGTACCGGCTGTGTAGTGGAAGCAGTATATTTTGGAGAAGCAGATGAATTTGTTGATAGAATAAAAAAATGTGGAAGTATTGCGGTCACATATTATCCTGAGATCAACCGTTATCAGGGAAGAGAGACCTTACAGATCGTAATCCGAAATTATATTACAGAATAACAGGAGAAGGTATCACTAAAATGCAGATCCTGACAGCGAGTAATTGACTGTAAAACAGGAAAGAAGGCTCTGTACTGGGCAATATGCAGTCCAGGGCCTGTCGTAATTCCGCGAGTTCTGTCGGGTTGCACATTGATTCCCTACAGAAAAAGTGCTATACTATCTAACATCTGATTGACAAATTAAACCATTGGAGGTTATTATGAAAAAAATAGAAGAATATGTAAGAAGTATCCCGGACTTTCCAGAGCCAGGGATTATTTTCCGTGACGTTTGTCTGGAGGGTGAGGAGTTCGATGTGATCACAGGTCTTGAATCCAGAGGCTTTATCTTTGGTATGCCGATCGCATATAATCTTCACAAACCCTTTGTTCTGGTCCGCAAAGCAGGAAAACTTCCATGTGAGACCGTTTCCAGAACCTATGAGCTGGAGTATGGAAGTGCAACTATCGAGATGCATAAGGATTCCATCAAGCCGGGACAGAAGGTTGTTATTGTGGATGACCTGATCGCTACGGGCGGAAGCGTGGAAGCTGCCATCAAGCTTGTGGAGGAGCTTGGCGGCGAGGTTGTCAAGGTGGTTTTCCTTATGGAGCTTGCAGGTCTGAAGGGACGTGAGCGTCTCAAAGGTTATGATGTGGCATCTGTGATCTGTTACGACGGAAAATGATTTTTTGTCGGTGGAAGGGGATGTGAACTGTTGTAGTCATACGGCAGTATGAAATTGTGCACAGGCAGGTGGGATTTAATGGCAGAGACAAAAAATACGGTATCAGGAGCTTATAAAAAGCGTGAAGAAATATCATCCGTCTACAGATATTTCCATGATCGAAAAGGCCTATAAAGTGGCCAGCGAGGCACATAAGGATCAGAAACGTAAATCCGGTGAACCTTATATCATTCATCCTCTCTGTGTTGCAATCATCCTTGCGGATCTTGAGCTGGATAAGGAGACCATAGTGGCAGGTCTTCTTCATGATGCGGTAGAGGATACCTGGATGACGTATGAAGAGGTGGAAAAGGAATTTGGTTCTGAGGTAGCACTTCTGGTAGATGGTGTTACCAAGCTGGGACAGCTGTCCTATTCCAAGGACAAGGTAGAGGTTCAGGCTGAGAATTTAAGAAAGATGTTCCTTGCAATGGCTAAGGATATCCGCGTCATCCTGATCAAGCTTGCGGACCGTCTTCATAATATGCGTACCCTGCAATATATGAGACCAGAGAAACAGCAGGAGAAAGCAAGAGAAACCATGGATATCTATGCTCCCATCGCGATGCGGCTTGGTATTTCCAAGATCAAGGTGGAACTGGATGATCTTTCTCTTAAGTATCTGAAGCCGGATGTTTACTATGATCTGGTAGAAAAGGTTGCTCTTCGCAAAAGTGCCCGTGAGGAATTTGTTAATTCTATCGTGAAACAGGTAAAGCAGCATATGGAGGATGCCAATATCAGGGCACAGGTGGATGGCCGTGTGAAGCATTTCTTCAGCATCTATAAGAAGATGGTCAATCAGGATAAAACCATTGATCAGATTTATGACCTGTTTGCTGTACGTATCATTGTAGATACTGTGAAGGACTGTTATGCAGCTCTTGGTGTTATCCATGAGATGTACAAGCCGATCCCCGGCAGATTCAAAGATTATATCGCAATGCCGAAAGCCAATATGTATCAGTCTCTGCATACAACACTGATCGGTCCTAACGGACAGCCTTTCGAAATCCAGATCCGTACATTTGAAATGCATAAAACCGCAGAATACGGTATTGCGGCTCATTGGAAATATAAGGAAACTTCCGATGGTAAGAAACCTGGAAAGAGTGAGGAAGAGAAGCTGAACTGGCTGCGCCAGATCCTGGAGTGGCAGCGTGACATGTCCGATAACCGGGAGTTCATGAGTCTTCTGAAAAATGATCTGGATCTTTTTGCAGACAGTGTTTACTGTTTCACTCCCCAGGGAGATGTAAAAACACTCCCAAACGGTTCTACACCTATTGATTTTGCATACAGCGTGCACAGTGCAGTAGGAAACAAGATGGTAGGTGCCAGGGTCAATGGCAAACTTGTTCCTATTGAATATAAGATCAAAAACGGTGATCGTATTGAGATCATAACATCCCAGAATTCTCAGGGTCCCAGCCGTGACTGGCTGAAGATCGTAAAGAGCACACAGGCTAAGAATAAGATCAACCAGTGGTTTAAGAAAGAACTGAAGGAAGATAATATCCTGAAGGGTAAGGACATGCTGAATCAGTATGCCAAGACCAAGGGCTTTAAACCAGGCATATATACCAAGCCACAGTATATGGAATCGGTAATGCATAAATATGGTTTCCGAGACTGGGATTCTGTATTGGCAGCGATCGGACATGGCGGCCTGAAAGAAGGTCAGGTGTTTAACAAGCTGGTAGAAGCCTATGAGAGGGAGCATAAGAAGAATCTTACAGATGAACAGGTCCTGGAGGCAGCTTCCGAATCACAGGAGAAGCTTCACATTGCCAAGAGTAAGAGTGGCATTGTAGTAAAAGGCATTCATGATGTGGCAGTTCGTTTTTCCAAATGCTGTAGTCCGATCCCGGGAGATGAGATCGTAGGCTTTGTAACAAGAGGAAGAGGGATCACCATTCATCGTACAGACTGTGTGAATGTGCTCAACATGCCTGAGATTGACCGGAAACGTCTCATTGAAGCAGAGTGGCAGATGCCAGACAGAGCGGATTCCGAGAAATACGAAGCGGAGATCCAGGTTTATGCAAATAACCGTACCGGACTTCTGGTGGATATTTCCAAGATCTTTACAGAGAGGAAGATCGATCTTCGTTCTATTAACAGCCGTACCAACAAGCAGGAACGCGCCACGATTTCCATGTCCTTTAATGTATGCAGCAAACAGGAACTGAATTCTCTGATCGAAAAGATCCGTCAGGTTGAAAGTGTTCTTGATGTAGAGCGAACAACGGGCTGACCCGATAAACGGAGGAATTTTTATGAGTAAACTTGAAATGCAGCAGTGTGTGCTGGGCCAGGTGTTTACCAACTGCTATTTTCTGAAAAATAAAGAGACCGGAGAACTGCTGATCGTAGACCCGGGAGACTATGCAGAAAAAGTTTTTCAGAAAGTATCTCTTATGCAGGGAAAACCGGTGGGGATCCTTCTGACACATGGTCATTTTGATCACATCATGGCTGTAAAGGAAGTGAAGGAAAAATATCAGATCCCGGTTTATGCATGCATGCAGGAAGAAGTGATGCTGGCAGAGCCCACGATAAATATGACTGCTGTTTATGGAAGTGCCTGTTCAATTAAGCCGGATGTTCTTCTGGATGACGGGCAGATTTTCGAAGCGGCCGGATTTTCCATCCAGATGTTCCACACACCGGGACATACCAAAGGAAGCTGCTGCTATTATATCAAAGACGAAGGTGTGCTTTTCAGCGGAGATACATTGTTTTGCGGCTCTGTGGGAAGAACCGATTTTCCTGGCGGAAGTTCTGCTGAGATCGTAAGAAGCCTTCACAAGCTTGTGGATACTTTGCCAGAGGATACAGAAGTATTTCCGGGGCATGACGCATCCACAACCATTGGTTATGAAAAGAGGTATAATCCATTTGTATAAGATTGGCATTTTGTTTCAGAACAGAGATTTTGAGCATGATGTGTATGAACTGATCAAAGCGTTTTATCCCGGAAATGAGATCGTTTCTCTTTATGAAGAGGATGATGCGGATTATGATATCCGCTTCCGGGTCTCACGTGATGAAGAAGGTTATACCATCAGTTACAACAACGGAATAGAGAAAAAAACAGCTCATGGGGCTGTGATAGAAGGGCAATCCAGTGGAGAAGCTTCGGATGCCCTTATTTCTTGCAATGATGCCCATGATATCCGCAGAAAAAATAAAGACGCGATCAAATACGCCCTGTATCAGATGCTTTCCAAAGCTACAGGAAAGACACTTCCCTGGGGAAATCTTACAGGCATCCGTCCTGTGAAAATGGCTATGGGAATGCTGGAGTCCGGAATGAAAAATACGGAGATCGCCAGATATATGAGAAATCAGTATCTGGTAAGTCCGGAGAAAACAGCTCTTGCAGTTACCATCGCAAATCGTGAGCGGGATATCCTGAAAAATATTGATTATGAAAACGGCTACAGCCTTTATGTTGGCATTCCTTTCTGTCCGAGTATCTGTCTGTACTGTTCATTCAGTTCCTATCCGCTGGAGAGATGGCGTAAATATGTGGAGGCGTATCTGGATGCGCTGGTAAAGGAAATTCGGGCTGTTTCCGGGATGATGAAAAACCGGAAGCTGGATACGGTCTATATCGGTGGGGGAACACCTACCACACTGGAGCCGGATCAGCTTCGGAGACTTCTTGGCGCGATCACGGAATATTTTCCCTGTGAGGAGCTGGAAGAATTTACGGTTGAGGCAGGAAGACCGGACAGTATAACCTTGGAAAAGCTTCAGGCGATCCGGGAGTTTCCGGTTACCAGGATTTCTGTAAATCCACAGACCATGAATCAGGAAACCCTGGATATCATTGGCAGACGTCATACAGTAGAACAGACAAAGAATGCGTTTCATCTGGCAAGAAAAGCCGGATTCGACAATATCAATATGGATCTGATCGTGGGTCTTCCCGGCGAAGATATCACAAAAGTGCAGCATACACTGGACGAGGTAAAAGCTCTCGGGCCGGACAGCCTGACCGTGCATTCTCTTGCTGTGAAGCGTGCGGCAAGACTGAATATTTTCCGTGATAAATACCAGGAGATGACCTTTGAAAACAATCAGGAGATCATGGATCTGACTATGAAAACTGCCTACGAGATGGGAATGGGCCCTTATTATCTGTACAGACAGAAGAATATGAAGGGGAATTTTGAGAACGTCGGGTATTCTGAGGTTGACAAAGCAGGGATTTACAATATACTGATTATGGAGGAAAAGCAGCCGATCATCGCACTGGGTGCAGGTGGTTCCTCCAAGCTTGTGTTTGATCACGGACAGCGCATTGAGCGTGTGGAGAATGTGAAGGATGTTGTCAATTATATCACACGTATCGATGAAATGATCGAGAGAAAACGCGAGGGCATTGCAAAATGGCTGTAGACGGAAAGGAGAGACGGATCCTTGAAAAGCGTACAGAAGATAAGTGAAACTACGCAGGACCGGATCCTGGAAATGGATCTTTCCGCAGAGCTGAAACATGGGGTTGTTGTCAGTAACCTTGCCTATGATGTGGCAAAGGAGCTTGGTCTTGGTGAGAAAGAATGTTATCAGCTGGCTATTGCCGGAATGCTCCATGATATAGGCAAGCTGAAACTGGAAGGATACATTAATGGCCAAGAGCAGAATCCGATGGTCATTGAAGAACTGAAATATGTTCGCATGCACTCCACATTAGGTTACGAGATCCTGAAAGACCAGGGATATTCCGATTATGTTCTGGAAAGTATTCTTTATCATCATGAGAATTTTGACGGCAGCGGTTATCCCAGCAACAGAAGCGGAAAGGATATCCCTATGGGTGCAAGGATCCTGAGAGTATGTGATGTATATGCGGCTTTGAGTATGGACAGACCATATCGGAAAGCTCTGGAAAATGATGAAGTTTTAAGACTGATGATCGATGAGATTAAAAACTTTGACATGCAGGTGTTTCTTGCATTTCAGAGGGTGATTCATAAAGGAGGAAACTATGGCATTAAAAAAGAAACCAGTTACAGGAATGAAGGACATTTTACCGAAGGAAATGGCAATCCGTAACTATGTGATGAATATGATCAGAGAGACGTACGGAACCTTTGGTTTTTCCGCGATCGAGACTCCCTGTGTAGAACATATTGAGAATCTCTGTAGCAAGCAGGGCGGTGAAAATGAAAAGCTGATCTTCAAGATCATGAAGAGAGGCGAGAAACTGAAACTGGATACTGCAAAAACAGAGAATGATCTGACAGATTCCGGACTTCGCTATGACCTGACCGTACCGCTTTCCAGATATTATTCCAATAATGCAAACGAGCTTCCGGCTCCGTTTAAGGCACTTCAGATGGGAAATGTATGGAGAGCTGACCGTCCGCAGAGAGGTCGTTTCCGTCAGTTTATGCAGTGTGATATC
>QWCY01007784.1_pt1 | contig 12129 bp, 9 predicted proteins | sample 1972631 | NCBI WGS metagenome assembly QWCY01 (sample SAMN09866696, study PRJNA288562) | Human gut metagenome isolate pre1_stool, whole genome shotgun sequencing... | isolation source: gut | host: Homo sapiens | place: USA: California
GTAGTTGTCCAGATAGGTGCCCTTGATGGCGTCGGTGGAGCCGATGCCGTCTGCCTTGTACTCGTAGTAGATGGGCAGGTTTGCCAGATGGGTCTTGAAGCGCCAGTCAGAAGAACCGTCCATGCCAGCGGAGGTGAAAGCACCGTCCACGCCCAGCTCGGCCTTGCGTGCCTGGATATCGTCAGCGACCTTCTTCAGATCGTCAAAGCCCTTGATGTCGTCCTGGGTGTAACCAGCGGCGCTCAGCAGCTCCTTGTTGTAGATGATGCCGTAGGTCTCAATGACGTATGCAATGCTGGTGACAGCGTCGCCGTCCTTCAGGGCGAAGGAGTCGCTGGTCAGCTCGCCGTACAGCTTGCTGCCGGACAGGTCGTAGCAGTAATCCTTCCAGTTGGCCAGACCCACAGGGCCGTTGACCTGGAACAGGGTGGGAGCCTCGCTCTTTTCCATCTCGCTCATCAGAGTGGTCTCATACTGGCCGGAAGCGGCGGTGACAACGGTCACAGGCACGCCGGTCTCCTTGGTGTACTCAGCGGCCAGATCCTGCCAATCCTGATCCTGCTCCGGCTTGAAGTTCAGGTAGTAGACCTTGCCGTCAGCCTTTGCAGCGGTCGAAGAACCGGCAGCAGAGCTGGCAGTGGAGGAAGCGGTGGAGCTGGAAGAACCACCACAGGCGGCCAGGCCCAGAGCAGCGGTAGAAGCGCCTGCGACCTTCAGAAAGTTACGACGAGAGATCATCTTTTTCATAGTAGTACTCCTTCTTCTTTTGGTTAATATCTGCCACCGTCCACAGCATGAGGACGGAAGTTAGACTGAATAGTTCCGGCGGCAGGGGCAAACGCTTTCGCCCTGCTGCAATTCCGGCTGGAGCGTGACGGTCTGGGCCGGGGCTCCGTGTTCGATCTGCCGCACCAGCAGCTCGATGCTCTGCAGTGCGATCTGTTCACTGGGCTGGACGATGGTGGTCATCACCGGCACGCAGTAGCGGGACATCGTGATGCCATCAAAACCGATCACTGAGACATCCTCCGGCACCCGCAACCCTGCGCTTACCAGCGCCCGAATGGCACCAAAGGCGATCACATCGCTCATGGCAAACAGGGCAGTGAACTCGGCCCGGCGGGCCAGCAGACTGTTCATGGCGTGGTAGGCGGACTCGAAATCGTAGTTGGACAGGCCATAGAGCTTATCGTCAAGGACAAGCCCTGCGTCCTCCATGGCATCCTGCGCACCCAGACGGCGCATCCGGCTGGGAAAGCTGGTGGCCGGGCCGCCCAGCACCGCGATCTTGCGGTGACCCTGTGCGATGAGATGGGAGACTGCCGCTTTTGCTGCGGCCCGGTCATCCACACCCACCATCGAGAGGTTGGGGAAGTCCAATTCATTGGAGACCAGCGTGGCCAGCACGGAGGGAACGGAGATGTTTGCAAAGCCGTTCTGGAAGTTCGTGACACTGCCGCCCAGAAAAATCATACCCTTGGGCTTGATCTCCCGCAGGATCTTCTCGGCAGCATCGATCTCGTTGGCGTTCTCGTCCAGGTAGGAGACGATGCCGTTGTACCCATATAGGGTAGCGGCCCGCTGCAGCTGAACGAGGAAGTCGGAGAAGAAGATGTTCCGGGTCCCCTTGACCACGAACACCAGACTGCGGGATTGCTGGATCTTCAGCTGCCGCGCGTTGGTGTTGGGGGTAAAGCCTGCCTCCCGCATGACCTTGAGCACATGCTCCTTGGTCTCGGGCCGGACATCCGGCCGGTCATTGATGACACGCGAAATGGTGCTGACAGAACAGCCGCTGATGCGGGCAATGTCCTTGATCGTCATATCGCGTGCCCTCGCTTTCGATTGGTTTTTCGGGAACGGTGTCGGGAACGTTTCCAGTGGCTATAGTATGGCACATTTTGTTCAAAAAATCAATCATGTTGGAGCGATTTCGTGAAATGTGTACAAAGAATCGGTTTGACATTGTGCAGTTTGATTTGCCAACACATCAAAACACCGGTTGATTTCGGAAATTCCCGGTAACATGTCAGGAAATGCCGGAAAAACCGTACCGGTTTGTAACTTTTTGACCGCTGGATGTACATTCCCGGATAACTGTGTTGTGTGCCAAGGCCTCTCGTGCTATACTGGAAAGCGAAGGAGGGGAAGAGCAATGATTTTATCCTTGCAGGGCTGCATGGCGGTAGGGAAAACCACAGCGGCCCGCTATCTGCAAGCGCATGACCCGCAGCTGCATGTCTGCTTTGAGGACAACGCGGCGGTCATCGCCGAAGTGAAACACCGGGGGCTGGATAAAAACTGCTATGCGGATTATCTGGAGATCCAGCGGCTCTTTCTGCAAAATGAGGTGCGCCGGTGGCAGGAAGCACAAAAATACCCCTGTACCGTGATGGATTTCGGCGCAGAGGAGATCGTGTTCTATACGCTCCACTATCCCAAAAGCAAAGGATTGGATTGGGATGTGGAGGAGCTCCGGCGGGCATTGGCACCGGAACTGGCGGCGGCCCAAGGGTGTATGCCAGAGCACATTTTGTTTTTGGATGCGTCCGACGAGACGCTGCGGACCCGCAAAGAGGGGGATACCGCGCGCACAAGGGGATTCTTTGAACATTACCGGAACCAGCTTCTGCCACTGAAGCGGGAATGGTTCCGGAACCGGGAGGACACGACCTTTTTGCAGACCGACGGCCTGACGGCAGAGCAGGAAGGGGAGGCGGTCCTCCGTTGGTGCACACAATGGATCGGGATGAACCGCTGAGCGGAAAAAGGCCCCATCTCCGAGGGGGCTGTCACCGCAGGTGACTGGGGGAGTTTATACAAACAAAAAAGCGCTTTCACCTTGTCATCGGTGAAAGCGCTTTGCTGATTGCTGATTATTTTGAATGGGTTGATAAAGTTCTGATTAGTCGCTGACGTAGGGCATCAGAGCAACGTGACGAGCACGCTTGATGGCGGTGGTCAGTGCGCGCTGATGATAAGCGCAGGTGCCGGTCACACGGCGGGGAATGATCTTAGCACGCTCAGAGACGTACTTACGCAGACGGGGCACGTCCTTGTAATCGATGGTGTCGATGTCCACAGCAGCCGGACGGGCAGGGGCTGCGTTCTGGTAGGCGGGAGCAGAATTCTGATAACTTGCTCCACCGCCCTGATTGCTGCTCTTGGGGCCTGCAAAGCTGATGTTGTTGGCTACGACTTCCACAGCCGTGCGATTGTTGCCGTTCTTATCCTGATACTGGCGGGTCTGAAGAGAGCCTTCGATGGCGATCAGACTGCCTTTCTGGAAATACTTAGAAACAAACTCGGCCTGAGAACGCCAGGCAACGATATCAATGAAGTCAGCCTGACGCTGCTCACCCTGACGCACAAAATTGCGGTCACAGGCAATGCGGAAGCTGCACACATTGGTGCCCTGGGGCGTGGTGCGGAGTTCAGGATCCGCCACAAGACGGCCCATGATAGCAACAACATTCAACATTTTACGGTCTCCCTTTCTGTCACGAAAAGATTACTCCTCGTGGGCAACGATCAGGCTGCGCATAACACCTTCAGTGATCTTGTACACACGGTCCAGCTCAGCGGGGAAGCTGGGCTCGCTGGTGAAGTTGATCACAGTGTAAACGCCTTCCTCCTCGTCGTTGATGGGGTAGGCCAGACGGCGCTTGCCCCACTCGTCGATGGAATCGATCGTACCGTTGTTCTCGATCAGGGTCTTGAACTTACCAACCAGAGCGGCGGTAGCCTCCTCGTCGAGAGCGGCGCTGGTAATCAGCATGGTTTCGTACTTTGCCATTTTGTAGCACCTCCTTTTGGTGAACTTTGTCTGTTTTTTTAACGAGAAAGATTGAAAAGTATTTTGATTTTGGTTCTGAGCGGCGATATAATAGAAAAATAGGGGGTCGGGCGCGGCCGACAGCCCTATTCAATGAGATAAAACGGAGGAATGTAAATTTATGTATTCTGTTTTTCGGAACCTTGCCATCATCATCCTCAGTGCCAAGTTCTTCGGGCTGGTGGCCCGCAAGTTCAAAGCGCCGCAGGTGGTGGGCGAGATCATCGCGGGCCTGATCATCGGGCCCTGTCTGCTGAACCTTGTGCATATCAGCGATACCATCTCGATCTTCGCAGAGATCGGCGTGGTGCTGCTGATGTTCTCCACGGGCCTTGGCACCAACCTGAAGGAGTTGATCAAGGCAGGCCCCATCGCCACCCTGATCGCCTGTGTGGGCGTGGCGGTGCCGCTGGCAGGGGGCACGTTCCTTTATAGTGTATTCTACGGCTTCTCGGCGCTGGGCAGCCAGGAGTTCTACCGCGCCCTCTTCATCGGTACCATTATGACCGCCACCAGCGTGTCCATCACCGTGGCTACCTTGCAGGAGCTGGGCCACCTGAAGAGCTTCCTTGGCACCACCATCGTCAGTGCCGCCGTTATCGATGATGTCATCGGCATCGTGGTGCTGACCTGTGTGCTGGGAGCAAGCTCCGGCACCGGCACAGGGCTGGGTAAGGTGCTGATGAACACCATGCTGTTCTTCGCCACCGCCATCGGCGTGGGCCTCATTGCCCATTTCGCCATGAAGTGGCTGGACAAGCGCAACCCCCACACCCAGCGTATCACCATCGTCAGTATGGCGTTCTGCTTTGCCATGGCCTACATTGCTGAGGCCTACTTCGGCATTGCAGACATCACCGGTGCCTACATCGCGGGCATCGTCCTGTGCACTCTGGAGGATGCCCCCTATGTGGAGCGCCGGGTGGACATCAGCAACTATGTGCTGTTTGCTCCCATCTTCTTCGCCAGCATCGGCCTGAAGACAGATATCAGCGGCCTGACCCCGGAGATCCTGCTGTTCAGCGTGTGCTTCGTGGTGGTGGCCCTGATCACCAAGATCATCGGCTGCGGGCTGGCGGCCAAGATTTGCAGGTTCAGCTGGGGTGATTCCCTCAAGGTGGGTGTTGGCATGATGACCCGCGGCGAGGTGGCCCTGATCGTGGCCCAGAAGGGTCTGGACATCGGCGTGGTGGATTCCGTCTACTTCACCGCCGTCATCCTGCTCATCGTCGTGTCCAGTGTGGCCACTCCGCTGGTCTTGAAAGCGCTGTTCACCAAAATGCCTGTGCAGCCGCATCCCAGTCAGGCAAAGCAGTAAGGGAGCTCTGCCAGAACCCTTTTGATATTTTCCAAAACGACAGCAGCACCTCACCAGAAATGGCGGGGTGCTGCTGCTTTATGGGGCGAAACGGGGCGAAAAGTTTTCGCAAACGGTGCAAAACGGGCTGAAAAGCGGGCCCCTTTTGTGAATAGTGCTAAAGAAATGGCGGAATCCTTGTAAAAAATAACAGCAGGTGGTATAATTTACCTGTAAAACGAAAATGATTGGCTCAAAAGAAACAAACTTGGAGGGATTTACATGAAAACTGTAGCGCAGACCGTGATCGAGGCAGATCGCTTCTATACCATCGCTGCCAAGGGCGGCAGTGTCATTCAGGCCGTGGAGAAGGCCACCAACGGCGGCGATATCCGCCTGGGCAAGTACGAGCACAAGCCCGAGCAGGAGTGGGCCTTTGTGCGCGAGGGTGACGGCGTGTACCGCATCCGCAACCGCGCATCCGGCAAGCTGATCGACCTGATGATGACCGGCACCGCCAACGGCACCTGGCTGCACCTGTGGGAGGATGTGGGCGGCACTTCTCAGATGTGGACCGTGGAGCCCACCCCCGCCGGCACCGTCCGTCTGCGCTCTTCCTGGGCCAGCGGCAAGTGCATCGATACCGTGGGCATGGGTGCCAACGATGGTGCCATCCTGCAGATCTGGCAGGAGGCCGCAGGCGATGACCAGCTGTGGACCATTTCCGAGGTGAAGGATCGTGCAAAGCGTGCCCCTGCCAAGAAGGCAGAGGAGTCCGTTGTAGAGACTGCACCTGTGGTCGAGAGCGCTCCTGCAGAGGAGGCAAAGCCGGAGGTCAAGGAAGAGCCCGTTGTGGAGAAAAAGCCCGTGGAGGAACCTGCAAAGGCTGAGGAGAAGCCCGCTGAGCCTGTTAAGGCCGAAGAGGTGAAGGCGGAGCCTGTCAAGGCCGCTGCTCCCGCTGCCAAGGCTCCTGCAAAGAAGCCCGCCGCCAAAAAGACCAGCCGCGCCGCCCGCAAAAAGGCCGCTGCCGCTAAAAAGTAAGTAATATAAGCAAAAGCAGCTGCATTCCGTAAAAACACGGAGTGCAGCTGCTTTTTTGTTGCGATCTTACAGGCCTCTCCTACGAGGAGAACTGGAACGAAACGCCTGAGAAGGTCAGACGTGCATCATGCCGCGCTGTGCATGGATGCGGAATTTGAGTGCGGCGGCGATAAAGCCCTTGAACAGGGGATGAGCGCGGTTGGGGCGGCTCTTGAACTCGGGGTGGAACTGTGCACCCAGATGGAAGTCACGGCCGGGCAGCTCCACGGTCTCCACCAGACGGCCGTCAGGGCTGGTGCCGGAAATGACCAGCCCGGCATCCTCCATCTCCTGACGGAACTCGTTGTTGAACTCGTAGCGGTGGCGGTGACGCTCCCAGATCTCAGCCTCGCCGTAGCACTCGGCCATCTTGGTGCCGGGCTTGACGGTGCAGGGGTACTTGCCCAGACGCATGGTGCCGCCCTTGGGGATGTTGCCCTGCTGGTCGGCCATCAGGGCAATGACATTGTGGGCACCATCGGGGGTGAACTCGCTGGAATTGGCATCGGCATAGCCCAGCACGCCGCGTGCGAACTCCATCACCATGATCTGCATTCCCAGGCAGATGCCAAAGTAGGGGATCTGGTTCTCACGGGCATACTGTGCAGCCTGGATCATACCCTCGATGCCGCGGTCACCAAAGCCGCCGGGCACAATGATGCCGTCTACGTCAGCAAACACTTCTTTGCAGGCATCCTGATCGATCAGATCCTCGCTCTCTACCCACTTGATGTCTACCTGACTGTCGTTCTCAAAACCGGCGTGGTACAGGCTCTCCATCACGGAAAGATAAGCGTCGTGCAGCTTGACGTACTTGCCCACCAGCGCAATGGTGCAGGTCTTGCTGCGGGTGGCAATGCGGGAGACCACACCCTTCCACTCGGTCAGGTCGGCGGGGGGCACGTCCAGCTTGAGCTTTTCCACCACCACATCATCCAGGCCGTTGGTGTGGAGCATCAGCGGGCACTGGTACAGGCTGGGCATGGTCAGATTCTCAATGACGCACTCAGGCTTGACATTGCAGAAGGTGCTGATCTTGCGGCGGATATCGCCGCCCACGCTGCCGTCAGCACGCAGGATGATGATATCGGGGTTCACGCCCATGCCCTGCAGCTCCTTGACGGAGTGCTGGGCCGGCTTGGATTTGTACTCGTCGGAGCCGGAAATATAGGGCACCAGCACAACATGGATGTAGCAGCAGTTGTCGCGGCCCTGCTCCAGGCCCACCTGACGGATGGCCTCCAGGAAGGGCTGGCTCTCAATATCGCCGGTGGTGCCGCCGATCTCGGTAATGACCACATCGGCATCGGTAGAGGATGCCATGTTGTAGATGTAATTCTTGATCTCGTTGGTGATGTGGGGGATGATCTGGACGGTCTGACCCAGATAAGCGCCCTGGCGCTCCTTGTTCAGCACGTTCCAGTACACCTTGCCGGTGGTCAGGTTGGAGTACTTGTTCAGATTTTCGTCGATGAAGCGCTCATAGTGACCCAGATCAAGGTCGGTCTCGGTGCCGTCATCGGTCACGAACACCTCACCGTGCTGCAGGGGGCTCATGGTACCCGGGTCCACGTTCACATAAGGGTCCAGCTTCTGGCTGGCGACCTTCAGTCCGCGGCACTTGAGCAGGCGGCCCAGAGAAGCCGCCGTGATGCCCTTGCCCAGACCGGAGACAACGCCGCCGGTCACAAAGATGAATTTTGCCATTTGTTCAGTCCTCCTCTAATTTATCTTTCAGAGATCATTCTTTCCCAGTGTGGATGCGCCTGCATCCGGAACAAAACATACAACACCAGATTATAATCCTAATCCTCGTAAGAATCAAGGATTTCCTGTGCAATTTCTGCACGGCTGCGCCGGGTGTCCATGGCGCGCTTTTCAATGTAGCGGTGGGCGGCATCCTCGCTCATCTGCTCCCGCTCCACCAGACAGCATTTTGCATGGCTGACCAGCCGTACCTGTGTGATCTTTTCCTGCATCCGCGCGTTTTCCTGCCGGAGCAGCTGCAGGCGGTGGTTGCTGGCCGCGGCCAGATGGATGGCCTGCAGGAACAGCGTGTTGGAGAACGGCTTGCTCAGCAGCAGCACCCCCTGCTCACTCATGGGGGCCAGCAGCTGCTCGGCGGCGGCTGCCTTGGCCAGCAGCACCACGCCTGCGTCTGTTTTTTCTACGGCAGAGGAACACAGCTCGTGGCCAAACTCGTCCGGCAAAGGCGCGTTGACCACGATCAGCTCAAAATCGGATTCCAGCATCCTGCGCCGAGCCTCGGCACCACTGGGGATGATCGTAGGCCGGGTGTATCCCAGCTCTGCCAGCCGCGCGGAGATGTACTCGTTGGAGCTTGCTCCGGCGCTCACGATCAGAGCACGTCCCATTTGAATCGCTCCTTTCTCTTACATCCAGGCAAGGGGCCGAATCATTGCCCCTTCGTACTTCCCCTCAAAAGCGGTTCAGATGGCGTTGAAGTAGTGCACCCGCTCGTACTCAGCCGGGTCGGCGGCAGCTTTCAGGGCGGCACAGCGCTTTAGTTCTTCCTCATAGTACCGATGCGAAAGCTCTTCCGGCAGCACGCGGTGCAGAAATTCGCTCTCCTGCGCGGCCTGCACGGCCTCCTCCAGCGTGGAAGGCAGTCTTTCCAGCCCAAGACCTGCGGCCTCGGCGGGATCGAACAGGTTCTTGTTGATGGGGGCCTGCAGCACCATCCGGTGCTCGATGCCGTCCAGACCGGCAGCCAGCACCAGACCCACGGCCAGATAGGGGTTGCAGGCAGGGTCAGGGCTGCGCAGTTCCATGCGGCAGTTGTTGCCCTTGACCTGCGGGATGCGCACCAGCTGGCTGCGGTTCTGGCGGCTCCAGCTTACATAGCGGGGGGCCTCGTCACAGCCAAAGCGCTGGTAGCTGTTGGGCAGGGGATTGGTGAACACGGTCAGCTCCCGGCTGTGGGCCAGAACACCCGCCATAAAGCTGCCTGCAATGCTGTCCGGGGCAATGTCGCCCTCAAACAGATTGCGGCCGTCCATGCAGAGCGAAAGGTTGATGTGCAGGCCGCTGCCTGCCTGATCCGGCAGGGGCTTGGGCAGGAAGCTGGCGTGGATGCCGTTGCGCATGGCAACAGCCCGCACGATCTGCTTGAACATCATCACATGGTCGGCTGTTTTCAGGGGGCCGGCGTAGTGGCAGTCGATCTCATTCTGGCCGTGGCCGCTCTCGTGATGGCTGTGCTGGGGGCTCATGCCCATCTGCTCCATGGTCAGGCAGATGTCCCGGCGCAGGTTCTCACCTGCATCCAGCGGGGCTACATCAAAGTAGCCGCCAAAGTCGATGGGGATGCGGGTGGGGCGACCCCGGTCGTCATTCTCAAACAGGTAGAACTCGCACTCGGCCCCCACGTTGCAGGTCAGCCCCAGTTTGCGGAAGCTGCGGCTCATCTGGCGCAGGAAGCCGCGGCAGTTGCCGCCAAAGGCCGCGCCGTCCGGCTTTTCCACGTCACAGAAGAACTGCATCACCCGGCCCTCGGTGGGCCGCCAGGGCAGGATGGTCACGGTGGAAAGATCGGGCCGGAGCACAAGATCGCTCTCCTCCACCTTCATAAAACCGGCAATGGAGCTGCCGTCAAAGCAGACACCATCCTCCATGGCCTTGGGCAGGTCGCTGGCAAGCACGGCAATGTTTTTCTGGGTGCCAAAGATATCGCAGAAGGCAAAGCGGACGAATTTGACGTTGTTGTCCTCCACAAAATCAAGGATGTCCTGTTGGGTATTATAGCTCATAGTGGTTCCCTCCGAGCCGCAGGGTGCGGCGAATGGCACATCAGTGCAAAACTGGAAAAATCAGCTTGCGTTCTTAAAAAACGCCTAAAGGCCTGCTTCGTATGCGCAAAGCAGGTCTTTAGGCTGGTGTAAGAAATAGGAAAAGGGGAATGGCTTAAAAATCCAACAACCCAGCGATGCTTATCAAGCTATGTCAGAAAGATCAGACGTAGTAGAGCATCTTGCTGTAGCTGGGCAGAGGCCAGTAGTCCTCACCGCAGATGGTCTCGGCATCGTCAGCAGCGGCGCGCAGAGCATCCATCCTGGGCAGAACGTCATCGTGGAAGGAAACAGCCTTGGCGCTCTCATCGGTCATGGCCTCAGCGGTATCCACGGCAGCCTGCAGGGCATCGATGGCATCGCTCATGGCATCGGCATCGGTGGACAGGCGGGTGAGGGTCTTGGTCTCGCTGCGCACGCTGATGGCCTCGCTGACGGCCAGCTTGGATGCGGCGGTATTTGCAACCTCGCTCATGTAGGCATTGATGGCGGGCAGCAGCTGCTTGCGGGCCATCTCAAGCATGGTCAGAGCCTCGATGTTGATGATCTTGGAGTAGTGCTCCATCTCGACCTCGTAACGGCTCTCCATCTCGATCTTGGTCAGGACACCGAAATCCTCCATCAGCTGGATGTTCTTCGGGTCGATCAGTGCGGGCAGAGCGGCGGGCGTGTTCTTCTTGTTGGGCAGGCCGCGGCGTGCTGCTTCCTCTTCCCACTCGGCGGTGTAGCCGTTACCGTTGAAGATGACACGGCGGTGGTCACGGATGGTGCGCTTGATCAGAGCAATGGCAGCGCTGGTAAAGTCCTCAGCGCCCTCCAGCTCGTCGGCGTAGCCCTTCAGCTCCTTGGCAACAGCAGTGTTCAGGATGGTGTTGGCATCGCTCAGGTTCTCAGCAGAACCGGGCATACGGAACTCGAACTTGTTGCCGGTGAAGGCGAAGGGAGAGGTGCGGTTGCGGTCGGTGGTGTCCTTGCTGAACTTGGGCAGGACATCCACGCCCAGATCCATCTTCATCTTGACGGGGCCGGCATAAGGCGAATCAGATGCAATGGCATCGATAACAGCTTCCAGCTCCTCGCCCACGAAGATCGAGATGATGGCCGGGGGAGCCTCGTTGGCACCCAGACGGTGATCATTGCCCGGGGTGGCAACGGAGGTGCGCAGCAGATCGGCGTACTCGTCCACTGCCTTGATGACAGCGGCCAGGAATACCAGGAACTGCAGGTTCTCCATGGGCGTGTCGCCCGGGTCCAGCAGGTTCTCGTGGGTGGTGGACATGGACCAGTTGTTGTGCTTGCCGCTGCCGTTCACACCCTCAAAGGGCTTCTCGTGCTGCAGGCAGACCAGACCGTACTTGGGAGCGATCTTCTTCATCATCTCCATGGTCAGCAGGTTGTGGTCAATGGCAACATTGGTGGTGTCGAAGATGGGGGCCAGCTCATGCTGGCAGGGAGCCACTTCGTTGTGCTTGGTCTTGGCGGGAACGCCCAGCTTCCACAGCTCCTCGTCCAGCTCCTTCATAAATGCGGAGACCTCGGGACGGATGACACCGAAGTAATGCTCCTCCAGCTCCTGACCCTTGGCAGAGGGAGCGCCGAACAGGGTGCGGCCGGTGAGGATCAGATCCTGACGTGCCTCGTAATCCTCCTTCTTGACAAGGAAGTACTCCTGCTCGGGGCCGACGGTGGTGGAGACGTAATCAACATCCTTGCCAAACAGCTTCAGGATGCGGATGGCCTGACCGGACAGTGCGTTCATGGAGCGCAGCAGGGGAGTCTTTTTGTCCAGTGCCTCGCCGGTGTAGCTGACGAAAGCGGTGGGGATGCACAGCACGTCATCCTTCACGAAAGCGTAGCTGGTGGGGTCCCATGCGGTGTAGCCGCGGGCCTCGCAGGTGGCACGCAGGCCGCCGGAGGGGAAGGAGGAAGCATCGGGCTCGCCGCGCACCAGCTCCTTGCCGGAGAACTCCATGATGGCGGTGCCATCGCCCACGGGGCTCACAAAGCCGTCGTGCTTCTCACTGGTGATGCCGGTCAGCGGCTGGAACCAGTGGGTGTAGTGGGTGGCACCCAGCTCCATGGCCCAGCGCTTCATCACGCTGGCCACA
>QWCY01005400.1_pt1 | contig 12123 bp, 6 predicted proteins | sample 1972631 | NCBI WGS metagenome assembly QWCY01 (sample SAMN09866696, study PRJNA288562) | Human gut metagenome isolate pre1_stool, whole genome shotgun sequencing... | isolation source: gut | host: Homo sapiens | place: USA: California
CACCACATCGGCCTCGTTGTATGCATCCACTTCCGTCACGGCATTGACCGCTCTCGCCGCAGCAGACCACACGCCGCCGTAGACCTTCTGATAGCCGCCTGCGTGGTTGATCTTCACCTCCCGGAACAGGAAGGTATATTCGCCGACGTCGTCGTCCAGCTCAAAAGCGTCCGTCATGAACGCGCCCGTGCCCATGCCGCTCGCGCCGGTTTCATAGGTGATTCCGTCCGTAATCAGTTTGCTCTTCTGCGGTTCGGCGGTGAAAATAGCTTCCAGCTCCGCTTCCCGGCCAGTATATTCGCCTTTTTTCACCGTGTCTCCCGCCTGCGGCGCTTTAAACGCTCTGTTGCGGTCCAGCAGTTCGCGCTGTTCTTCCGTCAGGTCGCTCGTGCGGATGGCGTAAACCTCAAACTGGCAGTAATCCAGCCGCTGCGTCTTGTCGTCGACAACGCCTTCCGTCGCGCCGTCTGCAAACTGAACCGTGTAGCCGATCTTGTTCAGCTTCAGCTGCACATAGTCCTTGTAATTGGTGATGCTGCTCCTCTGACTGTCGTTCTGATTATCGGTCTCTTCGCCCGTCAATTCAACATATTTGAAGTTAACCAGCACATCCTGATAATCGCGCGGCTCTCTGTTGTACGTCGCGTTTTCGCTGTGCGCATGATCCGAATCTTCGGATTGATAGGCGCAGTATCCGTCCGGAACTTCCGTTTCCACGAGCACATAGTGCTTGAGGCCGTGCAGATCGGAGATCGTCGCAGTCGGGTTCGTCATGTTGATCGACTCAACCCGTTCAAGCGTGCCGTCGTTCTTCACTTCGTAGAGCGTCATCGTCGCGCCCGTCAGCGGATACTCCGGCGCGTTGCCGCGCTCCAGCTCATATTCCTTCTGGTAGTTCAGGCTGACGTTGAGAGCGGCCTTCGGCTCATTTTCAAACGTCAGCGTCTGGCTGGCATTTTCGTCCAGCTTGAACTGCTGCCCGTCTTCCGCCTTGAAATACCTCTGCGCCGCCTGCTCCTGCTTCACCGTGTACGTCAGCGCCGTGGTTTTGTCGTTCGGATCGCCGTAAATCGGCAGGCTGGACAGCTCAAACGCCTGGCTTGCACCCTTTTCGCCCGTGTAAACCAGCGTGTTCGTCGTTTCGTCGAGCACAAAGCCGGTTTCCAGCAGCGCCCGATAGGCATAGCTGTCCTCCGTGAGGTTCGACGCGTCCACCGAGACCGTGAACTTCGCCAGATCCGCCGCGTTCACATAATCGATGGATGCGGGCTGCGTGCCCAGCTTTTCCTTCTTCTCGTCGCGCAGCTCAACCGTCAGGCTGCCGACGTTCGCCTTGTTGGGAACAGTCAGATTGTTCGCCCGATCCTTCTCGCTATACGTCAGCGGCCCAAAAACGCTGTCGTTGAGCATCATGTCGCCGGAAACCGCCGTTTCCCTGACATAGTACGTGCCGTAAGCCGGGATGGTGAACACGCCGACCGCCTGATCCGGCTTGCGCACCGTGACCGGATCACCGACCTGCCGCATGTTCTCGTCGTACAGGGTAAATGTCGCAAAGCTGCCGTTCTCCACCTCGGCCGGGAAGTCTTTTTTCACCTCAAGCTGATACTTCCGCTGGTCAACCTGTTCGGCCTTCCGGCTGTCGTCGCCCGCCGCAACCGTCAGCCAAACGAGTTCCGTATTCAAATAGTAGTTCTCCGGTGCGGCCAGCTCCTGCAAATAATAGGAAGTTCCTTCCTCCACCGGGAGCACCAGTTCGATTCTGCCGTCCGCGTCCGTCGTGAAGCGATACGCGTCCGCCACATTTTCGGGCTGGGTCAAGCGCCCCGCTTCATCCACAATGGCCGCCGTCTTTTCCGTCAGCACGCCGTCCGTCAGCGTCCGCCCGACCAGATAGGTCGTGCCATCCGCTTTCCGGGTCAGCACGGCATAAACCGCGCCGGGCAGTGTCGCGTTGTCGCTGCCTGCTTTGGTGAAGGTCGTCTTGCCGACCTGACGCGTGTTGGTGACGGTGATCGTCTTGTCCGTATCGTCGTCCAGCTTCACGCTCTTCTCGCTGTACGTCACCGCATAGCCTTCTGCCGCCGCTTCGACGACGGTATAGGTCACCACATGGCCGTTTTCGTCCCAGCCGCGCAGCGAAAGGGTCTGGCTTGCCTCGTTCTGCTCGCCGTCGGTCGTCAGTTCAACCGTCCGGCTCGGCAGCGCGTCGCCCGCTTCGCAGGCAGCCTGAACCGTGATCGTCCACGTTTGTTCTTTGTTCAGGCCGCTCACATCGACAAGCCGCTTCGTGATGGTTAGCTCCTGCTGCTTGATGAAGAAATAGTCGGCGTTCTGGATTCTCGCGTCGTCCGTAAAGGTGATCTGAATCTCCGCTTCGGGCTTCTCCCCCTCGCCGTTCTTCCTGCTCGCGTAAAACAGACCGTCCGTCTGTTCGTTGCTCTCCACCTTCACGCGGTAGGTGATGAGGTTCCCGTCCCCGTCGAATCTCGGCAGATAGACGGATTCCGCCTCATCCAGCGTCGTCTGCTTCACCGGCTCCGTCTCGCCGTCGCGCGTGATGGTCACCGTGTAATGGCTTTGATCCGCTTCCAGATTGGCGCCCTGCTCATACTCGCGCAGATAGGCTTTCAGGTTCAGCAGACCATCCGTCGAATAGTTCTTCACGGCGTTGTCGTCCGTCATCCGCGTCTGACTGCCCGCCTCAATGAGGACAATCCTGTTGTCCGCCTTGGCAAAACCGTCGGATACGCCCGTTTCTTCCATCGTATAGGTATCCGCGGGCAGATAAACCGTGGTCGGTTTTCCGTTTTCGACCTTCACCGTGTAGGTGCGGCCGTTCTGCGCGGTCAGCGTAAACTCCGCAGAAAGGCTGGAGTTTGTATCTTGCGTGCCGTCTGGCGCATAGAACATCTTTTCGAGGATAAACTGGCCGTTCTGCGCGTTGTAATCCTCGAACTCGGCTTCCACCGCGTTTTCTTCCGTTCCGGCCGTCACCGTCACAAGCTGATACGGATAGAACGCCTCGCCGATTTTGAGCGTCTGGTCGCCCGGCTTGACGTTGGTATAGCCCGCTTCCATTCCCGTGCGCACCACATAGTAGTCGCCTTCGGGCAGTTCCCGGCTCGTCTCAAACGCGCCGATCCGGTCGGAAAGCTTCGCGCTCTCGCCAAGCACCAGCTCGCCTTTTTCGTTGTGCGTCACTTCGCTGGCCTTATAAATCGCAAAGACCGCGTCGCTGCCCGAATAGGCCGTTCTGTCCGCTACATCTGCCGCCAGCTTCACATACTGTTCCGGCAGGATGTAGCCGCCCTGACGCACGAAATGATAATACAGCGTTTTGCTGCTGTCGGCCATCTTTTCGTCGCCGTCGCCGTAAACCGTGTAGTTCAGCGTCGAATCCAGCGTGACGCCCAAGCCCTTAAAGGCGGCGTCATCCAGCCGTTCGTCGTCGCAGTCCAGCTCAAAGTCCGCCCTGTCATAGATCAGGTTGACCGTGTAATTGTTGTACGCATAGACCGACGGATGAACGGTATTATCGCCGTCCAGCGCCGCCGTGTTGTGGATCGTGTTTCCTCCGTTTGCGGGCATTACGAGGCTGCGCGTGCCATCCCCGTTTTCCACAATATCGCAGGTGTAGGCGCTGTCTCCAAGCGTCACCGTGGCCTGCTTCGGATAGACCTTCGCGCCATTCTTTCCCGCAACCGGCTGAATCGTTTCCTGGAGCGTATAGCCGGAAAGATCGAGTACGCCCTTATCCACGTAGTCGCTGTTCTGGCGCAGAATCTCGCTCTGCGTTCCCAGCGCGCCCGTGCGCACCTGATAGGTGAAGGTTACCTCGTCGCCGTTTACCGTGTGCGTCACGGCCTCGTTCTGCACATCCCACGTCTTTGCTTCCGCCGCATTCCGGAAGGCGTTCGTGTGGATCGTTGCCTGATAGTCAATCGGCGTACCGGCGTAATCGTTCAGTTCGCCGTTTTCATCATAGTAGCGCATCTTCGGTGTGATCGACGCGGAGAGTGAAACCGTCGGCGTGATGAGATCGCCGTCGGCATGTTCACCGTTATCGATCATGCGGCCAAAGAACGTATAATTCAGCGTCACGGCGTTGCTGCCGTCCGCGCGAACAACGCTTTGGACGCTGTCAACATTCAGGGTATCCGTCCAACCTCCGTTATCGGTCGCGGAAATCCGCAGATTGCCGGGCGCGCTGATTTGCAGCTTGATATCGTCGTAGGAATCGAACGGGCGATATCGATTGTACTCGTCGAACGTCATCGAATACAGGTCAAACGCCCTGTATTCGGTCAGGTTCGTGGCGAGCTGGAAGGTCATGCTCAATGTAAAGGGGACGACCTCGCCCGTCTTCCACTGCGCCGCGTTCTGCGCCGGACGCAGGTTCGCGTAAATCAAGGTATCTTTTCCATTCTTTTCGACATCCCGAACGCGGTCGGCGAAAGACATGTGCGTTTCGTCCGTCGTCGTTTCAAACTCGGCTTCATAGGCTTCCTGCAAAGAGCCATACGTTTCGCCGCTTCTGAGGGTCTGCGCAACCGGCTTCTGCACCTGGCTGACCACTTCGTCGGCAATCGCCGTCGTCGGGCAAGAGCTGACGAGCATCGCGGCCGTCATCACCCAGGCCATAACCCTTTTCAGATGGTTCATCTTTTCCATCCTGTCCTCCAAAAACATGTCGCTCAGTCTTCAACCGATACCACAAAGCGCCAGTAATACTGCGCGTTGATTTTGTCGAGCTTTACCGCATAGCGCATCTCGTTTGCGCCTTCAACGTCTTCAAAGTGTTCGCCGTCCAGGCTGTACTGCCAGCGGATCGACCACTTCGCATCCGTCGGCTGGACGTTGACCACGGCAGTCATTTCCAGCGTGTCGCCATAAGCCAGTCCGTCGCTTCCGTTGCTGATCAGTTCCGTCTCAATCTGCACCGGCTGCCGGACGACCTTCGCATCCCAATGCGCCTGCAATTTGATTCTGCCGTCGCCGCTGTTGCGCAGATCCAGCTCGTTGCCGTCGCCGTCCAGCGCCGCAAGGGTGAGCATCGTTTCCGCATCGCCGTTTCGGCTCAGCGTCAGCGTCAGCCGACGGCCGCCGCAAAGCACCTCGCCGCCCTGCGCCACGCCGTCGTAGACCCACAGAACGATTTCGCCGTTTTCCCAACTGAGGGAAGCGCCGTCCATCCAGAAATCATCCGCCTGCCACGCATCCGTGTCGCCGCCGATGGCTACCGCAAACGGCTCCAGCCGCACGCCGTCCGCGTTGTTCACGCCGATCACCAGCCGCGCCGAATCGCCGTTTCCGTCCAGTCTGAGCTGCGCCCAGTCGATTGTTTCGATTTGCTCCTCCGGCTCAGGCGTGGACGTGGGTTCGGGCGTCACTGTCGGCTCAACCGTCGCCGTAGGTTCAGGCGTTGCCGTCGGCTCAACCGTTGCCGTAGGTTCAGGCGTTGCCGTCGGCTCAACCGTTGCCGTGGGTTCGGGCGTCGCCGTATCTTCCGGCTCTTCCACGACTTCCGGTTCTTCCGTCGCTTCCGGCTCTTCCACGACTTCTGGTTCCTCCGTCACTTCCGGCTCTTCCACGACTTCCGGTTCCTCCGTCGCTTCCGGCTCTTCCACGACTTCCGGTTCCTCCGTCGCTTCCGGCTCTTCCACAACTTCCGGCTCTTCCGTCGCTTCCGGCTCTTCTTCAGCCTCTTCCGTCTCAATCGGCGTTTCCGTCTCGCTGTAAACTTCAGATTCCGTTTCAGCTTCGGTGTATTCGGGCTTTCCGCCTTCTTCATACAAAACGATTCCTTCGCTCTGCTGCTCATCCTCCGCGTTCACGCGCATCGGAGACGCTGCGCCCAGCAACACCAGGCACAGCATCCATGCAAAAATTCTTCTTTTATTTTTCATATCGACATGCCCCTTTCGCCGATCTTTTTTGTCATCTTTCCATTGAAAGCCGCATATACTTCCCATAGTGGAAGATATATACCAATTTCTTCTTTTTTTATTTTACCATTTTTCCTTGTTTTTTTCAACTTACCAATGCACAAAGGGAACGTTTTAGATCTAATAAAAATGATAGATTTTTATTTTATCCCATCTCATATATAACGACGCCGCCAATTCTATATAATTCCCAGCGGATTACTTTCAATTTTTCTCTTGACAAGCCGCGCTGCATCCTGTATAATGATCTTGTTGTTAGAGATATCTAACACCTCCCTGAACCAAATTGCGGACGAAGTTTGACGCACTCCTCCGCAGCCTTGCAGGTTTGACGCCCCTGTAAGACACGCCCGCCTGAGCGGTATCAGGCAAGGACCACTCCCCCTGTTTTCTCCCTGTTTCTTAAAAAGAAAAACCCTGCCGGGCATGGACGCTGCCTGGCAGGGTTTTTCATATCCTTTTTATGGTTCCACCGTGATTTCCTGCCCGTCCGAAAACAGCGTCATCACGCCGTTTTCCTTCGCCGCATAGACCGTCGCGCCGTATTTCTGCAATCGAATGCGTACGCTGTTGGCGGGATTTTTGCCTGTGATCAGCGCGACTTTCGGCTTTGCAGCCTCCACCCATTCGGCGCATGTCGCAGCCTCCGTTCCTCCGCGGGAGACGATCAGAGCATCGCACGCTGCCGCCGCGCCGGAAGAGACGATCTCCTTTTCGCCGTTTGAGGTAATGCAGCCCGTCACCACGACGCTCGTCTGCCCGTAATCGATGCGCAAGGTCAGGCCGTCGTCGCGGCTGTCCGTATGCTGGGTCCGCGCCGGGCCGATGAAGGTCACTCGCGCCCGTCCAAGCGTGAAAGTCATGTTCTGCGCCGCGGAGACGATCTGCGTCCCCTGCTTTTCCGCCGCGTCGATCATCTGCGCATAGGCCTTTCCCTTGGTCTGCGTCGGCGGCACAAAGAGATAATCCGGTTTGGTCATGCCAAGCGCCAGCTTCATCGCGCCGAGCTGCTCATCTTCCGAACTCATCGCCACCGCCGCGCTCAGATGGTTCGCGCCGCAGAGCAGCAGCTGGCCGCAGAGCGACGCGCCTGTTCCGCTGCCCGCGCCGAGCAGCATGGTATAGCCGTCCGCGCAGACGAAAACAGCTTCTCCGTCCCCCGCGCGCAGCGTCTTGACCGTCAGCCCGTTCGCATTTACGCCATATGCCCACTTAGGCAGTTTCTCCGTCATGCCGGAAAGATCCGGCGGTTGAATCTGGCTCAGGTCGAAATCGCCGAGCCTGATTTCCGGCAGATGGTCCAGCTTGAGCGTCGGCGCGCCGGTCTGCGGATCGCTTTCCACAAAGCCCAGCACATGCGCGCCGACAAACACCAGCGCAATCACACCGAGCAGCAGCATCAGATTGGTCAGGCAGCCAACCAGACAGCCTTTTTTCCGCTTGCGTACATGAGATCGCCCCTCGCGCGCCATCAGGCCAACGCCTCCAACGCAGAGGCCAGCTTCTCACAGTCCGCCGCCTCCGTCGCCCAGCTGGTCACAAAGCGGACGGCCACGCGCCCATCTTCCAGCTTTGCCCAGCGCTCATAGGCAAAATCCAGTTCCAGCGCGGCGTTCTGTTCTTCCGTCAGCACGGCGAAAATCTGGTTGGTCGTCGTCCGCTGGAAGAAGGGAATGCCTGCGCGCTCCATGCCCGCGCGGATGAGATCGGCCATTTCATTGGCATGCTTCGCCCACGCGAAATAATCGTCGTGCTCCAGTGCCGCCAAAAACATCACGCCGCCGAGCCGTCCCTTGGCGATCATGCCGCCGTTATGCTTGATCATATAGCGGAAATCCTTTTGCAGCGCCGGATTGACGATAACCATCGCTTCGCCGAAAAGCAGGCCATTTTTTGTGCCGCCGATGTAGAAACAATCCGCCAGCGCGGCCAAATCTTTGAGCGTCATGTCGCACTCCGGGCTGGTCAGCGCGCTGCCCAACCGCGCGCCGTCCACAAAGAGGATCAGTCCCAGCCTGTCGCAGACCTCGCGAAGCGCTTTCAACTCGTCCAGATGATACACCGTGCCGATTTCCGTCGGCTGGCTGACGTAGAGCAGCCTCGGCGCAACCATGTGCTCATCCGTGTGCAGCGCACAGACGGCTTCCACACCTTCCGCCGTCACCTTACCGTCCTTCGCCGCGCAGGGCAGCACCTTATGCCCCGTCGCTTCCACCGCGCCGGTCTCATGCACGTTGATATGTCCCGTCGGCGCGCAGATAGCCGCCTCATACGGGCGCAGGAACGCCGCAATCGCGATGCTGTTGGCCGACGTGCCGCCCGTCATGATATGCACTGCCGCGCCCGGCTGGCCACACTTTTCGCGGATCACATCCGCCGCGCGCAGGCTGTATTCATCCAGTCCGTAGCCGCAGGTATGCTCCATATTGGTTTCCATCAATCGCCGCATCACCAGCGGATGCGCGCCCTCGCCATAGTCATTCATGAAAAACGTCTTCACGGTTATCCCTCCCGTTTCATCGTTCCGATCATCATCGTTTCGTCAATCGTAATCTGCTTCATGCCGCTCAGATCGAGGCTGTCCGCATCGACATTGGCCAGCATCGGGGTCATCTTCGCCAGACGCACCGCCAATTCCCCATCGATGGGCATCGTATAGGCGATCTTCCGCTCTTCAAGCACATGGACATGCGCATGGGCATAATCCAAAACCTGCGCGCCGTCATACGCTTCCAGTTTGCCGCCCGCCGCCTCCCGCAATTCATGCAGATAGCCCGCTCTCGGCGCAAGCTTGATGAGCACACCGTCCGTCTTGAGGATACGCCCGAACTGCGCGTAATTCGCAGGGGTGAATACATCGAGCGCCGCGTCGCAGCAACCGTCCGCCAGCGGGATATTCGCCAGATCGCCGACGAAATACGTCGCCTGCTTATCCCCCTTCGCGGCGAGCAGCACGGCCTCCTTCGCCAGATCAAATCCGACGCGAATCATCTTTCTTTCCGGGCAGACGCTCCGCAGATAATATCCCTCGCCGCATCCCGCGTCCGCCACAACGGGGCATTCGGCCTTTACGTATTTTTCCAGCGCTTCGCCGATGGCCGCAACGACCGGTGCGAACACGCCCGCTTCAAAGACCTTCGCGCGGCTCTCAAACAGCTCCTTTTTATAGAAAGACTGTTTGGCGTTCGGCGCAAAATTCACGTGCCCCTGCCTAGCGATATCGTAGCAATGGCCCCTTTCGCAGAACAGGCTTTTGCCTTCCTGACGAAAACTGCCCGAACAGATCGGGCAGCGAAGAAGCGCGACGGCTTCATTTTGCATGGTATACCTTTCTTGGGGCTTCGCCCCAATCCGGGAAACGTGCATAGGGGCGCTGTCCTCTGCCTGCGGCAGACGCGCCCGTTTCACGAACGCCATTCTGGCTCCTTGCAGTTTCCAATTTCCGCCATGCTGATTCCCGCACAGCGGGCGCATGGCTCCAATTCCCCGGCAGGGAACTGAGTTTCCTGCACCTTCCACCTCTTTATCGCTGCGCGATAAAGGATAAAAAACCTCAATACTTGCATTCCATCGTCGTAAGGGCGCGCGTCCGCTCTTTATCCAGAGACAGCGGAAAGATTCCCCATATAACGAAAGGAATTTAGAAATAATCCGAGAAATACGGCTGTTCGATAGGGATGATATCTTCCAGAATGCGCACGGCGGTGTCATTCGCCTGAAGTCTCTCGACGCGCTTGAGATATGTCGGACGCTTATAGCCGTAGAACATCGCCGTCAGCGTCTGAATGTCGCAGCGAACGGTTTCGCCGCGCGTGCCGCCGCGCTCCAAGATGGTGTCGCCCGCCGCGTCCCAGCGGAGGGAAAAATCACCGCAGTTGCATTCCATAATCGGATCGTCGATGATGAAATGCAGGTCGTCGTGAATGGAGATGATATCAAACGGATACTGCCGGATGAACTCTTCAAAATCGACGATCCGCGCCATGATATACGGCTCGATTTCCTCCTGAATTTCGCTGTCTTCCAGCAGAAACGCCATCGGCTCGTTGGTGTAGTTGTTGCCGACAACCTTGTCGATCATCGAGAAATGGGCGGAGATATAGTTCCACAGGCCGTGCCGCGCCTCCTGATTGATATAGACCAGTTCCTTGATGCGGAACACGTCGTTGGCGATATAATAGACGAGGTATCCGGTCGGCTTTTCGTTCGCGTCGTAATACACGGCGACAAGCACGTCGTCGGCCTCCCAGCGCCAGTATTCCTCCCATTCCAGCTCGTTGCGCTTGAGCGCGCCGTGGCGCATAGCGGAAAACGCGTCGTGTACGCGGTGCACATCCTCGCTGTCGATATCCACGCGCTCCACCATGCCGCCGACCTTGTGGTGTTTGGGCAGCTGGGTATCCTTGATGGTGTAGGTCATCTTATCCGAAACGATTTCCCAGCCCTTTTTGCGGTAATACGGAATCAGATACGGGAAGAGCATCGATACGCACTGGTGGTTTTCGCGCATGTTGTCCAGCGCTTTTTTCATCAGGTGCGCCATCAGCCCGCGCCCCATGTATTCCGGATAGGTCGCCACGCCGGTCACGCCGCCCATATTGTACATCGTGCCGAACAGATTGACCTGCATCGGATACACGCTGATCTGAGAAGCGAGTTTCTCCCCGTCGAACCAGCCGAAGGATTCCGTCTTTTTGAGTACAGGCTTTTTGCTGCGCTCCATCTCCTTCTGATTCCAGCCCAAAGAGGCCAGCTCGCTGTCCGTCACCTGAAACGCATAACGAAGCAGCGCATTATACTGCACGGTGTCGTCCACCGTCAGCCTGCGCATTTGCAATCGATCTTCCAGTTTTCCCTGCCTCATGGTATCCTTCCTGTTCGCATTCTCGTTTCAAAGTCTGTCAAAATCGCATATAGTATAGCATAAAGCCCGCCTTCATTTCAAGGCGGGTTCTGATGGGCTGTTTATTCTTCGTCGTCGAGGTTCGGCAGGTCGTCCATGCTGTCGTCCGCCGGCTTCTCCTCGTCGTCATCCGACGTGCTCTGCACGATGGGCGCATTCTTGCCCATCAGCTCGGCGCGGACGAGCTTGTCGATTTCCGCGGCAGTCTCCGGGTTTTCCTTGAGGAATTTGCGGGTATTCTCGCGGCCCTGGCCGATGCGCTGGTCGCCGTAGGAGAACCACGCGCCGGACTTATGGATGATATCCAGCGCCACGGCATTATCCAGCAGGCTGCCTTCCTTGCTGATGCCCTCGCCGTAGAGAATGTCGAACTCCGCCGTGCGGAAGGGCGGCGCAACCTTGTTCTTGACGATCTTCGCCTTCGTTCGGTTGCCGACGACGGTCGTGCCGTCCTTGAGCTGTTCGCCGCGGCGGATGTCGATGCGCACGGACGCGTAGAATTTCAGAGCGCGGCCGCCCGGCGTCGTCTCCGGATTGCCATACATCACACCGACTTTCTCGCGCAGCTGGTTGATGAAGATGCAGGTCGAGTTCGTCTTGTTAACAATGCCCGTCAGCTTGCGCAGCGCCTGGCTCATCAGGCGCGCCTGCAAACCGACGAAGGAATCGCCCATTTCGCCGTCGATTTCGGCCTTCGGCACCAGCGCTGCAACCGAGTCGATGACCACGATATCGATCGCGCCGGAACGCACCAGCGCCTCACAGATTTCCAGCGCCTGCTCACCCGTATCCGGCTGAGAGACATACAGCTGATCCACGTCCACGCCGAGCTTACGCGCATAAACGGGGTCGAGCGCATGTTCCGCGTCGATGAACGCAGCCACGCCGCCCATTTTCTGCGCTTCCGCAACGACATGCAGCGCGACGGTCGTCTTGCCGGAGGATTCCGGACCGTAGATTTCCACCACGCGGCCGCGCGGCAGACCGCCCACGCCCAGCGCCATATCCAGATCCAGACAGCCGGTCGGAATCACCTGAATATCCCGCGACGCGCGTTCGCCCATGCGGATGACCGCGCCCTTGCCGAACTGCTTTTCAATGCCGGCCAGCGCGATATCCAGCGCGCGCTTTCTCTCCGTTCCGTCGTCATTGGCCGGGATGGTCGTCACCGTTTTTGAGGACTTCTTGCCCTTATCGCTTGCCATATTGCCCCTCCTGTATGTATTCGCCCTTCAGCCCTGACGGCCGGCTCCCCTTCAAAGGGGCGCTGTG